>Ga0256865_1000195_pt1 | contig 21261 bp, 18 predicted proteins | sample RVTome_14_FD_187337 | JGI IMG/M metagenome (GOLD analysis project Ga0256865, IMG submission 187337) | Soil microbial communities from uranium-contaminated site in the Upper Colorado River Basin, Wyoming, United States - RVT145D125 HiSeq ... | reverse complement strand
TGCGATTTTTCAAGAGCATTCCCCCACCTGGTTTTCACCACCATTCCCCCAGGCACGGCGCTCTAAATTGAGTAGTCAGCCTATCATATGATGGTCCTGGTGGAAGCCTTCTTTTTGCGGTAGCTCTCGCCCTCGATAATCATCTGGTGGGCGTTATGGGCGAGGCGGTCGAGGGCCGAATTGGCGAGGATCTGATCGTCAAACAGGCTCACCCACTCGGTGATGTGCCGGTTGCTGGTGAGAATGGTGGCGCCACGCTCGTAACGCTCGCTGACGATCTCGTAGAAGTCGTGGGCCTGCTCGGGGTTAAGACGCTCCAGGCCGAAGTCGTCGATGACCAGCAGGCTGGGTGCGATCAGCTTGAGCAGCTCCTTATCCAGGGAGTTGTCGGCCCGGGCGGCGTATAGGGTCTTGAACATCTTTGCCGCCTTGAGCACCAGGACGCTATTGCCCCGGCGGCAGGCGGCGTGGGCCAGGGCGTTGGCGATGAAGGTCTTGCCGACGCCGACCGGGCCGGTGAGGATGACGTTCTCCCGGCGTTCGATCCACTCCAGGCCGATCAGTCCCTTGAGCCGGTCGCGATCGAGGGTAACCTTGGACTCCCAGTCGAAGCGCTCCAGCACCTGGTCGTGGTCGACTTTGGCGCTTTGCAGCCGCCTCTGGAGCGCCCCCTGGTTGCGACGCTCAACTTCATCCGAGAGGAGCAGCTCCAGAAACTCCAAGTGGGTGAGCTTGCTCCCCTTGGCGTAGGCCACCCGCTCCGGCAAGATGGACAAGAGCGGGGAGAGGCGCAGGGCTTTGAGCAAGTGCTTGAGTTCAGCAGTGGTCTCCATGGTCGTTCTCCTTGGTGGTGTGATTGAAGTAGTTGGCGTCCCGGGCAAAGCGCGCCGGCACCAGGCTGGTGATCTTGGCGGTTGAGGAGGCTGGCATACCCGGTGCCGAGGACTGTTCCAGGGACTGTTTGATGATCCGCTCGACTCGGCTGACATTCATCAGGCCGAAGGCCAGGGCCCGGCCGCAGGCCGCTTCGACCCGGGTGGCACCGTACTTGTCGGTCAGCCGCAGTAATTGCTGGGCCTGCCGGATGTAGGCCCATGGAACCTCGCCGGAGAGCAGCTCGGTCATGAACGCCCCCTGTTTCTCACCGAAACTTTGCGCCTTGCGGATGTAGAAGGCGACATCGCGCAGGGCGTAGGCGCTCTTCTCTTTCGGGTAGTCGTTGAAGTCGGTGCAGCGCTTGCCGAGAGCCGCTTTGGGGTGGGTCTTGATCAACTGATTCTGGTAGTAGATGCGTACCAGGCTTCGGGTTCCCTTGACCTCGACCTGCTTGCCTATATACCGGGTCGGCAGCGAGTAGAGGGCGTTCTTGAAACGGACATGGTGATCGGGGTGAACCTTGCACACCGCCCAGGCCGGCACATCGAAGCGCTCGCCGGACAGGGGCAGCAGCGCCGATTGTTCCTCCTGCTCGAAGACCAGGAGCGGCCGCTTGCGGGTGGTGCCATGCAGACGCAGGCCGGCCGTGGTGCGGCACCATCTCTCGGCTTGCTTCTGGGCATGCTCCCGGTTGGCGAACGACTCCCCCTTGAAGAAGTTGTCGCGCACGTACTTGACCTGGTTCTCCACCGTCGCCTTGCCCTCCGGGTGACGGGCCACCGCCGCATCGATGATGAACCCCCGGTGATGGGAATACTCCTGGAAGGTGCGGTTGAAAACCGGCTCATAGCGGTCGGCCTTGATCACCGCCGCCTTCATGTTGTCGATGATCAGGCGCCTGCTGACCCCGCCGAAGAAGTCCCAGGCCTCCTCGATCCCGGCGACCAGGGCGTCGAGGTCCTGGCGGTGCGTGAGGTAGACGTACTGGTGGCGGCTGAACACCAAGGTCACCACCAGGGCGTGCAGCACCCGCTCCCTGCCGGTTTCGGGGTCGAACACCAGCCCCATCCGGCCGAAATCGACTTGGGCCACTTCGCCGGGCTCGGTGTCCGCCATGCGCACCGTCACCTTCGGCCCGCCGAAGCCAAGGGTCTCCCGGACATAGCGGTAGAGGGTGCTGTAGGTCACCTCGACCCCCAGGCGGCCGAGCTTGATGTGCGCTTTGGTCAGAGTCAATCCGTCGGTCTCCAGCCAACCGGAGAGCCGCTCCCGATGGGGCAGCAGCGCGGCGCACGCCCCTGGGGCCGCGGGCTTCGTCGGCTCACCGTGCACAGAACGGAAAACCGCGGCGGCGATCTCGGGCAACTGGTCGTCCGGCGCCGTTTCGTCAAAGCCATGTTCGGCGGCCAGTCGCAGGTAATTGCGCACGGTCTTGCGATCCATGCCCGTCGCCCGGGCGATGTGACGCAGGCTGTCCCTGGTTTTGGCCCTGCGTAAAAGATCGAGAATATCTGTCACGCCGTACTCCTTGTGTGCCATGCCTTCCTGCCTCCAATCAGCAAATGAAAGAGGGCAGGATACAGGTTAGAAGGAGCGCCGTGCCGATGATCTTAGGGGTGGGGGAATGCTCTTGAAAAAGAGGTGGGTGAATGCTCCTGAAAAATCAGGCGCTCAGGTGGGGGAATGGTCTTGAAAAATCACATGAGCCCGACCCGTTCCAACGCCTTCGCGTCGTGGTAAACGTTCTTGTAGTCCCGCTGCAGTCGTCTGGCGAGGGCACGGACACTATAGGGCCCCGCCTCGTGTAGAGCCTTGAGAAGTTCAAGCCGGCGCGGTGTCAGAACCTGCAACAGCGCCCCCAGGTCCTGGAAGTAGAGACGCTCCACCGGGGCCTCCGCAGGCTCACCGGCTTCGGCCCGCCGCCACGCCTTCACGAATTCCTGCGCAGACTCTTCTTCTGCCCTGATTTCGACCCTGATATTTTTTCCCATGTTTTAATCTCCCCGCAATCGTCGGATATCGGCAAGGATAGCAGAGATTGGGCAGTACAGTAGCTTGAAAGACGGCCGTTGCTTCCTCTCCACGAAGCGCTGCCCTTGTCAGTTGCCGGGAGGTCGCAAAGGTCGAAATGCTCGCGACAGGAGTGCCCGCCGCCAGGCGAAGGTCCTTTCTTTGGTGACTTTCTTTGGACCAGCAAAGAAAGTCACCCGGCTGCCGGCCGGGACTGGCGAATTTCAGGTTTTCAGCCTTCAGCTCAGTTCGTCTCACAGGCAATACCGGCGGGTCGCGTCCCGCCAGACGCCTTACTTTTTGTCCAAACGGCAACAAAAAGTAAGCAAAAAATCCCTTCGCCTGGCGGCGGGCACTCCTTTCGCAGCGGTTAGGAGGTTCCTGCGGACGTCGGTGCAGTTGACAGCAGCAGAGCTTCGTATCGGGGAAGCAACGGCCCGGGATGGTTCCAGCAGTCAGCTCTTCGCCAACCGGCAGAGGGGACTACGGACTGTGGTAGGGGGGGATTGGTTGGACCATGGTAGCAACAACCTCGGACTTTTGCGAAAGCCGAAAATGGCAGAGGCCCCCGAACCATGAGCGCCATTGTTTCCTCTCTACGAAGCACTGCCGCAGTTAACTGTAGCATGACCGCAGACGTCGAAATACCGGTGACAGGAGTGCCCGCCGCCAGGCGTCGTCCTTCCTTTGGTTACTTTCCTTGGACGAGCAAGGAAAGTAACCCGGCTGCCGGCCGGGACCGGCGAAGTTCAGATTTGGTTTTCAGCCGTAACAGGTTCAAGGCCAAACCGGCGTGTCGCGCTTACCTCGCCATAGCCCTTGGCGACGGCGCGACCCGCCAGGCGCCTTACTTTTTTCCAACCGGCAACAAAAAGTAAGGAAAACCAGAAAAAAATTGCAGGCCAGACTGGAATCCCCGGGATTGGCGCTGCTAATCGAGCAGAATATGATCCCCGGGGTTTTTCAGCTCCTGGAGTTCAGGGTAAATTTCCTCCAGGTCGTTGAGCAACCTTTCGGAGCTTTTGAATAAGGCCTTGATTTCCTCATGCCAGGGGATTGCCACCTGGTGGTCACAGTGTGTGCAGGTGTCCGTGGCACTTTCGCCGGCGGGTATGGCACGGTAGATGGTGTAATATCCGCATGCGGAGCATTTCTGCCTGTGCAAAACTGGTTTGACCTCTCTTGCGATGATCATGGCTCCCTCCTTGGGTACTGGTCGGCTCGCCGGGTTTCCTGAACATCGTTCTCTCTTCCTTTATCGGTCAGATGTGTGCAGGAAATCAAGGGGTCAGGTGGGGTCAGGTTTGACTTTCGGACATTTGCCGCTATCCTTCCCGCATGGCCCGTAAACCCCGCATCCATTATCCCGGCGCCGTCTACCACGTCATCCTCCGCGGCAACGCCGGCGACCCGATTTTCTTCGACGATCGCGACAGGTATCGCCTCTACCTGATCCTCCAGTACGCCGTCGAGAAGTTCCGCTGCCGAATCCATGCCTTCTGCCTGATGAGAAACCACATCCACCTCGTCGTGCAGGTGGATGAAATTCCGCTTTCCCGGATCATGCAGAACATCTCCCTGCGGTTCACGAAGTGGATCAATCACGCACAATCCCGGACCGGACACCTCTTCCAGGGGAGGTACAAAGCCCTTCTCATCGACGGCGATGCGTATCTGCTCGAACTCGTGCGGTATGTTCATCTGAATCCGGTACGGGCAGGAGCTGCCGCGACCTCTGAGGAATATCCCTGGACCGGCCATCGTGGATATCTCGGGAAGGAGTTCATCCCGTGGCTCACGACCGACTTCGTCCTGCCGATGCTTTCACCGGGGATCGAACAGGCCCGGAATGCGTACGAATCGTTCGTGCGCGACGGAATGGGGGAGGGGAGGCGCGACGAATTCCACTGCGGGACGTGCGAAGGACGGATATTGGGGGATGATGCGTTCGCCGAAGAAACTCTGGTCAGGGCGAATCAGAAGGGGGAGCGGGATTACTCCCTGGACGAGGTTGTCCGTGCGGTCTGTGCCCATTTTCAGATTCCGGAAGAGAAGCTGAAAGCGCCGGGAAAGGTTCGGCCGATGACGGAGGCGCGGGCAGTTGCTGCAGCCGTTGTACAGGTGTCACTCCACCTTCGGTTGACCGACCTGGCGAAGCTGCTGGGCCGTGACGTGTCGGCACTCGGGAAGGCGGCGCAGCGGGTGGCAGGGGACGTAAGAAGCTGCGGAATGGTCGGAGAAATGGTGGAGGCGATGCAATCCGCAGGTTCACGAATTTCCGAAACTCTAACCTGACCCCGTCACTGACCCCGTCACTGACCCCGTCACGTCATGACCCCGTCAGAGAGAGCTTTTTGGAGAGCTGTTTGGTAGGGGGATTAAGGGCGGGGGTAATTAGGTCAGGTATGCCGAAATTACTCAGAAGTGGGAGCGCAAGACCTGTTCCTCAAAGGCTTCTCGTGATAAATCGATGAATGATGCAAAAGTCAGTATTGGCCTAATCGATCCGAAAAGTCCGTCCAACGTTGGGGCTGTAATGCGGGCTGCCGGCTGTTTTCACGCCGCCGCCGTTTTCTATACTGGGATACGTTTTCCCCGGGCGGCGCAGTTCAATACCGACACCAGGAATGCCAGCCGGGATATCCCTTTAACGGGAGTGGCAAGCCTACTCGAGGTCGTACCCGAGCATGCCCGGATTGTGTGTGTTGAATTGGTCGAGGGGGCAATACCACTCCCTGAGTACCAACACCCGGACCAGGCCTTTTATGTTTTTGGTCCGGAAGACGGCACGATTAGCCAGGCCCTTATCGATCGCGCCGATGATGTCGTCTATGTGCCCACCCGCGGGTGTATGAATCTTGCGGCAACAGTCAATGTCGTGCTTTATGACCGAATGGCCAAGTCGGCACTGATAATTGCCAGTAATGAGTTGATTCGTCAAAGCCGGGATCACAATAATCATGCGAAAGTTAAACCTAGGAGCCGTTCCGGGGGCGCCGAGCCCCGTTGAGTGGGGCTCCTGAGGCTGTTCTTAAATCCTTCAACAATAATAGATAGTTACCTGCCATTTCCCTTCGGCCCGCCATGTGCGGGCTTTGGTTTTTCTGATATTTCAAGATCTCACCCTCCAAGTTTTGACGCCTTGACATAACAGAGTAAACTGAAAAAAACAGTCAGAACCGAGGTCTCCATTCTCCGGGAGGTTGCCATGGACAAGATCAACAAATGGATGATCGACCCCAAGGACGCCGTCATGCTGCTGATCGACCATCAGAGCGGGCTGTTCCAACTGGTCAGGGACATAGAACTGCCGACACTTCGCGCGCACGTGACCGCGCTGGCGAAGGTGTCCCATCTCGCCAAAATACCGACCTTCACCACCGCGTCGGTTCCCGACGGGCCGAACGGCCCGCTCATCCCCGAGATCCATCAATACAACCCGGACGCGGTCTATATCCCGCGCACCGGCCAGATCAACGCCTGGGACAACCCCGCCTGGGTCAAGGCGATCGAGGCGACCAAACGCAAGACCCTCCTCATCGCCGGCACGCTCACCAGCGTCTGCATGGCGTTTCCCACGCTGAGCGCCCTAGTCGCCGGGTACAAGGTCTTCACGATTATCGACGCGTCGGGCAACTGGTCGAAAATGGCGACCGACATTACGATCGCCCGCGTCGCTCAGGCTGGTGCCGTGCCGATCGACACCTATGCCGTCTTGACCGAACTCATGAGTACCTGGAACCGCCCCGATGCGATGGACTTCGCGGCGATCATGGTCGACCACATTGTCCCGCCCTACCGGGCGCTCATGGAAAGTTATGAAAAAGCGCAGAGCGTGCAGAAGAGCGGGCGGGAGACCAAACTGGATCGTTTGGAGACTCCCCAAAAGAAGAAGTGATTGACGTTGTTCATTTTTAAGGAGATGGGATGGAGCCCGGCTTTGAGGTCGGGCTCCGTCTGCGTTTTTCCCTGAAACGGCAAGACCGGCGGGTCGCGTCCCGCCAGACGCCTTACTTTTTGTCCAAACGGCAACAAAAAGTAAGCAAAAAATGCCTTCACCTGGCGGTGGGCACTACTGTCGCATCGGTTCAGGAGTTCCTGCGGACGGTGGTGCAGATAAAGGCCGCAGTGCCACTTGGCGAGGAAGCAACTGCACGGGATGCTGCTTGCTGTCAGCCCTTCACCCACCAGAAGTGAATACTCCGAGCAATTGAATCAACGTAGGCAAGGTTGAAAAAAGACGGCCGTTGTTTCCTTGCTACGAAGCACGGCACTTATCATCTTTGCCACCGGCCGACAGTACCGAAGTCGCTCGCGAAAGAAGTGCCCACCGCCAGGTGAACGTCTTTCCTTTGGTTACTTTCCTTGGACGAGCAAGGAAAGTAACCCGGCTGCCGGCCGGGACCGGCGAATTTAAGGTTGGTGACTTCGCCCCGGCGGGAGTCCATTAATCCACTTGAGTAAAGTAGATAACCCGATAAATTTATCGAGATACTTCAAAATCCGATGCTTACCGTCAGGGGGAACACATGCAGCGCTACGAAAAACTCTACATCAATGGCCAGTGGGTGCCGTCCCGCAGCGGGCGGTCGATCGATGTCGTCAACGCCTCCACCGAGGAGGTCATGGGGTCGATTCCGGCCGGCACCGCCGAGGATGCTGACGCCGCGGCGCGCGCCGCCCGGGGTGCCTTCGCCGGCTGGGCGGCCACGCCGGTCGAGGAACGCCGGGCCTTTCTGGAAAAGCTGCAGCAGGGGGTGGCGGCCCGGGCCGAGGAGATCGCCCGCACCATCACCGGCGAGGTGGGCATGCCGCTCAAGCTCTCCCAGCGGATCCAGGCCGGGCTGCCGGCGGCGGTCCTGGAAAGTTTTGCCCGGCTGCTGGGCGAATACCGCTTCGAAGAGCAGGTCGGCAACTCCCTGGTGATCCGCGAGCCGGTCGGCGTGGTGGCTTGCATCACTCCATGGAACTACCCGCTGCACCAGATCGTCGCCAAGGTGGCCCCCGCCCTGGCGGCCGGCTGCACGGTGGTGGTCAAGCCGAGCGAGATCGCTCCCCTCAACGCCTTTATATTTGCCGAGATCGTCGAGCGGGCCGGCCTGCCGCCGGGGGTATTCAACCTGGTCAGCGGGACGGGACCGGTGGTCGGCGAGGCACTGGCCCGGCATCCGGAGGTGGACATGATCTCCTTCACCGGATCGACCCGGGCCGGCAGGCGGGTGGCGGAGCTCGCCGCGCCGGGCGTCAAGCGCGTTTCCCTCGAGCTTGGGGGGAAATCGGCCGCAGTCATCCTGGCGGACGCCGACCTGGCCGCCGCCGTCAAGGGGACGGTGAACGCCTGCTTCCTCAATTCCGGCCAGACCTGCACCGCCCATACCCGCATGCTGGTGCCGGAGAGCCGCTACGAGGAGGCGGCCGCGCTGGCGGTGGAGGTGGCGCGCACCTTCTCCGTCGGCGACCCCTTCGGCGGCCAGGCCAGGCTGGGCCCGCTGATCTCCGGGACGCAGCGCGAGCGGGTGCTCGGCTACATCCGCCAGGGGATCGATGAGGGAGCCGAACTGCTGCTGGGAGGCAGTGAGCCGCCCGCGGGGGTGGAGAAAGGGTATTACGTCCGGCCGACCGTCTTCGGCCGGGTCGATCCCGGCTCGACCATCGCCCGGGAGGAGATCTTCGGCCCGGTTCTGGCCATCCTCACCTACCGCGACGAGGAGGAGGCGGTGCGCATCGCCAACGATACGATCTACGGGCTGGCCGGGGCGGTCTGGTCCGCCGACGTCGAGCACGCCAAGCGCATTGCCCGCCGCCTCCGGGCCGGGCAGATCGACATCAACGGCGGCCGCTTCAACCTGCTCGCCCCCTTCGGCGGCTTCAAGCAGTCGGGCTACGGCCGGGAGTTCGGCACCTACGGGCTGGAGGAGTTTCTGGAGGTCAAGTCGCTGCAGCTCTGAGGCTGGAAGAGGGGGGAGGGCGTCCGTTATCCAGGTACAAAAGGCAGGCTCAGATAAAAGGTACTCCCCTGCCGGGGGACGCTTTCCACCCACACCCGCCCCTCGTGGGCAAGGGCAATCTCCCGCACCAGGGCGAGACCGAGGCCGGTGCCTGCCGGCCGCCTGCGCTCTTCCAGCCGATAAAACCGCTCGAAAATCTTCTCTTGTTTATCCTCAGGGATACCGGGACCTTCATCCCGCACCCACACCAGGGCCCGGTCGCCGTCCGCTTTCGCCCCGAGTACGATCGTGCTCCCCGCCGGAGAGTACTTGACCGCATTGTCAAGGAGGTTGCTCACCGCTTCCTGGATCCTGATCGTTTCGCCCAATACGGGGGGGACGTCGAAAGCGCAGTCGATTTCAATCCGCTGCGGAACCAGGGGGATCCGGAAATGTTCTGCCATCTCGTGGAGCAAGGGGTAGAGCAGTACCGGAGCGGGATTCACCAGGCCGAATCCCGCCCGCAGCCGCTGCAGGCCGAGGAGGTTGTCGATCAGCCCCTTCAGCCGCTCACCCTCTCTCACGATCAGGCCGAGGTACTCCCGCTGCTGCTCCGGCGACGTTGGGTTCTCCTGCAGGAATTGAGCAAAACCCAGAACGGCGGTCAGGGGCGTGCGCATCTCGTGACTGACCGCCGAAAAGGCCTCCTCCCGGCTCTTTTCCAGCCGCCTCTGCCCGGTGACGTCGCGCACCACCTCGACGCAGGCCACCACCTTGCCGGCGGCGTCGCGAAGAGGGCAGGCGGTGATCTCCAGGTGGAGGGGGTCCCCCTCGGGGGCCGTCGTGGTGAACGAGCGGCGATGCACACGGCCGTCGGCGATGCTCTTCTGCGCCTGGCAGTCGTCGCAGATCCGGTCGCGGTTCGCGTAGATGCGATAACAGGGCTCCCCGAGATGCCGGCCCCGCCGGCGGATCAGGACTTCGTTCTGGTAGATGATCCTGAAGTCCAGGTCCTGGACGGTGATGCCGTCGCCCGTCGCCGCCATGATCGCCTCGACCTTGTTCCGTTCCTCGACCAGGCGGGCCTCGGCCAGCTTCCGCTCGGTAATGTCCCGTGCGACCGTGACGATGAAGTGGTCCAGTCCGGCCTGCACCTGGGTGGCCTTGACCTCCACCTCGATGAACGTGCCGTCTTGGTGCCGATGCTTCGCCTCGAAGACCGCGACCCCCTCTTTCTCGATGCAGGCTACCATTTCGCGCCAGGCCCGGGGGGAAGCGGGGACATCCGAATAGTCGGGCGGCTGCATCTCCAGCAACGCCTCCCGGCTATAGCCGAGGCTGCTGCAGGCCAGGTCGTTCACATACAGGATCCTGCCGTCCTCCAGGGCGTGGAAGAAGATGACATCACTCAGGTGGTCGACGATGTTGCGAAAGACCGGCAGGTCCCTTACCCCGGATTCCGGTTCGGAACTTTCGCGGATGAAGGCAACCTTGGCAAAGGAGCCGTCGGCGAGGGGGATGGGGAAGTTGAGGACGTGGTACCAGCGACCGTCCACCGGTTTCTGGAAAAAGCCGCTGACGCTCTTTCCGGCAAAGACTTCCCGGGGGCACCAGGGGCAGGGTTCGTCGCGGCCATGCAGGGCATGATAGCAGGACTCGCCGGTCGCGTCACGACCGAGGGTGTCGATGAACCGGTGATTCATGAAGCGGATTCGGAAGTCGGGGCCGCCGACGTAGATCAGGCCGTCCCATGCCTTGACGATGGCACCGGGCAATCTCCCTTCCGGCTGGAATCCGGCCCATTCCCCGGTGCTACCCTGAACGAACATCGACATCCTGCCTCCACTTCGCGAGACGCGATAAAGTCTTATTTTAGCGAAGATGGAGAAAAATTTTTGAAAAAACCTCGGATAACAGCATTTTCATCCTGAAGGGTGCCGGTAAGGTCAGGCCGCAAGTGGCTTTTCATGTAGGTCGAGAAGGGATGGGAATTCTCTTCGATGCCGAACCGGACCCCGGCACTGACGGCAGCGAGCTTTTTCCGGAAGCGTCGCCGAAATAGTAGGTCATGGCCATGCGGGCGTATTCAGTGGCGCGGATGCCGATGTATTTCTCATGTCCTACCATAACGGCAACGACCACTGCGCCATGGCCCTGGCGCTCACTGGCAAAGCCGACAAACCAGTCGTAGCGCACATCATGGGACCGGCTGTCGATGGAACCGGTCTTGCCGCCGATCTGCAGGCGCGACAGGATTTTGTCCTGCCGGTACTTCCGGAATGCCTTGCGGCCGGTGCCGGAGGTAATCGTGGTCTCCATCATCTGGCTCAAGGCCGTGGCGGCTCTGGCAGACATGGCCTGCTGCTCCCGGCCCGCCTGCCAGCGGTACAGAACCTCGCCATTTTCATCGACAATACGGTCGACGATGGACGGCGGCACCATGGCCCCCCCGTTGAGCACCGCCGAGGCCATCACCGCGCCGTGCAAGGGAGAGATCGTGGTATCCAGATTGAATCCGCTGGCAACCTCGGCCCAGTGGTAGGGCTGATCGCTGACGTGAAAATGGCTGGGGGGCAGGGGCAGTTCAAAGTCGAGCGCTTCGTTGAAGCCAAAGGCGTCGGCCGACTTTTCCAGCAGCGGTTTTCGCAGACGGAGTTCGCCGATCTTGCCGAACACCGGATTGACCGATTCGGCAAAGGCGTCCCGTAACGAAACCGTTGTCGAGTAGCGATTGACCGCATCAGTCAATTGTCGCTTGTACAGCGTGTGCTTGCTGCCGTTGAAATGCATTGGCGAATCGGCCGCATAGCCGCACTGATCGACAGCCGACGCTGCCGTCACGATCTTGAAGATGCTGGCTGCCGGGAAGTCACTGCGCAGGCAGGGGTTGCCGGCAGGTTCGGCCTTGTCGAAGCCCGCCATGGCCAGCAGCCGACCCGTTTCAGCTTCCATGACGACGATGCCGACATGGCGCGAATTCACGCGGTCGATCTTTTCGAGCAGGTAGTTCTGCAGATCCACATCCAGCGTGGTCTCTACCTGGAGAATCCGGCCTTCGACCGGTAGCGCGAAGCTCTTTTCAGTCAGGTTGTTGAAAGCTTTTTCATCCAGAAACTGACGGACATCATCCTTGCTGACCGGTTCGGCGACAGGGGATGAGGGAGAGTTATTGCCCGCGATGGCCCGAGGCGGATAGCCTGCGCTCCGGAAGAGGCCATATATGCCGACAATGGCGACCAGCGCCAGCAAAGCGCCGGCGATCGCCCGAACGGTGCTGCGCTGCCAGAAGCGTCGGGTGGTGGTCCCCCCTCGCAAGTCGGCTTGATAGTCCCGCCAACTGGCCCGCTGGCGCCGGTTCAATGAAGGTCTGGGTGGTTTTGGCATGGCAAATCCGGCATGTTAGTATGTTTAAGTCGCAAAGGACGGCATTTCCGATGGCTAAGAGATACGGCATCGCCCCCGTGACTGTCAAACACTTTAATATGTTTTTGTTGGCAGTTGAGGGCAGGGGCAAATAACCTGTTGCAAAGACTGACACCGGATGCTGGACAAAGCTCAATCACTCGAACCGGCGCGTTGCGCTGAATTGATCCGGGGCTCCGATTCCGTGGTCGCCCTGACCGGCGCGGGGATCTCCACGGCAGCGGGCATTCCCGACTTCAGGGGACCGCAGGGCCTCTATGTGACCCGGCGTTACGACCCCGAGAAGGTCTTCAAGATCGGCTGGTTCCGGCGTAATCCCCGATATTTCTACGAATTTTCCCGCGATTTCGTCACCACGGTGACGGACATCCGGCCGACCTTTACGCACCGGTTCCTGGCCGGCCTGGAGAAGGAAGGGACCCTGGCGGGGGTCATCACCCAGAATATCGACATGCTCCACCAACTGGCCGGCAGCCGGACGGTCATCGAGCTGCATGGCTCGTACCGCTCCGCCACCTGCACCACCTGCGGCAGGCAACATAGGGACCTCACCTATGCCTGGTGGGACAAGGCCATGGCCGCCAGCCCGACGCCCCCGGTTGCCCTCTGTGCTGCCTGCGACGGCGTGCTCAAGCCCGACATCGTCTTCTTCGGCGAGCTCGTCAACGATTTTGATGAGGCGGAGCGGCTGGTCGGTCAGTGCGACCTGCTGCTGGTTCTCGGCTCCTCCCTCAAGGTCACCCCGGCCTCGCTCCTCCCCTACAGCACGAAGGCGACGACGGTCGTCGTGAATCGGGGGGAGGTGATGCTTCCTCCCGCTCCGCACCGCTTCTTCGTCGACGGAGAAATCGACACCTATTTCCGGGAGGTCGCGGAGCATCTGGGTGGATAGAAGGGGGCTGCCAGCGGATTCAGCAGATGGCGGGGCACCCTTGATTTGTCAACCTTTCCTTGCCGGGGGGTTGGCTTGTGGGGTCAGTATCCCCTCCGCCGCCCTGATCCCGCTGGCCCAGGCACCGGTGATGCCGCGCGAGGTCCCGGCGCCGTCGCCGACCATGTAGACGTTTCCGCTCACCCGGAAGTGACGGTCGAGAAAGGCGGGTTTGTTCGCGTACATCTTGATCTCAGGGTAGTACATGATGGTGCTCGGGTGGAGGACGCCGGGGACGATGGTGTCGAGCTTCTTCAGCGCCGCCCAGATGTGGCGCATGATCTTGGCCGGCACGGCGAGCCCGAGGTCGCCGGCGGTGACCGGGCAGCTGGGGAGAAAGGAGTAGAGATCGTCGTTGAAGGTCTCCGCGGTGGAGCGCTTCCCCATGCGGAAATCCCCCACCCGCTGCATGAGCGGCATGCCGCCGCCGATCTCGTTGGCCAGGCGGCCGAGGTAGACGGCCATCTGCTGGCCACTCCTGACCGGGTCTCTCAGGCCGATGGTCTTGAGCAGGGCGAAATTCACCAGGTCGTTCCCGGCCTGCGCCGCGGAGAGGGCATGGCCGTTAACCAGTTTGAACCCCTGGTAACGCTCGAGCACCACCCGCGCATGCCCCGAATTGGTGCAGAAGGTTCGTACCCCGTCGGGGAAGAGAAACTTGGGGTCGTAGTAGTCATGGACGATGGGGTAGTTGTTCGCCGTGGTCTCGAGGCGGATGCCGACATCGACCACGTTGTCGATGTAGTCGATCCCCATCCGTTCCATCACCTGCTGGAGAAAGCTGAACCCCTTTCGTCCGGGGGCGACGATCACCTTCCCGGCACGGACCGTTTCCGTGCCGGCGATGACGACTCCCGGCCCCTCGGCGCCGTCGAAGACGTCGGTCACCTCCCTCTCCAGCAATAAGTGCACCCCACGGCTTTCGAGCTCGGCCAGCAGGCGCCGGATCAGTGCCCGGCTCCGATCGGTACCGACATGGGCCTGGCGAACGTCGAGCAGCGCGACGCCGATGCGCTCCGCCCGGCGCTGGTAGACCTCCAGGTTCTGTTTCTCTTTGATCGCCGGCTGCAGATGCCTCTCCACCACGGGGAGGAGCCGCTCGGCCTCGTCTTTGGTCCAGTTCTCGGCGGCAAAACCGATGGGGTAGGAGTAGTTCTGCTTGCAGTCGTTCAGCAGGCCGCCGGAGCAGATCTTTTCCCGGTCGACCATGAGGATGGAAAGGGAGGGGGAGACATCGGTGAGTTGAAAGGCCGCACCGAGGCCGGCCGGGCCGGTGCCGACGATGATGATGTCGTAGTCGGGAGAGGACATGGAGGACCCCTTGGAAGAGTATCGCTGTCCAATTATAACCGCCTTCAGGGTCTATGGGGCGATGGAAGACGATAACCTTGGAGCGCAGGGGTAGGGGTGGCGGATATATGCCTGCAGGCCGGATTGACTTTGACCAGTGGATGGCGTTCTAATGGGGATGCTGGAGCCGGGTGCGGCCTCAGCGTTTTTTTGTTGCTTCTGAAAGAGGGACATGAACACCACGGACCAATCCGATACGAGCTTCCCGTCGCAGGGCGGTCTGCGGGAGATGCTAGCCCTCTCTCTGCCGATGGTCGTCTCCCATGCCAGCGAGACGGTGCTGGTTTTCACCGACCGGCTCTTTCTCTCCCGCCTCGGGCCGGTGCCGATGAGCGCAGCCATGGGCGGCGGGCTGACCGCCTTCATGATGACGACTTTCTTTCTTGGTGTGATCGGTTACACCACCGCCCTGGCGGCGCAGTACCTCGGCGCCGGGCAAAAGAGCCGCTGCGCCACGGTTCTCTCCCAGGCGGTCATCATCGCTCTGCTCGCCTATCCGCTGATCCTCGCCGCCCGGCCTCTGGCCCATGGGCTCTTCGCTTTCACGGACGTCCCCGCCGAGCAGTTGGAGGCGCAGAAGCTCTATTTCGATATCCTCCTCGGCGGCACCATCCTCGCTCTGCTGCGCAGCTGTTTCGCCAGCTTTTTTTCCGGGGTCGGACGGACCCGGGTGGTCATGCTCTCGGCCCTGACGACGATGCTGGTCAATGTCGGTGCCAACTACGTGCTGATCTTCGGCCGCTTCGGCCTCCCCGCCCTAGGGATTCGCGGAGCGGCCTACGGCACCATTTTCGGCAGCCTGTGCGGGCTGCTCGTCCTGCTGGCGGCTTATCTGGCCGAAAGCAACCGCCGCGAGTTCGGGGTGGTTTTTCCGCGCCTGGACGGCAAGGTGATGCGCAAGTTGCTGCGCTTTGGTTATCCGGCGGGGGTGGAACCCTTCCTCAACCTGCTCGCCTTCACCGCCATGATTCTCATCTTCCATTCCAACGGTCTGGCCACGGCGACGGCGGTCACCATCGTCTTCAGCTGGGATATGGTCTCCTTCGTGCCGCTGCTCGGCATCCAGATCGGCGTCGTCAGTCTGGTCGGGCGTTACATGGGGGCCGGCCGGCCGGAGGTCGCCGAGCGCGTGACCCTCTCCGGCCTGAAGATGGGCTGGGCCTACTCGTCGGTCATCCTCGTCCTCTTTGTCGGTTTTCCCGAGCAGCTGGTCGCGGTCTTTCAGCCCGAGGGTGCGGACCCCATCTTCGCCGAGGCGGCCCCTCTCGCCACCGGCATGCTGCGCCTGGCCGGACTCTACGTTCTGGCCGACGCGGTGATGGTCGTCTTCAGCGGCGCCCTGCGCGGCGCCGGCGACACTTTCTGGACCATGTGTATTTCGGTCGGACTGCACTGGCTGCTGCTGCCGGTGCTTCTCATCTCCCTGAAAATCCTCCATCTGCCGCCCCAAAGCGCCTGGCTGGCACTGGTTGTCTTCTTTCTTTCCTTCAGCGGCGTCTTCTACCTGCGCTATCGCAGCGGCAAGTGGAAGACGCTGACGGTGGTGCGCGAGGGGTAATGAGGTATTTGTTTTGCAATGGAAATCGTGGTATGAAAGCGTCTAAAGGTTTGACGGCCTAAACCCTGGAGCTGGACCTCGATGTACAACGACCATTTCGGCCTGAAGGAAGCGCCATTTTCCATCGTCCCGGATCCGCGCTATCTCTACCTGAGCGGAGCCCATCGCGAGGCGCTGGCGCATCTGCTCTACGGGTTGCGGGGGGACGGCGGCTTCGTGCTGTTGACGGGCGAAGTCGGCACCGGCAAGACGACGATCTGCCGTTGCCTCCTGGAGCAACTTCCCGACAAGGTGCAGGTGGCCCTGGTGCTCAACCCGTCCCTCAGCGTTCCTGAACTGCTGGCGACGATCTGCGACGAACTCGGCATCGTCTACCCTGAAGGCAACGTCAGCAACAAGACCTTTATCGATGCCCTGAACCGGTTTCTGCTTGATTCTCATGCCAAAGGATTGACGACGGTACTCATCGTCGACGAGGCGCAGAGCCTCTCCGATGATGTCCTGGAACAGCTCAGGCTGTTGACCAACCTGGAAACCAGCAGCCGCAAACTGCTGCAGATCATTCTGATCGGCCAGCCGGAACTGCGGGATCAGCTGACGCGCAACGACCTGCGGCAGATTGCTCAACGCATTACCGCCCGCTACCACCTGGGGCCGCTGGGTCGTGCCGACTTGGCCGACTATCTGCGGCACCGCCTCGCCATCGCCGGCCGGCGCCGCCAGATTTTCACTCCCCTGGCGGTGGCCGCGCTCTATCGTGCCAGCCGCGGCATCCCGCGCATGGTCAACGTGCTGGCCGATCGAGCCCTGCTCGGCGCCTATGTCCAGGGGCAGACCATGGTTGGTGTCCGTACGGTCAAACGGGCCGCAGCCGAGGTGCTGGCCCCGCGCCAATCTTTCTTCAGCGCCCTGCGCTGGTCGCTTGTCGGTCTGCTGGCGGTGGCTGTCGTCCTGTTAGGCCTCACCCGAACGCATTTACCCGAGGCATCGGGTAGCAAGTCGGCGGCAACGGTACAGCGAGTCGCCGTTCCTCCGCCGCCAAGCCCCGCTGCGGCCTGGCCGGTTTCCCTGCCGAAAGGGGGCGGCGAGCAGCGGCTGGCCGATAACGATCTGTTGCGGCTATGGGGAGTCGAAGCCGGCGAAGGGGGCGAATTGTGCTCGCTCGCGCAATCGGCCGGTCTGGAATGTCTGCAGAGTGTCGGCTCACTGCACCTGCTCGCGCTGCTGGACCGGCCGGCGATTCTGCATCTGCGCACGGCCGGTGGGGAGCCTTTTTACGCGACCCTCGTCCGGTTTCAGGGCGACAGCCTGGAGTTGCTGATCGGCGGTCAGCTCCAGAACCTGTTGCGCAAGGAGCTCGAACATCACTGGCTCGGCGAATTCACCCTGCTCTGGCGGCCGCTGTTCCCTTTGCCCAAAATGCTGAGCCGCGGCGATTGGGGCGACGCCGTGGAGTGGCTGTCGCGCTCCCTCCCCGACGGAGTAGACAGCCCTGGGGCGACGACCGGACTTTTTGACCAGCGGCTGGAACAGCGGGTCAAGCAGTTCCAGGTGCGCCATGGCCTGCTGCCCGACGGCATTGCCGGGCCCATGACCTTGATCCTGCTCAATCAGAGGCTCGGGACGCCCGGACCGCATCTGGCCAAAAGCGAAATGGAGTCCTGACGTATGTCGTTCATTCTCGATGCGCTGAAAAAATCGGAAGCCGAACGGAGGCAAGGGGAGGTTCCCAGGCTGCAAAACGAACCGTTCTCGCCGGTGCCCCGGCGGCGGCCGATCTGGCCCTTTCTTCTGGTCCTGGCCCTGCTGCTCAACGGCGTAATTTTCGGCTGGTGGTTGCTCTCCCGGGAAAAGAAGCGCGAAACGGTTGCCGTGGCTGCCGGCGGTCCCGAACGGGTCGTTGCCAGCGGCCAGACCGCTAATGCTGCGCCAGTCGCTTTGCCTGCCGCTACCAAGGTAGAACCTGCCACCTCGCTCGGCGTATCGGCAGCGCCGGCGCTGCCGCCGGAACCGGAGGTGGTCACGGTCGTCATCGAGGAAACTCCGGTCAAGCCGGTTGCACCGACCGCCAGTCCGGCGCCCGCCAGGGCCGCTGAAAAAAAGGCGCCGATGCGACGGACAGATCCTCCGCCCGCGGCGCCGGCACGGTCGAAGGTTGCCGTCGCCGCCCCGGCCGCGAAATCCTTTCCGCCGGTTTCCGAACTTCCGGACAACGTCCGCTCCGGCCTGCCCCGTCTCGATCTGCATCTGCACTATTTTACCCCGGATCCCGAGCGCCGGCTGGTACGGCTCAACGGCCTCAACCTGCGTGAAGGGGGCAGCAGCGGAGACGGCCTGAACGTGGTCGAGATTACTCAGGACGGGGTTAAACTTTCTTACGGCGGGAATCGCTTTTTTCTCCCGACCGGCCGGCCATAGTGTGGAGGGACCCGATGCCAAAACTGTTGTTGCCCCTGATCGTCGTTCTGCTGGGCCTGCTGGGCTGTAGTGAAGACGACAGCCCGACCCGGCCGAACGATTTTACACCACTGACATCCATCGAGATCGTTTCCCAGAACCCGTCCATCGCCAATCTGACTTCGAACCAGTTTACCGCCATCGGCAATTTTTCCGGACTCTTCACCCGGGACATCACCGCCCAGGTCCTCTGGGAGAGCAGCGTCCCTGGTGTGGCGACCATCAGCACCGTCGCGGAAACTGTCGGGCGGGCCACCGCCGCCAGCCCCGGGACGACGACCGTGACCGCCAGGCTGGGCGACGTCGACGCGAGCTTCGAGCTGCTGGTTAGCGACGCCGTCATCAACGCCCTGGCGATCGCCCCCCTCACCCCCAGCACCCCCACGGGACTGACTACCCAATTCAGCGCCGTCGGGACGTTTTCCGACGCGACCACCCAGGATCTGACCTTCGACGCCGTCTGGGAGAGCAGTGATCCGGCCGTGGCCACGATCGGCAATTCTCCGGTGGACAAGGGGCTGGCCAGGGCCCTCACCGCGGGGCCGACGACGATTTCCGCCGCCTTCGGCGGGCAGACCCAGTCGACGGATATGACCGTCACCGACCCGGCTCTGGTGTCCCTCGCCATCGAGCCGGCCAACGCCTCGCAGCTGAGCCTGACCAGTAGCGAGTACAGCGCCACCGGCTCCTTCTCCGACGGTACCTCCTCGGACATCAGCAGTCAGGTGGCCTGGACCTCGACCAATTCCCTGGTCGCGGAAATCGACGCGACGAGCGGACGGGTGACCACCCTGGCCCAGGGAAACGCCTCGATCCGCGCCGCACTCGGTGACGTCTCCGCCACGACCAGTCTCACGGTGACCGGCGGCAACCTGACAGGTATCCAGATCCTGCCGGCCAATCCGGTCCTGGTCCATCCGACGAGTACCCTGGAGGGGGCGGTCGGAACGACCCGGCGGATGACGGCCATGGGCAGCTTCAGTAACGGCACCCAGCGGGACATTACCGAAATGGTGACCTGGGAAGTGCTTCCCGAGGGCGTTGCCACTGTCAGCAACAACGGCGTCGATCGAGGGCTGGTCAGCACCCTGGCCGCGACGGTCAACCCCGCAACCCTGTCGGCCACCTTCAGGACGGTCACTGCCTCGACCAGTCTGAGCGTCCTCTCCCGGACGCTTGCCAGCCTGGAGGTGACGCCGGTCGACAGCAACATCGCGGTCGGCACCTCGATCCGTTTCCAGGTCACCGGCACCTTCGTTGACGGTCCGACCCAGGACCTGACGCGGGACGCCCTCTGGTCTGCCGCCGGAACGGCGGCCAGCGTCGACAACAGCTCCTTCAAGGAAGGCCGACTGCGCGGAGTCCAGGCCGGCACGGCCACCATTACGGCGAGCTTCGGCGGCCAGACCGCCGACGCTACGCTGACGGTGACCAGTCGTGCCCTGCAGAGTCTGAACATTGCCCCGACGACTCCGACTACCGGCATTGGCGGCAGCTTGCAGTTCTCCGCCACCGCCGTCTACACCGACGGCAATACCCAGATCGTCACCGAGGATGTCACCTTGTCCCTGAACAACACCAACGTCGCGATTTTTGCCGATGCGAGCAAAAATCCGGGACTGGTTTACGGGGTCAACCTCGGCACGACGACGATGACCGCCCAGCTGGGCAGTGAGCCGGTCCAGTCCCTCACTCTCAACGTCCTGCAGTAATGAACCATGCCCTTTGCGCGGACAGGGAGACCACAATGATGAAGCGCTTAACGTATCTGATGTGCATGCCGATGCTGCTTCTGGCCCTGTGCGAGCCGGCCTGGAGCGCCCACCAGGGAGTTTACCTCGGGGCCTTTTACGGCATGACCTTACTCCAGGAGGCCGAAGCGAGGGACGCTCTGGGGACCTTCAATCTCGACTTTGAGCCGGGACAGGCGGCGGCACTCTCCCTCGGTTACGACCTCGACCCGCAAGGCCTGCTGGGGGACGGGCGGCTGGAGCTCGAATACGCCCGGCGCAGCAACGCCTTGGACGAGGTGGATTTTCTTGAGGGGAAAGTCGACGGGGACGGAGATTTGCGGGCGGAGAGCCTGCTGCTCAACACCTACGGCGTCTACCGCGGCTTCAGGGGGTGGGTTCCTTATCTCGGCGCCGGCATCGGCGCCGCCCGCATCACGGCAGACGATCTTCAGGTCAGCGGACAGCCCCTGGCCGACGACGACAAGGTGGTTTTTGCCTACCAGTTGGGGGTCGGCGTTGATTTCCCCTTGACGCAATCCCTCATCCTCGACCTCGGCTATCGGTTCTTCGGCACCGCCCGGCCGGAATTCACCGCCGTGGACGGTAGTAAATTCAAGACCCGTTATCTCAGCCACAGTGCTCTTCTTGGCCTTCGCATCGGTTTTTAGACCTTGAGGAGCTGAACGCCCGGCTTCGAAGCGGGCATTCCTGACCAATTACCCTCCCATCCGCCACCGTCAAACCTGCATCTTCTTAGCCGGTTTTTCACCCGCCAGCATCGCCCGCGCCTGCCGCACCTCCTCCCGTCCTCCCTCCGCCCATTGACTACGCCCGATTCTGAGAGAAAATTTGAACAGATGCTCGGAGGTGCGTCATGATACGATCGTCAACACAACGCTCCGTCAGAGATTTCCTGGCTCCTGGCATCTTCTTGTTCAGCCTTTTTCTCCTTGCGGCTTGCGGCGGAGGTGGTGGTGGAGGCGGAGGCGGAGGCAG
>Ga0256865_1000191_pt1 | contig 21449 bp, 24 predicted proteins | sample RVTome_14_FD_187337 | JGI IMG/M metagenome (GOLD analysis project Ga0256865, IMG submission 187337) | Soil microbial communities from uranium-contaminated site in the Upper Colorado River Basin, Wyoming, United States - RVT145D125 HiSeq ... | reverse complement strand
CCAAGGCGCGCCAGAGCCCGAGGGGGCGGATGAACCACAACCTGCATGCCAGCTACGATGAGCCGTGCCAGCGTCTGCTCAACGCGATGGAGCCGGGTTCCTACGTCCGGCCGCACCGGCACCTGACGCCTCCCAAGCCCGAGTGCTTTCTCGTGGTTCGCGGCCGGCTGGCGGCATTCATCTTCGCCGATGACGGAGCCATCGAGAGGGTCATCCCGTTTTCCGCCGGCGGTGCCACGCTCGGTGTGGACATTCCCGCCGGCGTCTGGCACGCCGTCGTTTCGCTGGAGAGCGGCTCGGCCTTCTTCGAGACCAAGCCTGGCCCCTACATCCCACCGTCCGACAAGGACTTTGCCCCCTGGGCGCCGGCAGAGGGGAGCGTCGGGGCATCGGCTTATCTTGTGGCGCTGCTGCGCGCCGCCGCGAACTCTCCGGCCGGCTGACGACGATTTCTGTTTTCCCCAATCACGAATCACCAGTCAATAATCACGGATTCCATGCCCGAACTTCCCGAAGTCGAAACCACCCGCCGGGGGATCGAGCCGCATCTGGTCGGCCGGACTATCGAACGGCTCGTCTGCCGCGTGCCGCGGTTGCGTTGGCCTTTGCCCGGAGAGGCCGCTTCATTGGCCGGCCAACAGGTGCTGGGGGTGGCGCGGCGCGCCAAGTATCTGCTGCTGCGCTGCAGCGGTGGGACGCTGATCCTGCATCTCGGAATGAGCGGCCACCTGCATCTGGTTGCCGCCGGAACCCCGCCGCAGACGCACGATCATGTCGATCTCGTCTTCACCGACGGCAGCGCCCTGCGTTTCAACGACGCCCGGCGTTTTGGCGCCCTGCTCTGGACTCCCGACGACCCGCACCGGCATCCCCTGCTGGTGGAACTCGGTCCCGAACCGTTTGCCGCCGAAATGGACGGTGCCTACCTCTACCGGCGTTCACGGGGACGGAAGGGATCGGTCAAGCCATTCATCATGGATCAGCAGGTGGTGGTCGGGGTGGGGAACATCTATGCCAGCGAGGCCCTCTTTCGCGCCGGCATCGACCCGCGCCGGCCGGCCGGGAGCATCGGCCTCGCCCGCTATGAACGGCTGGCCGCCGCAATCTGCGAGGTGCTGACCGAGGCGATCGCCGCCGGCGGCACCACCATCCGGGATTTTACCGACGCCGGCGGCAAGCCGGGCTATTTCCGGCGGCAGCTCAAGGTCTACGGCCGGGAAGGGGAGGACTGCCCCGCCTGCGGCCGGCCGATTGTCTGCTCCCGGATCGCCGGAAGGTCGACGTATTTCTGCCGGAAATGTCAGAATTAAGGCCCGAGGTAAGCTCCCAACCCAGAACCTCAAGCCTTTAGCCTCGTACCTTTAACCTCGTGTCTCGTGCCCCAAACCCGGAGTTCCCCATGGATAATTTCCGCTTCACCATCCCCTACACCGTTCGCGTCGCCGACGTCAACTACGGCGGTCATGTCTCCAACGCCGCCGTCCTCAGCTTCTTCCAGGACGCCCGCATCGCCTATCTCGGTCATCTCGGCCCTTTTTCCGAACTCGATATCGGCGGCTGGGGCATCATCCTTCCTGAAGCCCACGTTCGTTATCTGGGCGAGATGTTTCTCGGCGATGAACTGAGAATCGGCGTGAAAGTGACCGAGGTGCGCAACTCCGCCTTCGTCATGGCCTACCGGATCGAGCGGCAGGGGATGGCGACCGCCGAAGGGACAACCCACCTGGTCGCCTTCGACTACCAGGCCCGCAAACCGCGCCGCCTGCCCCCTGCATTCCGCGAAGCGGTGACCCGCTTCGAGGGACTCGGAGACTAGGCTGGGAGGAATGTCCATGCAAATATGGGTCGACGCTGATGCGTGCCCGAAGGTCATCAAGGAAATCCTCTTTCGCGCCGCCGAGAGGAAGCATATCCCCCTGACGCTCGTCGCCAACAAGCCGCTGTGGATTCCGTCCTCACGCTTCATCCGGACCATCCGGGTTTCCTCCGGTTTCGATGTGGCGGACAACCGCATCGTTCAGCAAATGGAAGCCGGCGACCTGGTGGTCACCGCCGACATCCCGCTGGCTGCCGACGTCATTGCCAAGGGCGGGTATGTCCTTGATCCCCGTGGGGAATTTCTGACCGCCGACAATGTCCGGGAGCGCTTGACCCTGCGCAACTTCATGGACGAACTGCGCAGCGGCGGCGTGGAAACCGGTGGCCCCTCCGCGTTCAGCCAGAGCAACCGGCAGGCTTTCGCCAACCAATTGGATCGATTCCTGGCCAGACACGCCAACCGTTGACCCCCGCTGCCGGTTGAGCCCGGGACGTTTTCGGGGTTCTGGGCGAAATCAGGCTTGATGACGATCTTTTTCTCATCTAAGATAAAGGATGATGCAAACGTCTCCCTCTACTGATGAATCCGTCCGTCTGCAGCGGAGTGCCCGAGCGGCCACCGACGACCCGCGCCGGGAGCAGCGGCTGATCAACGAAATCATGGAACTTCTGGTGACTCATCATGGCGGGGGGATGAGTGAGCAGGAGCTTGACGACGGGATCGACCGTCTGCAGCGAGCGATTGAGCTGGCCCGCACCTCACACGCGGGACAGTTCCGCAAGTCGGGAGAGGCCTATTTCTATCATCCTCTGCGGGTGGCGCATCTGGCCGCCCGGTACTGGATGGAATTTCCCTCGGTCATTGCCGCCATCCTGCACGATGTGGTGGAGGACACGCCGGTGACTCTTGATCAAATCCGGGAGGAGTTCGGCACGGAAACCGCCCTGCTGGTCGACGGTCTGACCAAGGCCGCCGACGACAAGCTCAGCCGGGACGCTCTCAAGGCTGAAACCTACCGCAAGCAGTTGCTGCTGGCGGTCAACGATGTGCGGGTCCTCTGCCTGAAGTTCTGCGATCGCATGGACAACCTGGAGACGATCAGCGCCCTCAACCCCCAAAAGCAGTCACTGATTGCCGAGGAGACGCGCACCGTCTATGTTCCGCTGGCCCGGCATCTCGGCATGGGCCAGGTCGCTTCGGAACTTGAGGCACTCTCCATCAAGATACTCTATCCTCGCCGCGCCAGCCGCTACCGCCATGCGCTACAGGTCCTGAAGCAGCAGGTCGATCCCGCTCTGCGGAAGACCCGTGATGAAGTTCACAAGACGTTTGAACACCAGAAACTTTCCGCCCGGCTGCTGGATCGCTGGCGCCCCTTTTCGATTGCCGCCGCTCAGTCGATGGCCCGCGGGTTTCCCACCCTCTATACCTTGGAGATTCAGGTCGACAGGACCATGGACGCCTATCTTGCCCTCGGTCTTCTGCACAGCATTTATCCCCCCATCCCGGGCAAACTGCGCGACCATCTCAATGTACCGTCACAGTTCGGCTATCAGGCGCTCAAGACTACAGTGCAAGCCGGCGAGAACCGTATGCGGGTCGAAATCACCACCCGCAAGCTCGCCCGTTTCAACGAGGCTGGCGTTCTTGCACCCGGTTTCGAGTTTCGCAAAGCCAGCTTTCAGGATCTTATGAATTCCCTGCTCGAGGGGGAATCGGCATTCGACACCGAGAGCTTGCGGCTCGCTTCTGCCTCGATCCAGGTCTATACCCCGCGGGGCGAAACCCGGACCCTCCCCGAAGGGAGCAGTGCCCTCGATTTCGCTTTCGATATCCACGAGGAACTCGGCTTGTACGCCTGCCGGGCGCGGATCAATGGCAAGACCCGTCATCTCAAGGCACGCCTTATGGATGGCGACCAGGTTGCCATCGAGCGCTGCGCCAAGCCCGAGGTTCTCCCCAAGTGGCTGGAGTGGGCCGTCACTCCCCGCGCCCGCAACTGCATCCGTCGCTATCTGCGCACCCGGGTCAAGGAGGCATCTTGACGGGCTGCCGGCGTTGTACGGTTGGACGGGTTGGATGATGGTACCCTTGTAGATTCTTCCCTGATATGATAACTAGTAAACAACGGTACTATTCATAGCGAACCCTTGTTCAGACAGATTGAGGCAATGGAGACGATAAAAACCGCCAGCTTTGAATATCTGATCGGCATGGCCAAGGAAGACCCTGCCGGCGGCTACTTTTTTACCCTGGACGGATCGAGCTATCATATCGATGATGTCCTCGAGATTTCCCGGCTTGCGGAAAAACACGGCTATATTGTGATTTATTGAGAGGAGTCGGAACCGATGAACAAACAGGATCAAGTCTGCTATACGTTCGAGGCGGCTGTCGAGATGGCCGTCCAGATGGAAAACGAGGGTTTCCGTCACTATCTCGCCGCGCTTCGCCAGGTGAAGAACAAAGCGGCCCGCGAGGTGCTCAAGGACGCGGCACTGGACGAACTCGAACACAAGCACCAGTTGGAGCGTGCCCTGGTGGAAGGTCAGGTTGAGGGGCACACACTCGACCAGCCGATGCCCACGATGAATCTCGGCTATATTCTCGAAAAAAAGGAATTGGGTCCGGACGCCGATGCCCGGCAGGCCCTGGCCTACGCCATCCATCTGGAAAAAGGGTCCCTCGATTTCTACCGGCGCATGAGCCAGGGATGTGCGGGAGCTCCCATGGCGGCATTGTTCGAAAAGATTGCCAACGACGAGAGCCGCCATCTGCAGGCTCTGGAAGATCTCTACGAGAAGCATTTCCTGACCGAAATGTGAGTTGTCTCCGCCATTCAGGATTTTTGAGCGCCACTCCGCAGAGGGGTGGCGCTTTTCTATCACCTTCATCACGCCGGTCCTGCGGCATCTGTACGACTCCGCAGCCTGCCGAGTCTGTCTTCCCGATCCCCCCGCGGCTGAGCAGTCTGCCTTGACAAAACGGCTGTCGATGACTATCTTCAGCGCATCTTGTGACCGAAGGAGGAAACAGCTGACATGTCAGAAAAAAGCAATGCCGAAAAGGGCACCATCTCGATTCACACCGAGAACATCTTCCCCATCATCAAGAAATGGCTTTACAGCGACAAAGAGATTTTCCTGCGCGAGCTGGTAGCCAACGCAGTCGATGCCATCCACAAGCTTCAGCACATCAACTTGGTCGAAGGGCTGCAGCTCGCCGATGACTATGCCGTCGACATCACCGTCGACAAGGATGCCGGCACGCTGACGGTCCGCGATAACGGCATCGGCATGACCTCCGAGGAGATCCGCAAGTATATCAACCAGATCGCCTTCTCCTCCGCTGAAGAGTTCATCGACAAGTTCAAGGATATCAAGGACAAGAACCAGCTCATCGGCCATTTCGGCCTCGGTTTCTACTCCTCCTTCATGGTGGCGAAGAAGGTCGAGATCCGCTCGCTCTCCTACCGCGAGGGGGCCAGTGGGGCGCACTGGAGCTGCGATGGTTCGACCAGTTACGAACTGGAGGAGATCGACAAGCCGGAACGCGGCACCGAGGTTATCCTGCACCTGGAGGCGGACGAGAAGGAGTTTCTCGATCCGGTGCGGTTGCGGGAGGTGCTTAAGCGGTATTGCAACTTCCTCCCCGTCACCATTCGCCTGGGCGGCGATACGGTCAATGACCGCAACCCGCTCTGGACCAGGACTCCCAGTGAAGTCGGCGATCCGGAGTACAAGGAGTTCTACAAAAAGCTCTACCCTTTCGCCGAGGATCCGCTCTTCTGGATCCACCTCAACGTCGACTTTCCCTTCAACCTCAAGGGGATTCTCTACTTCCCCCGGCTTTCCACCGAATTCGACGTCAGCAGGAGCCACATCAAGCTCTTCTGCAACCAGGTCTTCGTCACCGATAACTGTCCGGAGCTGATTCCCGAGTTCCTCACCCCCCTGCAGGGGTGCCTGGATGCTCCGGATTTGCCGCTCAACGTCTCCCGCAGCTACCTGCAGAACGAACCTCAGGTGCGCAAGATCCGCGAGGTGATCGCCGGCCGGGTGGCGGCCAAGGTGGTCGACCTGGCCAAGCAGGACCGCGAGGTGTTTGGCCGCATCTGGGAGGACATTCACACCTTCGTCAAATACGGCATGATGCGGGACGAAAAATTCTACGATCGGATCAAGGACCAGGTCATTTACCACAGCACCGGGGAGAGCCGCTGGACCACCCTTCCCGAGTATCTGGAGCGGGCCCGGGAAGGGCATGCGAACAAGGTCTTTTATACCAACGATGAGGCATCCCAGGCGACCTATCTGAAGCTGTTCAAGAGCCAGGGGCTGGAGGTCCTCGTACTCGATGCCATGATCGACAGCCATTTCATCCAGTACCTGGAGATGAAAAACGCCGATCTGAAGTTCGAACGGGTCGATTCCGATGTTACGGAAAATCTGATCGAGGACGACCAGACCAAGAAGTTGATTGAAAAGGAAGGGGAGGGAAGCGTCGAGGAACGAATCAAGGCGATTTTCGCGGGGGGACTCAAGGCCGAGGGGCTGCAGGTGCGGGTCGAAAACCTCAAGGACGCCTCGGTGCCGGGGATGATTCTGCTCTCCGAACAAAGCCGGCGCTTCAAGGAAATGACGCGGCTGATGGGCAAGGAGGCAGGGGATCTCTTCAAGGAGCACACCCTGCTGGTCAACTCGGCGAGCCCGGTGGTCAAAAACCTCCTCAGGCTGGAGGCAGCCGGGCGGCAGGAGGATGCCAGGCTGCTGGTGGAGCAGGTTTACGACCTGGCCATGCTGACGCACCAGGCCTTTGACAAGGAGCGCATGGAGGCGTTTCTGGAACGCAGCAACCGCATCTTGGAGATTCTGAGCGAGGCGAAATAGCCTGTCATTCAGAAGGAAATAAAAAGGCCCGCCGAATTCGGCGGGCCTTTTTATTTCAGTACCCCCCGCACGATCACGTCGACCGCCTCCTCCGGCGTCAGCCCATGGGCCATGAGGGTTTCCAGTTGCCGCTGGTCGACACTGCCGATGGCGGCCTCGTGGGTGACCTTGGCCAGGGGATGGGTGACGGTGACGATGGGAACGGCCCGGGCGATGGCGCGGTCCTTGACCAGTTCCAGGCAGTCGACGTGCCCGCGGGCTCCGGCGGCGTTGCCTTCGGTGATGCCGGTCACCTCGGCGGCGGCATCGTCCTGCAGAACGATGCGGGTCTTGATCAGCCCGCGGGCGCCAACGCCGGCCAGAACCACCTTCTCGCGGATGTCGATCCGGTCGCTGCCGCGCCCATGCACCCGGGCGGTCAGTTCGGTCACGCTGTTTTCCCCCGCCTCGACGGTGTAATCGATGGCCAGTCGGCCGACCCGCCCGCTGAGCAGAGAAAAGTCTGCATAGTAGCGTCCGTTCCTCTCGACCCTGACCGTAGCGTGCGGCACCACCTCGATGCCCCCGTGCGGTCCGTGGAAGTGAGCCTCCGAGTAGCGCAGTTCGGCCCCTTCGCCGACCGTCACCGCCGCTTCCATGAGGTGCTGTACCTCACGTGCCTCCGGAAACAGGCAGTGGGCGAGGAAGTGGGCCGAGGCGTTTTTCTGCATCCGCACATCCATGACGATCCGCTGGGTTCCCTGCCGGTGGACGATGCCGAAACAGAGGTGCACCGGCTGCTCGATGCGGACGCCTTCCCGCACGACCACACTGGCGCGGATGCCGTCGCTGGTTTCCTCGGCATCGACATCGAGTCCATCAATCGTCCTAGAGCTGAGAATGTGGTGACCCGAGACGACCAGATGGGCAACTTGGCGATCGGCCAATATTTGCTTCTCGCCGCCGCTTTTCTGCAGTGCCGCCAGAAGGGTGTCAAGTTCGCTCATGTGTGCACTCCCGGCCGTCGCACAACAGGCAGCGGCGACCCTGAAAGTGGTTCGTCACTTCCGCGGGCAGCCCCGAGCAGACGATGCGCCCGCCGCAGATCTGCGAGGCGCGGTCGGCAATAAGGGCGATCTCCTCGCGATGGGTGATCAGCAGCACTGCCGTGCCGCGGTTTCTGAGCGCTTCAATGACGTCGATGATGCCCTGGGTCGAAAGCATGTCGATCCCCGAGTCGGGCTCGTCGAGTATGGCCAGTCTGGGTTGCAGGGTAAGCAGGGAGGCGAGCTCGATCCGTTTGCGTTCGCCGCCGCTCAGTGACCGGTCGACCCTGCGCTCCAGATAGGCCCCCGGTTCGAGCCCAACCATCTGCAGTGCCCTGCCGGCATCACTTTGCGGCCGGTTAAGCGACAGGTATTCGACGACGCTCAACCCCTCGAAGCGGACCGGTTCCTGCCACGCCATGCAGATTCCCAGCCGCGCCCGTTCGGTGATGCTCAGCCGCTCGATTCTCCTGCCGTCGAAGCGGATGCAGCCATCGTCGGGGCGGTATCCCTGGCACCCCATAATCAGGCAGGCCAGAGTGCTTTTACCCGTGCCGTTGGTGCCGATCAGAGCGTGAACTTCGCCGACCCCGATGGTCAGCTCGAGTTGGTCGAGAATCCATCGGCTGCCGGCACGGAAGCGGAGATTGCGGATCTCAAGGAGCGCTCTGGCGGTCATTGGCGCGGTCCCCCTTGTCAGGAGCTGCTTGCCATGCTCCCTCCCGGTTGCCGGGGGACGGAACATGCAAGCGACTTCGTCATGCCTGCAACCATAATACGTCAAAAATCAGCGGTGGAAAGAGAATGGTCTGCATTCCGGGGGCGTTGATTTGACAGACTCCTGACCCTTGTTAGAGTCGTTCTTGAGGCACACTTGCTTCCATCGTCAACAAGAGGAGTCTCATGGTCGTTGTGGAAACCTACCAGGGAAAGGCGGTCACCGAACATACGGTCGAGATCGTTGAACGGAAGGGCACCGGCCATCCCGACACCATGTGCGATGCCATCATGGATGCCATCTCCGTGGCGCTCTCGAAAGCCTATATCGCCGAGTTTGGGATGATACTTCACCATAACGTCGACAAGAGCCTGTTGGCCGCCGGCAGAGTCGAGCGGTGGTTCGGCGGCGGGAGGGTCGTACGACCCATGGAGCTGATTATCGGCGATCGCGCAACCTTTACCGTCGGTGGCCGGACCCTGCCGGTGGGCGATATTGCCGTGGCAACGGCCCGGAAGTGGGTAAGGGAGCACCTGCGTTTTGTCGATCCCGTGCAGCATCTGCACTGCCGCGTGGTGCTAGCCCCCGGCTCCGAGGAACTTGCGGACATCTTTCAGCGGCCGGGGAGAGTCCGGGTCGCCAACGACACTTCCGCGGCGATCGGCTATTACCCCCTGAGTCCTACGGAACAGGCGGTGCTGGAGCTGGAGCGCTATCTGAATTCGCCGGTTTTCAAAAGCGAGTTCCCGGAGAGCGGCGAGGATGTCAAGGTCATGGGACTTCGCCGCAACCGCGACCTCGACCTGACCGTGGCCATGCCCTTGCTGGCGGCGCATATCCCCTCGGAACGGGCATATTTCGAGCGCAAGGGGGACATCCGAGAGGCGATGCAGCTTTTCATGAAGAGATTCGCTGCATTTGATCACACAGAAATCCATTTCAATGCCCTCGACGAAGTGGGACGAGGTCTCGGTGGAACCTATCTGAGTCTCCTCGGGACATCGGCCGAGGACGCCGATTCAGGGCAGGTCGGACGTGGCAACCGCGTTAACGGGCTGATCTCGATGAATCGTCCGATGGGAACCGAAGCGGCGGCGGGGAAGAACCCCGTCAGCCATGTGGGGAAAATATACAGCGTGCTGGCGCATCGACTGGCTCGCCAGATTTACGAGCGGATCGATGGGTTGAAGGAAGTTTATGTGCTGCTGCTCAGCCGGATCGGCACTCCTGTGGACTCGCCGGTCATTGCCACCGCCCAGGTACTGCTGGAAGACGGGCAACGCCTGAGCGATATTCGCCGGCGTGTCGAGCAGATATTTGCCGTCGCCTTTGCCGATCTTGACGATTTCTGCCGACGGTTGGGGGAAGGGGAGTTCCCGGTCTGCTGATCCGGTCTGGTCAGGGCGAGGGTGGGAAAAGCCCGACGCTGACGTGGACCTGCAGCAGGCAGAGCGTGCTCGGCGGTTTAAATTTGAACAGAATTGGGAGTCTTATAAACACGTTTACCTCCTTACTAATGCTGGTCTAATAAAACATCCATGGTTACATCGGTTTTATTTGAGATTTTTTCATCATCTTGGTAACTAACTGAAAAAACGTAAGAATCTATTTTGGCTAAAATTTAGGCAAGATGTTACGGCGGTGGATTGTGCTTCGGTCCGGACGACTATTCACATGCTTATCAACAGTCCTTCCACAGGATTTGTGGAAAAGGGGCAAAGTCCGTTGAATGGGCTAGCTTTTTGCCGGTTCATCCCGGTTTTCACGCTCCCGTCGCTTGGCTTCGTTCCACAGGGAATCCATCTCTTCGGGGGAGCTCTGCTGAAGAGTTTTCCCCCGTTCGGCGAGGGTCGTTTCGATGTGACCGAAGCGGGCGACAAAACGGTTGGCCGTCTGCCGCAGTGCTTCCTCGGCATCGATGTTCAGAAACCTTCCCAGGTTGACGATGGCGAAAAGAAGATCACCAAGTTCATCGGCCATGGCCTGTTGGTCGGCGTGCTGGAAGGCGTCCTTGAATTCCTCCAGTTCTTCCTCGATCTTGGCGAAAATCCCGTCCACCGCTGGCCAGTCAAAACCGACCCGGCTCGCCTTCTCTGAGAGTTTACGGGCGCGCAGCAGTGCCGGCAGGTGCCGGGGGACCCCCCCCAACACCGTAGGCGACTCTCCACGCCGCTCCTTTTCCTTGGCCTTGATCCGGTCCCACTGGGTATCGAGTGCCTCAATGGAGCTCTGTCGACGCTCGGCGAAGACGTGAGGATGGCGCCGGATTAGCTTGTCGGCGATGGCGTCCGCCACATCGCCCATGTCAAAGGCCTGGCGTTCCTCGAAAAATCGGGCCTGGAATACGACCTGCAGCAGCAGGTCCCCCAACTCATCGCAGATGCGGGACGGCTCGCCGCCATCGATGGCGTCCAGAACCTCGTAGGTTTCTTCCAGCAGGTAGGGCTTGAGGCTTTCGGGTGTCTGCTTGGCGTCCCATGGGCAGCCTTCAGGCGAACGCAGGGTAGCCACGATTCCCAGCAGGCGGCCGAAGGCTCTCAGTGTACGGGCAGTGGGCATATTTCCCTCGCTCTCCAGAGTTGGACCTTTCTACCTTATGGACTCGTAGAAAGCAAGTCGTGCGCGCTTTCGGGGGAAATTAATCGCTTGCAAATTTACCGTGAATAGGCTAATAGAAAACCCTCTCCAAGGGCGCGGCGGTCCGGCTTGTTTTCCCTTGACAATCGGGGGGCAGTCTTTATACTAGCCGCTTTCAGGCGGCCTAGAGGACGTTGGTCATTGCGCATCCGTATCGACGAAATAAAAGACGAGGGCCTTGATCTCGAGTCGGAAGAAGCGGCTGCATCTTACCCGACCTTGGTGGAAGCTGCCGAAGCGGAAGGATGTGTCTTCGTTTCGCCGCTGCAGACGCGGTTGCGGCTTGTTCGCATCGGCGAGATGATTGAGGTCGAAGGGACGGTGGAGAGCCGGGTCCGACTCGCGTGCAGTCGCTGTCTTGCGGAATTCGAAGATCCTCTGGCTGGCCGCTTTGCCCTGACCTTCGCCCGGGAACTGCCGGAAGTCACGGATGAGGCCGGCGGCGAAGAGGTTGAGCTGAACGCCGAGGAAATGGGCCTGATTCTATTTCACGGCGAGGAGATCGACCTCGGCGAGGCGATTGCCGAACAGGTGATCATGGCCTTGCCGATGCATCCCCTTTGCCAGGAAGAATGTCGCGGGCTCTGCCCTCAATGTGGGACAAATCTGAACGAAACCGACTGTGGCTGCGAGCGACCTGCATTCAATGTCAAGTTCGCCGCCCTGAAGAATATTAAGATGGATAAGTGAATTAAAGTCATCTGCTTCGCCCGTTTTCCCGGGCGGATTTGCATAGCGTTGAGCCTACAGCAAATACCGGCCTTCGGCCGGACCTACAAGGAGAATCAAGACCATGGCGGTACCCAAGAAGAAAACTTCCAAGACCAGGCGCGATACGCGCCGCGCTCACGATGCGCTGACCGCTCCCGGCGTGTCCATATGCCCCCAGTGCAAGGAGCCCAAGCAGTCGCATCGCGTCTGCCCGAGCTGTGGCACGTATAAAGGCAGAGAAATCGTCAGTACTGAAAAGTAAGAGGCATCCGGTTGAAGGAACGTATTGTCGTTGCTGTGGATGCCATGGGTGGTGACAGCGCTCCGGCCGTCGAGGTGGAAGCTGGGGTGTCTGCCGCCCGTCAATGGGGACTGCCGGTCATTCTGGTCGGTGACACGGTCCGCATTGAGAACGAGCTGAAAAAGCATCGGACCGAAGGACTCGATATCGGTATCCGCCACGCCAGTGAAGTGGTCGGGATGCATGACTCGCCCTCCGATGCCATCCGCAAAAAGAAAGATTCGTCAATCCGGGTCGCCTTCGGCCTGGTAAAAAATGGCGAAGCCCATGCTGTGGTGAGTGCCGGCAACTCGGGTGCCACCATGGCGGCCGGAATGTTCGTGTTGAAGCGTGTCCGGGGGATCGACCGGCCCGCCATCGCCACCATCTTCCCCAATCTCAAGGACCAGACGCTGGTTCTTGATGTGGGCGGCAATGTGGACTGCAAGCCGTACCATCTGTCGCAGTTTGCCTTGATGGGAGAAGTTTACGCCCGACATGTCCTCGGCAAGCAGCAGCCGAGGGTCGGTCTGCTTTCCAACGGTGAAGAGGAGAGCAAGGGGAACGAACTAACCCGCGAAGCCCATCATCTGCTCAAAGGGGCGACCTTCAATTACATTGGCTACGTCGAGGGTCGCGACATTTTCAACGGCTCGGTCGATGTGGTGGTATGTGACGGTTTTGTGGGAAACGTCGTTCTCAAGGTATCCGAAGGACTGGCCGATGCCATCTTCACCATGCTGCGGCAGGAGATTGGCGGCCGTTTCCTGGCAAAGATCGGCTATCTTCTGGCCCGCCCCGCTTTTCGCGCGTTCAGAAAAAAGGTCGATTATGCCGAGTATGGCGGTGCTCCGTTGCTGGGGATCGAGGGAACCGGGATGATCTGCCACGGGGGGTCCAATCCCCGGGCCATTACCAATGCCATCCGCATGGCGCATGAGTATGCGGCCAGGCGAGTGAACGATCAACTGGTCGCTCAGCTCCAGGCTGACGCGGCAGTGGTGGCGCTGAGCCCGGAAACGGCCGTGGACGCCGATCCGTAAGTGCAGTGTGACCGGTCTTCCACCTAGCAGGAAGTAGGAGTCGTCGAGTGAAAAGAGCACGCATTATCGGTACAGGCTCGTGTGTTCCCGATAAGGTACTGACCAATTCCGATCTGGAAAAGTTTCTCGACACCACGGATGAATGGATCGTCTCGCGGACCGGTATTCGCGAGCGGCACATCGCCAGCGAAGGTGAATATACTTCCGATCTGGCCACCCGCGCGGCAGAGCGGGCGCTCGCAATGGCCGGCGTTCGGGGCGAAGAAATTGACCTGGTGGTGGTCGGTACGATCACCGGTGATTTTCCCTGGCCGGCTACGGCCTGCCTGGTGCAGAAAAACCTGCGCGCCACCGGCGCCGCGGCCTTTGATGTCTCGGCTGCCTGCAGCGGGTTTGTCTATGCCCTCGATGCGGCCGTGCGGCGGATTGAAACCGGTGTCAGCAAGAAGGCGCTGGTGATCGGCGCCGAGGTGCTCTCCCGGGCTGTCGACTGGGAAGACCGCAACACCTGCATCCTGTTCGGCGACGGCGCCGGCGCTGTCGTGCTGGAAGGACAGGAGGGCGAGCACGGTGTGCTCTCCACTCATCTGCACGCCGACGGCAGCTATTGGGAACTTCTTTATCAGCCCGGCTTCGGGTCTCGCTTCCCGGCATCCGAGGCGGGAATCAAGGAGCGCCTTCCCTTTCTGAAGATGCAGGGCAACGAGGTCTTCAAGGTGGCTGTTCGCTCTCTTTCCGAGGTTGCTCAGGAGGCCCTCGCTGCCAACGGAATGACCACGGCGGACATCGACCTGTTCATTCCGCATCAGGCCAACAGAAGGATACTCGAGGCTACCGCCAAGAGGCTGGGGCTTGGCGACGAGCAGGTCTACATTAATGTTGATCGCTTCGGCAACACCTCCGGGGCTTCGATCCCTTTGGCGCTGGATGAGGCCAATCGCGCCGGCCGGGTCAAGGACGGGGATATCGTGCTGCTCGATGCTTTCGGTGGCGGATTCACCTGGGCTTCCGCCCTGCTGCGCTGGTAGGTCGTCAAACGGCCGCAGGCTGTTAAAGGAGTTGCAGCTGACATGATTGCATTTGTTTTCCCCGGGCAAGGCTCCCAGTACGCCGGCATGGGCAAGGATATGGCGGATAACTTTCCGGCCGCCCGGCAGGTATTCGAGGAGGCTAACGATGCCCTCGGTTTCGATCTGGCCACCCTCTGCTATAATGGCCCCGAAGATGAGCTTAAGCTCACCACCAATACCCAGCCCGCTATTCTGACCGTCAGTACGGCGGCCCTGAGGGTGCTCGAGCAGGAGAGTGGACTGTGCCCCGCCTACGTCGCCGGGCACTCCCTCGGTGAATATTCCGCTTTGGTCGCTGCCGGTGCCTTGTCTTTTGCCGATGCGGTGCGGACCGTGCGCCAGCGTGGTGCCTTCATGCAGGAAGCCGTACCCGTCGGGGTCGGCGCGATGGCGGCCATCCTCGGGCTGGATACCATCGAGCTCGAGGCGGTTTGCCGGGAGGCGGCGCAGGGTCAGGTCGTTTCGCCCGCAAATTTCAATAGCCCCGGTCAGGTGGTCATCGCCGGTCACGCCACAGCCGTGGAACGGGCGATCGAACTGGCCAAGGCCAGGGGGGCCAAGCGGGCTATGCCGCTGCCGGTCAGTGCCCCCTTCCACTGCTCGCTGATGCTCCCGGCCGGGGAACGTCTGCGGGAAGTGTTGGCGGGGATTGCCGTCGGGCCGTTGCGGACTCCGGTAGTCTCCAATGTCGAAGCGGCGCCCAACGGTGACGCCGGCCGGGTCAAGGAATTGCTGGTTGCCCAGGTGAGTGCCCCGGTACGCTGGGACGAGTCGGTACAGAAGATGGCAGAGCTCGGCGTCGAGCGTTTCATCGAGATCGGCCCGGGCAAGGTGCTGGCCGGGCTGATCAAGCGCATTGCAAAGGGCGCGGCCGCTCAGAGTGTAGAAGACGTGGCCGGGCTCAAGGCTCTTTGAGCGACGTACAGGGGTATCCTTTATGATGAAAGACAAGGTCGCCGCCATTACCGGAGCTTCCCGCGGGATCGGGCGTAGCATTGCCCTCGTCCTTGCCGGAGAAGGGGCGAAGATCGTTGCCTCGGCGCGCAATTCCGCTGAACTGGAAATACTGGTGGCGGAAATCAAGGAAAAGGGTGGGGAGGCCATTGCCGTGGCTGGAGATGTCGCTGTCACGGCCGATGCCGACCGCCTGGTCGATGCGGCCGTCGCCGCTTACGGGCGCCTCGACATCCTCGTCAACAATGCCGGGATCACCCGCGATGGTCTGTTGCTGCGGATGAAAGATGAGGACTGGGATGCCGTGCTCAATGTCAACCTCAAGGGGGCTTTTCTCTGCACCCGGGCCGCCGCCAAGGTGATGAGCAAGCAACGCTACGGGAGAATCATCAACATTTCTTCCGTTGTCGGGGAAATGGGGAATGCCGGACAGGCCAACTATTGTGCCAGCAAGGCCGGTCTGCTTGGTCTGACCAAGTCGGTGGCTCGTGAACTGGCGCGGCGCAACGTGACCGTCAATGCCGTGACTCCCGGGTTCATCGTCACCGACATGACCGAGGCTCTCCCGGAAAAAACGCGGGAAGAACTGGCCTCCCAGATTCCGCTCGGGCGTCTGGGGAATGCAGAAGATATCGCCCACGCTGTCCTGTTTCTCGCCTCGGACGGGGCCGGTTATGTGACCGGTCAGGTTCTCGGCGTAAACGGCGGCATGTACATGTAACATGAAACCTGCCCGATCGAAGATCGGCTCGCATCAAAACAAAGGAGGTGAAGCAAATGGCTTCGATTGCTGAAAGAGTGAAACAGATTGTGGCTGAACAGCTTGGCGTTGACGAGGACCAGGTGACCAACGAGGCATCTTTCATGGAGGACCTCGGTGCCGACTCTCTCGACACGGTCGAACTGGTGATGGCGCTGGAGGAAGAGTTCGATATCGAAATCTCCGACGAGGATGCCGAGAAGATCCAGACCGTGCAGGATGCTGTTGATTACATCAACGAGCATTCCTGATCGTTCGACAGGGAGGAGGAGGCGACTGCCTCCTCCTCCCTTATTGTTTGGCATTATGCTGTCTCCGGCGGATGCTTTCGCGGCAGCGGCGTAGCTCTCTTCGCCCCGGAAGCCGGCTGCAGGTTTCCTGACCTAGACCAGAGTTTGCTCACAGAGGAAACATATCACCATGCGTAGAGTCGTCGTGACGGGTGTAGGTGTTGTCTCCCCCCTCGGTACCGGTGTGGATAAGAACTGGGCTGCCCTTATGGCAGGCCGTTCCGGCATTGACCGCATTACGCGCTTCGATGCTTCCGAATTTCCAACTCAGATTGCCGGCGAAGTCAAGGACTTCAACGCGGAAGATTTCATCGACAAGAAAGAGATCAAGAAGATGGATCTCTTCATCCAGTACGCCGTCGGGGCTGCTGATCTTGCCATGAAAGACTCGGGCTTTGAGATTACCGAGGAGAATGCGGAACGGGTAGGGGTTCTGGTCGGTGCCGGCCTTGGCGGTCTGCCGGCCATCGAGCGATATCACGAGGCGATGCTGGAGGGTGGCTACAAGAAGATTTCACCCTTCTTCATCCCGATGCTGATAATCAACCTGGCGCCGGGCCAGATCTCCATCAAGTACGGCGCCAAGGGTCCCAACATCTCTTCGGTTTCGGCCTGTGCCACCGGCACTCATTCCATCGGCGATGCTTACCACATGATCGCGCGTGGGGATGCCGACGCCATGATCGCCGGCGGCTGCGAGTCGACCATCACTCCCCTGGGCATCGGCGGGTTCAATGTCATGAAGGCGCTCTCCACCCGCAACGACGACCCGCAGGGCGCCAGCCGCCCCTTCGATAAAGGACGCGATGGCTTCGTCATGTCCGAAGGCGCCGGTATCGTAATCCTCGAAGAATACGAAGCGGCCAAAAAACGTGGTGCCAGGATTTATGCCGAGGTGGCCGGTTACGGCCTCACCGGCGACGCATACCATCTGACCGCTCCGGCTCCCGAAGGGGAAGGGGCTGCCCGCTGCATGAAGATGGCCCTCAAAAACGGGCGCATCGCGCCGGAAGAGGTCGACTACATCAATGCCCACGGCACCTCGACCCCCTTTAACGACTACTTCGAAACGCTGGCGATCAAGTCGGCCCTTGGCGACCATGCGCGCAAGGTGATGATCAGTTCGACCAAGAGCATGACCGGCCACGCCCTCGGCGCTGCCGGCGGTATCGAGGCAGTCTATACCCTGCTGGCCATGGAACGCGGCGCCGTTCCCCCCACCATCAACTACCAGGAGCCCGATCCCGACTGCGACCTCGACTACGTACCCAACGAGGCGCGCCAGGCGGTCGTCAAGGTGGCCATGAGCAATTCCCTCGGTTTCGGTGGCACCAACGCGACCTTGATCTTCAAGAAGGTCTAAGGGGGGATCGCATGTACATCATTGCCAGCGATCACGGCGGCCTGGAACTTAAAGAGGCCGTCAAGGGATTCCTCAAGGGTCGAGGAATCGCAGTTCGCGACCTGGGAACCCTGAACGCTGATTCGGTCGATTACCCCGACTTTGGCGAAAAAGCTGCCCGTGCCGTGGCCCGGGGCGAGGCCGAAAAGGGGATCCTGATCTGCGGTACCGGCATCGGCATGTCGATTGTCGCCAACAAGTTTCCCGGCGTCCGGGCGGCCCTGGTAACTGACGAGTTCACTGCTCGGATGTCCAAAGAGCACAACAATGCCAACATCCTCGTCATGGGGGGCCGGGTACTCACTCCCGAAGAGTCCTGCTGCATGGTCGGTGTCTGGCTCGATGCAGTTTTCGAGGGCGGACGGCACCAGCGCCGCCTGGATAAGATCGCCCAGATCGAAGAGGATATTCGGGCGGGTCGGATCTGAATTTTCCCGAGTCGGAAGGGCAGGCCTCGGGCCTGCCTTTTCATTTTTAAGCCGCAAATTCGTATAACCGTTATAGTTTTCGGAGGATTGACGAACATGTCTGATTTGCTCGCAACGTTCGACCCGGAAATCGCCCAGGCCATCCGTCGGGAGACTGAACGTCAGGAATACAGCCTTGAATTCATCGCTTCGGAGAATTTTGTCAGCGAGTGTGTTCTCGAGGCCCAGGGGTCGGTTCTGACCAACAAATATGCCGAGGGCTACCCCGGCAAGAGGTATTACGGCGGCTGCGAGTTCGTCGATGTGGCCGAACAGCTGGCCATCGACCGCGCTCGGGAACTGTTCGGGGCCGAACACGCCAACGTGCAGCCGCATTCCGGCTCCCAGGCCAATATGGCGGTCTATTTTTCCGTCTGCCAGCCCGGAGACACCGTCCTCGGCATGAACCTCGCGCACGGTGGCCACCTGACTCACGGCTCCCCGGTCAATTTTTCCGGCAAGCTCTTCAATATCGTTCCTTACGGCGTCAAAAAGGAGACCGGGACGATCGACTATGAAGAGGTGGAACGCCTGGCCCACGAGCACCGGCCCAAACTTATCGTTGTCGGCGCCAGCGCCTACCCCCGGACCATTGATTTCACCGCTTTCCGGACGATTGCCGACAAGGTCGGCGCCCTGGTGATGGTCGACATGGCTCACATCGCCGGACTGGTGGCGGCAGGCGTCCACCCGAGCCCGGTGCCACATGCCGAATTCGTCACCACCACGACGCACAAGACCCTGCGCGGGCCCCGCGGCGGGATGATCCTCTGCCGCGAGGAGTTCGCCAAGAAGCTCAACAGCAACATCTTCCCGGGCATCCAGGGCGGTCCGCTGATGCACGTGATCGCCGCCAAGGCGGTTGCCTTCAAGGAGGCCCTTGCACCGGAGTTCAAAGACTACGCCTCGCAGGTGGTGAAGAACGCGAAAACGCTTGCCGAGGGGCTGTCGAAGCGCGGTTTCCGGCTGGTTTCCGGCGGGACCGACAACCATCTCATGCTGCTCGACTTCACCGGCACCGAGATCACCGGCAAGGTGGCCGAGGAGACGCTGGAAAAGGCCGGTATCACGGTTAACAAGAACGCCGTCCCCTTCGATACCCGCTCCCCCTTCGTCACCAGCGGCATCCGCATCGGCACCCCCGCCACTACGACCCGGGGGCTCAAGGAGGCGCAGATGGAAACAATCGCCGACTGGATCGCCCGTGCTCTGGAAAACATCGATAATGAGAAGGAATTGGCGGTTATTCGCGCCGAAGTCGGCGAACTCTGCCGGCAGTTCCCCCTCTACGCCCATCGCCTGGTCTAGATGAACCGGCCGTCCTGGGAAGAGTACTTCATGGAAATTGCCCGACTGGTGGCCAGGCGCTCGACCTGCCTGCGCCGCCAGGTGGGGGCGGTGGTGGTCAAGGAGAAAAACATCCTGGCCACCGGCTACAACGGGACGCCTTCCGGGATCACCCACTGCTCCGAGGTCGGCTGTCTGCGGCAGAAGCTGGGTGTCCCTTCCGGCGAACGGCATGAACTCTGCCGTGGGCTGCATGCCGAGCAGAATGCCATCATCCAGGCCGCCAAACACGGGACGAACATCGCCGAGAGTACCCTCTATACGACGCACTCCCCCTGCATCATCTGCACCAAGATGATTATCAATGCCGGCATCAGGCGCATTGTCTATCTGGAAGGATATCCCGATGCCCTGGCTGCGGAGATGCTGGGTGAGTCGGGCATCGAGATACTCGCCTACGATGCGGTCCTGGCCAGAATGACGGGAGAACCGACATGAAATGCCCGTTTTGCGGTTTCGCCGACACCAAGGTGATCGATTCCCGTCTCGGCAAGGAAGGGAACAACATCCGCCGGCGCCGGGAATGCTTCGACTGTGAGCGCCGCTTTACCACCTACGAGCGGATTGAGGAAACCCTTCCCCTGGTGATCAAGAAGGACGGTCGCCGCGAACCCTTCGACCGGCAGAAGATCATCGCCGGGATGCAGCGTGCCTGCGAAAAACGGCCGGTCTCCATTGCCACCATCGAGAAAATGGTCGACCGCCTCGAACTCTCCCTGCAGGAATCGGGGGAGAAAGAGATCGAATCGAGCCGTATCGGCGAGGCGGTGATGGAGGCGTTGCACGGGCTGGATGAAGTGGCCTACGTCCGCTTCGCCTCGGTCTACCGGCAGTTCAAGGATATCAACGAGTTCATGTCGGAACTCAAGGACCTTCTGGCCAGGGACCGGGCCGAATCCAAGGGTTGAAATCGCAGAGTCGTCACCGAGGTCGGTGATGACCCATCATCGCAAACCTGGAGCCTGAAGTATCGCATGTCCCGGGATGAGCGTTTCATGCGGCGCGCCCTCGAACTGGCGCGCCTGGGTGAGGGGCGTACCCGCCCCAACCCGGCGGTCGGCGCGGTCATCGTTTGCGACGGCGAAGTGGTCGGTGAAGGGTATCATCCGCAAGCCGGGGAGCCGCATGCCGAGATCTTCGCTCTGCGCCAGGCCGGAGAAAAGGCGCGCGGCGCTGAACTCTTCGTCACCCTCGAACCCTGCTCCCATCATGGCCGGACCGGACCATGCGCCGAAGCCGTTCTGGCTGCCGGCATTCGACGGGTCTGCATCGGCACCGTCGATCCCAACCCCCAGGTTGCCGGTCGCGGCATCGCGCGCCTGCAGGCGTGCGGCGTCGAGGTATGCGCCGGCGTACTGGAGGCCGAGTGCCGGCGACTGATTGCCCCCTTCGCCAAACACATCACTACTGGTCTTCCTTTTGTCGTCCTCAAGTCCGCAATGACTCTCGACGGCCGCACGGCCACAGTCACTGGCGATTCCCGCTGGATCACCGGTTCCGAGAGCCGTGCCTGGGTGCATCAGTTGCGTGATCGTATGGATGCCGTCATGGTCGGCATCGGAACGCTGCTGCGGGACGATCCATTGCTGACCACGCGGTTGCCGGAAGGGGGCCGGGATGCGGCTCGCATCGTTGTCGACTCCGGGCTGAGAATTCCGGAATCGGCGGCCATTCTCAGCGTCGAATCGGCGGCGCCGACGATCATTGCCACTACGCATGCTGCGCCCGCGGAGAAGATCGCCCGGCTCGAAGCACGCGGGGCGCAGATTATGGTGATCGCTGCCGGCGAAGGCGGGGTCGACTTGCGCGACCTCCTGCGCCAGCTCGGTGCATCCGGCATCCAGAGCATTCTCCTCGAGGGGGGGAACATTCTGAATGCGGCAGCCCTGAGGGCCGGTCTCATCGATCGGGTCATGATTTTCATCGCTCCGCTGCTGCTCGGCAGCGGCGAGGCCCCGGGGATCTTCGCCGGCCGCGGCGCGGAGCGCCTCGTCGACGCACTGAAGCTCACCGCGGTTCAGGTCCGGAGGTTCGGCG
>Ga0256865_1000190_pt1 | contig 21500 bp, 21 predicted proteins | sample RVTome_14_FD_187337 | JGI IMG/M metagenome (GOLD analysis project Ga0256865, IMG submission 187337) | Soil microbial communities from uranium-contaminated site in the Upper Colorado River Basin, Wyoming, United States - RVT145D125 HiSeq ... | reverse complement strand
GCCGAGCCCGAGACCACCCCCGCCTTCTCCCCGAGGAGCTTCGAGGCGACGATGTACCCGCCGCCGCCGGAGGGGAACGCCTCGATGATCTGCGCGTAGCTGCCCGAGATGATGAAGATCGTCGCCACCGACATCACGGCGACGAAGATCGCGAGGACGGCGTGGCTGCCGAGGGCGAGGAACGCCTCCTCCGGACCGTAGCACGAGGAGGAGATCCCGTCGGCGCCCAGCCCCACCCAGGCGAAGAACGCGATGAGGGAAATGTTGTGGAAGATCTTCGGGTCGAACAGATCCCGGGGGGCCCCGAACAGGACCCGCTTCACTCGTCGGTAGAAGGATTCCTTTTCGCTCGTCGTCAAGGGATCATCCTTCGAACAGCATCAAGTGCCGGGCTACAGCACGCCAAAGGTTTGCCCGTAATCCCATTCGCGGGCAACCGAAAGGACGGGTTCCGGCGGTGCTTATGCATCCCGGTAATCCCGGCGCCGTCACTTCTTTGACTCTCCCGGGGTCGCGGTGAGCCGGCCGGTTTTCGGCAGCGAGAAGGAAACGGAGCTCCCGATTCCCTCCCGGCTCTCCGCTCCGACGGTTCCGCCATGTGCCGCCACGATATCGCTCGCGATAGCAAGCCCCAACCCGACTCCCGTCGCTCGCTCCTGGCCGGGGACCCGAAAGAATGGCTCGAAGATGTGGGGCAGAAACTGCTCTGGAATACCCGCGCCGGTGTCGCTGACAGCAAAGCGCACGGCCTCCGGCTCTTCTTTCGCGGAGAGAGTGACACTGCCGCCAGGTGAGGTGTATTTCAGGGCATTAGACAGCAGGTTGGCAAAGACGTGCGTGATGCGGGCGGGGTCCACCCATACCTCGGGAAGTCCCACCGGCACGTCGAACGACAACGTAACGCCTGCGTGCCTGGCCATGCTCCAGTACGAGTTCGCATTCGCGGTGACGAGCTCTTGCGGCGATACGGGGCGCAAATCGAGGTGCGCCCGCCCCGATTCCAGATGCCCAATGTCCAGCAGGCTCTCGATTATGGAGTGAAGCCGGTCGGCATCCTCGCTGGCGGCGACCACCAATTCCGACTGCTTTGGACTGAGCCTTCCGACCTTTTCCTCGAGCAGGAGATGCAGCGCCATCCGGATAGTGGTGAGCGGCGTCTTCAGTTGATGCGAAACCGTGTCGATCACGCTGCGTTTCATCTCATCCTGCTGGCGCTGTTGCGTAACGTCCCGCAGGACGAGGACCACTCCCGCCGGTTCTCTCAACGAATCGAGAATCGGAACGGCCTGAGGTCGGAAAAACCGTTCCTCGTTTCGCACGAAATGCTGGATGACCGCCAGCTTGCCTTCACCGTCCACAGGATAAGCTCTTGAAAGGGCACGCCCGGTTATGTCCGCCATCCATGGATACGCAGCGTCTTCTACATGGGAGCCTGGCCGGAGTCCGAAAATGTCAACTGCTGCCTTGGTGGCTACCTCCACCTCCCCTTCGGCCGTTAGGACCGCGATCGCGTCCGGAAGGCTTTCGAACGCCTGTCGCGTCGAACGCTGGCTTCGCAGCAGCTTGGCTTGGTCGGTCCGACGAAATTCCCGCAGGCTCGCCGCCATCTCATTGAACGCCTCGGAGAGCTGGCCGATCTCGTCCCGGGATCCGCCGGGAAGGACGAGGTCCAGGTTTCCTTTCCGGATCTCCTTGGCGGAATTCGTCAGCCGCGTGATCGGCTGCAGGATCCATTTCCCCGTGAGAAACAGGAAACCCGCCGCGACGATCGTGGCGGCGAGCAGCATCATGTACATCTGGCCTCGCACCGATTGCGCCTGCCGGCGGGCCCGCGCATCCATCGCCACCATGTTCTCCTGGTTCATCCGGAGGATGTCGTCCGCCGTGTCCTTCATCCGCTGAAACAGGGGGAGAAGTTCGTCGAAATACGCCTTGCGCCGCGCTTCACGCCCGAACGCGGGGTTGCCCATCACCTGGATGTCCGACCGGAATTGCCCGAAAAGCTGTTTCAGCCGCTCCGCCTTTTCCCTTTCCCCCGGAAGCGTTATGTTGCCCGATGCGACCTGGAGCGCCTTCCCGAAACGCGCATCGTTTCGCGCGATCTGGTCGTTCCCCTTCTGCTCCGCGCCCAGGAGCACGAACACCGCCCCGCTGTCCATCCGTTCCAGGGCTTCCTTCATCTCCTGGCAGGCGACCACGCTCCGGTAATTTTCCCGGAGGATCACGTCGATCGATTGCCCCAGGGCGGTGATCCGCGTGATGTTGTGGATCCCGATCGCGGCGATGATGACCAGCAGGCCGCCGAACCCCAGGGCCAATTTTTGACGAAGGCTCAAATTCCTTCCTCCTTGCCGATCATCTTTTCGTCCTTTCCTGCATCGTCAAGGTGAACAGATCCTCGTTGGTCCTCCCGACACCCTCGTATTTGACGGTAACCGCGGAATGATCCACGATCCAGGTCGCTTCCCTCACAACCACGATGAATTCGGTAACGTAATCGACCTTGTGGGCGGATGGATCCCCGTACCGGTTCCTCAATCTCGCGTTCGCCTTGTCGAACGCGATTTCCGCTTGCGTAACCAAGGTTCGGGGACCGATCCTCGAATTCAATACCGCCCTGACTCGATGAAAATGACCTTCCTTGAACCAGTACTCGATGGAATCGAACGCAATATTCTCTATCTCCACGTTCTCCATCCTGCGAACGTACACCTTCCACGGTTCTTCCCTGGGGTCGGAAACCACGTATCGATCAAAAGACAGATCCGGATAGGTTTTCGATGACTGCTCGATGGAACTCCCCCATCGCAATTTCCTGAATCCGTCGTTCCCCCCGACCTTTGGATCCGTTCCCTGGGAATGGACAACCGTTTCCGACAAAAGGACGAATCCGATCATCGCCATGAGCGTGATGATCGATGTACGGAAACTGTCCGGTTTTCCTGGATGCATCGTCCTTGCGCCGCCTCCCGCCTCTCGGAAACGCAAGGGCCATGCCGGGGGCATTTTCAACGCAACACACTGTAATCAAAGAGAAATATTTTTCCTGCTGCTTACCAGCGCATTGCTTATTGCAAGGAAGACCCCAAGGAAGACATTGCGGAATGCAATGAGGGGAAGGGTGCGTTACATGCCGTACTGTTTCCGTCGGCGCCAAAGCGTTGCCTGGTCGATGCCGAGGACCTCGGCCGCCTCCTGCAAAGACTTCGTGGCGGCAAGAACACGGCGGATGTGTTCCTCCTCGATCTTGTCCAGGCTCACCAGGTTGCCCACGGCGGAAGCATCCTCTGTACGCGGATAGGTCCCGGGAAGTACCTCGACGCCGATCCGGTCCGAGCGACAGAGGATGGAGGCGCGTTCGATGACATTGCGCAATTCCCGGAGGTTCCCCGGCCACGCGTGGCGTTTCAACGCCTGCATCGCCTCCTCCGTGAATCTGATGATCCCGCGGTGGTGGATCCTGCCGTAGAAGGCGAGCGACTGTGTCGCGAGCGCCTCGATATCCTGGGGGCGCTCGCGCAACGGCGGGATCTCGATCTGGATGACGTTCAGGCGATAGAAAAGATCCTCCCGGAACCGCCCCGTCTTCACCTCATCTTCCAGGTCCCGGTTAGTGGCCGTGACGATGCGGACGTCGGCCTTGCGCGTAAACGGGTCGCCGATCGGCTCGTATTCCTGGTCCTGCAGGAACCGCAACAGCTTGGGCTGGAGGGAAAGAGGGAGATCCCCGATCTCGTCGAGGAAGAGCGTTCCCCCCTCGCAGGCGGCGATGCGTCCCGGGTTGTCGCGGACCGCTCCGGTGAACGCGCCCCTCACATGTCCGAACAGCTCGCTTTCCAGAAGTTCCGCCGGCAGGGATGGACAGGAGACCACTCCGAACGGCTTCCCGGAGCGTCTGCTCCATCCATGGATCGCGCGGGCAAGAACGGTCTTCCCCGTCCCGCTTTCCCCCCGCAGGAGCACCGCGGCGTTGGTGGGCGCGACCTGCCTCGCGACCTCCAGGGCGCGCTGCATGGCGGGGCTTTCACTGGAAAAATCTACACCCGGGGATATCCTCTCCAGATCCTCCCGGAGGGTTGCCACCTTCTCCTCCAGCGATCGGACTTCCTCCACCTTGCGCACGGCGAGCAGGACCTGGGCCGGGGTGAACGGCTTCGGGATATAGTCGGTCGACCCGCGACGCATGGCTTCCACTGCCGTATCGATTGAGGCATATGCCGTGATGACGACGATCTTCATCCAGGGGCTACTCGAGAGCAGCAGGGGGATCAAGTCCAGGCCGCTTGCCGTGCCAAGGCGAAGATCGACGAAAACCATGTGGAACGTCCGACGGGAAGCCTCCGCGATGGCGTCCTGGAAGTTGCTGACGGCTGAAACGCGGTGCCCCTCTGCTTCGAGACAGATGGATAGGGTCTTGCGGATGTTCCCCTCGTCGTCAACGACGAGGATATTGAGGGGAGAGCCGGCCGGCGCCTGAGTGGTCATGGGCTCCCTTCCTGAAGGTACAGGGTCCATTATCCACCATCGGCCTGAGGCAAGGGATACCGAGATTATCCCGAAGGGGAACTCGAACCCCACGGATTTCCCCGCCACCCCCTCCAAGATGCCGTTGTCTGAAGGTTGGTATCGGGGGGGAAATGGCGACAAAACGGTAACAAAATGAAAAAGGGCTACGGACCGGGAATCCGTAACCCCTTGAGGATTTCATGGTCGGGATGACTGGATTTGAACCAGCGACCCCCTGGTCCCGAACCAGGTGCTCTACCAGGCTGAGCCACATCCCGATGGAAGAGGTAACTTTACCAACGGTCTACCGCGCCGTCAATATGTAGATCGCCCCCGTCACGATCAAGAGTCCCCCGAAGGCCCGCTTCACGAGGATCGACGGCAGCCCGATCGTGTACCCCGCGGACAGGTACGAGCCGGCCACGAAGCCGAGGATGAGGAGCAGCACCGCGGGGACGTTCACGAAATCCGCCTTGTAGTACCGCCAGAAGGCCAAGAAGCCGATAGGGGGGAGGAGCATTCCGAGCGACGTCCCCGTCGCCATCTTCTGGTCGAATCCGTAAAGGTAGACCACCGCCGGGATGACGAAGATGCCGCCGCCGATGCCGAACATGCCGGACACGGCGCCGGCCACGGCGCCGATCGCGATGAATCCGAGGAATGCGAGGGGCAAGAGGAAATCCTCCTTGCGGAATACGCCGCAGCGGAAGGGACGGGTTCCGCGCTATCGAATCGCTACGCCTTCGCGCCGACCGCCATCCGGATATTCCGCTTCATGAGGGCGATCGTCTTCCCGTAGTCGGGAGTCCCGAAGATCCCCGATCCGGAGACGATCACGTTCCCGCCGGCGGCGGCCACATCGCCGACGTTGTCCGCCTTGATCCCGCCGTCGACCTGGATGTCGACGTCGAGGCCCGCGCGGGTGAGCTGGGAGCGGAGCAGCTCGATCTTGCCGAGCGTGGACGGCAGGAACGCCTGGCCGCCGAACCCCGGGTTGACGCTCATGAGAAGGACCATGTCCACGTCGGTCAGGACCCACTCGACGGCGGAGAGCGGCGTGGAGGGATTGAGGGCGACGCCCGCCTTCTTCCCGAGCTCGCGGATGCGCGCGACGACGCGCTGGAGGTGGGGGGTCGCCTCGGCGTGGACGGTGAGGATGTCGGCCCCCGCCTTCGCGAAGTCGTCGACGTACCGCTCCGGCTCCACGATCATCAGGTGGACATCGAGGGGCGTGGTCGCCGCTTTACGGATCGCCGTCACCACCGACGGGCCGATGGTGATGTTGGGGACAAAACGGCCGTCCATCACGTCGACGTGGAGCAGGTCGGCCCCCGCCTTCTCCACCGCCCGGACCTCGTCGGCAAGCCGGCCGAAGTCCGCCGAAAGAAGCGACGGCGCGATGTAATACTCCATGGAGTCTCCCCCCTCGGGATCGATAGTAGCACGTCCCCGCAAACCCCAGAACCGGAACCGCAGAACAGGGACAGACAGCAGAACAGGGACGTTCCTGAGAACTCCACAAAAAAAGGACGTCTGTCCCTCTTCAACTGGAGTTCTCAGGAACGTCCCTGTTCTGCGTTTTTGCGCAGAAGCGCGGCGAAGAAGGCGTCGGTGCCGTGCCGGTGGGGGTACAGGCGCAGAAACCCGTCCGCCGTCCAGGCGTCCGCGGGGCACGGATCGAAGTCGGGACGGGCCACCACGGCCGCCTCCGGACGCTCCGCGAGGAACGCCGCAACGACCTCCTCGTCCTCCTCCATCAACGGCGAACAGGTGCAATAGAGCAGGATCCCGCCCCGGCGCACGGCCTCCCACGCGTTCCGCAGGATCGCCGCCTGGACCCGCGCCATCCGCCGAGGCCCGTCCGGCCGGAAGCGCCACTTCGCGTCCGGGTTCCGGCGGATCACCCCCATCCCGGTGCACGGGGCGTCCACCAGCACCTTGTCGAAGAGCCCGGAGGAAGGCGGCAGCGGAGCCCGGGAGAGGTCGTGGAGGGCCGTCCGGATCCCCGGTGCGCCGGTGCGCGTCACCACCTCGCGAAGCATGCGGAGCCGCAGGGCGGAGACGTCCGCTGCGAGGATCTCCGCCTTCCCGTCGGCGAGGGCGGACAGGTGCGTCGTTTTCCCGCCCGGGGCGGCGCAGGCGTCGAGAATCCGATCGCCCGGGGCGGGACGAAGCAGCGGTGCGATCAACTGCGCCCCCTCGTCCATGACGAGGTACGCCCCTTCGAGGAACGCGGCGTCGGAGAAGACGGGGGCGGGCTTTCCGAGGACGAATCCGTCCGGCGCGTACCGGCAGGGGGCGGGGTCTTTCCCTTCGTCGGCGAATCGCCTCGCCAGCGCATCCGTGACGACGCGGAACGGGTTGGCGCGCACCGCGAAGGGCGGTTTCCCGAGGCACGCGGCGAGGTACGCCCGCGTCTCCGCCTCCCCCAGAGACGCCGTCAACGCGTCGATAAGATCCCGCGGGGCCGAGAACTCCGCGGGAAGCCGGCGGGGGTCTCCCTCCGGGGGAAGGACGGGAATCTTCCCCGCGCGGACGATCCCGCGCAGCACCGCGTTGACGAATCCACCCGCGCCGCCGCCCCGGGACGCCTTGACCGCCGCCACCGTTTCGTTCAGCGCCGCGCGGTCCGGAATGCGGGTGTAGAAGAGCTGGTACGCCCCCACCCGGAGGGCGTTCCGGACGTACGCGTCGGTCTGTTCGAGGGGACGGGAGAGGAACGGCAGAAGGGCGAAATCGATCGTGCCGCGCCGGCGCAAGGTTCCCATCACGAGCTCCGTCAGGAGCCCCCGGTCGCGGGAGTCGGAAAAACCCGCGTCGCGCAGCGCGCGGTCGAGCACGATGTCGGCGAATGCCTCGTCGCGGTCCACCCGGGAAAGGACCGAGATCGCCGCGTCCCTTACGATAGCCGTTCCCCCGCCGCCACGCGCCGTCCCTGGGCGTACGCCCATGCGTCCATCGCCTTTCCCCCCTCCGGCTGCACGGACTGGAGGCGGAGGACCCCTTCCCCGCAGGCGATCGAGACCCCGTCGCGCCCGACGGCGACGATCTCGCCGGACTTCCCCGCCGGTACGGATTCCGCGGCGATGGCCGAAGAAAGGACCTTGAGCGTCTTCCCCGCGTGAAGCGCGAACGCGGAGGGCCACGGCGTCATCCCGCGGACCAGGTTGCGGATCTCTCCCGCCGGACGGCTCCAGTCGATCCGGCCGTGCTCCTTCGTAAGCAGAGGGGCGTATGTCGCAAGGGCGGCGTCCTGCGGCGTCTCGCCGAGCGTCCCCTCCCGAAGCCTGCGCAGCGCCTCACGCAGCGCCTCGGCCCCGAGGAGCGACAGTTTCGCGAACATCGTCTCCGCGGTGTCTTCCTCGCGGATCGGCATCTCCCGCACGTGCAGCATGGGACCCGTGTCCATTCCCTCGTCCATCCGCATGATCGTGATCCCCGTCCCCGTTTCGCCCCTCGCCACCGCCCAGTTGATCGGGGCCGCGCCTCGGTACTTCGGAAGCAGGGAGGCGTGGACGTTGACGCACCCGAGACGGGGGATGTCGAGGATCGATTTCGGCAGGATGTGGCCGTACGCCACGACGACGATCAGGTCGGGCGCCTCGGCGGCGATCCGTGCGACGGCGTCGGGATGGCGCGCCTTTTCCGGCTGGAAGACCGGGATCCCTCGACGCACCGCCTCCTCCTTGACCGGGGGCGACGCCATCGAGCGACCACGTCCCACGGGCCGGTCGGGGTTGCACAGGACGAGGGTCACGTCCACGACTTCCGCGAGGGCTGCGAGGGAAGAGACGGCGAACCACGGCGTCCCCATGAACACCGTGCGCAATCGGTCGGCCCCGGGACCGGGCGACGGGAGGATCACTTAGTGGCCCTTTTCATAAATACGGCGTGGCACCGAGAGCGTCGATGCGCCGCGCCGGCAAGGCGCGCGACTGAGGCGTACTTTCAAGTACGCCGCAAGGAGCGCAACGCAGCAGGAGCGGATGCAGCGGCGCTCGAATGCAGGCGGATTTATGAAATGGGTCACTTAGCGGAAGCCGCCGCCGAGGAGGAAACCCGCTCGATGAAGAGAATCCCGTCGAGATGGTCGATCTCGTGCTGCAGCGCGCGGGAGAGGATCCCGGCCGCCTGGATCCGATGCGGATTCCCCCACTCGTCCAGGCCGCGCACCAGGACGGTTTCGGCGCGGCATACCTCGCCCTGGACCCCGGGGACGCTCAGGCACCCTTCGACGCCCGTGACCGATCCACTCCGCGAGACGATCTCCGGGTTGACCACGGCCAGGGGGGTGATCGCCTCGTCCACGGGAGAAACGTCGAGGACGATGACCCGTTTCCCCACTCCCACCTGGGTCGCGGCGAGCCCGATCCCCTCGGCGGAATACATCGTCTCGAACATGTCGCGGATGAGGGCGCGGATCCGGTCGTCGACCGCGGCCACGGGGACAGCCTTCCGCGCCAGGAACGGATCGGGGAAGACGAGGATCTCCCTACGCACCGGCGACCCCCTTCCCCGGCGGGTAGAACCGCACCATGTTCTTTCCGCTCTCCTTCCCCCAGTAGAGGGCCCGGTCTGCGTTTTCCACGAGGACCTGCGCGTTCCACTCCCCTCCGGGGGAGAGAGACGCCACGCCGAAGGTCGCGGTCACGCGGACCGGCGCATGGGTCTCGTTGAAGACGCTCCCGGAAACCAGCCGCTGGGCCCTCTCCGCGGCCCGCAACGCCTCGTCGCCGCAGACGCCCAGAAGGAGCCATACGAACTCGTCGCCGCCCAGCCGGGCGACGGTGTCGTAACTCCTCTTCACCCGGGTCAGGACGCCGCCGAATTCCCGGATCACGCTGTCCCCCACCTCCGGCCCGTACGTCTCGTTGACGAGCCGGAGATCGTCGATATCCGTTACGATGCAGGAGAGGGGCCGCCCGATGCGGCGTGCAGTCTCGGCGCACCGGTCGAGATCGAGCGAGAAACGGCGCCGGTCGGGCAAGCCGGTCAACCCGTCCAGCATGGCGCAGTCCGAAAGCTCACGGCCGGCGAGGACGGATTGCCGGAAAAGCTCCCCGTACGCCAGGAGCGGCAGCGCACGGTCGAGGATCTCCTCATCCGGAAGGTCCGCGGCGAAGACCATGTCCGCCCCCGCCTCCCGGAACCGGCGGGTCCGGCGGACCGCGCTCCGTCCTCCGATCAGGAACACGGGAATCCCGGGTCCGCCGGCGGCGCGGAACCGCCGCAGGATCTCCTCCTCCTCGGCGACGGCGCCGTATTCCCCCAGCAGAACCGCGGCGAGCTCCTCGCCCCTCCCCGGGACATCGAGGAGGGCGCCCCATGTGGCGGCGGTCTCCACCGTGTAGCCGCGGCGGGACAACAGGTTCCCGATGCGCCCGAGGACGGGCCACAACGGACGGGCGACGAGGATGGTTCCCTGCTCGGGGGTCATTCCTTCCCGCCCCCCCCCTTCCGCGGCCACCCGCAGAGAGCGTTGGCGTTGCGCAGCGCCACCGCCGCCGCGTTGCCGAACGCCGTGAGCAGTTCGAGGTCCTCCTCGGCGAATCCTCCGACCTGGTAATGGTCGAGGTTGATGACCCCCATCACCTCCGATCCCCATTTGACCGGCACCGCCATCTCGGACATCACCGCGGGATTCGCCTCGACGTAGCGGGGATCTTTACGCACGTCGGGAACGAGCAGCGGCTCCCCTTCCCGCGCGACCCAGCCGGTGATCCCCTCCCCGACGTGAAGCCGCAACGCGTTCTTCACCTCGGAGCCCAAGCCGCGCTCCGCCTCGATGAAGAGCGTCCCCGAATCGGGATCCATCCGGATCACCGACCCGGAGGAGGCGTCCATCAACTCCGTCGCGCGGTCGACGATCAGCTGGAACAGGACGGCCGGGTCGCTCTGCTCGTTCAACGCCTTGCTGATCTCGAAGATCGCGGTCAGCTTGCGCGCTTTCTTGTCGAGGTGCCCGATCAGCGCCGCGTTCTCGAGGGCGATCGCCGCGAAGTTCGCCAGGACGGAGAGGAGCTTCAGGTCCCCGTCCTGCAGATCCCTCCCGTCCAGCGGCGTCGCGGCGGCCATGATCCCGACCGCGGCCGTGGGACTCTTCACCGGCGCGACGAGGAACCCTTTCATCTCGAGGCGGCGCATCAGCCGCAGGAGGGCGCGGTCCGTCCCCGGCTTCCCCTCGGAGACGATCATCCCCGTGCCGGAGGAGAGGACCGGATGGACGACCAGCTTGTAGATCTCCTGCCGGTACTTCTCGAACTGCCGCCCCCGCGGGATCCCCGCCATCGACCGGACCACCAGGTGCTCCACCCCGGGCTCCGGAAGGAGCAGGACGCACCGCTCGGCGCGAAGGATCGACGCGGCCGCGGAGGTGATCAGGTCGAGGCTGTGCTGGACGTCCCCCGCCGGCGCGCTCATCGCCTGGGACACCTCGTACAGGCCGGAGGTCAGCGCGGCGGCCAGCGACACCTCCTTCGTGCTTCCGGGGGGCCTTCCTCCCCCGCGCAGGGCGGCGGCGAGGACGGAGAGGACGCTCATCCCTCCCCCAGGAGCCTGCGGACGGTATCCTTCAACTCCGTCGTGTCGTGGGACTTCACGATGTAGGCGTCGGATGCCCACGTGTTGAAGTCCTGGCGGAATTCGCCGAAGGCGGTGAGCAGGACGACCGGAATCGTCGCGTTCTTCTCCCGGATCCGGCGGAGCACCTCGATCCCGTCGACGTCCGGCAGGTTGATGTCGAGCGTCACGAGGTTCGGCTGGAAGGATTCGAGGAGGACGAGCGCCTGCCGCCCGTTCACGCCCAGCGCCACCTCGTACCCCTCGTCGGAGAGGTCCGCCCGGTACAGCTCGCGGATGCTCTCCTCGTCGTCCACCACGAGGACCTTCTTCATCGTCTCACTCCTCCTTTCCCTCCCCCCAGCGCGGGAGGACCCCGGCGTCGACGCCGATGCAGGAGAGCGCACGGGACACGACGAAATCGACGAGGGCGGAGACCGTCTCCGGGCGATGGTAGAACCCCGGGCACGCGGGGAGGACGTGCGCCCCCGCACGGGCCAGCGTCAGCATGTTCTCCAGATGGATGACGGACAGCGGCATCTCCCGGGCCACGAGGACCAGCGGCTTGCGTTCCTTGAGGGCCACGTCGGCGCACCGGGTCAGCACCGACGACGAAATCCCGTGGGCGATCCGCCCGAGGGTTCCCATGGAGCAGGGGGCGACGATCATCGCGTCGGGAGCGTTCGACCCGGAGGCGAACGGAATCCCGAAGTCGTCCTCGGCGTACAGGCGGAACGGCCGGGTCGAGGAAGAGAGGCGCGCGAGTCCCTTCCGCCGCGCGTCCATGCCGCCGGGGAGCTTCCCGTCCCAGACCTCCGCGGAGAGGATCCCCCAGGCCGTCTTCGTGACCAGAACGTGCAGGTCCGCGCCGCGCGCAAGGAGCAGGGAGAGGGTACGGACGCCGTACACCGCGCCGCTGGCGCCCGAAATGCCGAGAAGAACCTTCATGGGCGGCCCCGCAACACCAGGTCGAGGTAGGTGAACAGGCAGAACGCGATGCTCACGACCCCGTTCAGGTTGAAGAACGCCATATTCAGCCGAGAAAGGTCGTCCTTCCGGACGATCGCGTGCTCGTACGCCAGCACGGCAGCGCACAGGGCGAGCCCCGCAAGATACCACCCGCCGAGCCCAAACACATGATACCCCACCAGGAGAAAACCCGCCATCGCCAGGTGGAACGCCCGGGCGACCCACAGCGAGGGGCCCACTCCGAGGGACCGCGGGATCGAGTGGAGGCCCTCCCGCCGGTCGAAGTCGATGTCCTGCAGCGCGTAGAGAACGTCGAACCCGCCCACCCAGAACAGGACGGCGAGGCAGATCCAGAGCACCCGCGCGTCCACCCCCCCCGTCACTGCGATCCACGCCGCCAGCGGCGCCGCCCCCAGGCACGCTCCGAGAACGAGGTGCGACGCCCAGGTGAACCGCTTCATGTACGAGTAGGAGAAGAGCACCAGGAGCAGGACGGGGGTGAGCCGGAGGCAGAGCGTGTTCAGCTTCGCGGCGGAAAGGGCGAGCAGCGCCACGGACATCAGGATGAAGACGCGCGCCATCGGCCGGCTGACCTTCCCCGAGGGGATCGCGCGGCCCCTCGTCCGTGGGTTCTTCGCGTCGACATCCGCGTCCACCAGCCGGTTGAATCCCATGGAGGCGCTGCGCGCTCCCACCATCGCCAGGACGATGTAGAAGACGGTCCGGGCCGGGGGAAGCGCGTTCCGCGCGCCGAGCTCCCGGGCCGCGAGGAACATCCCCGTCAGGGCGAAGGGGAGCGCGAATACCGTGTGCGTCACCTTGACCATCTCGAGGTAGACGCCGATGCGGCGGAAGACGCTCAGAATCCGTACTCCTTCCACCGTCGGGTGACGAGGTCGATGACCTCCCGTGGCATCGCGATGTCCCCGGGCCACTCGCGCGAGAACCCTTCCGAAGCCCATTTCCTCGTAGCGTCGATCCCCATCTTCGAGCCGTAGTGCGGAATCGGGGAGGCGTGCTCGAGGGCGTCCACGGGGCCGTCCACGATCATCGTGTCCCGGCGCGGATCGACGTTGTTCCCGATCCGCCAGAGGGCTTCGCTCATGTCCTGAATGTTCACGTCGGAGTCGAAGATCACGACGAACTTGGAGAACATGAGCAGGCCCAGCCCCCACACGGCGCACATCACCTTCCGCGCGTGGCCGGGGTACCGCTTGTCGATGGAGAAGAATGCGAAGTTGTGGAAGATCCCCTCGATCGGCAGGTTCATGTCCGTCACCTCGGGGACGATCTTCCGAAGCAGCGGGAGGAAGATCCGCTCCGTCGCCTTCCCGAGGTAGACGTCCTCCATCGGCGGCTTCCCGACGATCGTCGCAGGGTAGATGGGGTTCTTCCTCCGGGTGACGCACGTCAGGTGGAAAACGGGGTACCGGTCGGCGAGGGAGTAGTACCCCGTGTGGTCGCCGAAGGGGCCCTCGACACGCAGTTCATCGGGGTCGACGTATCCCTCGAGGATCACCTCGGCGTGCGCGGGGACCTCGATATCGATCGTCCTGCAGCGAACGAGCTCCACCGGCTCCTTCCGCAGAAAACCGGAGAACATCATCTCGTCCATGTCCTCGGGCAGCGGCGCGGAGGCCGCGTAGATCGTCGCCGGATCGCCGCCGAGGGCGACCGCCACGGGCATCCGTTCCCTCCTCCCCCGGAAGCCCCGGTAATGCTGCGCCCCCCCCTTGTGCACGTGCCAGTGCATTCCCGTCGTCGTCTCGTCGTAGACGTGCATCCGGTACATCCCGACGTTCCGGCGTCCCGTCGAAGGATCCATCGTGAAGACCAGCGGAAGCGTGATGAACGGACCGCCGTCGCCGGGCCACGTCTTCACCACGGGAAGGAACGACAGGGAGGGGCGGTCCGCCTCGACCACTTCCTGGCACGGGGCGGAGGAGACGGTCTTCGGGACGAAGTCGGCGAGCCGCGCGAGCTTCGGGAGCATCTTGAGCTTCTCGAGGAAGTTCGTCGGAATCTCCGGCTCGATCACCTCCTTGACCCGCTCCGCGATGTCGTCGAGCCGCGGTACGCCCAGCGCGAAACACATCCGCTCCATCGTGCCGAAGAGGTTCATCGCCAGCGGCACCGACGTTCCCAGGACGTTCTCGAAGAGGATCGCCGGCCCCCCGGCCTTCACCGCCCGATCGGCGATCTCCGCCGCCTCGAGCTCCGGGGAGACCCCGGACGGGATGCGCTTGAGCTCGCCGCGCGCTTCCAGGGCGGCGAGATAGTCCCGAAGGTCGCGAAACGCCATCGCATCTCCTTTCCGCCGGCAGCCGGGAATGGACCATCATACCACCGGAAATCTTCCCCTACATATTGACCCCCGTCGGATCCCCGGGGTAGGATTTGAAAAGGAGGATATTCGGATTGAAGAAAACATCGAAGCTGTTCAAGGCGCTCTCCGACGAGACCCGCCTGCGGATCCTGAAGATGCTCGAGGCGAGGCCCCTGTGCGTGTGCGAGATCCAGCACGTGCTGAAGGGGTCCCAGCCGAACGTGTCCCATCACCTGAAGACGCTCGCCGACGCGGGGCTGGTCGATTCGAAGCGGGACGGATTGTGGATCGCCTACCGGATCGCCGACACGCCCGAAACCCCGCTGCACGCGGCCGCGCTGACGCTCCTTCGCCGCTCCCTGAAAAACGACGAGAGGGTGAAGAAGGACCGGATCGTCGTGAAAAGCGTCAACCGTATCGAGATCGCTCTCCGGAAGTAACCCGCCGCCGGTTACTCCGGCTCCGGTTTGAGGGTCACACGCGTCGCCCCCCATCCTCCCGCTTCGGGCGGAGCGTCCGAATAGCTCTCGACGCGCGGATGCCGCGCGAGCAGAGCGCGTACCGCGGCCCTCTGGGCTCCCGTTCCCTTTCCGTGGATCAGACGGACCTCCCGATACCGTTTCCGCGCGGCCGCTTCGAGATACTCCTCAACCACGGAGACGACATCCCGCGGCGTGAAGGCGTGGAGGTCGATGCTCTCCTCCACCGGCACGCGGTGCGGGGGCGGTTCCCCGGGGAGATCCGGCCGTGTCACGGCCGAGGGGAAAGGACGGACGCCACCTGGTGCGGCGACGGGAGCGGCGGGGAGGTGTAGAGCAGCGGGGTTTCGTTCTTCTTCGCGATCTCGCGCAGCTCCTCGAAGGGGATCTTCACGAAGGCGGCCACGATCGCGGGGTCGAGGTGGTTGTCGGACTTCTCCCTGATTTTGGCGAGCGCGTCCGTGTGGGAACGGCCCGTGTGGTACGCCCGGTCGGTGGTCAGCGCGTCGTAGACGTCGATCACGGCGAAGAGCCGCGCCCCGAGCGGGATCTGGGCGCCTTTCAGATTCCCGGGGTACCCCGCCCCGTCGTACCACTCATGATGGGACAGGACGATCTCGGACGGGCCGCGCAGGAATTCGATCTTCCGCAGCATGACCGCTCCCACTTCCGGGTGGTTGCGCATCACCACCCACTCCTCCTCGGACAGCGGCCCGGGCTTCAGCAGCACCTTGTCGGGGATGCCGATCTTCCCCACGTCGTGCAGGAGGGCGCCGCGCCAGAAGTCGTCGAGCGTGTCCTTGTCCCGTTCCCCCGTCTCCCGCGCCAGGCGCAGCATGTAGTCCGCCACCCGCTGGGAGTGGACCCCGGTGTTGTGCTCCCGCACGTCGAGAGCCGACGCCAGGGCGATCAGGGTGTTGTCGTTCGCGACCTCGATCTTCCCGACGAACCGCATCTGCTGCTCGAAGAAGCTCGCCGAAAGCCCCCCCACCAGCCAGAAGACGGCCACTTCCCCGACCCGCGCGATCTGGGAGGAAACCTCCGCCGGCCAATCGTTTCCGGCCAGTCCGCCGCACACGAGCGTGGCGGACACCGTGGCGAAGACGGCGCCGCGCGCGCCGAACCACATCGCGGATAAAAAGATGGGCAGGAGGTAGAACTTGCGGACGATCTCCCGGGACCCGATTCCCTCGGGAGATCTTTCGGGGAGGGAGTAAAGGACGACGGAGATCGCGACGAGAAGGATGGCGGCGGCGACGATGCGTGCCGCCGGCCCGGAAAAACCGAAGATCGACTCTTCCCGGGAGTAGGCGGCCATGGCCGACATAATACCGCAACCGATCGATTGCGATAAGATATCTCTCATGTCGAAAACCGTGATCCTCGGGACGGCCGGGCACATCGACCACGGGAAAAGCTCCCTCGTGCGCGCGCTGACCGGCACCGACCCCGACCGGCTGAAGGAGGAGAAGGAGCGGGGGATCACGATCGAGCTCGGGTTCGCCCGTCTCTCCCTCCCGTCGGGGGCCCTTGCCGGCATCGTCGACGTGCCGGGACACGAGCGGTTCGTCCGGACGATGGTGGCGGGGGCGGCGGGGGTCGACATCGTCCTGCTCGTCATCGCAGCGGACGAGGGGGTGATGCCGCAGACGCGCGAGCATCTCGACATCTGCCGCCTTCTCGCGGTGCGTCACGGGATCGTCGTCCTCAACAAGTGCGACAAAGCGGAGAGCGAGTGGATGGATCTCCAGGAGGAGGAGATCCGCGCGCTCGTCCGGGGAACGTTTCTCGATGGGGCCCCGATCGTCCGGGTTTCCTCCTCCACCCGCGAGGGTCTCCCCGGACTGGTATCCGCCCTCGACCGGATCGCCGCCGGAATCCCGGGGAAGGACGCGTCGAACCTGTTCCGACTCCCCGTGGACCGTTCCTTTTCGATGAAGGGGTTCGGCACCGTGGTCACGGGGACCGTGATCGGCGGGACGGTAGCGACGGGCGAGGAGGTGGCGATCCTCCCCGGGGGGACCGTCGCGAAGGTGCGCGGGCTGCAGGTCCACGGCGGTCCGGTGGAACGATCGACCGCGGGGACCCGCACCGCGGTCAACCTGCAGGGGCTGGAGAAGGAGGGCGCCCCGCGCGGGTCGGTCCTGTGTCACCCCGGGACGTTCTCCCCCACGAAGACCGCGGAAGTTTTCGTCGAGTACCTTCCGCTGGTCCCAAAGCCGCTGCGGAACCGGGGCCAGATCTCCTTCCACGCCGGGACCTTCTCCTGCGTCGGGCGGATCCTCCTCTACGGGCAGACCGAGATTCCGCCCGGAGGGTCGGGGTACGGCCGGGTGCTCCTCTCCGAGGAGACGGTCCTCTCGGGCGGCGACCGGTTCATCCTTCGGGGATTCTCCCCGCTGGCGAATTTCGGATACACCATCGGCGGCGGCGCCGTGCTCCACCCGAAGCCTCCTCCCCGAAGGGGGGCAGGGAAGGCGGTCCCGGAGGCGCTTCCCCGGTTGCGCTCGGAAGACCCCGCAGAGCGCATCCTGGCATCGGTGGAGGATGCCGGCGCGGCAGGCGTCACTCCAGCGGACGCGGCGGTCGTTGCCGGGCTCGGGGCGGAGCGGACCCGCGGAGTCCTGAGGGAGCTCGCCGTGACGCGGATGACCACCGAAATCCCCGGATCCGGAAAAATATGGTCCCGTTCGGCGATTTCCGCCGCGTCGTCCTTTTGCGGCCACGCCCTGACGCGGTTGCACGACCGTAATCCCGAACGGGGCGGGTTTCCGTGGGAAGAGATCGCCTCCCTGTTCCCCATCCCCCCCGACCCGGGGTTTCTCTCCCTCGCCCTGGAAGGAAATCTCTCCATCTCCCGGCAGGGAGAGCTCCATTTCCTCCCGGCCCGCAAGCCGAAGGCGGTGGAACTGGGGAGCCCGTTGGCCCGCAAGGTCGCGGAGTTCATCCGCGCAGCGGGCGACGCCGCGCCGGGCCGCGCCGAGCTTCTGGAGGCGGTCAAGGGGGTTTCGGCGGACCCGAAGGCGGTGGAGAAGGTGGCCGACGGCCTTGCCCGCGCCGGGGAGATCGTCCGTGTGAAGGAGCTGTTCTTCGACGGGACGGCGCTGCGGGGGATCCAGGAGAAGCTCGTCGCGTTTCTCGCGAGGCGAGGCGAGGTCACCGTGCCGGAGTTCAAGGAGATGACGGGGTTGTCCAGGAAATACATCATCCCTCTCCTCGAGCACTTCGACGCGACGAAAGTCACCCTGCGGGTGGGCGACAAGAGGGTGTTGCGGAAGAAATGAACCACTCCTCCCAACCCGCTCTAGCGGGTATGGGCGGAGTTTCGCGTTTCACAGGGCAACAAGTTCTTGCCCTCCACGCCAGGCCGGTTCCCGGCCCGTTTCTTTTAAGGCGTACACCAGCATGGATCCTGCGGAGTTTTCGTCCCTGCCGATGGTTAACCCACACCCACATCGGTGCACGCGCTCCGAGAGTGGTTTTTTCTCCACCCGGTCGCAGTCCATACACCTTTGCGTTGGTTTCACGGTCTTCACCGGCACGTCGACCCATCGTACGCCAGCTTCTTCCGCTTTGCATTTCAGGGTCTTCGTGAAAGACGCAAACGACGCGCTGTGCAATTCCCGGTTGAGCCCGCGCTTCCGCGCTCCTCCTCTGGCAACCATGTTTTTGACCTTCAACGTCTCGGTTGCTATCAGGTCTACCTTGCCGACTATCTTTGCCGTTTCCTGGTGGATGAAATCCCGCCTCTGGTTTGCGATCTTCTCGTGGATCCGGACCACCACCTTCTCTGCCTTGCCCCTCCTCCCGGATCCCCGCTTCTTTTTGGCCAGCACCCTCTGTGCTGCTTTGAGTTTTTGCAGTTGCCGCTTCAGAAACCTCGGGTTATTGATCTTTTCGATCTTGCGGTCATGGGTGTCGTATGCGACGGTGGCCAAGGTCTCCAATCCAAGATCGATCCCAACCGCCACGTTGCCTTTTCCCCGCACTGGCCAGCACTGCATAGTGGCCACCGCGTACCACCTGCCGTTCCGGCGGACAACCTCCATAGAGGAATACTGGCCCTTGTTTCTCGTTTGCCCCTTGATTTTTACCCACATTTTCTCGATCCTGATTTTGCCGTTCCGATCTCTGCCGTTCTTCGGATTGATTCCCGGTTCGATATCCCACCCGGTCTGGCTGGAGTACCCGAACCCGTGGAATCGGTCCTTGTTTTTGAACCGCGGAAATCCCGGTTTTTCTCCGCGCTTGATTCTCCGGAAGAACGCCTGATATCCCAGATGGAGCCGGTGTAGCGTGATCTGCAAGGACTGGGCGTTCAGGGTTTTATATTCGGGGTTTTCGTTCCTGACTTGGGTCAGCGATCTGCATTGGTCAACGAAGGAAATGGTTTTTCTTGTCTTCTTCCATGCCCCGATCCGTTCTTCCAACGCTGCGTTGTATATCTGCCGGTGCATCTCTTTTACACGGAGAAGTTCCGCTTCTTGCCTGCGAGTGGGATAAAGCCGATATGTAACTTTACGGTTGACCTCGATCATGGGATCATTGTAACTTGGTTACAATGGGAAAACAACAGGTAAGAACCTTACACCATTGCTCTTATCGCATATCATATCATTTGGTTCTTGTGACAAAATGCCGGCACCCGGTGATCACGGCGGAGATGTTGATCCGGGCAGAGGATTTGTGCCGCCGGACATTGCGTTTTTGGGAAGGCGAGTTGCTGGAGTTCAACGGAACCAAGGACCACATCCACCTGTTGCTGTCCCTTACTCCGAAAACCAGCCCAAGCCGGTTTGTTAATAATCTGAAAACCGTTCTTTCACGGGTGATTCGGAAGGAATTCAAAGAGGACGTTTCCAGGTTTTATCGTAAACCCGTATTTTGGAGCCGCTCGTATTTCATAGCCACTTGCGGCGGGGCTCCGCTGTCAGTGATCAAACAATACATTGAATCTCAGTAAAACCTCCCGCCGCTTCACCTCCACCCAAACCGGCAGAACCGGCTATGGGTGGAGCACTGCGGCGGGATTCTGGTAGCCGCCGTCACTCCACGGAGCGGTAGAGGACCGCGCCGAGCGCGCCCGCGGCGAATCCCGCGAGGTGCCCCGCGAGGGAGTACGGCGCGGGATTGAACAGGTTCGACAGGGGTCCCGGGCCCCACCCCCACAGGAAGACGGCGACCGCCCAGGCGCACGCGAAGAGGTAGGCGGGGACGGTGACGACCCGGCCCATCCCGTACATCGCGATCGGAACGTCCGGAAAGAAGACGAGGTAGGCGCCCAGCACCCCCGCCACGGCGCCGGCGGAACCGAGCGCGGCGGGCATCCCCGCCGTTCCCCACAAGACATGCGCCGCGCCCGCGACCGCGCCGCAAAAAAGATAGAAGAGAAGGAACGGAACCCGCCCCAGCCGATCTTCCACGTTGTCCCCCAGGACAAACAGGAAGAGGCATCCTACGCCCAGCGGGACGATCCCTCCGTGAAGGAAGGGGGTCGACAGCAGTGCGAATTTCCGAACACCGGAAAATCCCGTACCGGAAGGAAGGGCCAGGCGCCCCTGCAGACCTGCAATGTCTCCCGCGCCGATACAGGAAAGGAGATACAGCCCCACCGTCAGGGAGAGAATCCCGTACACCACCAACGGGGGACGCGCCCCGGGAGATGCCTCGTCGGCGAGGGGGACGAGGACCGGCAGCGGGATCTGCCCGGCGCCCACCTCGCCGACGTCCGGGCCGAGCCGGCGGTTCATCCGGCCCCGGACCTCCTCCGCCATCGAGGCGCCGAGGGATTCGTACAACTGGGCGTGGTCGCGCTGGAACTTGAAGACCGCGGAGAGCGTTCCCGCGGAACGCCGGGAGACGAGCATCCCCCCGCACCCTCCGCACCGGAAGACCGGGACCCCAGTGAGCTGGAAGTCCGTGGGACGCAACGGCTCGCCGCACCGCGGGCAGGGAAGGCCCCGGGCCTCGCCCCAGGCGAGCCGCAGGGCTGCACCCTTTTTCTCCTTCGCCGGAGAGGAGGGACCGGCCGCGGGCTCGGCGTCCTCTTCGGAGGGCAGCCGCCCCTGCGTCAACTCGCGGATCTCGCCGGGGTCGAACCAGGCCGCCCCGCAGGTCCGGCACCGGTCGACCTCGACCTCCCCGGACGCCACGCCGACCATCGAAGGGATCTTGCAGTACGGGCAATTCATCGGGGAGAGAGGACCTGCAACCGCTCCCCGGCGGCTGCGCGGTTGAGGGCGGCGGCGAACGAGGAAAAAAGGACATCCGGACCGGCCGGAGCGGAAGCGATGGTCATCGCCGAGGACAGGTGGATCGCGTCGAATCCCCGAAGGCCGTATTTCGCGGCCAGCCGTCCCGCCTCGACCTCCCGGAAATCGACGACCGCGAGCCGATCCCAGTCCCGCCGCAACGCCCGGAACGCGACGCCGTACCCGCTCTTCGAGAGATCGCCCGCCCGCATCCTCCGGCTCAGGGCGGAAACCGCCTCGGGGTAGGCCACCCGGCATGCGGCGACGACCTCCGCTTCGTCTACCCACTCCCTGACCGCCGCCGAATGGGCTTCTTCGACATAGAGTTTGACCAGTGCGCTCGTGTCGAGAAAAAGGATCACCGGCGGCTCTCGAGCACCGTATCCGCCAGAGGCTTCCCTTTGACCTTCA
>Ga0256865_1000188_pt1 | contig 21642 bp, 15 predicted proteins | sample RVTome_14_FD_187337 | JGI IMG/M metagenome (GOLD analysis project Ga0256865, IMG submission 187337) | Soil microbial communities from uranium-contaminated site in the Upper Colorado River Basin, Wyoming, United States - RVT145D125 HiSeq ... | reverse complement strand
AAACGCCTTGATCCCCCAGATACTCCCCTCCGGGCGCCTGATAACCCCGTCCTCCGTCGATCCGGAACCGAAGCTGCGTACGACGGGACAGCGACTGCAGGCTTTCGTTTCGCTGGCGCAGAAGTCTGAACAGAATGCAGCATCGCGATCGGTGACTTTAGCGGAGAACTGCCGTTGTGAGGCCGCATTGGCCCAGATGACCCTCAAGTCGGGCGCCAGCAGGACAAGGGCATCCGGGATTCCGTCGAGAAGAGCCTCGAACTCCTGCGACAACCTTTTGTACCGCTGCTCGCTCTTGCGAAGGGCCAGTTCCCCCTGGCGGCGTTCCAGCTCGCCGGCGGCACGAATCGAGAATATCCGGAGCAGGGACTCGGCCATTCCGGGGTCCTGGACAGGCTGCCTGAAGAGGGCCACCAACAATCCGAGGGGCTCACCGGAGGAGCCGAAGAGGGGGGCTCCGGCGTATCCCTCGATGCCGAGTTCGACCAGCAGGCGGTCGCCGGGAAAATGCCTGCACACCTCTTCCGGGTAGATGCAGATCTTCTTGCCGGCCATATTCTCGCAGGGGGTGTTCGCAAGGGAATATTCGAAATTTTCGCCTTCCCGGCCCCCGTCAACCATCGCAATCGCTTTGACGCTCTGCGGCTGCTGGCTGTCGAGTTCGCCGACAAAAGCGATGTCGGCCTTGAGGGCGTCGGCGAGATGGGTCACCAGGGAACGGAAAAAGTGGTCGCCGGTCACGATGGAGACCCCCCGCTCGATGTTCACCACCAGATCCTCGTAGCGCTTGCGATCGGTGATGTCCTGCACCAGAACGACGCAATAGCGCAGATTGCCGCTCTCGTCCCGGACGCCGGCAGCCGTTGCGTGCCCCCAGACGGTGGAGCCGTCTCTTCGAACGTAGCGTTTCTCGCAGTTGAACGCCGAACGCTTTTCGGTTCTCAGCTCCTGGTAGAACCGGAGCGACGTAAGGTGGTCATCCGGGTGGGTGATGGCCAGGATGTCGAGTTTCAGCAATTCGTCCGGCTCGTAGCCGAGAAATCGGCACAACTCCGGATTGACCTGAAGCAGATTTCCCTGGGGCGAAACCTGCGCCATGCCGGCAGCGGCATTTTCGAATATCGACCGGAACCGCCCCTCGCTCTCGGTCGCCGCGCGTTCGGCGACAGCCACCCGCCGCTCATTTTCCAGGCGCCCGAGAACCTGTCGAACCACCGACGGCAACATTTCGGCAAAAACATGGTCCTTGGCCAGGTAATCGAGGGCGCCGAGCTTCATCATCTCTACGGCGAGTTTTTCATCGCCATGGGCGGTAATGGTGACAAAAGGGACACTCAGACCCTTTTCGGCAAGCCTGCAGACAACATCCCGGCCAGTCATGTCAGGAAGCCGATAATCGAGCAGCACCAGGGAAACCGGATGAGCGATGAGCCAGCTTATTGCCGCAGCCCCGCTCATCACGCAGGCAACCTCGTAGCCAAACTTTTCAAGCGTTTGGCGGCTCAGCGCCAGGGCACTTTCCGAGTCGTCCACCACCAGGATGGTCTTGCTGGCTTCGTAACCATTTACGGACATGTGTTGCACCCTCTTTGGGTAACAATCCTCACAGCACGGCAAAGACAATTGGGTAATAGCAAAAGAGCAAGATTAATGTAAGCCCTATTATGTAACTTTCACATTTTTTATTTTTCAGGAACCACGGATGGCGGGATCAGTGGTCACCCCCGCCTTTGCAAGGCTGTTGCAAGGCTGTTGCAAGGCTAGGCAAAGGGAATCAGCTGTGCTAGTCTGCTGCGCACCAATCCGTCCTGGGGGGATGACGAGTGAGATTCGTTGCCGGTTCTTTTGCGCCCATATTCCTGCCGGCCGTCACCGGCTCACGGCGGTAGGCAACAATGGGGCTCACTTCGCTTCTGCTGGCTTATGCCGCAGGCCTCGGTTGCGCCCCTTATCTCGAATTCTCCCGTCCCTTGGCCGCCCTCCCCTGCCTGGCTGCCCTGCTCTGGCTTGCCTGCCGGCAGCGGCGCACCGCGCCGCTGCTGTTGCTTTTATTCTTCTGGGCGCTGGGCGTCGCCTTCTTCCATCTTGCCATCACCCCCCCACGGGATCCGGGGCATGTCCGGTCGTTCCCCGGAGATCAGCCGCTGACCGTCGAGGGCACCGTTCTGACGGTCGCCGACCGCGCCTTCGGCCGGACCTTGATCGACCTCGAGACACACCGTGTCGGCACGAACGGGATTCTGGCCCCGACTCGGGGGAGAATCCGCCTCTACCTCGACGAGGAGGCCCCCGGGATGCATCCCGGCCAGGCTATTCGATTCCGCTCGCGCCTGCGCGCACCTCGTGCGTTCGGTACTCCCGGCGAATTCGACTATCCCCGGCAGCTGGCCCGTCAGGGGATATTTGTCGTCACCTCCCTGAAAAACGCGCGGGAGATCGTCCCCCTCGGCGCAGCACTTGGTCACAGCTCCTTCACCCCCATCGAAGGTTGGCGCCGCCAGCTCGCCCGCGGCATTGACGACCAGCTTTCTCCTGCTTCCGCCGCGCTGGTCAAGGCCCTGATTATCGGCGACAAGGGGGGCGTTACCCCGCAGCAGCGGGACCTGCTGGCTCGCGGCGGCGTCTCGCACCTCTTCGCCATCTCCGGACTGCATCTGGGCATGATCGCCCTTTTTCTCTTCGCCGCCGCGCTGACGCTCTATCGCCGCAGCGAATCACTCCTGCTCCTTGCCCCGCCGCGACGCCTGCTGCCCTTGCTCCTGCTGCCGCTGTTGTTCGCCTATCTGCTGCTGACCGGCAACGCCCTGCCGACCCGCCGGGCGTTCCTCATGGTCCTCGCCGGAGGCGCCCTGGCCGTCGGGGCCAGGCGGACCCAGCCGCTGCGGCTGCTGGCCAGCGTTGCCTTCCTCATCCTGCTGTTCGAGCCGCTCGCCCTGTTCGAGCCGTCTTTTCAGCTCTCCTTCGCCGGAGTTCTGGGCATGTTGCTCCTGCTCCCCCGTTGCCAATTCCGGCTCACAACATTGCCCGGCCCGCTGCGCTGGGTAGCGCTGCTGTCGTTGACAACGCTGGCGGCGACCCTGACCACGACGCCTTTGGTCCTCCTGCATTTTCATTTTTTCGCTCCGGCCGGGCTGCTCACCAACCTGTTTGCGGTTCCGGCCATCGGTTTTCTGGCCGTCCCCCTGGGACTCTCCGGCGGCCTCCTGCTGCCCGTCTGGGCCGTTGGCGGAGCCCTGCTGCTGCAGATCTGCGGAGCAGTGATCGAAGCCGTCCTGGGCGGAGTCGCGTGGCTGGTCGACTGGCCCCCGCTGAGCGGCTGGAAAATCTACCTTTCGCCGTGGCAGACAGGCGGAGTGGCGCTGCTGTGCGCCATCCCCTGCATTGTCGGCGGCACGCAGCGGGCCTGGCTGACCAGGGGTGCGCTGCTGGCGGCTGCCGCGGCATTGATCGGTTGGGCTCCCGCCGCTCCCTCCACGCTCACGGTAACCGCCCTCAGTGTCGGGCAGGGGGATGCATTTCTCGTCTCCCGCGCCGACGGCCGTAATTACCTGGTCGACGGCGGCGGCCTGCACAGCAGAACCTTCGACGTCGGCGAAAGACTTCTGGCACCGGCCCTGGCCAGCCTGGGAATCCGGACGCTGGACGCCGTCCTCCTGACGCATGATCAAGCCGACCACCGTCAGGGTCTGCCGCATATCCTGGAACATTTTCCGGTCCAGGTTTTCTGGTGCTCCGGGGACCCGGAGGAGCTCCACCCCACGCTTGTCGGCGCACTCCGCCGACGGGACATCCCGGCTGTCCGTCTGCCAGCGGGGTGGAGCATCCTCGAAGAGACCGGAGAGACAACGCTGGCGCTCTTCGTTCCGGCCGTCGAAACCAACAATCCGAACGATCGTTCACTGGTCCTTTATGCCCGGCAGGGAGCCGACGGGGTCCTGTTGACCGGCGACCTGGAAACACCGGGGGTCATCGATCTGCTGGCATCGCCGCCGCCACCGGGCCCGGTCAACCTGCTGAAACTGCCGCACCATGGCAGCCGAAAATCATCGCCGGGCCTCCTGCTCGACCGCTTCCAGCCGCAACTGACCTTTGTTTCGGTGGGCGCCGGCAACTCTTTTCACTTTCCCCACGCCGAGGTTCTGGCCGAGGTCGAACAACGCGCCATCCCTCTCTATCGCACCGACCTGTCGGGAAGCGTGAGATTTCTCAGCGATGGCCGGGGATGGCGTGTACAGCAGTGGCAGAGGGGGCTTTTCCGTTGACATAACACCGGGAGTTTGCTAGCTTCATCCCCTCTTGACACGGAGCCCCCCGGGATGAAAAAGTCAACCATACTGGTTGTTGACGACGAGCTCTTTTTCCGTCACCTCTATACCGAGATTCTCGGCGAAGACGGCAGCATCGAAGCCGTCGCCTCCGGGGAAGCGGCCGTGAAGCGCCTGCAACTCGGCGGCGTCGACCTGGTTCTGACCGACATGGTCATGCCGGGAGCGGATGGCATGGAAGTGCTCCGCTACGCCCGCGCCCTCGAAAATCCTCCCGACGTCATCCTGGTCACCGGCCATGCCACCCTCGAAACAGCCATTCAGGCTCTCAAAAACGGCGCCCGCGATTACCTGATCAAGCCGTTCGATCCGGAAGAGCTTCGGCACCTGGTGCGCACCTGTCTGGAACAGCGCCGCCTCCTGGACGAAAATATTCTCCTGAAAAGCCAGATTCGACTCTTTCAAAGGGGCCAGAGTCTGGCCTCACAACTGGAGATCGAGCAGCTCCTGCCGCAGGCGGTCGGAACGCTATTGCACGAAACGGGACAGGGGCGCGGGTTTGCCTTTCTCGTCGATAAGAACATGGTGACCCGCCTGCTCGCCCTCGAAGGACTGGAGGAAGCCCAGGCATCCAGCCTCTCTCTTTCCCTGCTGCCGCATCTGCAGGAGCTTTCGGGCATCCGTCTGCTGCGTGGCAATGAGCTGACATCCGATCTGAATTGGCCGGAGCAGGTTCGCAGCCTCTGTCTTTTCCCGCTGAACTGCCAGAAGAAGCTCAAGGGTGTCATCGTCATCCTCAATTCTGCCGACGGCGACCTGCCCCACCCGCTGCCGTCCGATAATCTGCTGTTCCTGGCCGAGCAGGCGGGCCTCGGCTTTGAAAATGCCTATCGCTACGAGGGTGCCCGGGAACTGATCTATACTGACGATCTGACCGGTCTCTACAACCACCGTTATCTGCAACTGGCGCTGGACCAGGAAATCCGCCGCTCGGAGCGTTACGGCCTTGAATTTTCCCTGGTCTTCCTCGACCTCGACTATTTCAAGAACGTCAACGACACCCATGGCCATCTTGCCGGCAGCAGGTCCTTGCGCGAGGTGGCCATCCTGCTGCGTCAGAGCGTACGGGAAGTCGACATGGTATTCCGTTATGGCGGCGACGAATTCACTGCCCTCCTTGTCGAAACCAACAGCGGCGGCGCCGCGGTGGTGGCTGAGCGCATTCGCTGCTCCATCGAAGGCCACACTTTCCTGGCCGGCACCGAAGCAGCCTCCCGGTTGACGGCGACGGTGGGATACTCCACTTTTCCGGAGAACGCCAACGACAAGAAGGCGATCATCGAACTCGCCGACCAGGCCATGTACCTGGGCAAGAAGGTCCGCAATATTACCAGGGGGGCCTGGGAGCTGATGAAAAAATAAGGCAACGCCTGTCCGGCACCGCCGCCATCCGCGACCTGACGATCTACCCGGCCCATCCCGAGCACTCCACTGATCCAGCAAGCACGCATTCGCTCTTCATCGCCAGTAGCCTTTCAGACCCCCCGAATGCGAGGCACTGAACAGGTCCCACCCGGCGGTGTTCTGGCAGCACCATGCCGGCAATTATTTCATGAGGTGATATTTCGTGGCAATTACAGGCATCAAGGGAATGAATGACATCCTGCCCGGGGAGGTTGCAACCTGGCAGTTTCTGGAGAAAACGGCCCGGCGGATTTTTCAGGCGTACGGCTTTGCCGAGATTCGGGTGCCGGTGGTGGAAAAGACAGAGCTCTTCTGCCGCTCCATCGGTGAAGCCACCGATATCGTCGAAAAGGAAATGTACACCTTCGACGACAAGAGCGGCAACTCTCTCACCCTGCGCCCCGAGGGGACAGCGCCGGTCATGCGCTCCTTCATCGAGCACAAACTGCACGCTCTCGATCCGGTGGCCAAACTCTATTACCTGGGACCGATGTTCCGCTACGAGCGCCCGCAGAAAGGGCGCTACCGGCAGTTCCACCAGATCGGCGCCGAGGCGGTCGGGGTCGAGGACGCCAAGATCGACGCCCAGGTGCTCGCCATGCTGGTCCATTTCTTCGACGAAGCCGCCATCCCCGACGTGTCGCTGCAGGTCAACTCCCTCGGCTGTCCCGAATGCCGCCCCGGCTACCGGCAGACCCTGATCGCTTTCCTGGCGGACCGACTGGAATCTCTCTGCGAGGACTGCCGGCGACGCTACCGGACCAACCCGCTGCGCGTGCTTGACTGCAAGGTCCCCGGCTGCAAGGAGGCGACCGCCGATGCTCCTTCGGTTCTCGACCATCTCTGCGGCGGCTGCGCCGATCATTTCTCCCAGGTCCGCGGCTACCTTGAAGACCTGCGGATTTCGTTCACGGTCAACGCGCGCATGGTCAGGGGGCTCGACTACTATACCAGGACCACCTTCGAAATGGTCACCGGCAGCCTCGGCGCCCAGAACGCCGTGGCCGCCGGCGGCCGCTACGACGGACTGATCCGGGACCTCGGCGGGCCGGCCCTGCCGGGAATCGGCTTCGCCATGGGTCTGGAGCGACTGGTCCTGCTCAAGGGAGGGGAGCCGATTGCCCCGCCCCGCCCCGCCCTTTTCCTGGCGGCTCTCGGCGCCGAACCTTCCCGCCACGCTTTCCTTCTCATGACGGAGCTTCAGCGCCGCGGCATCCACGTGGAGATGGACTACGAAGGCAAGAGCCTCAAATCGCAACTGCGGCGCGCCGACAAGCTGCGGGCCCGTTTCGTGCTGATTCTCGGCGAAGACGAACTGAATCGTCAGGTGGCTCAGTTGCGGGACATGGATGCCAGCACCCAGGAAGAGGTTCCCCTGCCCGCACTGGCGACACTGCTGCCGGAACGGCTCTTCCGAACCTGAGAGAATCGCGCCGGATAGTTCTTGACGCTGCCGGAATGCCGTCTGTATAATTCTTTTTTTCGTTCCCTGAAGGACCGAAGACCATCAATTGCATCGGAGGATACTCGCTTGAACGACGTTCTGGGTGACTGGCAAAGGAGCCATTATTGTGGTCAGGTTTCCAGTGCCGACATCGGCAGGGAAGTCTGCCTCATGGGCTGGGTGCAGCGACGCCGTGACCATGGCGGCCTGATTTTCATCGACCTGCGGGACCGTGAGGGAATCGTCCAGTTGGCTCTCGACCCCGACCGGGACCCCGAGGCCCACACCAAGGCGGACCGGGTCCGCAACGAGTACGTGCTGGCGGTCAAGGGGGTCGTCTCCCCCCGTCCCGAGGGAACCGTCAATTCCAAGATGAAGACCGGCGAGGTCGAGGTGGAGGTACGCGAACTGCGCATCCTCAATACCGCCAAGACGCCGCCGTTCATGGTTGACGACTTCGGCGATGTCGCCGAAAACATCCGCCTCAAATACCGCTACCTTGACCTGCGGCGGCCGGCCATCCAGAACAACCTGATGCTTCGCCACCGGGTGGCACGCACGGTCCGCACCTATCTCGATGCCCAGGGCTTTCTTGAGATCGAGACACCCGTCCTGACCAAGAGCACTCCGGAAGGGGCGCGCGACTACCTCGTTCCCAGCCGGGTCAACCCCGGCACCTTCTACGCCCTGCCCCAGTCGCCCCAGCTCTTCAAACAGCTGCTGATGGTCTCCGGCTTCGATCGCTACTGTCAGATCGTCAAATGCTTCCGCGACGAGGACCTGCGCGCCGACCGGCAGCCCGAGTTCACCCAGATCGACTGTGAGATGAGCTTCGTCAGCCGCGACGACGTGATGAATGTCATGGAAGGGATGATCGCCAAGGTCTTCAAAGAGGCGATCGGCGTCGATGTCACCCTGCCGATGCCGCGCATGACCTACGCCGAGGCGCTCGGTCGCTACGGCGTCGACAATCCCGACCTGCGTTTCGGCCTCGAACTGGTCGAGATTTCCGAACTGGTCAAGACCTCCGGCTTCAAGGTCTTCGCCGAGGTGGTCCAGGGCGGCGGCATCGTCAAGGCCCTCAACGTCAAGGGCGGGGCCAGCATGTCCCGCAAGGAGCTCGACGATCTGACCGATTTCGTCAAGATCTACGGCGCCAAGGGGCTGGCCTGGGTCAAGATGACCGAGGAAGGCTGGCAGTCGCCGATAGCCAAATTCTTCACTGAAGCTGAACTGGCTGAGTTGAACCGGACCCTGGACGCCAATATCGGCGATCTGCTGCTCTTCGTGGCCGACTCCTACCGGGTCGCCAACGAATCCCTCGGCCGACTGCGCGGGCATCTCGGCAACAAACTCGGGCTGACCAGCAAAACCGACTACAAATTCGTCTGGGTCACCGACTTCCCGCTGCTCGAATGGGACGGCGAAACCCGGCGGCATGTCGCCGTTCACCACCCCTTCACCGCCCCGATGGACGAGGACGTTCCCCTGCTCGAGACCGACCCGGGCAAGGCACGGGCCAAAGCCTACGACCTGGTGCTCAACGGCTCCGAGATCGGCGGCGGCAGCATCCGTATCCATGACCAGTCGGTGCAGAGCCAGATGTTCGGACTGATGGGGATCGGCGAAGAAGAAGCCCGCCAGAAGTTCGGCTTCCTGCTCGACGCTCTGGAGTTCGGCGCCCCGCCCCACGGCGGCATCGCCTTCGGCCTCGACCGCCTGGTCATGATCCTGACCGGTTCCGACTCGATCCGCGACGTAATCGCCTTCCCCAAAACCCAGAAGGCAACCTGTCAGATGTCCGAGGCGCCCGGCGTCGTCGACGAAAAGCAGCTTCGCGAGCTCTCCATACGCCTGGCCACCAAGCCCAAATAACGATCCAACGTTCGCAGCTCAAGGGGTTTTATGCAGGGCGGTCCAGGGACCGCCCTTTCCCGCTTCCGACCGGGGCCGGCGAAAGCACGGCAACCAAAGAGAATGGCAAGGAATTTACTCGCTTTCATCGCCCTCGCCGCAATTCTGTGGGGTTGCGCCAAGCCGCCCCGGGAAGAGCTTCAGGCTGCCCGGATGGCCGTCGCCCGGGCTTACACCGCTGGCGCGCCGGATCTGGCCCCCGCCGAATACCAGGCGGCCAGCGACGCGCTCAGCGACGGCGAACGCCTCGCCCGCCAGGGTAATTACCAGATGGCCCGAGAGATCCTCCCCTTCGCCGAAACTCGTGCCCAGCGGGCAATTCTCAGGGCCAGGGAAGAACTGTCGATCCGGGAACTGCAAAAAGTTCGTAAACAGCAACAGGCCGAGCAGGCCGAGCAGGCCGTCCCGCAGGAAAGCAAACGCCCGCCGACCGAGTCGACCAAAAAAGCCATCAGCATCCCTCCTCCCGTCAAACGCAAGCCCCTTCCGGAACCGCCCCCTCCTCCCCTGACGCGTTATGTCGTCAACGAGGGGGAGGTCCTTTGGGGCATTGCCGCCCGTAATGATGTTTACGCCGACCCTCTCCTTTGGCCGATCCTCTACAAGGCCAACCGTGACCAGATCAAGGACCCGCGCCGGATCTACCCCGGCCAGGTTCTCAGCATCCGCCGCGGCATCTCGAACGCCGAAGCGCAAGAAGCGCGAGAGACGGCGCGCCACTCCGACATTTTCCCGGTCGAACTGATCCTCAAAAACACACGCAAAAACGGTCGCTAAAAAGCTGTTTTCATCTTCTTCCCGCCCCTGTTTTGATGTTCAGCAGGACCATATTTTTTCTTGACAGCCTCCTGGCCTTTGTATACTGTATACACATTAAAAAACGGATCAGCAGGCACTTCGGCAGGCCTCACGGCAAACTGCCGTTATTTCGTCCGTGCTTTTTATTTCCCATTGACCGGTTTACCTCTCATGGGGGAGGCGTACCTGCCTTCACTCAATGGAGAAAAATCAGACCGCATGAACGTCAGGGACCCCGTCGGCGAGAATATCTCCACAGGGAAAGATGACGTTTTGCGGTCCCCATTCAATGAGCCTCTGGCGATACCGGCAAAAAACCAAGGAGAGAACATGACAACACACAAGATTATCTGGACGGAAATCGATGAGGCACCCGCACTGGCAACGTACTCTTTGCTCCCCATCGTCCAAGCCTTTACCAAGGGAACCGGGGTTGCCGTTGAAACCCGCGACATCTCTCTGGCCGGCAGGATCCTCGCCAACTTCTCCGACTACCTGACCGAGAGCCAAAGAATTCCTGATTATCTGGCTGAACTGGGTGACCTTACGCAGAAGCCCGAAGCCAATATCATCAAACTGCCGAACATCAGCGCCTCCGTCCCCCAACTGAAAGAAGCGATCAAGGAGCTGCAAAGCCAGGGATACAAGGTTCCCGATTATCCTGAAGACCCTAAAAACGCCGCGGAAAAAGAGATCCAGGAGCGTTATTCCAAGGTGCTGGGAAGCGCCGTCAACCCGGTGCTGCGCGAAGGGAATTCCGACCGGCGGGCCCCCCTCGCGGTCAAGGAGTATGCCAGGAAGAACCCGAAGACGGTTCCTTTGAGTCCTTGGGAAAAGGGTTCCAAGGCCCATGTCGCGCACATGACCAGCGGCGATTTCTATGGCAATGAAAAGTCGGTTGTCATGGAAAATGGCGGCGATTTCAGGATCGAGCTGGTCGACAGCACGGGCAAAACCACCGCCCTGAAGGACAAGCTGACGGCGGCCAAGGGGGAGATCCTTTCCGCGACCTTCATGAGTAAAAAAGCGCTGCGGGCATTCTATGACGCGCAGATCGAAGAGGCAAAGAAGAGCGGCATATTGCTGTCCCTGCACCTCAAGGCGACCATGATGAAGGTGTCGGACCCGATCATGTTCGGCCATGCTGTGACGGTCTTCTACAAGGATGTCTTCGACAAGCATGCTGCTACCTTCAAGGAACTGGGCGTCAACCCCAACCTGGGACTTGGAGAACTGTACAAGAAGATTCAGAGCCTGCCGGCGGCCAAGAAGGCCGAAATCGAAGCCGATATCAAGGCCGTGTATGACAAGCGCCCCGCCTTGGCCATGGTTGACTCCGACAAGGGCATCACCAATCTGCACGCGCCCAACGATATCATTGTTGACGCGTCCATGCCGGTCGTGGTCCGCGAAGCCGGAAAAATGTGGGGTGCGGACGGCAAGCTGCACGACACCAAGGCGATGATCCCTGATCGCTGCTATGCCACCTTCTATCAGGAGATCATCGAAGACTGCCAGAAAAACGGCGTCCTTGATCCCACCACGATGGGCTCGGTCCCCAATGTGGGGCTGATGGCGCAGAAGGCCGAGGAATACGGCTCGCACCCCACCACCTTCGAGATCCCCGCCAACGGTACCGTTCGCGTGGTCGATGCCGCCGGCAAGGTGCTGATGGAGCATGCGGTTGAGCAAGGCGATATCTGGCGGATGTCGCGCGTTAAAGACATCCCGATCCAGGACTGGGTCAAGCTGGCCGTGAACCGGGCCAGGGCCACCGGCGCTCCGGCCGTGTTCTGGCTGGACAAGAGCCGGGCGCACGATGCCAATGTCATTAACAAGGTCAACAAATACCTGAAAGACCATGACACCACCGGTCTGGAGTTCCATATCATGACTCCGGTCGAGGCCATGAAGTTCTCCCTGGCACGCATCCGCAAGGGCCTGGACACCATCTCGGTGACCGGCAACGTGCTGCGCGACTACCTGACCGACCTCTTCCCGATCCTTGAGCTGGGCACCAGCGCCAAGATGCTCTCCGTCGTCCCCCTGCTGGCCGGCGGCGGCCTGTTCGAGACCGGGGCCGGCGGCTCGGCGCCAAAGCATGTCCAGCAGTTCGTGAAAGAGGGTTATCTGCGCTGGGACTCTCTTGGCGAATTCTCGGCTCTGGCCGCATCGCTGGAGCACCTGGGCCATGCCTTCAAGAACGACAAGGCACTGGTTCTGGCGGAGACGCTCGATCAGGCCCTCGGCAAGTTCCTCGACAACAACAAGTCCCCCGCCCGCAAGGTAGGTCAGATTGACAACCGGGGGAGCCATTTCTACCTCGCACTATACTGGGCGCAGGCTTTGGCCGAGCAGACCAAGGACAAGGACCTGCAGGCGCGTTTTGCCAAGGTGGCGCAGCAGCTTGCCGCCAATGAGGCCAAGATTAACGAAGAGCTGCTTGCAGCTCAGGGCAAGCCTGTCGACATGGGCGGCTACTATCACGCGAACAAGCAAAAAGTAGCAAAAGCCATGTGTCCCAGCGCAACCCTGAATGCAATAATTGACGCTATTGCCTGAGTAACCGGCAGATTTAATTCAGCTGGCAGGATCGGGACAACCGGATTGTCCCGATCCTGTGATTTCATTCCCCAACATAAGGAGAGCAACAATGGCGAGACCGAAAATTGCGTTGATCGGTGGTGGACAGATCGGTGGCGTACTGGCTCAGCTTTGCGCCTTGCGCGAACTGGGTGATGTGGTGCTGTTCGACATCGTCGAGGGCCTGCCCCAGGGCAAGTGCCTCGACATCGCCGAAGCTTCCCCGGTCGACGGCTTCGATGTGAATCTGAAAGGGACCAACGACTACGCCGACATCGCCGGCGCCAGCGTCGTCATCGTCACCGCCGGCCTCCCCCGCAAACCGGGCATGAGCCGTGATGACCTGATCGAGGTCAACTCCAAGATCATGACTTCGGTCTCCGAAGGGATCAAGAAATACGCTCCCAATGCCTTCGTCATCGTCATCTCCAACCCGCTCGACGCCATGGTCACCCTCTGCCAGAAAATCACCGGCATCCCCCACAACCGCGTGATCGGCCAGGCCGGCGTCCTCGACTCCGCCCGTTTCAAGGCCTTCATCGCCTGGGAACTCGGCGTCTCGGTGAAGGACGTCAACGCCATGACCCTTGGCGGCCACGGCGACGACATGGTTCCCCTGGTTCGCTACGCCAGCGTTCAGGGCATCCCGGTCATGGAACTTCTCGAGCAGAAATACGGCAGCGCCGCCAAGGCCAAGGAAGTCATGGAAGCCATGGTCAAGCGGACCCGCGGCGCCGGCGGTGAAGTCGTCGCCCTGCTCAAGACCGGCAGCGCCTTCTACAGCCCGGCCTCCTCGGCGATCGCCATGGCCGAATCGATCCTCAAGGACCAGAAGCGGGTGCTTCCCACCTGCGCCTACCTGAACGGCGAGTTCGGCGTGAAGGGCTACTACGTCGGCGTCCCCTGCGTTCTCGGCGAAAAAGGTATTGAAAAGATCATCACCTTCAAGCTCGACGCTGAAGAGCAGGCGATGATGGACAAGTCGGTTGCGGCCGTCAAAGGCCTGGTCGACAGCCTGAAGTAACGGATACCATTGGCCGTGCGAAAAGAAGGGCAATGGTGACATTGCCCTTCTTTTCTATCTGCAAACATCGTTATTTTCGTATACAAAATTTGCTGGCAAAGTGTCGCCGCATCTGGTAAAATTTCGCTGATTTATTAACCCGTTAATTAATAATAACGGCAATCACGCACAGAAGGAGAGAAGCGGGAATGAGCAGTCCGAGAATCGAAGTAATCGAAAGGAACTGCAAGGGGTGCAGCATCTGCGTTGAATTCTGCCCCACCAATGTCCTTGAGATGGATGCGTTCCTAGTCAAAGTCGCACGCCCCGAGGCCTGCATCAAGTGCATGCAGTGCGAACTGCGGTGTCCGGATTTTGCGATCAAGGTTCATGCGGAGTAATCAATTCACAGGAGGTCGTTAATCGTGGCTAAAAAAGTTGCTCTTTTGCAGGGGAACGAAGCGTGCGCGCACGGCGCCCTTTACGCCGGATGTAATTTCTTCGGCGGCTACCCCATTACCCCCTCCACCGAGGTGGCGGAAGTTCTCTCCAACGAACTCCCCAAGATCGGCGGCAAGTTCATCCAGATGGAAGATGAGATCGGCGCCATGGCTTCAATCATCGGCGCCTCCCTCACCGGCGCCAAGGCGCTGACTGCCTCTTCCGGCCCCGGCATCTCCCTGAAGCAGGAGCTGATCGGCTATGCCTGCATAGCCGAAGTCCCCTGCGTCATCATCAACGTCATGCGCGGTGGCCCCTCCACCGGCATGCCGACCGGCCCCGGCCAGTCCGATGTGCAGCAGGCCAAATGGGGCACCCACGGCGACCATGCCACCATCGCCCTGGCCCCCGCCTCCTGCCAGGAGATCTTCAGCGAGACGGTGCGCGCCTTCAATCTGGCCGAGAAATACCGCATGCCGGTACAGGTTATCTATGACGAGATCGTCGGCCACATGCGCGAGCGCATCGAGTTCCCCGAACCGGGTGAGCTTGAGGTCATCGATCGCGCCAAGCCGACCGTCCCCCCCGAGCAGTACAAGCCCTACGATACCTCCTTCGGTGATGTGCCGCCGCTGGCTGCCTTCGGCTCCGGTTACCGCTTCCACGTCACCGGCCTGAACAAGGCCCAGGATGGTTTCCCCACCACCAAGGCCGAGTACGTCGACGCCGAAGAGCGCCGCCAGGTTCGCAAGGTTGAGGGCGAGGCCGCCCGTGCCGACATCGAGAAGAACGACGAGTACCTGACCGAGGACGCCGAAGTGCTCATCTTCGCCTACGGCTCCACCAGCCGCTCCGCCCGCTATGCGGTCAACGAGCTGCGCAAGGAGGGAGTCAAGGCCGGCCTGTTCCGCCCCATCACCCTCTGGCCCTTCCCCGAGAAGCGCGTCGCCGCCCTCGGCAAGAAGGTCAAGGCGATCATCGTCCCCGAACTGAACCTCGGGCAGATGAACCTCGAGGTGGAGCGCGTGGTCAAGGGGGCCTGCCCCGTGCTCCACATCGGCCGCGTCGACGGCGAGCCGATCAATCCCGGCCAGATCATGGACAAAGTCAAGGAGGTTAAATAACATGGCTTTCGATTACGATAAATATCTGCGGCCCGGGAAACTCCCCCACATCTGGTGCCCCGGCTGCGGCCACGGTATCGTCATGAAGGGGCTGATTCGGGCCATCGACAGCTGCGGCCTGCAAAAGGACAATACCGCCATCGTCTCCGGCATCGGCTGCGCCAGCCGCCTGCCCGGTTACGTCGACTTCAACACCCTGCACACCGCCCACGGCCGGGCCGCGGCCTTCGCCACCGGCGTCAAGATGGCCAAGCCCGAGATGAACGTGATCGTGGTCGGCGGCGACGGCGACGGCACCGCCATCGGCGGCAACCACTTCATCCACGCCTGCCGCCGCAACATCGACATGACCTATATCATCATGAACAACTTCATCTACGGCATGACCGGCGGCCAGTTCTCCCCCTGCACTCCGACCGGGGACAAAGCCTCCACCACTCCCTACGGCAACCCCGACCCGACCTTCGACATCAGCAAACTGGCGATCGGCGCCGGCGCCACCTTCGTGGCCCGCACCACCAGCTTTCACGCCACCCAGATCGACAAGCTGATCGCCGAAGGGATCAAGCACAAGGGGATGGCGATCATCGAGGTCCTCGACGACTGTCCGACCACCTACGGTCGCCGCAACAAGTTCCGCAGCGTCGTCGACATGATGAAGCGGCTCAAGGAGATGGCCGTGCCGGTGGCCGCCGCCAACAAAATGACCGCCGAGCAGCTCAAGGGCAAGGTTCTGACCGGTGTCCTCTACAAGGAAGACAAGCCCGAGTACTGCGAACAGTACGCCAAGGTCATTGCCAAGGCGCAGGGCGCCTGATCATCACAAGGAGAACCGAGCCATGGCAAAAAGATATGAAATCAGATTTTCCGGCGCCGGTGGTCAGGGCCTGATTACCGCCGGTATCATCCTGGCCGAAGCGGCCTCGATCATCGAGGGAAAACACGCCGTCCAGTCCCAGAGCTACGGCCCTGAAGCCCGCGGCGGCGCTTCCAAGTCGGAGGTCATCATCTCCGACGCCCCCATCGACTACCCCAAGGCGACCATCGTCGACGCCTGCCTGGCGATGACCCAGGAGTCGGCCGACAAGTACGCCAACGGCATCAAGGCCGGCGGCGTGCTGCTGCTCGACTCGGACTTCGTCAAGCGTGAGCCGCAGGGGGATTACAAGACCTACAAGTTCCCCATCACCCGCACCGCCAAGGACGAGATCGGCCGCGAGATCGTTGCCAACGTCGTCGCCCTCGGCGCGATGATCGCCCTGACCGACGCCGTCTCCCGCGAAGCCGGCGAGAAGGCCGTCCTTTCCCGCGTCCCGGAAGCCTTCCTGGAGCTGAACAAGAAGGCCTACAACCTGGGCTACGAGAAGGTCAAGGAACTGCTGAAGTAAGCACAGCTTTTGTCTGTAGAAATAAGGAGCCCGGTGGCAAGTGCCACCGGGCTCTTTGTGTTTTTGGTTGCGGCAGGGCTTTTACCGGGGGTTTTCGTAGGGGCGGGGTTCACCCCGCCCAGGGCGCGATGAATCGCGCCCCTACATGATCATTTTCCCCCTTCCCTGCCTTACCGAAACGGCGTATCCTGACGCAGGTCAGAACCCATCCCACGCCGAGGTCATCGCAACATGAAGAAGTTCCTCCTCCTGCTCGCCATTATTCCGCTCTTCGGCTCTTCCGCCTTCGCCGCTTCCGCCGACTTCAAAGTCCCGATCCTCCTCTACCACCGCTTCGGACCGACCGTGGCCGACAGCATGACGATCAGCACACCGGTCTTCGAGTCGCACCTGAAATTCCTCAAGGAGAACGGCTACACCGTCATCCCCCTGCGGCGGCTGGTCGACTTCTACCAGGGCAAGGGCCAGGCGCCCCCGCCGAAGTCCGTGGTCATCGTCGCCGACGACGCCCACAAGTCGGTCTACACCGACATGCTGCCACTGGTGAAGCAGTACCGGGTGCCGGTCACCATCTTCTCCTACCCCTCGGCCGTCTCCAACGCCAAGTACGCCATGACCTGGGAGCAGCTTCGGGAAGCCAAGGCGACCGGCCTTTTCGACGTGCAGTCGCACACCTACTGGCACCCCAACTTCAAGCAGGAGAAGAAAAAGCTCTCGACGGCGGAGTACGACAAGCTGGTGACGTCGCAACTGGGCAAGGCAAAGGCGAAGCTGGAGAAGGAGTTGGGCGGACCGGTCGACCTGCTCGCATGGCCGTTTGGCATCTACGACGACGAACTGCTGCGGCGGGCGGCGGCGGCCGGCTACGTGGCGACCTTCACCATCGAGGCCCACCCCGCCGGGCCGGCGGATACTTTGATGAAACTGCCGCGCTTCCTGCTGAATAACAGTGCCCAAGGCAACACCTTCGCCCGGATCGTCGGCGCCGAAGCGCGGCCGGTGGTGGCGAAGGCGCCCGCCGCGGTGGGAGCAAAAACAAAGTAATCCGGGGCGGCGATGCTACTTGGATGCTGCAAGGGGCGGGTATGTAACCCGCCCCTTCTTCGTTTAGCGAAAGCTCATTGACGCGCGGTGGGGAAAGGGGTAAAAAAGGGGGGCGGTTTTTGGAAGAGGGGGGAAAAGGGCCGGCAGGCCGCAAGATTTGGCAATCCCACGCGATAATGGGGAAAGGTAAGTTGTCACCCATTCGTCTCTGAAAGCTGATTTTTCAAGGCATGACCCTGAGCCCCTGCACGCAAAGTATGACCGATGCACGGGTCTACACGTTGACAAGTTCTCGGGAAAGGGGGGTGTCAATGTGTAGACCTCTGGTATTATGTCCATTTTCCAGGTTTGACCCCTTAAGGAGGTTTTAGGCAACATGCAATCAATTATGGAAGTATCAGGATCATCAAACGAAAGAAAAAAAACCTGGTCTGGTTTCTGGTCTGGCTTAATATGGCTTATCGTGGGATTTGTTTGCATCGTAGCCTCTCAATTTGCCGCAATTATTGCCTTGGGAGCATTGGAGATTGTCCAATTTGGCACTGAGTTAAGCGAAGAAAGAATCAAAGAACTCGCCTTCGACGGGGATGCACTAGCATTCGCATTTCTCTTTATACTGCCGATGATTGTCGCGATAGGGAGCATTACCCGTTCGTAACACCCGTTGGGGCACTTGACCCCACGCTGTAAAAAAGTGCTGGACATTCTCCTCAGCTTCCCCTAAAGTACCCTGGGGAAGCAGGAGGAAACACCATGACACAGCACGTAATTACCCACCTTCCATTTTGCGGTCGACCCATTTCCGCTGAAGAGTTGACCCTCATTCGGGGCATTGTCGAGGATTACAGCGGCCTCGGGCGCACCGAGATCGCCAACACGGTCTGTGAACTGTTGCAGTGGGTTCGCCCTACCGGCAAGCTCAAGACGGTGGAATGCAGGGCGTTTCTGGAATCCTTGGAGGCCCGCGGCCTGCTCCGCCTGCCGCAGCGCCGGTCCCAGCAACGGCGTGGCGAACTGGCGACGTCGCCCATCATGCCCTGCGGGGAGAGCGGCGCACCGCTGGAGGGCGACCTTAGGGATTTCCAGCCCCTTGAGCTTGAATCCGTCAGTTCCCCGGCCGATCAGGCGCTGTGGCGCGAATGGATGCAGCGCTATCATTACCTCGGCTATCGCATTCCCTTCGGCGCCCATCTGCGCTATTTCGTCCGGATCATGGCGCCTCAGCCGGTGCGGGTCGGGGCGCTGCAATTCTCCAGTGCGGCCTGGCGAATGGCGGCGCGCGAGCGCTGGGTCGGCTGGAGCGATGTGGCCCGCCGGGGCAACCTGCAGGGCATCGTCAGCAACAGCCGGTTTCTGATTCTGCCCTGGGTGCGCGTCCCCAACCTGGCCAGCAGTGCCCTGGCGCTGGCGGCGCGGCGCCTGGCCGACGACTGGGAGGCGCGCTACCGGATTCGGCCTGTGCTGCTCGAAACCCTGGTCGATCCGGCACGCTTTGCCGGCACCTGCTACCGGGCGGCCAATTGGATCGAGGTCGGACAAACCACCGGCCGGGGCCGCCAGGATCGCCGCCACCAGCGCCACGGGGCCAGCCCCAAGACGATTTTTCTCTATCCCCTGGCCGCAGACGCCCGGCAGCGCCTGTGCGCGCAGTGCGCCCCATGAGCTCGGGATCCAGGGACAAAGACCTGCGGATGGCCGCCTTTCGCGCCGCCGCGCACGAGAAGCTCGATCGCTGGATCGATCAGCAATCGGAGGTGTTTACCTCCGAGACCCTGCCGACCCTGCGGCAGCTCAGCGATCAGTTCACGCGTACCCGTTCAACGCTTCTGGGCGGCTGCCTGGAGGAGATGGTCAAGGACCTCACGATCTCCTACCAGCGCCAGGAGATAGCGGCCTGCCCGCACTGCGGCAAATCCCTCAAGCGCCACAGCGTCAACGCCAAGACCCTGCACACCCTGCAGGGGAGCATCACATTGCCGCGGCCCTATTTCTTCTGCCGTCGCTGCAAAAAGGGCGTCTATCCCCTGGATGAGGCCCTGGAGCTGGCCCACGAAGCCTATCAGTACGACATGCAGGAGAAGATGCTGCGCCTGGGGGTCGAATCGCCCTACGGGACCGCCGCCACGCTGTTCAAGGAGCTGACCGGCATCAGCCCCTCGGATCACTGTCACCACGACACGCTCAACCGCATCGGCGCCGTGGCGCCCATCGAAGAGGTCATCCCCAGCGCCGAGGAGATCGCCCGCCGCATCGAGGCGGTCAAAACGGCGGATAACACACCCCCGGTGCTGGTGGTCGCCAGTGACGGCGCCCACACCCCGACCCGATCCGAGGCAGGGCGCAACAGAAAACGCGGGCCGGGCAAGTGGCGGGAAGTCAAGGGCTTTCGCATCTATCTGCTTGATGGCAAGGAGCGCATCGTCCAGATCGCCAGTTGGCACCAAATCCAGGAGGCGACCCGGTTCACCGAGGATCTGGCAGTGGTGGCAACGCGGATTCCCCAGGACAAAGTCCGCATCGCTCTTCTGGGTGATGGCGCCGAGTGGTTATGGACCGCCATGAGCCAGTGCTTCCCCAGAGGGCGCCAAGTGCTCGACTATTACCACTGCGCCGAGCATGTGCACAAGGTCGCCAAGCTCCAGTACGGTGACAGCCTGGCCGCCCAGCAGTGGACGGAATCCACTCTCACACGGCTCTTCATGGATCAGACCGGCTTAGCAATCGGCGGCCTGAAGCGCATGCAACCGAGCGGCGCGGAGGCCATGAAAGAGATTCGAAAACTGATCAACTACCTTGCGAATCATCAACATCGCCTCGCCTATCAGGAGTGCAAGGACACCGGCCTGCCCCTCGGCAGCGGCGGGATCGAATCAGCCAACAAGCACATCTGCCACGTCCGGCTCAAGCGTTCCGGTGCCTGGTGGTTGGTGGAAAACGGCAACACCATGCTCAGATTGCGCTGTGCCCTCTACAACGGTACCTTCGATACCGTGTTGAACAGCTATATCGCGAAAAAAAGTCTCAAGTCGGTGCCATAAACGGGTAATGCTCCCCCCCGTACTTGTGGTGATCTGCCACCCAGACACTGAGGAGTGCTATTGGGTCAGGTTTGAGCCTGGACAGACTCAGATAATGGATGCTGGTTGGAAGATTACTGTACCTTTTGGGAACAAGCTACGACAGTCCAAGTGTGCACTTGAGGCAGTGCTTCCCCCAATGAAGGATAATCTCTCTGAGTTGCAAACTTATTGGGCGCTCAACAACTTGATGGTTGAATCTTCCTACATTCACTTCATTATTGACCGTCAAGAAGTAAACGCTGTTGATACAACTCGCCCAAGAGCCTTCTTCGACCGGCTACGTGTCACTAAGGAACTAGCCTACCAGTGCCAAGGCAAAGTCGAGATTAGCTTTCACGGGTATGACAACGATCCACGCGAACTATTTGAGATTGAGGAATTACGAAGGTATGTCGCAGTACTTGACGCTGCTCTTCCGGAACTCTTTTTCTTTGTTCGGACTGAGGCGCCAACCCATACCCTCAAGACACTCGCCCTCTGCCATACAAATGTCTCTTGGCCAGACGGACATTCCACGCGGTCAATAACTCGAAAGGTCGTCTACGACACCGACAAAGTTGGCGAATTCGTCATGCGGCTTTGGCCGGGGTTCAACGAGATGACAGAATGGCTGTCCATGTCGATCGAAGAGAACAAGAAGATTTCCTTTGCCGTAGTCCGATGCCTGGGTATAGAGATTCCTGATGATGCGGAGGATGCATAACCATGAATGGCTTCTGGGGTCGGACCAAGAAATGGTTTCAAGGTTAAGCTTTCGGGGCCGGACCAAGGCAAGCGCCTGATTTTGCAGATAAATACATAAAAAAACATGGCTTGAAAGCGCTTAAAAGCTGCTTTTTGAGGGAAAAATCGATGATCAAGTGGAACAGGCCATCATGAGTGTCATGCCCCATCAATCAGCCTGCCCCTTCTGCAATACGGATAACTCCAGAGTTATCCTTGCCAACACTCACGCCATCGCCATCCCCGACGGTTTCCCCATCGCCCCCGGCCACACCCTGATCATCCCGAAACGGCACATCGACTCCTTCTTCGACGCAACCAGAGAAGAACAGACAGCACTGCTTGACCTGCTGACCGAAATGCGACATCGT
>Ga0256865_1000187_pt1 | contig 21807 bp, 19 predicted proteins | sample RVTome_14_FD_187337 | JGI IMG/M metagenome (GOLD analysis project Ga0256865, IMG submission 187337) | Soil microbial communities from uranium-contaminated site in the Upper Colorado River Basin, Wyoming, United States - RVT145D125 HiSeq ... | reverse complement strand
CGGGCTTGTTTTGCTGCTCGCCGTGGCGCCTTTTTTCGTCTCGCTGAACGACTACGTTTTGCTGGTCGAGCAGGAGGTTTCCGCGAAGCTCAAGGAGCCGGTCAGGATCGCGGGGCTGCGCGCGGGAGGACTGCCGACGCCGCACGTGACGGTGGACGGTATCTCGATCGGAAAGACCGGGATCGTCACCGCGGCGCGCGTCACGATTACCCCGGATCTATGGTCGCTCTTCGGATCGAAGAAGGTGATTCGCAGCATCCGGATCGATCAGCTCGTCCTCACGCAAAAGGCAATCCAGAAGATTCCGTCTTGGGCCAAAGCGGCTTCGGCCGGAAAATCGGCGTCGGCGGTGACCGTACGGGTGAAGAGCATTCGGCTCGTCAACGCCGTGCTCATGCCGCAAAAGGCTCCGCTTGGCCCGCTCGACGGGCATCTTGCCCTCAACGACGACAACAGCCTCGATGTCGCATCCATCGTAACCGCTGACGGCAAGCTACACGCATTGATCAAGCCTGAGCGCTCGCATTATCGGGTTGACGTAAAGGCGACGGACTGGAAACTCCCTGTCGGCCCGGCTCTGCGTTTCGACGACTTGATCGTCAACGGTATCGCCACGGCGAAAGGTGTGAGGCTCAGCAACATTCGCGGCGGGCTTTATGGCGGAAGGATCGCGGGCGAGGCGACGCTGACATGGCAGAAGGATTTCCATCTGAAGGGGAGGGCCAGTATTGACCGGGTGGAACTGCGCTCGCTGCTTCTCGCCCTTGGCAAGCGTCCGAGCATGAGCGGCAAGCTCAACGCGAAGCCGTTTTTCTACGCGAACGCCCCCCGCGGGGATGAGCTGCTCAAGGCCTTGCACCTGGAGACGCAGTTCGACGTGCAGGATGGAGTGCTGGCGGGCGTCGATATCAGCAAAGCTGCCACGTCCGTTTTCCGCGACAAGGATTCAGGGGCCACGACGCGCTTCGACGAATTATCAGGCCATCTGGTGCTCGAAAACGGCACGCGCCGTTTCACGCAGATCAAGATCGCGGCAGGGTCGCTCTCCGCCAACGGCAGGGTGACGATCTCCCCCGAGGACGAGCTCTCGGGACGCATCAACACGAATATCGATTCCAGCAAGCTTGCCGTGGCGAGCATGCCGCTCAATGTCTCGGGAACGGTGGATTCCCCGGTTCTCCTGCCAACTGCAGGGGTGGCCGCGGGCGCGGCCGTCGGTACCGCCATCCTGGGGCCGGCCGGCACCGCCCTCGGCACGGCGATCGGGGCGAAGCTCGACCAGCTCTTCGGCGGCGGAGAATCGAGTCAGTGACCGGTGCTCGTGACCCGTTAACGATCCCGGGTCATGGCTTTCAGACGAGAACGTTCGCGATGGAACGCGCCACGTAGTCGATGTTGCGCGAGTTGATCGCGGCGACACATATCCGCCCGCTGTCGATCGCGTAGAGCGAGTACTCCTCGCGCAGGCGTTGCACCTGGGCCCTGGACAGGCCGGAGTAGGAAAACAGGCCGCGCTGGCGCACGATGAAGCTGAAGTCGAAATCCGAGCGAATCGAGCGGATTCGCGCCACGAGCTCACCGCGCACCGCCTTGATGCGATCGCGCATCTCGCCCAGCTCATTCTCCCACAGCGCGCGCAGTTCGGGCGTTGTCAGGACGATTTCTGCAGCCTTGCCGCCATGTGTCGGGGGATTGGAGTAATTGGTACGGATGACCCTCTTCAGCTGGCTCAGCACCCGGCCTGCTTCCCCGGGGTCGCCCGTCACGATGCTGAGCGCGCCAACACGTTCGCCGTAGAGAGACAGCGACTTGGAGAACGAGCTCGATACGAAAAACATCGGGCACAGTTCGGCAAAACGGCGCACGGCATGCGCGTCCTCGTCGATTCCCTCGGCAAAGCCCTGGTAGGCAATATCGAGAAATGGCACGAGGCCACGGGCATTCACGGTCTCGATTACCCGCTCCCATTGCGCCGGCGCAAGATCGACCCCGGTCGGGTTGTGGCAACAGGCGTGCAGGACCACGATCGATCCTGCAGGGAGCTTCTGCAGGGCGCCGATCATCGCCTCGAACCTGACCCCGTGCGTGGCGGCGTCGTAATAGGGGTAGCTGTTCACGGTGAAGCCCGCGTACTCGAACAGGGCCTGGTGGTTTTCCCAGCTCGGGTCGCTGATCCAGACCGAAGCATTCGCGTTCAGCCGGCGCAGAAAATCCGCGCCGACCTTGAGCCCGCCGGTGCCGCCCAGCGTCTGCACTGTCACCACGCGCTTGTCGCGCAGCAGTTCGCTCTTTGCGCCAAAGACAAGCTCCTGCACCGCGTGGTCATAGGTTTGCAGCCCGTCGATCGGAAGGTAGCTGCGGGGCAGGGGCGTCTCCGCTAGCATCTGCTCGGCGCGGCGGACGCATCCCAGCACGGGAACCCGCCCCTGGTCGTCATAGTAGATTCCGACGCCGAGATTCACCTTGTTCGGGTTCGTGTCGGAATTGAAGGCTTCGGTGACGCCGAGAATCGGGTCCCGTGGCGCCATGGTGACGCCGGCGAGAAGGCTGGAACTCATGGATGCGGCGGCCTGAGGGCGTGGATCAGCAGTGCCAACAAGAAGGAAAGCGGCTCCAAGGCGCTCATTTTACCCGGTAGTGCGCCGCGAGCGCGACCGGTACCGTGCGGGCAACGCGGATGAACTGGCGCGGGCGTTTGCCGATGTGGGACAATCCTCCGTTTCGCCCGCTCTACGCCACATGACGAAGGGGTTTTCCTCGACTATCGAGCCCGCGGCAGCCCCGCAGTCCACCCCGCTCGCGTTTCCCGCCAGTCCGTATCGCCTGCACCAGACGTTCGAGCCGGCCGGAGACCAGCCCGAGGCGATCGAGAAGCTCGCCGCAGGCGTCAGGGACGGGCTCGCGTTCCAGACACTTCTCGGCGTGACGGGCTCGGGCAAGACCTACACCATGGCCCACGTCATTGCCCGGCTGGGGTGCCCGGCGCTCATCATGGCGCCGAACAAGACACTGGCGGCGCAGCTCTACTCGGAGATGCGCGAATTCTTCCCCGACAATGCCGTCGAGTACTTCGTGTCGTACTACGACTACTACCAGCCGGAGGCGTACGTGCCGGCGCGGGACCTCTACATCGAGAAGGACTCGAGCATCAACGAGCACATCGAGCAGATGCGGCTTTCCGCGACCAAGGCGTTGCTCGAGCGGCGCGATGCCATCATCGTGTGCACGGTGTCCGCGATCTACGGCATCGGCGATCCGGTTGACTATCACAGCATGATCCTGCACCTGCGCGAGAAGGAGCGCCTCGCGCAGCGGGAGGCGCTCAAGCGGCTGGCCGAGATGCAGTACGAGCGCAACGAGTTTGATTTCCAGCGCGGAGTGTTCCGGGTGAGAGGCGACGTGCTGGACATCTTCCCGGCGGAGAACTCCGAGAACGCGGTGCGGGTGACCCTGTTCGACGATGAAATCGAATCAATTCACCTGTTCGACCCGTTGACCGGACATATCCTGCAGCGCGTCCCGCGCTTCACCGTGTACCCGTCGAGCCACTACGTGATGCCGCGCGCGTCAACGCTGCGGGCGATCGAGGCCATCAAGGACGAGCTCCGCGAGCGGATCGAATGGTTTCAGAGCCAGGGGAAGCTCATCGAGGCGCAGCGTATCGAGCAGCGAACCCGCTTCGACCTCGAGATGCTCGCCGAGCTGGGTTTTTGCAAGGGTATCGAGAACTATTCGCGCCACCTCTCCGGGCGGGCGCCGGGCGAGCCGCCGCCCACGCTGATCGACTATCTTCCGCCCGATGCGCTCATGATCATCGACGAGAGCCACGTCACCATTCCGCAGCTCGGCGGAATGTACCGCGGCGACCGCTCGCGCAAGGAGAATCTCGTTGACTACGGGTTTCGGCTGCCCTCGGCGCTCGATAACCGTCCCCTGCGCTTCGACGAGTTCGAGCGCGTGATGCGGCGCTGTGTCTTTGTCTCGGCAACCCCGGCGGTGTACGAGGCGGCGCACCAGGCGCAGGTGGTCGAGCAGGTGGTCCGGCCCACCGGGCTTGTGGATCCGCGCCTCGAGGTCCGGCCGGCTGCGAGCCAGGTCGATGACCTGCTTTCGGAGATCGGTGAGCGCGTTAGCAAGGGCGAGCGTGTGCTGGTGACGACCCTGACCAAGCGCATGGCGGAGGACCTCACGGAGTATCTGGCGGAGCACGGCGTCAAGGTGCGATACCTCCATTCCGACATCGACACCGTGGAGCGGGTGGAGATCATCCGCGATCTCCGGCTCGGGCAGTTTGACGTGCTGGTGGGGATCAATCTCCTGCGCGAGGGCCTCGACATACCGGAAGTGTCGCTGGTCGCGATCCTCGACGCGGACAAGGAGGGATTCCTGCGCTCGGAGCGCTCGCTCATCCAGACCATCGGACGCGCCGCGCGCCACATCAACGGCACGGCGATTCTTTACGCCGACACCATGACGGACTCGATGCGGCGGGCGATAGGCGAAACGGAGCGCCGGCGCAGAAAGCAGGGTGCATACAACGCTGCGCGCGGGATCACGCCAACGGGCGTTTCCAAGCGCGTGAAGGACATCATCGACGGGGTCTACGACCATGAGACGGCGCGCAGCCAGCTCAAGGCGGCGCAGAATCAGGCGCGCTACGATGCAATGAGCGAGAAGGACCTTACCCGCGAAGTGAAGCGCCTTGAGAAAGAGATGCTGGGCGCAGCCCGCAACCTCGAGTTCGAGCGCGCTGCCGAATTGAGGGACAGCCTGAACGCGCTGAAGCAACGCCTGTTCATCGAAGCGGCATGAAGGAGGATGATTGCATGACCGATATATTGGATCCGACGATAAAGACGGGGCGCGAGCGCATCGACTATGCGGCACGGCCGGAGCGACTCGAGGGCCTGCGGATCGGGCTCGTCGAGAATACGAAGAAGAACTCGGAGGCGGTGCTGCGAAAGGTTGCCGAGCGGCTCGCGAAGCGCTACGGCATGACGCTGGAGGTCCTTCTTCACAAGGACCAGCGCGCGCCCCTCAAGGATTTCCAGGTGGCCGAGCTGAAGGGAACCGTCGATTTCGCGATCACGGGCGTTGGCGACTGAGGGGCGTGCTCGTCGGGCAGTCTGCTCGACGCCGTGATCCTCGAGAAAGCAGGGATTCCCGCGGTCCCGGTGGTGACGGATGCGTTTGAGTCAACGACGCGGGAAATGGCGGGGTTATGGGGCGTGCCGGACTTCTGCTTCGTGATGATGCCTCATCCCCTCGCGAGCCTCACACCTGAGATGATCGAGAGCCGCGCCGAGCAGTTGATCGGCAACGTATTGCGCCTGCTGCAGAATGGCCAGCCAGAGTGAGCTATCGCCCGGCGACGTCCCGGTAAACCCGATGACGCCTCGTCGCAACACGGGGATCCATCATGCCCGCGGCCGCAAGTGACACGCCGGAACCTTCCGATGCCGCCGGCCAGATCGAATTCTGCTACGCACGCGGCTGGACGGACGGGCTTCCCGTGGTCCCGGCCTCGCGCCGGCTCGTGGACGCGATGCTGGCCATGGGCGGCCTGCGTGCAGACGACGTGGTGGCCGAGATGCCGTCGCGAAAAGTGTCGGTTACGGCGGAGAAAGTTGCCATCAACGCGGTGATGGCTGGATGCAGGCCCGAGTACATGCCGGTTGTTGTTGCCGCGGTAAAAGGCCTGGCAACGCCCGAATTCGGGCTGCATCACGTGGCGTCGGCCCTGTCGGGACCGACGATCATGGTCCTGGTGAATGGGCCCATTGCCCGGGAGCTGGGGGTCAACGCAACCAACAACGTGTTCGGGCCCGGTGCGAGAGCCAATGCAACGATTGGTCGGGCGCTGCGCCTCGTGCTGCTCAACTGCCTGCAATATCGCCCCGGAGTCTCGGACCGCGCCACGATGGGGACACCCGGCAAGTACACCTGCTGCATCGCTGAAAACGAAGAGAACCACCCGTGGGAACCGTGGCACGTCGAACGCGGCCTCGCGCGGGACGCAAGCGCGGTCACGCTGGTCGCAGCGAGCACGATGATCCAGGTGTGGAACTACGGCAATCACGAGCAGCTTCTGCGTGCAATAGGCGATGCATTGTCGTTCGTGGGCTCGATCGCTTTTCTCGGGCAAACGCCGGGCGCTGTGATCCTGGGCGGCGAGCATGCGGAGCTCTTGCGCGCGAGCGGCTGGAGCAAGAAGCAAATCCGCGAGTTCGTCGTGCGGCACACCGGGCGCAGCGCGGCGGCTCTCAAGCGGGCAGGGCGGGTCGACGGAAACGTCGAGCCCGGAGACGAGGAGGAGATGCGCTACGCGATGGACGTGCCGGAAGAGCTGATGCTGGTATGTGCGGGCAGTCCCATCGGCGCGCTCTCAATGGTATTGCCGGGGTTCGGATCGTCAAAGACCGCCGGACGCAGTCCCGCCGTTCGGATCGACGAGCCTTCGCGCTAGAGACCTTTCGTCCTGCCGGCGGATGGCGCGGCACAAAAAAAGCCCGGGCGATGGCCCGGGCCTTGAATAGACAAACGCCGCGACGTCACTTGGCGGTCATGGTCTTGATCAGCCCTGTGAACGTCTTGTACTTGGCGGGGCGCAGCGCGTCGTAATCCGCGCCGTTCATGTACTTGATCTCGTCGCCCAGGTTCGCAATGAAGTCCTTCACCGCCTGCTGCTTCACGAGCTCGTCGAAGGCCGAACGGAGCTTGTTCAGGCGATCGGGCGGCAGCCCGGCGGGGGCCATGAAGATTCGGTCCATGGTGGAGGTGACGGTCGGATACCCAAGCTCCGTCATCGACGGCACGTGACCGAAATCCGGGTCGCCTTGGATACGGGTCTCACCGACCACGGCGAGCGGGATCAGCTTGCCGGCCTTGAAATGCGGCCGTGACTGGGTTGCAAACACGCCGCCGACGTCATCCTGTCCTGCCAGCAGCGCCCGCAACACCGGGCCGCCACCCTTGTGGGGGATGAAGTTCACCCTGATGTTTGCTGCCTGGACGAACTGGACCATCGGCGTGTGCATCACGCTCCAGACGCCGCTATGGCCGAAGTTCGCTTTCCCGGGATTGGCCTTCGCGTACGCGACGACGCCTTTCAGATCCTTGAACGGACGGCCCGGGTACGTCATGAACATGGGCTGCGAGTAATTGATTCTCGCCAGCGCATTGAAGCTCTTCAACACGTCGAACGGCACCTTCTGCGTTTGCGGCACCATCTGGTCGAAGTAGTTGTGAGTGAAAAGGATGGTATAGCCGTCAGGCTTGGCCTCCGCGGCAAAGCCGGTGCCTTTCATTCCGGCGCCGCCCGGGAGAAACTTCACCACGACGGGCTGGCCCAGGATCTTGCCCAGCTCGGGTGTGATCCCGCGCGCATGCAGGTCGTGGCTGCCGCCGGGGCTGAGCGGAATGACGAGCGTAATGGGACGGTCCGGAAACGAAGCGGCCATGAGCGAGCCCGATACCGCGAAAAGCAGCGCGAGTCCGCCCGCCGCAATACTCACCAAACGTGTCTTCATGATCTCCTCCTCAAGAGATTGAACCCGTGGTCCTGCGCAGTATTCAATTTCGCAAGAACACCGTCAATAATAGAGCATATCGACGGCCCTGCCCACTTTGCCTTGCTTGCCTCCGCGCCGGCCGGTCGGGGACGCGCCCCGGGCCCCAGCACGCAGTCGCGAGCAGCTAACGCTGTGCCAGGTGACGGCGAATCGCGGCGCGCGCGGTCAACCAGGCGATCCAGATCAGGGCCGCAACCATGAAAAACGAGGCGATCGGGCGGCCCCAGAAGAAATAGTGAAACGGGGAGCCATGCGCGTAGAGGAGCGACTGGCTCAGCGTGTATTCGATGGGTTCCGCGAGCACGAATGCGATGACAAGCGGCGCGAGGTCGAAGCCGGCCTTGCGCATGACATAGGCACACAGGCCGATCACCACCATGATGCCGATGTCGGACGTGTCGCCGGTCGAAAGCGCGCCGACAAATGCAAGCGCGAGGATCAGCGGCAGGAGATACGCCTTCTTCATCTGCATGGCCTGCGCGAACGGCTTGATGAGAAAAAGGGCCAGGACCAGAAACATTACGTTCGCAATGATGAAGCTCACGAGCAGCGCGTACATCAACGGCCCCTGTTCCTGGAAGATCTGGGGCCCGGGGCGCATTCCGTGCGCAACGAACGCTCCCAGCAGGATGGCCGTAATGTTATCGCCGGGGATGCCCAACGTGAGCAGCGGCACGAGCGTCGGGCCGTTCACGGCGTTGTTGGCCGCTTCGGGCCCGGCGATGCCGTCGAGTTCCCCCTTGCCGAAGGTCTCGGGATGCCTGGATGCGCGCTTGGCTGCGCTGTATCCGACGAACGCTGCAACCACCTGGCCTACACCGGGCACGACGCCGATCCCGGTGCCGATCAGGGTGGAGCGAAGGATGGTGCGGATCGAGCCGCGCAGCTCATGCCAGCGCAAACGCTCGCCCACCTTGCTGAGATCGACGTGCTCGTCGATAAAGCGCGCCGCGCGGGATTCCACTGCGGCAAGAATCTCCGGAATCGCGAACACGCCTATGATGAGCGGGATCAGCGGAATGCCGCCCGTAAGGGCCTCGAAACCAAAGGTCAACCTTGTCGCCCCGGTCGTCGCATCGGTGCCGATGAATCCGAGGCCGAGGCCCAGGAAGGCGGCAATACCGCCCTTGATGCCGGACTCGCTCGAGACGCTCGATATGAGCACCAGGGAAAAGAGGATGATGGCGAAGATCTCGGGCGGGCCTATGAGCAGCGTCAGCAGTGCAATCGGCCCGATCAGCAGCAGGGTGATGACGTCGGAAATCAGGTCACCCGTCACAGAGGAGTAAAGAGCCATCTCGAGCGCCTTGCGTCCCTTGCCCTGACGCGTGAGCGCCGGACCGTCGAACGTCGTCGCAATCGAGGCCCCGGTCCCGGGAATGCCCACGAGGATGGCGGAGATGCTGCCGCCGAATATCCCTCCTTTGGTGATTCCGATGAGGAAGGGGATGCCCACCATGGGCTCCAGGGTGAACGAAATCGGCAGCAGCACTGCCACCGCGAGGGTAGTGGTCAGCCCTGGCATCGCTCCGACGAACATGCCGACCGTCAGGCCGAGGGCGATATACACGTACGTGTCGATTCGGAGGAGGAGCGAGAGTCCCTCGAGAAATGCCTCAAACATGAGCGGCGCCGGCTAGCCTGGGATGAGAATGCCCGCGAGAAACCGCATGACCGCCTGCTCAATCTCCGCGATCGGCTCGTAGCGACAAAGCGGGAGCGAGATCGCGAGAACCCGCTCGAATATGAAACGGGTCACGACCGGCGTCACGACGCTGAACGCGAGCAGCGGCAGCCAGGAGCGCATTCCGAGGAAACACGTCGTCGCGGCCACCGCCAGCATGGTGGCGAGACCGTAGCCGAGGAACGGCAGAACGGCCGCGTAGCCGACGACCAGGGCGCTCATGGCGAGCACGCCTGCATATTCGCTCGCCCGAAACGAGAACCCCAGCACGTGGAGGCCGGGCGCCGCCCTGAGCAACCGGAAGAGGAGAATCACGCTGATGACGCTGGTCAGTGCGAAGGACACGCGGGGAAAGAAAACCGGTGTCAGCCGGATGAAATCCTGCGCTTCCTGAATGCCGCCTTCGTGCACGAAGCTTGGCATTGAAATCGCGAGATATCCCGCGCCGACCGCAAGTACGATCGCGATTCCAAGCTCGAGAAGTGCCGCAGCGTGGCGCCCGTGCCAGAGGGGGGACTCGTTCATCATCGCGCTCTCGTGTGATCCGGAAGGCGCGTGCCGTGAGGAAGCACGGCACACGGTATTTTTTTACGGTCGGAGTGTGCTTGACGATCTCGATTAAGGCAAGCCGGGCGCCGGAACGTCTGGACGCGTCGAGCCTGCCGCTCTAGCATTCGGGCCTTGCGGTAATTGCGGGAGCGACGCGCACATGGATCAGGCGATCAAGGCGACCTGGTATGACTTGGGGAATGCGGAGGCCGAGGGCTATCTTCGCTGGCTCCACGAGGACTACTTGCCGGCGATCCTCCAGTTGCCGGGGCGCCTGTGGGCAGCGCACTACCGGATTACCGGCGGCGGCGCCCGCCTTTACGGCGACGCCGAGGACCGCTTCGCGCGCGTCGACGGATCGGAGATCGGGGGCGGCAAGGACTACCTCCTGCTCATTGGGGCGGGGTCACCCCACGCCTTCTTCACTCCGACCCGCGCAGAGGGCGAGATCGAGCAAGATGCCCGGACGCTCGAGATGAAGACCCGCTGGACGGGCGCCCGGACCTGCGTCTTTGCGGAAGAGGCGCGCATCAACGGGCCCGAATACGCTCAGAAGGTTCCATCGGGAACCCCCGGGCCTGCAATCCAGATGGGAAGCTTTCGGACCAGGGCCGTCGCCGATGAGTTCGATCTCGCCGCCTGGTATGCGCAGTATCGGCTGCCTGCCATGGCGCGGATGCCCGGTTGCATCGCGACCCGCAAGCTGTTATCGGTCGCCGGATGGGCGAAGCATTCCGTGCTCTACGAGTTCGTCTCGCTCGAGGCGCGGCAGAAATATTTCCACCCGCACGAGTCGCTCGGTCTCGACAAGGCCGTTTGGACCAACAAGATCATCAACTACACGATTCATGCGCCGGGCTCCCCCAGCATCGGTCAGCGCATCTGGCCGGCCGTGTGAGGGGGTATGCGTCCTGATCGAGATGCGCGCTGCGTGCGCGTTCTCTTCGTTTGCATGGGCAACATCTGCCGCTCGCCGATGGCAGAGGGCGCATTCACGCGCCTCGTGGGTGATGCGGGCCTCACGGGCCGAATCGTGGCGGACTCTGCCGGCACGCACGGCTATCACGTCGGCGAGCCGCCGGACACGCGGGCGCAGCGGGCGGCCGAGCGGCGCGGGTACGCAATCGGAGATCAGAGGGGACGGCAGGTGACGCCCGCGGACTTCGGAGCGTTCGACTATGTCCTGGCGATGGATGAGGCAAACCTGCGTGCGCTGAAGCAGTTGTGCCCTCCGCAGCATGCGCAGAAGCTGCAGCTCTTCATGGAATTCCACGCGGATCCGGCTATGCGCGAGGTGCCCGACCCTTATTACGGGGGAAACGACGGCTTCGAGCGCGTGCTCGACATGGTCGAGCACGCGTCACACCGGTTGCTCCGGCACCTCCGCGAGCGCTTCGGGCTCTAGCCTGGCTGCGTGGGAGCAGGGGTTACGGAGCCGGACGCACTTGATTGAGCGGTTTCGACCTGTTCCAGCGGTTCTTCGCTGATCGGTTTCGGCGCCGGGCGTACGCGCCTCGGGCGAGGCTCCTCTTCCTCTGCTTCGGGCAGCTTCGCCGCGCGTACTTTGTCCGGATCTGACTCGATCTGCTCAAGGTCGGTTGGCAATTCGAATCGCGACGGGGCGTGGAGAGCCTCGCCCTCGGCTATGCTCGCAGACGGCGTGGCCGGGGGCGTCGTGACCGCTGGTGCTTCGGCAGTCTGTAAAGGAGTTTCCGGTGCCGGAGCATTATGGTGCGAAGCTGGCCTCAGCGCCTCAGAATCGGGCTCATAGGTTTCGTGCAATGCGACTGCCCGGTTCGGTGTCTCCAGTGCGCTCACCTCAGCCGGCGCGGCCGGCTCGGGTTCCGTCTGCGGGACCGCCGCGGATGCGGCGATTGCTGCGGCTGCAATCTCCTCAATATGGGTGGCCGGTTGCGGCATGGGCGCGGGCGCGTCGCGCTGCTCTTGGGGGCGTTGCACGCCTGCTGCGCCGGATTGCTCGCGTTGCTCGTGACGGCCGCGACCCCGTCGGCGTCGCCGGCCGCGCCCTTCGCGCTGCTCGCCGGATTCGCGCGCCTGTTGCGGCGGCTGTGGAGCGGGTCCATGGCTGGGGGCTTCGCCGTCCGCGGGCTCGCGCTGGGGCGGCTGCGGCCGTTGATGTTGGCCCCCGTCACGCCGGCGTGCATCCTGTTGCGGATGGCGCTGATCCTGTCGGCCGCGCCCGCCATCACGTTGTCCCTGCAGCTGCTGGGCCTGCGGGCGCTGGTGGCGCTGGCCTCCCGAACGCTCTCCGCGCACCTGATCACGGCGTCCTCCCTCGCGCTCACCCCGCTCATGGCGCCCGCGGCGAGGCCCGCGATCGGCTGCCGCCACAGGGGAGGCGGCAGGGCGCTGCTCAGCCTGAATCACGGCCTCAGGCCTGCGTCTGAACAACCCGAAAATCTTGCCGATGATCGACCCGTCCTGCGGCTTTGCAGCCGCTGCTGCGACTGGTTCAGCTGACTCGTTCCGCACCACAGGAGCCGGGGCAGGCTGCAGCGGCGTTATCGCTTTAACAGCGGCTTGCGGGCGGGGCGGCGCAGGTTCGCTGACGCCAATCACGGGCTTTTCCTGTTCGGCCGGTATTTCCACAAGGTTGTAGCTTGCGGCCAGAGGCTCGGCCCGATTGAGATCGTCGTGTTTCAACCGGATTACCGTGTAGTTGGGAGTCTCCAGGTGCACGTTCGGAATCAGCACCACCTGGACTCGGTGACGCGCCTCGATCAGCTGCAGGTCAACGCGTTTTTCATTCAGCAGGAATGTCGCGACATCAACCGGCACCTGTGCGTGCACCGAGGCGGTGTTATCCTTCATCGCTTCTTCCTGCATGATCCGCAGGATGTGCAGCGCCGTCGATTCGGTGCCGCGGATATGGCCCGTCCCGTGGCAGCGCGGGCACGGATTGTGCGCAGTCTCGCCCAGCGAGGGACGCAGCCGCTGGCGCGAAAGCTCCATCAGCCCGAACCGGGAAATCTTGCCCATCTGCACCCGCGCCCGGTCGTAGCGCAATGCGTCGCGCAACCGGATCTCCACTTCACGCTGGTTGCGGCCGATTTCCATATCGATGAAATCGATGACGATGAGGCCGCCCAGGTCGCGCAGGCGCAGTTGTCGGGCGATCTCGTCCGCCGCTTCGAGATTGGTGCGGAACGCGGTCTCCTCGATGTCGGACCCGCGTGTCGCGCGCGCCGAGTTGACGTCAATCGAAACCAGCGCCTCGGTATGATCGAAGACCACGGCGCCTCCCGAGGGCAGGGACACCGCCCGCGAATAGGCGGACTCGATCTGATGCTCGATCTGGAAACGGGAGAAGAGCGGCACGTCGTCGCGGTAGAGCTTGATCCGGTTCACGTTCTGCGGCATCACGTGCCCCATGAACTGCCGCGCCTGCTCGAAAATGCTCTCGGTATCGATCAGGATCTCGCCGATATCCTGGTGGAAGTAGTCCCGTATGGCGCGGATGACGAGGCTCGATTCCTGGTAGATGAGGAATGCGCCGCTCTGCTGCTTCTCGGCGTCCTCTATCGCGCGCCAGAGCTGCAGCAGGTAATCGAGGTCCCAGCCGAGTTCCTCGGCGCTGCGGCCGATCGCCGCCGTGCGTCCGATGATGCTCATGCCCGACGGCACCTGCAGCTGATCGATCACGTCCCGCAGCTCATTGCGGTCCTCGCCCTCGACCCGCCGTGATACACCGCCACCGCGCGGATTGTTGGGCATCAGGACGATGTAGCGTCCCGCGAGGCTGATGAACGTGGTCAGCGCCGCGCCCTTGGTTCCGCGCTCGTCCTTGTCGACCTGGACGATGAGCTCCTGGCCTTCCTTGAGCGCGTCCTGGATCCTGGCACGGCCGACATCGACGCCGCTGCGGAAGTAGGCGCGCGCGACCTCCTTGAAGGGGAGAAACCCGTGGCGCTCCGCACCGTAGTCCACGAAGGCGGCCTCCAGACTGGGCTCGATGCGGGTAATGACGCCCTTGTAGATGTTGCTCTTGCGCTGTTCCTTTGCGGGGGTTTCGATGTCGAGATCGATGAGCCTCTGCCCATCGACGATCGCGACGCGCAGCTCTTCGGCCTGCGTCGCATTGAACAACATGCGTTTCATTATTATCGTCTCCCGCGCTCAACAACACGGGATGGGCAAACTTTGCTGCCGGCCATGAGGCAGCAGCGATCGAATCAACGGCTTGGCATGACCATGAGGACTATGCGTTATCCGGATATACCGTGCAGTTTGCCAAACTCTCGACCCGGCGCGGGCGCCGGATCCGAAATCCTGTAACGGTGCTTTGAGCGCGCATTTCGTCTACTATCGCTACTTCGTCTGGTGAGCGACATTAACCATTCCATTTCGGGCGGTCGCCACGGCGCGCTGGTATCAAAGGTTCTCGCGCCTGCTGGTGGCTCGACCGAATTCCTGCAAGCCGGCCTGTCACGCGTTTGCGAGCGCATCTGCGCATCGACGCTCTCGACCCAGTGTTGCGCGTGCCCGGACCCTGTCGGGGCCATTCGATCTGCATCGCGCCACACAGCTTGCAGTGAATAGTATAAGCAAATGAAAGAGTTAAGTAAAGCAAGCGCGACATGGCTTCAGGTTGAAGCTGGCTCTGCCGGGCAGCGCGTGGACAACTACCTGACGAAACGGCTCAAAGGCGTGCCCAAGAGCCACATCTACCGGATCCTGCGGAGCGGGGAGGTGCGCGTCAACAGCCGACGGATCGGGCCCGATCACCGCCTGGCCGAGGGTGATCGGCTGCGGGTGCCGCCGATTCGCACTTCGCGCCCGCGCACTCCGCCGCGCCCGTCTTCCAGGCGCCTTGACGCCCGCATCATCCACGAGGATGAAAGCTTGTTGGTCATCGACAAGCCGGCTGGCGCGGCGGTGCATGGCGGCAGTGGCGTGAGCTACGGGATCGTGGAGCAGCTTCGGCTCGAGCGTCCGGAGGCGCCGTTTCTCGAGCTCGTGCATCGCCTTGACCGCGACACGTCAGGCGTGCTCATGCTTGCGAAAAAACGCCCCGCCTTGACGGCGATGCATCGGGAGTTGCGCGAGGGGCGAGTACGGAAGTTCTACAGCGTCCTGATCAAGGGCCGCTGGACGGACACAACACGAAGTGTACGGTTGCCGCTCGACAAACGAGTGCTGCCCTCGGGCGAGAGGCGGGTGGGCGTCAGCGCAAGCGGCGTGCCCTCCCACACGGTGTTTCGACTGCAGCGTCGCTGGTCCGGATACAGTCTGCTGGAGGCGGAGTTGAAGACTGGACGCACGCATCAGATCCGGGTTCACCTGGCGCATCTCGGCTTCCCGATCGCAGGCGATGACAAGTATGGCGACTTTGCCCTCAACAAGGCGCTGGCGCACGAGGGCCTGCCGAGGATGTTTCTGCATGCCCACCGGATCATTGCGCGTCACCCTTCCACCGGCGCGCCGCTGACACTCGAGGCTCCGCTGCCGGCGGAGCTGGAGGCCTTTCTCGCGCAGCTCGACGCGGCCGGCAGGAGCCATGCCGCAGCGCATTGAGCTATTGGTTTTCGACTGGGACGGCACGCTGATGGATTCTGCCGCGGCCATCACCGGCGCGCTGCAGTCCGCGTGCGCCGATCTCGGACTTCCGGTCCCGAGCGACGAGCGGGCACGCTACGTCATCGGCCTGGGTCTCAACGACGCCATGCGCCATGTATTGCCTGGCGTCGATCCCTCCAATTACGCGAGCGTCGTCGAGCGGTATCGCGTGCATTACCTGCAGCGCGACCGGCACACGGCGCTTTTTCCCGGGGCCGCTGAGCTTGTGGCGGCGCTGCGAGAGGCAGGGTTTTTGCTGGCCATCGCGACGGGCAAGGGTCGGCGCGGACTCGAGCGGGTCCTCGAAAGCACGGGTCTCAAGGGCCTCTTCCACGCTTCCCGGTGCGCCGACGAGGGGCATTGCAAGCCGGATCCCCGTATGCTCGAGGCGCTGTTCGACGAGCTGGGGGTGGACCCTCAGCGCGCGCTCATGATCGGGGACACGACCCACGACATGGAGATGGCGCGCGCGGCAGGCGTCGCGCGAGTCGCCGTGGCCTACGGCGCGCATCCGAAGGAAGCACTGCTGGCCTATGAGCCCGTCGCATGCGTGGAGGACTTTCCTGAGCTAAGGCGCTGGCTCATGGAACTCTCGTCAGCCGGCGCCGGCGATCCGCCCGCGTCGGCATGATCGGCTTGCGCCGGCCACGCTATACTCAACGATTCGCTCTTGAATGAAGGTGGCTCGTATGCCCGAGTTGAACCAAGAGGACTCCGGAGGGAACTGGGAACGCCGCACGTTGGAGAAGGTCGCAATGGCCGCGATCACGGAGCAGCGGCGCGCGCGTTATTGGGGCATATTTTTCAAGGCGCTCGGCTTCATCTATCTCTTCGCGCTGCTGTTCATCGCCATGGGGTGGATCGGCAAGAAGGACTCCCGGCCCGACAAGCACACCGCGATGGTGGAGTTGAGCGGTGTCATCGCACCCGACTCCGAAGCGAGCGCGGATAACATCCTGAGCGCCTTGCAGGAGGCTTTCAAGGACAAGCGCACCCAGGGTGTCATTCTCCGGATCAACAGCCCCGGCGGCAGCCCGGTCCAGGCCGGTCATATCAACGATGAAATCCGCCGGCTGCGCGAAAAATACCCCAAGATCCCGGTCTATGCAGTCGTCGAGGACATCTGCGCGTCAGGCGGATATTACGTTGCGGTTGCCGCGGACCGCATTTACGTCGACAAGGCCAGCATCATCGGTTCGATCGGCGTGCTGATGGACGGTTTCGGCTTCACCGGCACCATGGAGAAACTGGGTATCGAGCGGCGCCTGCTCGCCGCCGGAGAGAACAAGGGCTTCCTCGATCCGTTCTCGCCGATCCTTGAATCGCAACGGGCCCACGCGGAACAGATGCTCGAACAGATCCACCAGCAATTCATCAGCATCGTCAGAAAAGGGCGTGGTGACCGGCTCAAGGAGACGCCGGAGCTCTTCTCCGGACTGCTCTGGGTCGGCGAGAAGAGCATCGAGCTTGGCCTGGCCGACGAGCTGGGCGGCGTCGATTACGTGGCACGGGAAGTGATAAAGGCCGAGGAAATCGTGGACTTTACGCTCCGTGAGAATGTGGCGGAGCGGCTCGCGCGGCGATTTGGCGCCGGTATGGGCGAGGCGCTCGCCCGCCTCGGGCTCGCCGGCAGCCTGACGTTGCGCTAGGACCGGCCGCGATAGACGAGAAACACGGCGCGCCGCCGCTCGAGGCGGGGCGCGCTGCGTTTCCATTCCGCGACGCTTCGCGTCTGCACGAATTCGCTTTGCAGCGTGAGGTCCGCCGCAACGCACACGCGCGTGTCGTGGCGACATTGCTGGAGAAGCGCCTGGAACAGCGCCGCGCTCCGGTAAGGGGTTTCGATGAAGATCTGCGTGGCGTTTTCCGCTCGCGCCTCGAGCAACGTGATGGCGCGGGCACGTTCCACCTTGTCCACGGGCAGGTATCCATGAAAGGTGAAATGCTGCCCGCTCATGCCTGAAGCCATGAGCGCCAGCAGGATGGAACTCGGGCCTACGAGAGGTGCGACACGTATCCCAGCTCCCATCGCCCGGCGCACCAGCGCCTCGCCCGGATCGGCAATGCAGGGGCAGCCTGCTTCCGGCATCAAGCCGCAGTCCTCGCCGGACAGCAGCGGCGCCAGCAATGCGTCAATATCCCCATCGCGCGTGTGCTCGTTGAGGATCTGGAGGCGCGCTTCCCGCAGGGGCGAGGGATAATCAACGGCTTTCAGGAAACGGCGCGCGGACCTGGCATCTTCCACGATGAACGCGCGCAGCCGCCGCACGATCTCGAGCGTGGCCGCAGGAAGCACCGCAGACGCGCCTTCCTCGCCAAGCGCGACTGGGATCAGATAGAGGATGCCTTTGTGCGATGTCATCGGCGCCCGTTCAGAGGATCCTGACGCCTTCGCTACGCAGCAGGCTGACAAGCTGCATGAGCGGAAGCCCGATGAGGGCGCTGGGATCGTCGCTTATGATGCGCTCGACGAGTGCCACGCCGAGGCCCTCGATCCTCGCGCTTCCCGTGCAGTCATAAGGGCGCTCCAGAGCCAGATAACGCTCGATTTCATCATCGCTGCAGTTACGGAAGTAGACCGCTGTGGGAACCTCCACGATTTTCATCGCTCCGCTCGTCGTGTTGAGCAGGGCGAGCGCGGTATGAAAGGTGACGCATTTTCCGCGCATCGCCTTCAACTGCGACACGGCGAGCTCGTGAGTGCCGGGTTTGCCGATGCTCTTGCCGTCGAGGGAGGCGACCTGATCGGAACCGATGACGAGCGCGTCCTCGCACGTGGGCGCCACTGCCCGCGCTTTTGACTGAGCAAGACGGATGGCCGTCTCGCGTGGCGCTTCGCCCGGCCGAGCGACTTCGTCCACGCCCGGGGCCCGAATCTCGAACGGCAGGCGCAGGCGCGCGAGCAACTCCCGGCGATAGGGCGAGGTGGAGGCCAGAACGAGCCGTTGGGAAACCACGGAGGGAGTGCTCTAAGTCTCTGCCAAACCTGATCTTTTCGCGGAATGTTCTTTGACAGAGCCGCACAAAAATACTATCATGCGCCGCTTATGTTCGCACAGGCTGTCATCGATAGTCTGGAGTTTGCGCGGACGGAACAGACGCTCGAGGGCAGCCTGCCCGTATCGAGTCTGGCGCGGCTGCAGGATTGCCTGCACGATTCGCTGGGGCAGGTGGAGATAGTCGTTCGGGGTGGCTGGGACGCACAGCTCAGGCCGGTTCTCAATCTGACGGTTACGGGCGCGCTGCATCTGCGGTGCCAGCGCTGTCTCGGGCAGCTCGATTACCCGCTGCGGATGAGCAGCACCCTGCGGCTGGTAAGCCAGGCGGAAACCGACGCGGGGGACCTCGACGAAGTGGATGTCGACTGGATCGTGGCGAGTCGGGAGCTGAATGTGGCGGGCTTGGTGGAAGATGAACTCATCCTGAGCCTTCCCTATGCGCCGCGGCACGCGGAAGGGCAGTGCGTGCATGGTGGAACGGTTGAACCACGCCACGGCAAGACATCGCCGTTCGCGAAGCTCGCCGGGCTGAAAAAAGGTCATCATTGATTGAGGGACAAGGAGTCAGGTCATGGCAGTTCAGCAGAACAGGAAGTCGCCGTCCAAGCGAGGCATGCATCGCTCGCACGACGCGCTCTCGAACCCACCTCTCGCGGTCGAGCCGACAACGGGCGAACTGCACCTGCGGCATCACATCAGCCCGACCGGCTATTATCGGGGCAGGAAAGTCCTCAAGACCAAGAGCGATTAAGCCCGGCCACGTGGCCCGGTCACTGGAACCTGGACCGCGAAATCGCGCCGTGAAACCGATGGCTGCGGCGGCGCAAAGGCATCGATGCCAGTAACGGTAGCCGTCGATTGCATGGGGGGAGATCACGGCACCCGGGTGACGGTGCCGGCCGCGCTCAACGTCATGCGGCGCGACCCCGCGCTGTCCGTGATACTGGTTGGCCAGCGTGAGGCCCTGGATCAGGAACTGGCCCGCATTGGAAAGCCTTCCGACGAACGCGTCAGGATCGTACATGCGAGCGAGGTCGTGGCGATGGACGAGGCGCCCGCCTCCGCGCTGCGAAACAAGCGCGATTCGTCGATGCGCGTTGCCGTGAATCTCGTCGAACAGGGAGAAGCAGCCGCCTGCGTCAGCGCTGGCAACACCGGCGCATTGATGGCGATCTCGCGCTTTGTGCTGAAAATGCTGCCGGGAATCGACCGGCCGGCTATTGCTACGATACTTCCGGCCCTCAAGGGACACACCTACATACTTGATCTTGGGGCGAACGTGGATTGCACGCCCGAGCATTTGCTGCAGTTCGGGATCATGTGCTCGGAACTCGTAAGCTCGGTCGAGGGAAAAACCCGGCCTACTGTCGGGCTGCTCAATATCGGCGCGGAGGATATCAAGGGCAACGATCAGGTCAAGGGGGCCGCGGAGTTGATGCGCGCCAGCGGACTCAATTTTTACGGCTACGTGGAGGGCGACGACATCTACAAGGGCACGACCGATGTTGTCGTATGCGACGGTTTTGTCGGCAACGTAGCGCTGAAGACCTCGGAAGGCCTGGCACAGATGCTGGCAACCTACTTGAGAGAGGAGTTCGATCGCGGCTTGCTCACCCGCCTGGCGGGTATCCTCGCGTGGCCCGTGATCAGCGCGTTCAAGCGGCGCGTCGATCACCGGCGCTACAACGGCGCGAGCCTGCTCGGGCTGCGTGGAATCGTTATCAAGAGCCACGGCTCCGCGGATGTATTGGCCCTTGAGCATGCGATCTTGCGTGCGGTGGCCGAGGCCCGCAGCGGGGTGCTCGGCCACATCGGCGAGCGCATGGCCGCAATACACAAGAGCGCCGCATGAGCGCGCACTATTCGCGGATCGTCGGCACCGGTGCCTATCTCCCTGCCAGGATTCTGACCAACAAAGATCTCGAAAAGACGGTCGACACTTCCGACGAGTGGATCCACGCGCGGACCGGAATTCGGCAGCGTCACATAGCCGCAGACCACGAAAAGACGAGCGATCTCGCGTTAGCGGCCTCACGGAAGGCGCTGGCTGCGGCGGGCATCGACGCAGCGGAGCTCGATCTCATCGTCGTGGCCACGACGACGCCCGACATGGTGTTCCCGAGTACCGCGTGCATCCTTCAGGCGAAGCTCGGTGCGCGTGATTGTCCCGCGTTCGACATGCAGGCGGTATGCAGCGGCTTCGTTTTCGGGCTCGCGACGGCCGATCAGTTCATCCGCTCGGGAAGCTGCCGCAGCGCCCTCGTCGTCGGGGCGGAAATATACTCCCGCATTCTTGACTGGACCGACCGCGCGACGTGCGTTCTGTTCGGCGATGGCGCGGGTGCCGTGGTGCTGCAGAGAAGCACCTCGCCGGGCTTGGTATCGAGCCACCTTCATGCTGACGGCACTCACGTCAACCTGCTCTCGGTGCCCGGGACGGTGGCGGGCGGCAAGGTCGTGGGGCGTCCGTTCGTGCAGATGGACGGACAGTCCGTATTCAAGTTTGCCGTCAAGGTGATGGAGGAGGTCGTTGAGGAAGCATTGGCTGCGAATGGCCTTGCGGTGAAGGACATCGACTGGCTCATCCCGCACCAGGCGAACATTCGTATCATCCAGGCGACGGCCCGCAAGCTGGGTATCAGCATGGAGAAAGTCGTGGTGACGGTGGAGCGGCATGCCAATACATCGGCCGCCTCGATTCCGTTGGCACTCGACGAAGCGGTCCGCGACGGGCGTATCCGCACAGGCCAGCACGTCATGCTCGAAGGCGTGGGCGGTGGCTTTACCTGGGGTTCCGTGCTGCTACGGTGGTAAGTGCATGACATTCGCGCTCGTTTTCCCGGGACAGGGATCCCAATCCGTCGGCATGATGCAGCCATTCGCCGAGTCGAAGGCTGTGCGCGACGTGTTTGCTCGAGCGTCCGACGTCCTGAAGCAGGATCTGTGGGCTCTCGCAGCGCAAGGCCCGGAACCGGAACTCAACGCCACCGTAAACACGCAACCGTTGATGTTGACCGCGGGTTATGCGGTGTACCGCGCCTGGTGCGAGGCGGGGGGACCGGACCCGGCGCTCATTGCCGGACACAGTCTCGGCGAGTACACGGCTCTTGTTGCGGCCGGCGCAATTGAATTTGACGACGCGTTGCCGCTGGTGCGCTTTCGGGCAAACGCGATGCAGGCGGCGGTTCCTTCAGGGGAAGGGGCGATGGCCGCGATTCTCGGGCTCGATGACGACGCGGTGCGGGCGGCCTGTCAGGAAGCGGCCCAGGGGCAGATTGTCGAGCCCGTCAATTTCAACGCGCCCAGCCAGGTGGTGATTGCGGGGAACAAGGCTGCGGTGGAGCGAGGCGCGGCGGCGGCAAAGGCGCGCGGGGCCAAACGCGCCGTCATGTTGCCGGTCAGTGCGCCATTTCATTCATCCTTGATG
>Ga0256865_1000182_pt1 | contig 22096 bp, 23 predicted proteins | sample RVTome_14_FD_187337 | JGI IMG/M metagenome (GOLD analysis project Ga0256865, IMG submission 187337) | Soil microbial communities from uranium-contaminated site in the Upper Colorado River Basin, Wyoming, United States - RVT145D125 HiSeq ... | reverse complement strand
GCCCTTCTTCCAGACGTATCCACGGTCCTGGATCGTGGACATGATCGAGGCGTAGGTGGAGGGCCGGCCGACCCCGATCTCCTCCAGCTTCTGGACCAGTGATGCCTCGGTGTATCTGGCGGGTGGTCTTGTCTCGTGGCCGGTCGGCTCCAGACGTTGCACCGCAAGCGCTATCCCCTCTTCGAGGTTGGGGAGGATGGTCTCTCGATCGTCGAGAGCAGCCTCCGGGTCGTCTGAGCCCTGGACGTAGGCCCGGAGAAACCCGGGAAAGGTGATCGTGCGTCCGCTGGTGGTGAAGGTCGCCTCCACACCGTCGGAGGCGGTGGCGCCGAGCTTGGCCGAAACGGTTACTCCTTTGGCGTCCGCCATCTGCGATGCGATCGTCCGTTTCCAGATCAGCTCGTAGAGACGGGCCTCGTCGGGCCCGACGTGGCGCGCCACCTGCTCCGGGGTCTGGAAGACATCTCCTGCGGGGCGAATCGCCTCGTGTGCCTCCTGGGCACCCTTGACCTTGCCCCCATAGGTGCGGGGCTGGGGCGACAGGTACTCATCTCCGTAGAGCTTGGAGATCTGGGACCGGGCCGACGACACCGCAGTCTCGGCCAGGGCCGTGGAGTCGGTCCGCATATAGGTGATGTAGCCGTTCTCATACAGGCGCTGGGCCACGGACATGGTGCGGGCGGACGAGAATCGGAGTTTCCGGCCCGAGTCCTGTTGGAGGGTCGACGTTCGAAACGGGGGGTAGGGAGATCGCTTGTAGGGCTTCTCCTCGACGCTTCGGACCGTGAACTCGGAGTCGGCGAGTCCAGTGGCGAGTGCGGTGGCGGCCCCCTGGTCGAGCACCAGGACATCGGACCCGATTTCTCCGTCGGAGTCGAAGTCCTTCCCGGTGGCAACCCGTTTCTCCCCAACCGTGTGCAAAGTCGCAGCGAAGGTCTTCGTCCGCTCCGAGTCGGGGGCGAAGGTCCCCTCGACGCTCCAATAGTCGGCACGGGTGAAGGCCATGCGCGCCCGCTCACGTTCGACCACGATGCGAACCGCGACGCTCTGGACCCGTCCCGCGGACAGACCCTGCTGCACCTTTCGCCACAGCACCGGTGAGACCTCGTATCCGAACAGCCGGTCGAGAATCCGCCTCGCCTCCTGGGCCCGCACCAGGCGATCGTCGAGGTCCCGGGGATTGTCGAACGCGGCCGCGATCGCCGATTCGGTGATCTCATGGAACACCATCCGATGCACCGGCACCTTCGGCTTGAGCACCTCGGTGAGATGCCAGGCGATGGACTCGCCTTCCCGGTCCTCGTCCGTTGCCAGGTAGAGCCTGTCGACCCCGGCGAGGAGGTCTTTGAGCTTCTTGATCTGGCTGCGCTTCTCCTTGGGGATCACATATAAGGGCTCGAAGTTGTTGTCGACGTTGACTCCGAGACGGGCCCAATCTTCCCCTTTGGCGCTTTTGGGGATCTCGGAAGCGGACCGGGGGAGGTCTCGAATATGGCCGATTGACGACTCCACGACCACGTCCGGGCCGAGGAAGGACGAGATGGTGCGAGCCTTGGTGGGGGACTCGACGATGACGAGGCTTTTGCTCATGTGCCGGGGGAGTTGACCGCATCTGGCGGTGCAATGTCAACATCTCCATTCGTCACACCGCACGGTTAGCGTTCAAAACATGTCGACGTGGGCGCCTTTCGTTGGGTAGATATCTGGCCCTTGAGGGCGGCGACGGAACCGGCAAATCCACGGTTGCCGCAGCCCTGGTCGAGGCACTGGAGAGCGCTGGCCAGACGGTCATCAAGGTCAGGGAGCCGGGCGGGACAGCACTGGGCGAGGTAGTCCGAGGGCTGCTGCTCGACTCGGAGTCGGTCGAGCCGTGGGCAGAGGTGATGTTGTTTGCCGCCCAGCGCGCCGAGCTCGCCGGTGAAGTGATCCGGCCCGCCCTCGATCGCGGTGATTGGGTCGTCAGCGACCGCACCTACTACTCGTCGCTCGCCTATCAGGGAAGGGCACGTGGCCTGGGTATGGACACGGTGCGAACGGTGAATGAGATCGCTCTCGATGGCACCGTGCCCGATCTGGTGCTCGTGCTCGACATCGACCCCGCCGCCGGCCTCGATCGTCAGGACGACCCCGATCGAATCGGGAAGGAGGGGGTCGTGTTTCAGACTGAGGTGCGGGCGGCATATCACGAGCTCGGCGAGCGGGAGCCAGACAGAGTGGTGATCCTCGATGCCACGCTCCCCGTCGAGGAGCTGGTCCGGTCGATCATGGCGAGGCTCGATGTCGTCTGAGCCGTTCCAGGACGTGATCGGTCATCGCGAGGTGGTCGACCTTCTCAGGCGGGACGCCGCCAACCCGGCCCAGGCCTATCTCTTCACCGGGGCCGACAGCGTGGGCAAGGCCACCGTGGCCCTGGAGTTTGCCGCTCTGCTGCTCTGCGGCGCCGATCCGGACCAGCGATGCCGCCGTCTGGCGTTGTCGGCGACGCACCCCGACCTCGTGGTCGTGGAGCCGGAAGGCGCGACCAGCCTTGGTGTCGAGCAGGCGAGGGCGATGGTCAGCCGCTCGTCGCTTCGTCCCGTCGAATCAGATCGCACCGTGTTTCTGGTACCGGAAGCGGGGACGATGACCGACCAGGCCGCCAACGCTCTGCTCAAGACCCTCGAGGAGCCGTCGGCATCTGTGGTGTTCCTTCTCGCCTCCGAATCGGAGGACGACTTTCCGGCGACGGTTGCCTCCCGCTGCCGAACCGTGCATCTGGGGCGGGTGCCGGCCGACGTGATCGTCTCCGCCCTGGTGGGGCGGGGTCTGACCGAGCTCGAGGCCGGTGGTGTCGCCGCCGTGGCCGGCGGCAGGCCCGGTCTGGCCCTGGCATTGATGGAGCAACCTGAGGTCTCTCGGTTCCGGGATCTCTGGTTGTCGATTCCGGGGTCGGTGACGCCTCACCCCGGTGATGGGCAGCGTCTGGCGGGCCAGGTTCTGGGTGAGTTGGGACCCCTGGTCGAAATGTCGGTTCCCGACGGGCTGGCCAAGGATAAGAAACAACGCGCGGTGCGCCGCTCCGAGCAGGCCCTGCTGGTCAACGGGCTCGAGATTCTTGCTTCCTGGTACTCCGACTCGGCGTCGCTCCAGATGGGAGGCCCGGTCCGCAACAGCGACTTGCCCCTGGGACCGTTCACCGATGTCACCCCGCGCAAGGCGGTGGCCTCGGCGGAGCGGGTATTGGACGCGGTCGTCGACATCCAGGCCAATCTGCGCAGGGAGATGGTCCTGGCGAATCTCTTCGCCTCGCTGGGCTCGGAGGGGTGAGGTTGGAGCCGGAGAGGGGAGTCGAACCCCTGGCCTATTCATTACGAGTGAATCGCTCTACCACTGAGCTACTCCGGCGACCCGGTCATGGTAGGAGGGCACCTGACCTTCTTCCAGGCTCGGTCGTTGGCCATTCTGTTCGTCGAAGTGTTCATATCTGAACGCGTATTCCTAAGGATTGGCGTTTACGACTGATTAGCGCTCGGGGGCGTATCAGTTACCGTCACCACCTCATGGCTGATCAGGCCGATTTCGAACGGGACGCGATGGAGTACGCGCGGCAGCTCTACAGCGCCGCCCTGCGTATGACCCGCAACCCGTCTGACGCCGAAGACCTGGTCCAGGAGACCTACCTCAAGGCCTATCGGGCCTATCACACCTTCGAAGCCGGCACCAACCTCAAGGCCTGGCTCTACCGGATCCTGACCAACACCTACATCAACAAATACCGGAAGGAATCCCGGAGACCATCCGAGGTCGACCTGGGCAGCGTCGAGGATCTCTACCTGTACCGCCGGATCGGATCCGAGGAGTCTGCCGAGGTGTCCCGCACCACCGAGGACCGGGTCCTCGACGGCCTCGTCGAGTCGGACATCAAGGCCGCGGTGGAGTCGCTCCCCGAGAACTTCCGGCTCCCGGTTCTGCTGGCGGATCTGGAGGGTTTCTCCTACAAGGAGATCGCCGAAATCCTCGATGTTCCCATCGGTACCGTCATGTCGCGTCTGCATCGGGGAAGAAAGGCGATGCAGAAGGTGTTGTGGGAGTACGCAAAGACCCGAGGGCTTCTTCCAGAGGGCGCAGAGATGCCATGAGCCACAACGACTGCGAGACACCAGATTGCGACGACGCACTCGCCAATCTCTACGAGTATCTCGACAGCGAGATGGAGGACGCCGAGGCCTCTCAGATCCGGGAGCACCTCGACGACTGCTCCGGTTGCCACTCGAGATTCGACTTCGAGACGCGTCTCAGGATCGTGGTCCGGGAACGGCTCTCCGAGGAGGTACCTCCCGAGTTCATCGCCCGGCTCCGTTCCGCCCTGGAGAGGGAGACCTCCACCAACGGATGACGTTGGCCTCACCTCCTGGCCGAATGTAGGCTGGCCGCATATGGCGATACGACGCGCTCTCGTACTAGCCCTCGTGCTCATAGCCGTCGTGGCGCTGTCGACTCTTCCGGCCCTGGCCACAGAGGGCGATGGGGAGACGCCAACGGAGACCACGGTCGCCGAGGAGGCCACCGACGGGATGAAGCCGGCCGTGCCGGTGGAGCCCGAGGCACCGGAGGAAGTGTCTCAGGACTGGACCTACCGCTACATGATCCCGACCGGGATCGCCCTTGGTGTGATCGTGATCGTCATCACCTCCGCCCAATACTTCACCTCGGTTGTCCGCAAGCGGTATCGAATCGTCGAAGAGTGAGTGACCGCTGGTCGGGCCCGAGAGGTCTGACCCATCGCATCGCCGGCACCTACCCGCTGGCCGACACCTACCACATGGGGGCGCTCCAGTCCGAGATGGAGGAGGTCACGGCCCAGGTGGCAGAACTGGTCCCCGCCGCCACCGGGCTCGCGCTGAGCGGATCACCATCGACGGTCGTCATCGGCAGACACGATTGGGTCGAGCGCAACGTGGCCAGCTTTGCTCATCTCATCGAGCCGATTCGCCGCCGTCTGCTCGAGGTCAACGAGGAGACGGGGAGGTCCCCGGGCTCGATGGCCCGGGTCGTGGATCGTTTCGTGAAGGCGGAGACCGAAGCCCTGCTCAGTGTCATGGCCCGCAGAGTGCTCGGCCAATACGAGTTGGTGCTGCCCACCGGGGAGCCGGGCGATGTCGTCTCTTACGTCGGCCCGAACATCATGCAGATGGAGAGAGCGAATCAATTCCGGCCGTCCGAGTTCCGGTTCTGGGTCGCATTGCACGAGATGACTCACCGCGCCCAATTCCAGGGCATCCCCTGGCTCCGCGATTACTTCATGGGCCTGGTGACCGAGTTGGTGGAGCAGTCGAAGCCCGAGCCGGGCAAGATGGGGAGGATCATCGACGAGATCTCTGCCCGAAGACGGGCCGGCAGCGATCTGGTCGACGAGCGCGGGTTGCTCGGACTTTTTGCCACCGGCAGCCAGAGAGAGGTGATCGATCGGGTTCAGGCGCTGATGTCGCTGCTGGAGGGTCACGGCCATGTGGTGATGGACCGTCTCGGGGAGTCTCACCTGAGGACCCAGGAGCGGATGAGCAGGATGCTCAAGGCCCGGAGAAACGACAAGAGGACCGCCACATTCTTCCGACTGACCGGTTTGGAGATGAAGCTGAAGCAGTACCGGATCGGGGAACGGTTCGTGAAGACCGTCGAGACCGAAGCCGGGTGGGACACGCTTGGTCTCGCGTTCCGGGGCGCGTCGAGCCTCCCGACCCTCGCCGAGATCGAGGAGCCGGTCGCGTGGCTGGAACGCGTCGCCTAGACGAGCTGATCGAGGCCGTCGGCGCCAAAGCCGACTTCCCGAAGGCCCCGATGGTCCTGGCACTCTCCGGCGGGCCGGATTCGTCGGCCATGGCACTCTTGGCGACCAGGCTCGGGGTCGAGGCCCGAGCCGTGCACGTCAACCATGGCACCCGTCACGCGGATGTGCTCGAAGCCGCGGCCCGGGCCGTGGCCTCCGAACTGGCTCTCGAGCTGACCGTGGTCGAGGCGGAGCTGGCCGGGACCGGGTTCACCGAAGAAGCTGCCCGGGACGCCCGTTACCTCGCGTTGAGAGAGACGCGGGGAGAGGGGGAGTGGATCGTGACCGCACACACCCTGGATGATCAGGCCGAGACCGTCCTCATCAACCTCTTGCGGGGTACCGGCCTCGCCGGCCTCGCCGGAATCCCACCGGTGACCCCGGAGCGGGTCGCTCGGCCGCTGCTCGGGGTAACCAGGGGTGAGCTGCGCGAGATGTCGGTCCTGGCCGGTCTTCCCTTTGTCGACGACCCGTCGAACCTCGATTCCGGTTTCACCCGAAATCGGCTTCGGTTGGAGGTCATTCCCCTCCTCGAGGCCGAATTCAACCCGCAGCTGCTCGCCGCACTCGCCCGGACCGCGGCCGCGGCTCGCTCCGATGACGACTTCCTGCAGGAGCTGGCCGGCGAGCTTCCGGTCAATCTTGGCGACCGCGCTGGGGAAATTCCCCGATCAGTCCTCATGGTTTCCCCGCGTGCGCTGTCCGATCGTGCCCTGAGAAACCTGGTGACCAGCCTGAGGCCACCACACCCGCCGAGCCGCGCCGAGATGGCCCGCGTCTGGGAAGTGGTCGCCGGGACCGCCAACCGGGCGCAGCTCGAGGGCGGTGTCACGGTCGAGCATGAAGACGGGATGGTTCGTTTCACCCGTGCCGACGGCTCGGGCGGGTGACGGCCGCCTCGACCGGCTTTCGGTGATCCAACGACACCCGCTACCTTTCCCGACCTGCGCCACAAGGGAAGAAAATGGACATCAAGCCACTGATCACCGCCGAGGAGATCGAATCCCGACTCGAGGAGATCGGACGGCAGATCTCCGAGGACTATGCCGGAAAAGACCTGCTGCTGGTCGGGGTTCTCCGCGGCGCCTTCATGGTGATGGCCGACCTGGCTCGCTACATCGACGTTCCCGTCGAGTTCGATTTCATGGCGGTGTCCTCCTACGGCGCCTCCACTCAGACCTCGGGTGTCGTCCGCATACTCAAGGATCTCGACGAGGAGATCGAAGGCCGCCACGTCTTGATCGTCGAAGACATCATCGACTCGGGGCTCACCCTCAACTATTTGCTGAAGAGCCTCACCGTCCGCCGGCCTGCCTCGTTGGCGATCGCGACGCTGCTGCTCAAGGAGGGGATCCAAAGGGTGCCAATCGACGTCGAGTACGTGGCGTTCCCGATCGGGCCCGAGTTCGTCGTCGGGTACGGGCTGGACTACGCCGGCAAATACCGCAATCTCCCATATGTCGGCGTGATGAGTGCCGAAGACTGATTCGACTATTCGGGGTTTCCCCGTAGCATTAGGGACCCAAGTCTTCTCCCGATGAGGTCCTTGTGAATCGAACCGTCAGAACGCTCCTTGTCTACGGGCTTTCGATCGTCATGCTGGCGATCCTGGCCCAGTGGTGGTTCGACCAGGTCTCCGGCCCGGAGGAAGTGCCTCTTTCCCAGTTCATCGAGTCCGTTGACGAGGGCAACTACGAGAAGGTGGAGATCCTCGCCCGCTCCAACGAGATACGGGCTTCCTTCACGGAGGCCGACGCCGCGGAAGGCCTCTTCGACGAGTTCGCCAACTATCCGGAAGGCTACGAGGGCGACCTGACCGTCCTGATCCAGGACTCCGGCGCGGCGTACTCGATAGACGCCCAGCCACCCGGGTTCTGGGATGTGTTCATCACCTTCCTGCCGTGGCTATTCATCCTCGGATTCATGGTGTTCATCTTCATGCAGATGCAGGGTGGCGGGAACCGGGTGATGCAGTTCGGGAAGTCACGGGCCAAGCTCGTCGGCAAAGAGCAGCCCAAAGTCACATTCGACGATGTCGCCGGTCTCGTCGAGGCCAAGGAGGAGCTCGAGGAGATCAAAGACTTCCTCCAAAACCCCGACCGTTACCGTCAGATGGGGGCCAAGATCCCCCGCGGTGTGCTTCTCTTCGGGCCCCCTGGAACCGGCAAGACGTTGCTGGCCAGGGCGGTCGCCGGCGAAGCCGGCGTCCCCTTCATGTCCATCTCGGGGTCCGATTTCGTCGAGATGTTCGTCGGTGTCGGCGCCTCCCGTGTCCGGGATCTGTTTGAGCAGGCGAAGGCGAGCGCTCCGGCGATCGTCTTCATCGACGAGATCGACGCCGTCGGCCGTCACCGCGGAGCCGGACTCGGAGGAGGCCACGACGAAAGGGAGCAAACCCTCAACCAGCTCCTGGTCGAGCTCGACGGTTTCGAAGGCAACAGCGGTGTGATCGTCATGGCTGCCACCAACCGCCCCGACATCCTCGACCCTGCCCTGCTCCGTCCGGGTCGCTTCGACCGTCAGATCGTCATCGACGGCCCCGATATCGAGGGACGGACCGCGATCATGGAGGTCCATGCCAAAGGCAAACCCCTGGCCGAGGACGTCGATCTCCGTGTCCTGGCACAGAGAACACCCGGTTTCACCGGCGCCGACCTCGCCAACCTGATCAACGAGGCGGCCCTCCTGGCCACCAGGCAGCGACGCAAGTCGATCGGCATGGACAATCTCGAGGAGTCCATCGACCGGGTTATCGCCGGGCCGGAGCGGAGGTCGAAGGTCATCACCGCGGAGGAGAGGAAGGTCACCGCCTACCACGAGGCCGGCCATGCCCTGGTCGGCTTTGCCATGCCCAACTCGGACCCGGTGCACAAGGTCACGATCGTGCCCCGAGGACGCGCCGGCGGGTACACCCTTTCCCTGCCGACCGAGGATCGGATGTATCGCAAGCGGAGCTGGATGGTCGATCGGCTGGCAATGGGTCTCGGCGGGCGGACTGCCGAGGAAATCGTCTTCAACGACCCGACCACCGGAGCCGGTGATGACATCGAGAAGGCCACGACCCTCGCCCGGCAGATGGTGATGGAGTGGGGGATGAGCGACAAGCTGGGCCCGATGGCCTATGGGAAGCCCGGTGGAGAGGTGTTCCTCGGCCGCGACTACAACCGTCAGCAGGACTACTCGGATCAGGTGGCGGCATGGATCGACGAAGAGGTCCGCAAGCTCCTCGAGGCGGCCCATGAAGAGGCGCGTCTGGTGTTGACCACCCATCGCGATGCACTCGAGCGCCTGGTCGAGGCGTTGCTGGAGCGCGAGACGGTCGATCGCGACGAGGTCGCCACCCTTCTCTACGACGTTCCCAAGTGGGAGCACACCGAAGAAGGGTCGCTGCGGATCAAGTACCCGGACAACCCTGTCATCCCACAGAAGCGGGAAGAGGTGGCTGCCGCCTCGCCGCAGGTCGAGGATGAGGACGGCGAGGAGACCACGGAGTCGCTGCATCTGAAGCCCAATCTTCGCCCCCAGGGTCGTCCCGACCCGGCCGGCGCCTGATCACTCGGCGCGGAACAGATTCACGTCTCCGGAGACGAGACGCACCTTTATCGACACCTGTTGTTCGGGCTCGTCAGTGGTTGGCCTCGGTTCGGGGAGGTTGACCGAACCCGACATGGTGTTGACGTCGAGATGAGCCTTGGTGCGCGGGGGGAGTCCAAGACTCACCGATCCCGACATCGACCGGCAAGTGACCTCGGATGACCGGCAGTTATTGACCGAGACGTCGCCGCTCGCGGTGGAGGCGGTCATGCTCCCACCGCTGCACCGGTTGATGTCGACGTCTCCCGAGGCGGAAGAGAAACTGCCCTTGCCGGCACAGGAGTCGATCCGAACGGCGCCCGACGCACTGACGACACGAGCGGAGCCGGTCACCTCGTTGCCGCGAACGTCACCGCTGGCGGTTCTCACCTCGAGATGGTCGACCACGTCGAACTCGACGTCTCCCGACGCCGTGTTGACCTCGAGACTCGTCAGCGGCGTGTTGGCCCTGATGTCGGCAGATGCGGTGCTGACAACTGCCTCCGCCTTGCCGGGAAGGTAGATGGTTACGTCGGTCGAGTTCTGGCTCAGCCAGCCGTCGCCGGGACTCTTGATCACGACCGTGCTTCCGCGACGGGTGACCTCGATGCGGGAAGGGTCGCGGGCATCTGCCATCACCCGGATCTCGTCGGAATCGTGGGCCTGGAAGCGAACGGTTCCCGACTGGATCTGGACCTCGACCCGAGGGGTCGCGTCAACGGTGAAGGTCTTGTCGATCACAGGTCGATGGTGGTCTTGACCGACGATCCGGTGTTGGTCATCGTCTTGGAGCGTAGGGCGCCGACGACCCAGGAATTGATCGAGTCTCCTGCCCCCTCTGCGGCCTCCTCGACCAGCGACTTGAGTTTCTCGGGGAGCCGGAGGGTGAGGCGCGCCTCGAGATTGTCGGGATCGGTCGCGATTGGGCCAGCGGTGACGAGTTCGGTCACCACCAGCTCCGGTTCCCCCTCCCGCATCCTGATCTGGACTTCCTGTCCGACGAGTTGTGACGAGATCTCCCGGACCGTGCCTTCGACGACGTCCATGAGTGTCTGCCTGACTGCGGGGCGGAGGGCCTCCAGCAACTGTTCGGCCACTTCGGCCAGGCCCTCGCCCCCCAGTCGGATCTGGGTGTTGACTGCGTTTTCCAGGCCGATCAGGGAGAGATCGAGCTGCAATTCAACGACCCTTTCTTGGATAGAACCTGCGGATCCTCTCGTTGAGCTCCGCCTCCAACCTCTCTGGTGTCCATACCACGTGCATTTGTGACCTCGATTCCTCGTCGACTTCAAAATGATGTCACTTCGACACTATCGTAATGTCACCCTGATGTCAAGCCCCCCCGCGTTCCTTAGGAATGCAGCGTCATATATGAACACTTCGCCGTATAGAACGGGGAGACGGAGGTGGAGCTGTTCAACCAGCTACGAATAGCGAATAACCTCCCCGGAATGAGCGAGATCGACACCGGGCGGATCGAAAAGGCAGTCAGGGAGATCATCGAGGCGCTCGGTGAGGACCCGGAGCGGGAAGGTCTCGCCGGTACGCCGGAGAGAGTGGCCCGTTTCTACGAAGAGGTCTTCGAGGGCATCCACCTCGACCCCGGCGAAGTGGTGGACGCGTTCTTTGGTGATGAGCACTACCAGGAGATCGTGATGGTCAAGGAGATCCCGTTCTATTCGATGTGCGAGCACCACTTCGTGCCGTTCCACGGTCAGGCTCATGTCGCCTACATGCCCGACGGGCGGGTCACAGGGCTTTCCAAGCTGGCGCGGCTGGTCGAGGGTTACGCCCGGCGCCCGCAGATGCAGGAACGTCTGACGGCGCAAGTCGCCGACGCGCTCAACGAAAGACTCGACCCCCTCGGTGTCCTCGTCGTGGTGGAGGCAGAGCACCTGTGCATGTCGATGAGGGGAGTGAGAAAGCCCGGAGCCCTGACCGTCACCTCCGCGGTCCGAGGGGTGATGCAAACCAACCCCTCGACGAGGTCGGAGGCGATGAGCCTGTTGTTCGGAGCTCACCGTTGACCTCGGGCGATTACGCACCGCTGATCTGGAAGCTTCGCCACTCTGCGGTCGACGTCACCCACGGCCTGCTGATGGGCGTGATCAACGTCACCCCCGACTCGTTCTCGGATGCTGGGGAGAACCTCGACCCAGACGCCGCAGTCAGATCGGCGCTCGACCTGTACCGCGCCGGCGCCTCGATCATCGACGTCGGGGGGGAGTCGACCCGCCCCGGAGCTGATCGGGTCCCGGCGTCGGTCGAAATCGATCGGGTTCTGCCTGTTGTCGAACGTCTGGTGGCGGAGGGCATCGTGGTCTCCGTGGACACCTCGAAGCCGGAGGTGGCGCTGGCCGCAGTGGAGGCCGGAGCCCAAGTGGTCAACGACGTCACCGCGGCATCAGACCCCGCCATGCCGCAACTTCTCGCCGAGTTGGGCGTCGGCGTGGTCCTGATGCACTCCCAGGGCAAGCCGAGGACCATGCAGGATGATCCCCGGTACGACGACGTCGTCACCGAGGTGACGAAGTTTCTCGACGGGCGGGCGGCCGCCCTGGTCGGCGTCGGTGTCGACCCATCGGCGATCGCGGTCGATCCCGGGATTGGGTTCGGAAAGACGGTGACCCACAACCTCGAGCTGATCGCAGGCCTCGAAACACTGGCCGGTCTCGGCTATCCGGTGCTCCTCGGAGCGTCCCGTAAGTCGTTCCTGGGTGCGTTGACCGGGATCGAGCAGCCCTCGGAGAGAGACGGCGTCACCGCGGTCACCACGGCCCTCGGATTTGAGCGGGGAGCACGCATTTTTCGGGTGCATGACGCTGCCACGTCGCGAGCCGCGATCGCAGTGGTGGCCGCTATCGTGAACCCCCAGCAATGGGACGAATGGTTGCAGGGTTAAAGCCCCGAGGTTTCACTTGGGTCATCACCGACCGGCTCGCGGTGTCCGAGCGTGTCGGAGGCTCGGGGTTCCAGCATCGCCGGGTACGCCGCGAGGAGGAGATCACTTGGCTCGTAGAGGAAGCGGGCATCAACACTGTGGTGTCCATGCTTCCCGGGAACCAGAACGTCCAGGCGTATCGGGAAGCGGGGATCGCCACCTACTCGGTGCCGGTGGGCTCCGAGGTCGAGCGCGAGCAAATCGAGGCTTTCTATGCCGCGCTGGAGCGGGCCACGGTCAGGTCGAGGTCAAAGGTCCTGGTCCACAGGGAGACAATCGACGACACCGTGGGCGGGCTTCTTGGCGGTTATCTGGTCATATCCGGTCTGGTCGTGGATCCGATTCTGGCCCTGGCCGTCATCCAGCAGATCCTGGGCCGCGCCCTGGGACCGGAAGGAAGGTCGCTGATCCCAGCCTCCGCCGGGACGTGACCGACCACATCTCTCTCACGGGCCTGGAGGTTATGGCGAGGCACGGTGTGCTCGACTCGGAGAAGGCCAATGAGCAGAAGTTCGTGATCGACGTCGATCTGATTCTCGATCTCACCTCCGCCGGGACCGGGGACAATCTCGCGGCCACCGTGGACTATGGAGCGCTCGCCGAGCGTGTCCATGCCCTGGTGTCGGGCGAGTCCCATTCACTCATCGAGACCGTCGCAGAGCGGGTTGCCGCCGACATCCTCGGAGACGACCGAATCGAGTCGGTGCGCGTAACCATCCACAAGCCGGACGCGCCGATTTCGAAGCTATTCGACGACGTGTCAGTGACGGTGGAGCGAACGCGATGACCAGATATGCGATAGGGCTCGGCTCGAATCAGGGCGACCGGCTCCAGCACATGTTGGAGGGCTTCAGACTTCTCAAGGACGCGGGCCGGATCGTCGCCGTCTCCTACCTGTACGAGACCGAGGCGGTGGGCGGACCGGAACAGGCTTCGTACCTCAATGCAATTGCCGTGATCGAGTCTGATCTCGAACCTCTGGATCTGCTGGAGGCGTTGCACGGCATCGAAGCGGCGCGTGATCGTTTGCGAAACGTTCGGTGGGGGCCGCGCACCCTGGACCTCGATATCGTCTCCAGTGATGGAGACTCGGTGACGACCGAGGAGCTGACCATTCCCCATGTCCGTTCGGCGGAGCGACGCTTTGTGCTCCAGCCGCTAGTGGACGTGTGGGCCTCGGCGCCGGTGGCAGGAGGTGTCACGGCAGGGGAGGCGCTGGACCGGGTCGCCGATCAGGAAGTGGAGCTGGTCGCCCGGCATTGGGCGGGCGAGCCCGACTGAGAGCTCCCGGGTTTTTGATTCCCAAACCGCGAACCCGTGGTAGGTTCGGTCCATGGGTAGCGGCCGCGGGCCCCCAGCGGACCTCATGTAGGACGAGACCGACGTCACAACAGGAGGTACCAGTAGATGGCCAAGAGGTCGCGCGAGCGTCGCAACAAGATTCCCGGCTACGACGACAGCCGCCCGTCGCGGGAAGAGCGCAAACAGCAACACCGTCAGAAGAGGCACTCGGCCCACCAGATGCTGCACATGGTGGACGACCCCGACGAGATCCAGGAGCTGTTGCCCGAGGTCAAGAGGACCCGCGCCCACGAGACCTTCAGTGACGCAGAGCCCGAGAAGAAGCGTTACAAGGTCAGGAAGACGAAGTTCTGGAAACGCCGCGACGACTACCGGGACATGAAGTCGCAGATGGACGAGGAATGGCCGGTCATCACCCCCAAGCAGCTCCATGAGGACACTGCCTGAGCCCAATCTGTGATGGCTAGCCTCGCCGCGGTGCGAGGCGGTGACCCTCAGTTGAAGCTCCTAGTCGTCGGGCCCGGACGAGCCGGCGGATCATTGGCGATCGCCGCCTCAGGCGTCGGCCATGAGATCGTGGGAGTCGTCTCCAAGGACGGAATTGACGACCGATACGGGCCGGCCGTCTCCTGGGACGGACCCCTCCCAGACGCTGATATCGCCCTGATCGCGGTTCGGGACTCCCAGATCCAGGATGCGGCGTTCCAGCTTTCGGGCTCGGGCGTCGCCTATCCGGTCGTCGCCCATCTCTCCGGGTTCAACCCGGTGACCGACCTTGCGGTCCTGGTTCCGACCGGAGCCTCCATCGGGGGTTTCCATCCGCTGCAGACCCTCCCCGATCCGGTCAAGGGGGCGGCGGCGTTGGCGGGTTCGTATGTGGCCATCACGGGTGAGGATCTGGCGTACGACATGCTGATGCATCTCGGCGACTCCCTGGGAATGTCTCCCTTCGCCCTGACCGACGAGGGCCGCCCCGGATATCACGCCGCCGCGGCCGCGGCCGCCAACTTCATAGTCACCTGTCTGGCGACATCCGCCGACCTGATGGAGTCGGTGGGCATCGACCCGGCGGTTGTCCGGCCCCTCGTGGAGCAGGTGGTGGCCAACGTATTCGACGGAGACCCTGATCAGGCGCTGACGGGCCCGATAGCGCGGGGCGACCTGGAAACAGTGATCGGCCACCTGACGGCTGCGCATCAGGTGTCACCAGAGGTAGGTGAGCAATTCCGCCTGATCGCGGAGGCAACCGCAATCCGGGCCGGGCGCCCGGAGCAGAGGAACCAATGGATCTGACAACTACCTTCTTCGACACCCGCCGCACCTACACGGGACGGGTTGGGCTGGTTCCGACGATGGGGTTCTTCCACGAAGGGCATCTCTCCTTGATGAAGCTGCTGAGGGAGCAATGCGACACGCTCGTGGTCTCGCTCTTCGTCAACCCCACCCAGTTCGACAATGCCTCGGATCTCGACTCGTACCCCAGAGACCTCGAGAGCGACATCGAGCTGGCGGAAGGTGAGGGCGTCGACGTGATGTTTGCCCCCGAGACCGACCACATGTACCCGCCGGGATCGACGACCCAGGTGGAGGTTCCGGGCCTCTCCTCATGGATGGAGGGCAGGCATCGGCCCGGCCATTTCGGAGGAGTCGCCACCATCGTCACCAAGCTCTTCGCGGGTCTGCAGCCGGATGTCGCGGTTTTTGCGAGGAAGGATGCCCAGCAGCTCGCGGTCATCAAGACTCTGACTCGTGACCTTCGATTCCCGGTCGAGCTCGTCGAGGCTCCCACCATCAGGGATCACGACGGGCTTGCCTTGTCGAGTCGCAACGTCCATCTGGATCGCCCCGGGAGGGAGATGGCCCTGGCTATCGGCCGGGGCCTGTTTCAGGCGGCGGAGCAGATCGATGCCGGCGAGACGAGGGGAGACCGCCTCGAGGCCACGGTGACGCGATCGATGAAGGCGATTGACGTCGAATACGTGACGCTGGCCTCCGCCGAGACCATGGTGCCGATCCAGGCCCTGGACCAGCGGGCCGTCCTCGCCGTGGCCGGGACGGTGGGTGGGGTTCGCCTCATCGACAACATCGTCGTCGACATCGTGAACGGCCGTCCCGTACCCGACCGCGGCGTGATCCTCGATGAGCCGAGCAGGGTCGGTACCCTGCGCTGACCCGACCGGGCGATCCCATGGCCGAGAACGACACAAGCGAATCCCCGCTCACCGCGGGCCGGCTGAGCCACCATGCCGAGATGCTCGACAACGGCGGCTACCCCGATCGCTACGACCGAACCCATCTCACCGGCGCCATTCTTCGGGAGTTCTCCGGTTTGGGCCCGGGGAAGGTGACCGAGGTCGAGGTGGCAGTCGCGGGCCGGATCATGCTCCACCGTTCCTTCGGGAAGCTCCAGTTCGCCACGATTCGCGATGTCTCCGGGACGATCCAGCTCTTTGTCGACGAGAAGGTGATCGGCACCGACCCTTTCGCCGCGTTCGGCCGGCTCGACCTGGGGGATTGGGTCGGAGCGGCCGGGACCGTGATGACGACGCGCAAGGGAGAGCTCTCGGTTCGGGTCGAAACGTTCACCATCCTCCAGAAGAGCCTTCGGCCCCTCCCGGACAAGTTCCACGGCATCCATGACATCGAGATCCGAAGCCGGCGCCGCTACCTCGATCTGATGGTCAACGACGAGGCCCGTGCGGTGGCGGACAAGAGGGTCGCCATCGTCTCCGAGCTCAGGCGGCAGTTCGAGCAGCGAGGCTTCGTCGAGGTCGAGACCCCGGTCCTGCTCTCCCAGGCCACCGGCGCGCTGGCCCAGCCCTTTGTAACCCATCACAACGCGCTCGACGTCGAGATGTTTCTCCGGATCGCAACCGAGCTCCATCTCAAGCGTCTGGTGATCGGCGGCATGGAGCGCGTCTTCGAGATCGGCCGGATCTTTCGCAACGAGGGGATCGACGGCACCCACAATCCCGAGTTCACCATGCTCGAGGCCTACGCCGCCCTGATGAACATGGAGGACGTGCTGGAGCTGGTCGAGGAGGTGGTGTCCGCCGTCGCCAGGGAGGTGGGGGAGCCAACCGTCGTCTACCGCGATCGGGAGGTGAGCCTCGATCCTCCTTATCGGCGGGTCGACTACCTCGACCTGGTCTCGGATGCTGTCGGTGCCCGCGTCGACCTCGACACGTCGGCCGACGACGCGGCGAATGCGGCTCGTGACGCCGGGGTCGACATCGAGGCCGGCTGGTCGACGGTCCGAATCATCGAGGAGATCTACGAGCAAGTGGCCGAGGACACGATCTGGGAGCCGACTTTCGTCACCCACCCACCGGTCGACGTTTCCCCCCTGGCGAGGCGGAACCACCACGACCCGCGTCTCGCCGATAGATTCGAGCTGGTGATCGCCGGGGCCGAGTACGTCAACGCCTTCTCCGAGCTCAACGACGCCGCCGACCAGCGCGCCAGGTTCGAGGCGCAGATGGAGGGAGACGAGGACGCCCACCCCCTCGACGAGGATTATCTGCTGGCGCTCGAGTACGGTTTGCCGCCGACCGGAGGGCTAGGGATCGGTGTCGACCGGCTGGTGATGCTCCTCACCGGCCAGACCCACATCAGGGACGTGATCCTCTTCCCGACCATGAGACCGGAGCAACGAGAAGGAGAGACATGATGAATCTTGCCCTCAAGATCGCGGTGAACGCCGGAGCCCTATGGCTCGCGGTCTGGATAGTCGCCGGACTCGACTTCGAAGGCTCATTCTGGGGTTTTCTCCTGGTTTCGCTGTTCGTCGTGCTGGCCAACAGCATCGTCAAGCCGATCCTCATCATCTTCAGCCTCCCCTTCATCGTGGTGACCCTTGGCCTCTTCCTGTTCATCACCAACGCTCTCACCCTCCAGGCCGTGGTATGGGTCTCTCACCCCGATCGGCTCGACCTGGGCCTGACGTCCTCGGGATTCTTCTGGGCCACCTTCTTCGGTGCGGTGGTGGTCAGCATCGGCCGGTGGCTGATCGAGCTGACGTTGGGAAGAGCACTCGACGCCCGCTGACTGTTGCGTCGAGAGTGCTTAAACCCCCAAAAAACGGGGGGTCCAAGCACTCTCGACGCGCCGGTTTCAGGCGCGGGCCAGCTCCACCCGTTGCAGGAGATACTGACCGAGGGTCTCCAGGGTCGACCGGGCGTGAATGTCGGGCAGGGCCCGGAGGGCCGAGGCGGCGACCTCGAGACGCCGCTCCGCATCCTCGAGGCTCTGCTCGATGTAACCCCCGGCTCGCACCAGTTCGATGACCTCGCTCACGTCCGAGTCGGCATACGGCTTGGGGTGACCCAACAGCTCCCGGATCCGGTCACCCGATGGACCACCGACCGCCAGCAACACCGGTGCGGTGAAGGTCCCCTCGTGGATATCCGAGCCGGCAGGCTTGCCGATCGACTCCTCGTCGGCAACCAGGTCGAGGGCGTCGTCGGCGATCTGGAAGACCATGCCCACCTCCCATGCCCACTCGGAGATGGCGGACACGGCCGGCTCCGGCGCGTCCGCGGCCATCGCTCCCAGCCGGGCAGAAGTCCGGATGAGTGAGGCGGTCTTGCCCCCGATCACTTGGAGATAGTCGTCGATGGTATGGGAGAGATCACCAGCCAACTGAAGCTCTCTGGTCTGACCTTCGACCAGCTCGGCATAGGTCGCGGCCAGAAGTCGCACCGACTCCTGGTTGAGATGGGTGGCAGCGACCTCCGAGGCGCGCGCCATGAGAAAGTCGCCGGCGAGAATCGCAACAGTATTGGTCCAGTTGGCGTTGACCGATGCCGCCCCGCGCCGGGTATCGGCCTCGTCGATCACGTCGTCGTGATAGAGGGATCCGACGTGGATCAACTCGGCGGCGACACCGGCTTCGATCGCCTTCTTGCCTCGCGTCGGCCCGAATTCGGCGGCCATCAGCGCCAGCAAGGGCCGAAATCTCTTGCCGCCGGCGAGCAGAAGGTGCTGTGCGATCTTGGTCAGGTAGGCGTCGTCGGCGGTGGCCGCCTCGAGCAGGCGTTCCTCCACGCTGGCCAGGTCTTCCCAAATTGCGGGAATACTGATGAGCCTTTGGAGTTCATCCATTGATGCCGATGCTACTGGCATGCGAATTCCACCGAAATCGCGAGATCGGGTGAATAATCGGCCAGTGGTAAACTCGGGTAAGCCAGGCTCAGGAGTCAGATAAGTGTTTGAGCGGTTCACAGACCGGGCCCGGAGGGTTGTTGTATTGGCCCAGGAAGAGGCGCGGCTCCTAAACCACAACTACATAGGGACCGAGCACATCCTGCTCGGGCTGCTCAACGAGGGTGAGGGCATCGCGGCGCAGGCTCTGGAGAGTCTCGACATCGACCTCGCGTCGGTGCGCGACGAGGTGGTCAAGATCATCGGACAGGGCCAGCAGTCGCCGTCCGGTCATATCCCGTTCACCCCGCGCGCCAAGAAGGTCCTCGAGCTGAGCCTGCGCGAGGCGCTGCAGCTCGGCCACAACTACATCGGGACCGAGCACATCCTCCTCGGGCTGATCCGCGAGGGAGAGGGCGTCGCGGCCCAGGTCCTGCAACAGCTGGGTGCCGAGCTCCAGAAGGTCCGTCAGACCGTCATCCAGCTCCTGTCGGGGCCGGGGGGCAGCGAGGAGCAGCGTCCGCAGGGCGCAGGCACCGGGGGACGGGGCGAGTCCAGCTCCAGCGGCTCGACCGTCCTCGATCAGTTCGGGCGCAATCTCACCCAGATGGCGGCCGACGGCAAGCTGGATCCGGTCATCGGCAGGTCGCGCGAGATCGAGAGAGTGATGCAGATCCTCTCCCGGCGCACCAAGAACAACCCGGTTTTGATCGGCGAGCCGGGTGTGGGCAAGACCGCCATCGTCGAGGGGCTGGCCCAGCGCATCGTGGCCAAGGACGTGCCCGACAATCTCCAGGGCAAGAATCTCTACACGCTCGACCTCGGCGCGCTTGTCGCCGGGTCCAGGTATCGCGGCGACTTCGAGGAGCGTCTGAAGAAGGTGCTGAAGGAGATCAAGAGCCGGGGTGACATCATCCTGTTCATCGACGAGATCCACACCCTGGTCGGCGCCGGCGCCGCCGAGGGCGCGATCGATGCCGCCTCCATCCTGAAGCCGATGCTGGCCCGAGGCGAGCTTCAGACCGTCGGAGCAACCACAATGGAGGAGTATCGGAAGTACCTGGAGAAGGACTCCGCCCTGGAGCGGCGGTTCCAGCCGGTTCAGGTCGACGAGCCGTCGGTAGGCGACACCGTCCAGATCCTGATGGGGCTCAAAGATCGGTACGAGTCGCATCACTCGGTCCGCTTCACAGAGCAGGCGATCGTCTCCGCGGCCAACCTCGCCGACCGTTACCTGTCCGACCGGTTCCTTCCCGACAAAGCGATCGACCTCATCGACGAGGCCGGGAGCCGGACCAGGATCCATCGGACCAGTGACATTCCCGAGATCATCGAGATCGACGAGAAGCTCTCGAAGCTGAGGCTCGACAAGCAGGACGCGGTGACGCGGGAGAACTTCGAGCGGGCCGCGAACCTCCGTGATGAGGAGCGGAGCCTGCTCACCCAGCGCACCACCATCGAATCCGAAGGCGACGGCTCCGAGTGGGTCATCGACGAGGAGTCGATCGCCGAGGTGCTCGCCCAGTGGACCGGCATCCCGGTGCATCGTCTCACCGAAGAGGAGACCGCCCGGTTGGTCAACATGGAGGCGGAGCTCCACAAGCGGATAATCGGCCAGCACGACGCGATCACCGCCGTATCGAAGGCGATTCGGCGGACGCGGGCCGGTCTCAAGGACCCCCGCCGCCCCTCGGGCTCGTTCATCTTCTTGGGTCCGTCCGGGGTCGGTAAGACCGAGACGGCGAAGGCCCTGGCCCAGTTCCTGTTCGGTCAAGAGGACTCGCTCATCCAGCTCGACATGTCCGAGTACATGGAAAAGCACACTGTCAGCCGTCTCGTCGGCTCGCCCCCCGGCTATGTCGGGTACGACGAGGGCGGCCAGCTGACCGAGGCCGTCAGACGCAAGCCGTTCTCCGTGGTGCTGTTCGATGAGGTCGAGAAGGCGCACCCGGACGTGTTCAACACCCTGCTCCAGATATTGGAGGAGGGACGGCTGACCGACGCACAGGGCAGGACTGTCGACTTCAAGAACACCGTCATCATCATGACGTCGAACCTGGGCACCAGAGACATCCACAAGAAGGCAGTCGGTTTCCACGTCGACGACAACGAGATGAGCTACGAGTACATGAAGGACAAGGTGACCGAGGAGCTGAAGAAGCACTTCCGGCCCGAGTTCATCAACCGTCTCGACGAGATAATCGTCTTCCACGAGCTGACGAGCGACGAGCTGAAGGACATCGTCGATCTGATGCTGATCAGGGTCAAGGAACAGCTGGAAAGTCAGCACCTCGACCTGGTCCTGACCGACGACGCCAAGGGCTTCCTTGGGTCCCGGGGCTACGACCCCGAGCTCGGCGCCCGCCCTCTCCGCCGCGCGATTCAGCGTTTGCTGGAGGATCCGCTCTCCGAGCGTGTCCTTCTCGGGGAGTTCAAGGCGGGCACGACCGTCCTGGTCGGTGTCGACGAGGAGTCGGACGCGCTCACCTTCGAGTCCTTCTCCACACCAGACACCCCACCGGTGGAGCTCGCCGAGCAGGAGTGACCCGGACCCGATTCGTTTTGTGGTCCGGAACCCGTAGCGAGGCTCCGGAAAACGGACCACAAAACGGTTGGAAGCTGTGGATAACCACCTAAAGGTGGGTTGGGGCGACGCCGATCCTTACGGGCCTAGGCCCCAATAAATGTCGTACGGATTAGTCCTATCTCTTGCTCTTGCATTGACGTCACCGCTGGCGACGGATTACGTGCCCGCGGGCTTCGAGGCGTACACGCTCGATCTGGAGGAAGAGGGGCTGCAGAACGGTTACATGCCCTACAGCCGCATGCTCTCGGTCAACGGTTGTCTCCTCGAGCGCGATGCCGCCTACATGTTCGCACTGATGGAGGAGGCCGCCGAGCAGGACGGGATCTGGCTCAGGCCGGAGAGCTGCTACCGGACCTATTCCACCCAGAAGCGGACTTGGGAGAGCAGATGCCCCTTCGTGGAGCGGGAGGTCAAGGCCTACGATCCCGATACCGGCACCGCGACCAAGGTCACGATCCAGCAGCGCGAGTGTTCGGGACCTCCAACCGCACGGCCCGGGCAGTCCAACCACAGCTGGGGGCGGGCCATCGACTTCAGCTATGGATACGGCGTCCTGACCTGCTTCGACGAGGAGTTCCACTGGCTTCAGGGGCATGCCCATGAGTTTGGGTGGGTCCATCCTCCGTGGGCCCAATGCGGACAGCCACTCGAAGAGGCATGGCACTGGGAGTGGGCCGGGGTGATCGAGGCGACCCTGGTGCCCGACTACGCCGCTATCTGGGTGTTCGACGAGATATCACTGGCT
>Ga0256865_1000181_pt1 | contig 22111 bp, 17 predicted proteins | sample RVTome_14_FD_187337 | JGI IMG/M metagenome (GOLD analysis project Ga0256865, IMG submission 187337) | Soil microbial communities from uranium-contaminated site in the Upper Colorado River Basin, Wyoming, United States - RVT145D125 HiSeq ... | reverse complement strand
ACACCGTTGGTCTCAACCGCCATCAGCCATTCAAAAATTCTTCCCTCTGCCCCCACATCCTCCCGAATCACATCAACTCTTTTGCCTTCCCAAGCTCCTCACGGTTGACTTTGCACGACCGCTCCCTTTATCATGACACGGTTGCTGCGGCCGCCGGCGCCTTCTCATCGGGAGGCGCCGCCGGCCGTCTCTTCGCAATGGACCTGGAGAAACACATGGCGATTCGACGCATACTGCATTATCCCGAGCCACTCCTGAAGCAGGTGTCCGCACCAGTGGCGGCGATCGATGAAACACTCAAAACCCTGGCCGCCGACATGGCTGAGACGATGTACGCTGCCCCTGGCGTGGGGCTGGCGGCGCCGCAGGTGGGCGTATTGCAACGTCTGGTGGTTCTCGACTGCGGCCCAAAGGATGAGCCGCATCAGTTGATCGTCGCCATCAATCCCGAGATTGTCGCCCGCGAGGGAGATGTCTGCGAAGAGGAGGGCTGTCTTTCGGTCCCCGCGTACTACGCCCGCGTCCAGCGCAGTGCCCAGGTCACGGTGCGTTTTCTTGATCTCGACGGCAATACCCGGCAGCTGCAGGCCGACGGGCTCTGGGCCATAGCGTTCCAGCATGAGATCGATCACCTCGACGGCATCCTCTTCGTCGATCATCTCTCGCCGCTGAAGCGCTCCCTCTTCCGCAAGAAGTACAAGAAACTGATGGAGCAGCAAGAGGAGCAGCTGTGATCCTTCCCAAGGATATCCGCACCGTCTTCATGGGGACCCCGGAGTTCGCCCTCGCCACCCTGGAGGGTCTGCTCGACTTTGGCCTGAATCTCGTCGGCGTCTACACCCAGCCCGACCGTCCCAGCGGCCGCGGCAAGAAGCTGACCCCCCCGCCGGTCAAGGCTTTGGCCGAGTCCCGCGGGATCAGGGTCTTCCAACCGCTAAAACTGCGGGCGCCGGAAGTGGTGAGCGAACTCCGGGCACTCGCTCCTGACCTGATTGTCGTCGTCGCCTACGGTCAGATTCTTCCCAAAAGCGTCCTCGACATCCCGCAATACGGCTGCATCAATGTTCATGCCTCGCTACTCCCCGCCTACCGCGGTGCGGCACCGATCAACCAGGCGATCGTCGACGGCAGAACGGAGACCGGCATTACCACCATGCTGATGGATGTCGGCCTCGATACCGGCGACATGCTGGTGAAGAAGACGACCGCCATCGGCCCTTTTGAAACCGCCGGGGCGTTGCACGACCGGCTGGCGCTGCTCGGCCGTGAGGCGTTGGAAGAGACCCTGCGGCAGCTCTGCGCCGGAACCCTGCACCCCGAGAAACAGGACGACACACTCTCCAGCTACGCGCCGATGTTGAAGAAGGAGGACGGCCGCATCGACTGGCGCCGCAGCGCGGCAGAGATCCACAACCAGGTTCGAGGACTTGACCCGTGGCCCGGGGCTTTTACCTGTCTGGATGGCGAGGTGCTGAAGATTGCCAATTCGGCCCCGGAGGAAGGTGTTGGCGAGCCGGGAGCGATTGTCTCGGCCGACCCGGACGGGGTTCGCGTCGCCTGCGCCGACGGCGTGCTGAAAATTGGGGAACTGCAGCTGCCCGGCAAGAAGCGTCTGCCGGCAGGCGAATTCCTGCGCGGCCGACCGATCCCAACCGGTTCCCGCCTGGAATCCTGAGGTGTCAGTGGCTGAGATATCAGAAGAGGTTTTCGAGCCGCGCAAGCGGCTTTTCATCGGTTTGCTGGCCGGGGCCTGCGCCCTGGTGCTGGTATTGGCCTTTCTGCTCTGGTGGGTTCCCAGCGTCGGACTCATCAACATCCATCCGCTTCTGCCCATCCTCTTCGGTACGCTCTTGTCGGTGCTCGCCCTGATCATTGTCGGCGGGCTCTCCCTGCTCATTCTCACACTGCTCTCCGGCCGCGACCTCTTCTTTTCCGACTGGCTGCGCGGGATCGTCGTCCGCTACCTCTTTCCGGCCATCATCAGCCTGGGCCGCCTGTTGGGCATCCACAGAGACACCCTGCAGCAGTCCTTCATCGCCCTCAACAACCAGCTGGTGCGGGCCAAAAAGCTGCGGGTCAGCAGCGATCGGACGCTGATCCTGCTTCCCCACTGCATCCAGCTCTTCGACTGCGCCATCAAGATCACCGGCGACGTCGACAAATGCGCACGTTGCGGCCAGTGCGACATCAGCGGCCTGGCCGAGCTGGCCAGCAGGCGCGGCATCGCCATCGCCGTGGCGACCGGCGGCACCCTGGCGCGCAAGATCATCGTCGAGCGGCGACCGCGAGTCATCATCGCCGTCGCCTGCGAGCGCGACCTCACCTCGGGCATCCGGGACGCCTACCCTTTGCCGGTGATCGGCATTCTCAATCACCGCCCGCACGGTCCCTGCTTCAACACCCACATCATCCTGGCCGAGGTGGAACGGGCCATCGACGAGCACGTGGAACCCGGATCGCCTTGATTTTTCCCCACAACGAGGTACCAACCGTATGAACACCTTGCGAACGATCATTCTCATGACCCTTCTCACCCTCGTCCTGATGCTGGCCGGCGGCGCGATGGGCGGGCGCGGCGGCGCCCTTTTCGCCTTGATCATGGCCGGGGTGATGAACCTCGGCTCCTACTGGTTCTCCGACAAGATCGTCATCCGGATGTACCGTGGCCAGGAGGTCGCGGACGGTCCCCTTTTCGAGGTGGTACAGGAGCTCTGCCAGCGGAATCGTCTGCCGATGCCCAAGGTCTACATTCTGCCCCAGCCAACCCCCAACGCCTTCGCCACCGGACGCAATCCGCAGCACGCTGCGGTGGCCGCTACCGAAGGTATCCTGCAGATTCTCAGTCGCGAAGAGCTGCTGGGGGTCATGGCGCACGAAATGAGCCATGTCAAACATCGTGACATCCTCATCGGTTCGGTGGCAGCTACCATCGCCGGCGCCATCGCCTATCTCGCGCACATGGCCCAGTGGGCGATGATCTTCGGCGGCGGCCGCGACGACGAGGACAGCAACCCGATCGGTCTCATCCTGATGATGATCTTCGCCCCGCTCGCTGCCATGCTGGTGCAGATGGCGATCTCCCGCTCCCGCGAGTACGAAGCGGACAAGGCCGGGGCGCAGATGTGCGGCAATCCTTACTATCTCGCCAGCGCCCTGCGCAAGCTCGAGGCGGCCAACACCAGGCGGCCGATGCCGCAGATGAACGAGGCAACCGCCCACATGTTCATCGTCAATCCCCTGCGCGGCGCCGGCCTCAAGGCCCTCTTCTCCACTCACCCGCCGGTCGAGGAGCGGGTTCGTCGGCTGGAAAGCATGACGATCGGCTGACGCCGGTGAAGCGTGAGGGGTGAGGCGCAAGGAGCCAGCCCGAAAAAGCAGACAAACTCTTGAGGCGTGTGCTGCACGCCCCGCATTTTTCCCGGGGAAACATATTGAAATCTGCCGATCCACGTCGTGTCGCCTTCGAGGTCCTCTGCCGGGTGGAGGAGGGGGCCTATGCCGACCTGGCTCTCGATGCCGCCCTCTCCCTCTTGCCGGAGATGGACCCCCGCGACCGGGGACTGGCGACCGAGCTCGTTTATGGTGTGCTGCGCCAGCGGGGCCGGCTCGATTTCGTCCTTGCCCGTTTCTGCAGCCAGACGCTGGCGAAGGTCGAGCCCAAGGTTCTCACCTTGTTGCGGCTGGGGTCCTACCAACTGCTGCTCCTCGACCGGGTGCCGGCGCCGGCGGCGGTCCACGAAACCGTCGAGCTCGCTCGTCGGGCGGGGCTGGAGCGGGCCACCGGCTTCATCAACGGCATTCTGCGTTCCCTGCTCCGCGCTTCCGATGGAAAGGCGCTTCCAGACCCCGCCGGGGATCCTTTGCCCTACCTGGAGCATGCTCTTTCCCTGCCGGGCTGGCTGGCCAGACGCTGGCTGGCTGAACTCGGCCAGGAGGAAGCGTTCGCCCTGGCCGACGCCTTGCGCCTACCGGCCCCCTTTACTCTGCGGGTAAACACCCTGCGGGCCAGCAGGGAAGCGTTTCTGGGGGAGCTCGCCCGGACAGGGTTCGAGGCGACGCCGACCAGCTTCGCCCCGGAGGGGGTGATCGTTGCGGGCCGCGGAGCGAAGCGTCTGCCGGGCGCCGACGAAGGGTGGTTCCAGGTGCAGGACGAAGCGAGCATGCTGATTCCGCACCTGCTGGCGCCGCTGCCGGGGGAACGGATTCTCGATGCCTGCGCCGCCCCGGGCGGCAAGACGACGGAAATCGCCGCCCTGACGGATGGCCGCGCGCGCATCCTGGCCCTCGATATCCACCCGAAGCGGGTTGCCCTGGTCGCGGCGGGCGCCCGGCGCCTGCACTGCCCCGGCATCGAGACCCGCTGCTGGGACCTGACGGCGCCGCCCGACTTTCTCCCTGCCGGGAGCTTTGACCGGGTGCTGGTCGATGCACCCTGCAGCGGCCTGGGGGTGCTGCGGCGAAATCCGGAGACCCGCTGGCGGCGATTGGAAACCGAAATCCGGCAGATGGCCACCCTGCAGCAGAAGATTCTCGATAACATCGCCGGTCTGGTCCGGCCCGGCGGGGTTCTGCTCTATTCTCTCTGTACGCTGACCCCTGAGGAAACCGAGGGGGTGGTCGCGACGTTTTTAGCCGAACACTCCGAGTTCGTCCGCGAAGATCTGCGGACGATTTTTCCCGAATGGCAGCAACTGTTCGACGATCAGGGGGCAATGCGCACATTTCCGCACCGCCACGGCGGCATGGACGCCTTCTTCGCCGTGCGTTTCAGGAAAAATCAGTGATTTGTCCGTTGTCTATGGTAAATACCAGGGACAGCTGACCAGAGGCAACGGACAACGAACAGGAGTTCTCCATGATCAAGATCGCCCCTTCCATCCTCTCCGCCGACTTCTCCCGCCTGGGAGAAGAGGTCCGCGCCATCGAAAAGGGCGGCGCCGACTACGTTCACATCGATGTCATGGACGGCCATTTCGTTCCCAACATCACCATCGGCCCGCTGGTGGTTGAGGCGGTGCGCCGGGTGACGGCCCTGCCGCTCGACGTCCACCTGATGATCGAGCATCCCGACCGCTACATCCCCGACTTCGCCCGGGCCGGGGCCGACATCATCGTCGTCCACGCCGAGGCCTGCCCCCACCTGCATCGCTCGGTGCAGCTGATCAAATCCCTGGGGAAGAGGGCCGGAGTCTCCCTCAACCCGGCGACCCCGCTCTCCTGTCTCGACTACGTCCTCGACGACCTCGACCTGGTGCTGCTGATGACGGTTAACCCCGGCTTCGGCGGTCAAAGCTTCATCCCCGCCTGCCTGCCCAAGATCGAAATGCTGCGGCGCGAGATCGACCGCCGCGGCCTGGCGGTTGAACTGGAGGTCGACGGCGGGGTGAAGACCGACAACATCGGCCTGATCGCCGGCGCCGGCGCCGAAGTCTTTGTGGCCGGCAGCGCCGTCTTTGGCACCCCCGACTACGCCGCCACCATCGCCGCCCTGCGGGAGAACGGCCGGGCGCTGTCCGCCTGATGCTCGACTCCGCCAGGATCGCACGGGTGCTGGCCAGGTACCCGCTCCGCTCCATCAACCCGGAGGGACTGCGACCGGCTGCCGTTCTGCTTCCCCTCTACGATCGGGAGGGAGAGGACACGGTCCTTTTCACCCGACGTACCGAACACCTCAATCACCACCGGGGCGAAATCTCCTTTCCCGGCGGCCGCCGGCACCCGGACGACGTTGACCTGCTGGCGACGGGGCTGCGCGAAACCGAGGAAGAGATGGGAATCCGGCCGGCCGACGTGACCGTCCTGGGACGGCTCGACGATTTTGTTTCGGTGTACGGTTACCACGTCGTTCCCTTTGTCGGCACCTTCCCCTGGCCCTACCCTTTCCGGGTCGATGCCCGGGAGATTGCCGAGGTGATCGAGGTGCCGCTGACGACTCTGCGCGATCCGACCATCTGGCGACAGGAGGACTGGCGCCACCAGGGGCGCAGTCATCCCGTTCACTTCTACACGGTGGGCGAGCATGAGATCTGGGGGCTGACCGCGGCGATTCTGCGCCAGTTTCTCCGGCGAGTCTTCGGTGGGGAAGGTTGAAGGAGGCTCCGGATTCTTGCAAGAGCCCGATTTGTGGTTAGAATGAATGCCAACTATCTGGCCGGAAGGGATTTTTCGCCATGGCTTTGTTCCGCAATCTGGGCCTGCTCACCAAGATCACCGTTGTCGTCACGGCGATTCTCCTTGCCTTCTTTGCCCTGGCCACCTTCATCGATTATCGGCTGCACAAGGGCTTCATCATCGCCGAGTCGGCGGAAAAGGCACGAATCATCGCCTCCGAGGCGATACGCGCCCGCGAGTACATTTCCGACCAACTGCAGATTGGCCAGGTCGACCTTTCCGTTGAGCGTTACGGACTGATCCCCGTGGTCGCCTCGACGCGTATCGGCGAACTGGTGGCCCGCGACCTCGACTATCGCATCCGCCAGGTCTCCAACCGCTACCGCAACCCGAAAAACGCCCCCGACGCCTTCGAATCCGAAACCCTGCAGAAGTTTTACGCCAGCCCCTATCTGAAGGAATACTACGCCGTTACCTCCCTCCAGGGTGAGCCTGTTTTCCGCTATATGCAGCCGTTCCGGGCCGAACAGAGCTGTCTTGAGTGTCACGGCGACCCGAAGACGGCCCCCGACTACATCAAGCGGCTTTTCCCCGAGGAGAAGGACCAGGCGTACAACTACAAGATCGGGGAGATTATTGGCGCCGCCTCGGTGACCATCCCGATGGACAAGCTTTATCGGCAGATCTACGCCAACGTGCGCAACGACCTCCTCTATACCGGCGGGATGATCCTGGTACTGATCACCTGCCTGGGACTGCTGACCCGAATCACTGTGACTGCTCCGCTGACCCGCCTCGGTGAGGGGATTCGTGAGATCATCCTCACCGGGCGTTTCGAGACGAAGATTCCGCGCCGAGGCCGTGACGAAATCGGCGCCTTGATCGACGGTTTCAACGAAATGATGGACAATCTGCAGGAGAAGAGTCAGCATCTGGAGGAGTCGGAAAAGCGGTTCCGCTTGCTTACCGAAACAGCCCGTGACGGCATCGTCTCCTTTCTCAGCAACGGCCAGATCATCCTCTTCAATCGCGAGGCCGAGCGGATGTTCGGCTACAGCAAACGCGAGGCACTCGGCATGACCATCGACCGGTTCATTCACGAGGAGTGTCGGTCTTTGCACGAAGCGGGGGCGGAGGCGTACCTCAAGCAGCATGGCGGCGAACTGCTCCGCAAAACTAACCGGATTCCGGGGCGCCGGCGGAGCGGCTCTATCTTTTCTCTGGAACTTTCTCTCTCGGTAGCCGAATCGGACGGCCATCTCTTCTATACGGCCATCCTGCGGGAACAGGTTTCCGAGGTGTGAAAAGCCGTTCGTTTTTGCGCAGGGCAGCAAAGTTTGCCGCGTTGGCAGGCGGCTTTTGGCATGTCGGCGGCCCCGGACCTTTTCCTGTGAGCAGGGAAAGTTCCGGGGCCGTCTGTTATTGCCCCGGTCTGGTGGGAAAACTTGACCGAACCTTTATTTTCGCTTCGTATTATGGCATAACAAGTGGTCAGCAGTTGGCCCTTGAAGCTCAACCCCGACTCCGGATTTTGCGAATCGAGACCCATGAACAAGAATTACCAGCCGCGAACGGCCCAGTTTCTCCAGCGCCTGACCGATGAAGTCATAATCGGTGATGGCGCCATGGGGACGCTTCTCTACAGCCGGGGGATCCCCCTGGAGACGAACTTCGAATATCTGAACCTGGTCCGGCCGGAAATGGTGCGCCAGGTGCACGAAGACTACGTGCGCGCCGGTGCCCAGATGCTCGAAAGCAACACCTTCGGCGCCAGCTCGGTGCGCCTGGCAGCGGTCGGCCTGGAGAAAAAGGCCCGGGCGATCAATGCCGCCGGTGCCCGGCTGGCCAGGGCGGCGGCCGGGCCGGAGCGCTTCGTCGCCGGTTCGGTCGGACCGCTGACGCTGCCGCGCGGGGAACTGCGGGAGCTTTCCCCGGCGGAAAAAGAGGCGGTGCTGCACGAGCAGATGGAAGCGCTGGCCGAAGGCGGGGTCGACCTCTTCCTGCTCGAGACCTTTGCCAGTCTGGATGATCTGGAACTGGCCGTGAAGGTGGCCGCCGGTATCGGACTGCCGGCGGTGGCGCAAATGGCCTACCTCGAGGAAGGCCGCACCCGCGACGGAGCGGCGGCCGAGGAAGTGGCCCGGCGTCTTTCCCTGGCGGAAGTCGCGGTGCTCGGGGCCAACTGCGGTTCGGGACCCCGTGACCTGTTGAAGGTTCTCTCCCGGCTGGCGGCGGTTACCGATCTGCCCCTTTCGGCTTTCGCCAATTCCGGTTTCCCCCAGTATCTCGACGGCCGCTTCATCTATCTGGCTACCCCCGAATACTTTGCCGGCATGGGACGGGAGATGGTACGCGCCGGGGCCGCCCTGGTGGGGGGATGTTGCGGTACCACCCCGGAACACATCCGGGCGCTGGCCGAGGCCTTGACCGGCCTGAAGCCGGGTCGGCAGCCGCGGCCGGTGGCATCCGCGGCAACGCCGGCGGCGCCGGTCGTCGCTGCCGGGCCGCTGCGGACGTTCCTCGACGCCTGGGGCGAGCGGCCGATCATCACGGTTGAGCTCGACCCGCCGCGGGGGCTGGACTGCAGCAAGGTGATCGCCGCGGCGCAGGCGCTGGCCGCGGCGCAGGTCGATGCCATCAGCCTGGCAGAGAACCCCCTAGCCCGCATCCGTCTGGGTAATCTGGCCCTGGCACGGCGCATCCAGGAAGAGGCCGGCGTCGAAGTCATCGCCCATGTGACCTGTCGCGACCGCAACCTGATCGGACTGCATTCCGAATTGATGGGGGCGCACCTGCTGGGTCTGCGCAACATTCTGGCGGTGACCGGTGATCCCGTATCGGTGGGAGGGGAAGCAGGAGCGACCAGCGTTTTCGATCTCAACTCGGTGGGACTGCTGGAACTGCTCACGGCTCTGAACCAGGGCAGGACCCTGCTCGGCAGCGACCTGCAGGGCCACACCGATTTCCTGCTCGGCGCCGCCTTCAACCCCAATCTGCCGAGCATGCAGGGGCAGCTGCGGCGCCTGGAGAAGAAAGTTGCGGCGGGAGCCCGCTTCGTGCAGACCCAGCCGGTCTATGACCGGCGGGTACTCGAGGAATTGCTCCTCCGCTCTGCGCCGCTCGGCGTACCGGTGCTGGTCGGTATTCTGCCGCTGGTGAGCGAGCGCAATGCCGAGTTTCTACATAACGAGGTGCCGGGGATCGTGCTTCCCGACGAGGTGCGGCGGCGGATGCGGGGGAAAAGCGGGGCTGAGGGCGTGCGCGAGGGGATGGAGGTGGCGCGGGAACTGGTGGAAGCCGGTCGTGGACGGGTCGGCGGCTGGTATCTGATGCCCCCTTTCGGCAAGGTGGAACTGGCTCTGGAGCTTATCGAGACGATCCGCCGTTGAGACCCAGCAGACGGTCGAGTTCACCTTTTTCATCCAGGTCGAAGAGGTCGTCACAGCCGCCCAGCAGGGCGTCGTCGACAAAAATCTCGGGGACGGTCGTCCGCCCCGAGCGTTCCCGCATCTCCCGCTCCCGAAGGGGATCGGTGGTGACGTCGTGCTCGATGAATCGTACCCCCTTGATGCGCAGCAGTTCCTTGGCTCGCTGGCAGAAGGAGCAGTAGCTTTTGGTGTAAATTTCGATCCTCTTCATCGGGCACTCCTTGACGGTGAACGGAATGGCGGAAAAGCAATTTTAACCGAGGTTCGTCAACTTGCAAGGGAGGTCGCCGTATGATGCCCGTCCTCAACCGTTGGTCGGTTGTTCTGTTGATGGGGCTGCTGCTGGTCGGCTGCGGCCTGGCGGCGCGGCCGCAACAAGAGTTCCAGCCCGTCTTCAAGGACTACGTCGAACGGCTTCGCTGGCGCGATTACCAGCAGGTCGCAGCCTACCTCCCCGAAGCCGACCGGGAAGATTTCCTGCAGCGATTTTCAGCACTGGACGACCTGCACATCGTCGATGTGCAACTGGAGTCGGCCGATTTCGGTGAAGCAGGTCGCCGGGTGCACACCACGCTTGCCCTCGAGTACTATCTGATCCCATCCATCACGGTGAAAAAAGTTCGCCTGCGCCAGGAGTGGCAGTACCAGGGGGAGGACCGCTACCATCCGGGTACCTGGAAACTTGCAGGACCATTCCCGCCCTTCCCCTGAAAACCCGGCGGCTCCACGCGCTTTCCTGTGGCGTGTAAATGCGCCGTCATTCCGAGCCCTTATTGCGGCTGGCTGGGGCCGCGAAGTTAAATTTTCCCTTGCTTTAGCCTTTTCCTTTATGGTATTTAACTGCATACTGTATACAAAATAGCGAGGGGCACCTGCCCGCCCGAAGGGGCCTCTTACCTGTTTTCAAAGAGTCATTCGTCCTTTTTTTCGGATTGGCGAAGAAGGGGACTTCAGAGGAGGTCAAGTTGACTCAGGTTGCTTTTTCCAGCTGGGGCAGAAAGATCGTCGACAATCGCAGCGGCGGCGAAGCTGACTTGGCCTCGCTCAAGCTCAAACTGCCCGAGTATTATCAGAACGAAGGCCGGATCGGGGCCTTCATGGGCTGGGATGGCGTGGTGCTGCTCGACCGCGAGACCGACATCGTCGCCATGGCTGCCGAGTACATGAAACGGGTGCAGGAGAACTACTGCTGCGCCAAGTGTACGCCCGGCAAGAAAGGAACCCGTATCCTGCAGGACACGCTGGCTCGTATCGTTGCCGGCAACGGCGAGGAGGGCGATCTGGCGACCATCGAGAGCCTCGCGACACTGCTCGAGAACTGCAAGTGCACCCTCTGCATGACCTCGGTAATCCCGGTGCTCGATACCGTCAAGCACTTCCGAGCCGACTATCTGGCCTACATCAGCGGCGAGCGCAAGCCCAAATATGCTGCAGCCTACAAGGAAAAGCTCACCGCCCCCTGCATGGACAAGTGCCCGGCACACATCGACATCCCCGCCTATATCGAGGGGGTCAAGGACTACCGCTTCGACGAGTCGCTTTCCGCCGTCCGCCGCAACATGCCGATTCCAGCGGTCTGCGGCCGCGTCTGCCCGCACCCCTGCGAGAAGGCCTGCCGCCGCGCCCTGGTCGACGAGCCGATCAGCATCATGGTGCTGAAAAGGGTCGCCTCCGACCATGAGTGGATGCACCGCCACCAGCCGTCGATGATCCCCGCCCCGAAGAAGGATAAGAAAGTCTGCGTCGTCGGCGCCGGTCCGGCCGGCCTCGCCTGTGCCTACTACCTGGCTCTTGAGGGATACCCGGTCACCATCATCGAAATGTTGCCTGAACCGGGAGGCACGGTCGCCGTCGGCATTCCCGACTACCGCATGCCCCGTCACCTGCTGCGTCGCGATGCGGAAATCATCCAGAGCCTGGGTGTCGAGATCCGCTACAACACCAAGCTCGGTCGCGACGTCTCACTGAAAGAACTTAAGTCGCAGTACGATGCCGTTTTTCTCGGCGTCGGTGCGTTTCGCTCGAAACCGATGGGGGTCGAAGGGGAGGACGCGGGTTACGAAGGGTTCTCCGAAGGCGGCATCAACTACCTGCGGGCAGTCGCCCTCGGGCAGCCGATCAAGACCGGCAAGCGGGTGATCGTGGTCGGCGGCGGCAACACCGCCATCGACTGCGTGCGTGTTGCCCTGCGCGAGGGAGCCGAGGAGTCGATCCTGGTCTACCGGCGCACGCGCAAGGAGATGCCGGCCGAGCCGTACGAGGTGGACGACGCCGAGGAGGAAAAAGTCCGCTTCGAGTTTCTGGTCAACCCGACCCGGCTGGTCGCCGAAAACAACCGGGTCGTGGGTGTCGAGGTGGTCAAGATGGCCCTCGGCGAACCCGACGCCTCGGGTCGTCGCCGGCCCGAGGTGGTTCCAGGCAGCGAGTACGTCATCCCGTGCGATATGGTCATCCCAGCTATCGGCCAGGACCCCGATCTCTCCTTTCTCGAGCAGGAGGATCTGGGAATCAAGACCACCAAGTGGAGCACCATCGTCGCCAGGGAAGGCCTGCTGATGACTGATTGCGAAGGGGTCTTCGCCGGCGGTGACTGCGAAATCGGGCCGATGACGGTAGTGGCAGCGGTCGGCGGTGGCCGGCGCGCGGCCCGGGTGATGCACCGCTGGCTCACGGAAGGCAAGGCGTTCCTCGACGAGGAGGACGCCATGGAGGATATCGTCAACAAGCTGGGCGTCTTCGATGCCAACGAGAACGTCGGTATCGCCGGTGGGCTGCACCGCGAACATCAGCCCAAGGTGGGCGGCGCCGAACGGGCCAGAAACTACGAGGAAATCGAGTTGGCGATGCCCGAAGACCAGGCGGTGCGGGAAGCCCAGCGCTGCCTGCGCTGCTACCGGGTGGCAATGGTGGCGGTCAGCTGAACCGAGGTCGACGCTCGGTGCCGGTCGGAATTTGAGGGCGGCGGGTGCTTAATGCCCGCTTGCCCTTTCTGATGCGATAAAGGTGAAGAGACCATGGTCAATCTCAAGATCGACGGCAAAGAAGTGCAGATTGAAAAGGGGGCGACGATCCTGGCGGCTGCCGAGAAGATCGGCGTCCGCATCCCCACTCTCTGCTTCCTGCAGAAGGTCTCCCCCACCGGTGCCTGCCGCATCTGCGTGGTGGAGGTGGCCGGCGCCGACAAACCGATGACTGCCTGCAATACCCCGGCGGTCGGGGGAATGGTGGTCACCACCCAGTCGGAGAAGCTGGCGGTCATCCGCCGGCAGGTGGTGGAGCTGCTGCTGGTCAACCATCCGCTCGACTGCCCGGTCTGCGACGCTGGTGGCGAGTGCGACCTGCAGAACGTCTGCTACGAGCAGGACGTCACCCGTCAGCCCTTCGGCGCCGAGGACGTCAGCCATGGGGTGATCAACAACTGGCCCCTCATCAAGCAGGTCCCCAACCGCTGCATTCTCTGCGAAAAGTGCGTCAAGGTCTGCCACGAGGTGGTGGGGGCGAGCGCCATCGTGGTGCGCCAGCGCGGCGAGCGGGCGTTCATCGACACCCACGACGGCAAGCCTCTCGACTGCGAATTCTGCGGCAACTGCGTCGACGAGTGCCCGACCGGGACCCTGCTGTCCAAGCCTTTCCTGTTCAAGGCCCGCCCCTGGGAGTTGCGCAAGACTCCATCGGTCTGCACCTACTGCGGCAGCCAGTGCCAGATCGACGTCAACGTCAAGCAGAACAAGATCTACCGTGTCACCTCCGAGGACGGCGTGACGGTCAACGACGGCACCCTCTGCATCGGCGGCTACTTCGGTTACGGCTACGTCAATTCCGCCAAGCGCCTGGCCCGGCCGCTGCTGAAGAAAGGGGAGAAGCAGGTCGCGGCCGGCTGGGAGGAGGCGCTGGCCCTGGTGGCCGACCGGCTGGGGCAGGCCGGCGCCGACAGCGTCGCCGCCCTCGGTTCGCCACGCCTGACCAACGAGGAGAACTATCTCTTTCAGAAGCTTTTCCGGGCCGCCGTCGGGACCAACAACATCGACTCCGAGGCCCGTTTCGGCGCCCTGCGCGCGCTCAAGGCCCTCGACCGGGCGCTCGGCCTCAAGGGGGCGAGCAACCGCATCGCAAAGATCGGCCAGGCGGAGGCGGTCCTCGTCTTCGGCTCCGACGTCACCGCCGAGGCCCCGGCGATCGACTGGCAGATCGAGCAGGCCTGCCGCAAGCGTGACGGCAAGCTGGTGATCGCCAACATGCGCCGGGTCAAGCTGGTCCGCTACGCGGAGAGCTTCCTCCAGTACCGGCCCGGCAGCGAGGTGCTGCTGGCCAACGCCCTGGCCAAGATCATTCTCGAGAAGGGGCTGGCTGACGAAGCCTACCTGCAGCGCTTCGTCGCCAACCTCGACGAACTCAAGAGCCACCTGCAGACCGTCGACCTGGAGCAGGCGGCGCAAGAGACGGGGCTCTCCCGCGATCTGATCGAGGAGGCCGCCCTCCATCTCGGCCGCGCCGGCTCGGTCGCCCTGGTCTTCGGCGGCGACGTGATCAAGAGCGAAGGGGCCGAGGCGAAGGTCGCCGCCCTGGCCAACCTGGCCTTGGTGACCGGCGCCCTGCACGGCGACATCGGCGGCCTCTTTCCGGTCGACGAAAAGGGGAACATGCAGGGGCTGCTCGACATGGGGGTCTGCCCCGAGTTGCTCCCCGGCTACCAGGATTACCCCACCGGACGGCAGAAGTTCGAGGCCGCCTGGAACGTCCGGCTGCCGGAGGGGGGACGCGACGCCCAGGGGATCCTCGAGGGGATCGAAAAAGGGGAGATCAAGACCCTCTATCTCGCCGCCACCAATCCGCTGGTCTCCTTCCCCGACAGCGGCCGCTGGCGCCGGGCGCTGGAGAAGGTCGAGTTCCTCGTCGTTCAGGATATCCTCGCTTCCGAGCTGACCGGGCTGGCCCACGTCGTCCTCCCCGGCGTCTCCTTTGCCGAGAAGAAGGGGACGGTCACCTCCCTCGACCACCGGCTCGGCTGCCTCGGCCCGGCCCTTTCCCCGCTCGCCGAAGCGCGTGCGGACGGTGAAATTCTGGCCGCGCTCTACGCCCGGCTGGTCCCGGCGGGGACCGTCTCGGAGCCGGCGGCGCTTCTGGACGAGGTGCGCCAGCTCACCCGGCTCTACGGTGAGGTCTGCTCAACCGACGGGAGCGGCTGCCGCAGTTGCCTCAAGGAGCCCTTCCGCCCGGATGAGCGGAGCATGACCTACACCCCGGTCGAGCCGAAGGCCGTCACCGAGGGCCTGCAACTGCTCACCGGCAAGATACTCTTCCACTTCGGCACCACCTCCACCTTTGCCGACGGCAACCTGGAGGTGGCTCCGGCCGGCTACATCGAGATCCACCCGGAGGACGCCGCCGCCAGCGGAATCAAGGAGGGGAGCACGGTGCGGATCACCTCCACCACCGGCTCCGCCCGCGGCCCGGTCAAACTGAGCGAGAATGTGCCAAAGGGGCTGCTCTTCGCCCCCTATCACTTCGCCGACCTCAACATCCAGCAGGTCATCCCCGCGGGGCAGAACCGCACCGTGGTTCAGGTGGGCAAGCCTTAGCGACCGCCTGGTCCCTCAGACTTGACAAAAGGCGCCCCGGCGATCGTTCCGGGGCGCCTTTTTACTGATACACCCTCCTTCCAGGGTGGGGAATCGTCGTTATTTCTCCTGGATGTCCGCCTTGCTTCCCCGTTCGATTTTGACCTTTTGAATCGCCATTTGGGTGACCTTGACACAGGTCAGAAGGTAGTCACCCCACTCCACCCGTTCCCCCGCCACGGGAAAATGCCCCAGCTTGAAAAGGATGAGCCCGGCCAGAGTATCATAGGGCTGTCCTTCCGCAAAACGCACCCCGAGCAGGTCCTCCAGATCGTTAAGGGAAATCAGGGCATCGACCAGGTAGCCGCCACCCTTGAGACGCTGAATGCGCTGCGGTTCACTTAGATCATGCTCATCCTCTATTTCCCCGACCAGTTCCTCCAGCAGGTCCTCGGTGGTGACCACACCGCTCAGGCTCCCGTATTCGTCAACCACCATCGCCATGTGGAGGTGACGGCGCTGCATCTCCCGCAACAGTCCATTAACCCTTTTCGCTTCCGGAACAAAGAAGGAAGGCCGTATAAGGCTCTCCAGCTCGAAGTCGGGGGTCTGCACTGCCCGGCCCAGCAGGTCCTTGGCATGGATGAAACCGATCACGTTCTCAATCTCCCCCCGGTAGACCGGATAACGTGAATACTGGCCGTCGAGAACCACCTTCAGGATCTCTTCTCGGCTCTGCGCCAGATCCAGGCCGACGATCCGGGGGCGAGGGACCATGACCTCCCGCACCTGGGTTTGGGAAAACTCGAATATATTGCGGATGAGCTCCTGCTCGCCGGGGGTGACTGCCCCCGTTTCCCGCCCCTCGGCTATCAGTTGCTGGATTTCTTCTTTGGTGACGAAGGCCCGTTCCCCCTTGCCATGGACCCCCAGCAGGGCGAGCACCGACCGGCTCGACAGGGTGAGGAAAAAAACCGCGACTCCGCCGATCCTGGCGAGGAAGCGAATCGGCCGGGCCACCCCGAGGGCAATCCGTTCCGAGTGCTCGAGGGCGAGGGCCTTGGGCACCAACTCCCCAAGAATCAGGGAGAAGTAAGAGACGAAACCGACCACCAGAAAAAGCGCCAGAGGTTCGGCGGCATTGCTGACCACGCGGACGGGGACCTGCTGAATAATCGGCTTGATGACTTGAATTGCGGCGGCCCCACCGACCGCGGAGGCCATGGTCCCGACCAGGGTGACGCCGATCTGGACCGTGGCCAGAAAGCGGTGCGGGTCGGAAAGCAGTTGCTCCACCGCCGCTGCCCGCCGGTTTCCCTCGGCCGCCAACTGGGCAATGCGGCCGCGGCGGACGGAGACGATGGCGAGTTCCGCCCCGGCAAAAAAGCCGTTGGCCAGAATGAGCAGCAGGACGATTAGGAGTTCAAGCCAGATTGTTTCCATACGATTTTTCCTCTCTTCGCCTTGATTCCGGTCTGACGCAACCCATCACCCGGAACCGGGACCCTTCGTCTGCAGGATCAGCAATGGGCCGTCGGGGACAATCGCCCAGCGGGCGTCATTGCCGAAGCGCCAAAGCAGCTCGTGGATTGCCTTGCCGAGGTCGGCAACCGGATGGAAGTGGAAGCGCTTCAGCGTTTCGGCGTCGATGCCGTGGGTATGGATCCAGACCTCGTTCTTCAGCATCACCTGGTAGGTCTCCTGAGCACACCACTGGTCGGGGATGAAGAACTCCTTGCGCAGCAGCTTCTCGATGAAGGCGGCGGGCGAGGTGGCGTGTTCGAAGACCTCCCGGTATTCGGCGCTGCCGAATCCCTCCAGGCACTCGGTGGCGATGAGGATCACGCCTCCCTCGCGGACGGCGCCAGCCACCCCGGAGAGCCCCTTGGCCGTCTGGTAGAGGTTGCAGTCGAGGGGGGCGCCGGCGTTGGTGGTGACGACGAAGTCGAGGGGGGCTTCCAGGGTCGTCACGCAGTGGCCGGCGAGAAAGTCGACCCCGCGCAGGTGCGCCTCGACGGGGTGGCCGGCGAAAATGCCGGTGACCCGTTTTGCGGTGTCGAGGGTGACGTTGACGATGAAGTCGGCGCCGGCCTTATTCATGACCGAGAGGGCCGCTTCGTGAAAGGGGTTACCCGCCAGCACACCGTAGCGGGTTTCGGGGTGGGCCACCATCTCCGGGCCGTGCATGTACTGCAGGGTGCGCAGCGAGGAGATGCCGGGGAGGATCGACTTGCGGCCGCCGGAGTAGCCCGCCCACATGTGCGGCTCGATGAAGCCGGTGAGGATCTTCAGTTCGGCCGCCACGTAGTGACGGTTGACGAAGGCGGGGACGCCGTCGCCGATCTCGCCGACGAGGGTCATCTCGCTATCGTCCTTCGACAGGTGATTGATAATCCGGTAGCGGGCGGCGATCTCGGGGCCGACGAGGCGCTCCAGTTCCGCTCCTTCGTTGGGGCGGTGCATGCCGGTGGCGATGAGGATGGTGATGCGCTCGGCGGGGATGCCGGACGCTTCCAGTTCGGCCAGGATCGGCGGCAACAGCAGGCTGTTGGGGACCGGCCGGGTGATGTCACTGATGACGATGACCGCGTCAAGCTTCCCTTGCGCCAGCTGCCGCAGCGGTGGCGAGGCGACCGGGGCAGCCAGAGCCGCGGCGACGGCGCCGGGGGCATCGGCCAGCGCCGTCGCCTCTTTGGGAGAGAGGACCCCCTGGAAGTTCGGGGTGCCTGGAAACTCGAGGTCGATTCCCTTTTGGCCGTACTTGAGATGGACTTTCATGAGCACCTCCCTCAAGATGATGTGCTGCCGCTGATGCCTGGTGCCTGCAAAGTTGTCGACGCGGCGCCGCCCGGGGTCCCGGACAGCCGCTTGCGCAGGTAGTCGAGGCCGAAGATCAGCGGAATGCCGAGCCAGGCCAGAAAGTATATCTCCAGCGATACCGGACCCGTCGCCAGCACCCTCTGCAGCGGCGGCCAGTAAAGCAGTGCCCACGAGAAGGCAACTTCGAGGGCGATGCCGAGAAGCATCAGACGATTGCGCAGCAGGCCGAGATCGAGCCCGGAGCGGTATTGGAAGCGCCGGCCGAGCAGGTTGCCGACCTGCAGAAGCAGGACACTGGCCAGGGCGATGCCGGTGGCTGAACGATAGAGTGCGTCGGCGCCGGCCATTTCCTGGCCGAAGTGCCATCCCCCCTGTACCAGGACGAAGAAAAAGAGCAGAAGCGACCAGCCTGCCTCGATCAGGCCGAGGAAGAGGTAACTCTGCCGCAGCAGTTCCCCGGTTAGCAGCCCGGCGTGCGGATCGCGCGGCAGCTCTTCCATCACCTCCGGCTCGGGCGGCTCCTGGCCGAGGGCGATGGCGGGGATCATGTCTGTCCCCAGGTCGATGGCGAGAATCTGGATCACGGTCAGGGCGAGGGGAACGGGAAGCAGGATGTAGAGCAGATAGGGAAATATCTCCGGTACGTTGCTGGCCAGCACGTAGCGGGTGAACTTGCGGATGTTGGCGAAGACGGTACGTCCCTCCTCCACCCCGGCGACGATAGAGGCGAAGTTGTCGTCGAGGAGGATGATCTGGGCGGTCGCCCGCGCCACGTCGGTGCCGCCGCGCCCCATGGCGATGCCGACGTCCGCCGCCTTGAGCGCCGGCGCGTCGTTGACGCCGTCGCCGGTCATGGCCACCACCTTGTCCATGGTCTTGAGGGCGGCGACGATTTTCATCTTCTGCTCCGGCGAGGTGCGGGCGAAGATGCGCACGCCGCCGGCAAGGCGCGTGACCAGTTCCGCTTGCTTCAGCCGCTCCAGCACGTCGCCGGTGAGCAGCCGGCTGGCGTCGGCATCGGGCGGGACGATGCAACTGTGCCGGGCCACCGCCAGGGCCGTATCCGGGTGGTCGCCGGTGATCATGATGACGTCGATGCCGGCCCGGTGGCAGGTCGCCACCGCCGCCGGCACCTCGGGACGCAGCGGGTCCTCGATGCCGAGGAAACCGGCGAGAACCAGGTCACGCTCCAGCTCCGCCAGCGGTGTCTCGGCCCCTGCCTCGGGCGACAGCGGCCGCCAGGCGACGGCGATCACCCGCAGGCCGGCTGAGGCCAGCCGACGCATCGCCTGCTCGGCCGCCGCCAGGGCTGCGGCATCGGCACCCAGCGTCTCCCCGTCGCCGGTACGGACCGCTGCCAGCAGCGGCCGCAGCGCTTCCCACGCCCCCTTGACGGCGAAGAACCGGCGGTCGCCGGCGGCGTGGACGCCTCCCTCCCGCCGGCGGCCGGCGTCGAAGGCGAAGTGCCGGAGACGTCCGGCCGCAAGGGCGGCGCAGTCCCCGCCCAGTGAATGGTAGGCATCGGCGACCGCCACGTCGAGGGGATCGCCCGAGAACCCTGCCTCAGTCGGCCGCACCTCCGAGGCGGCGAGGGCCAGTTCGAGTATCTCCATCCCGGCGCGCGGGTCGGTGAAATTCTCCCCGCTCAGCGGGTCGGCCAGGTGGGTGAGGCGCAGCTGGTTCAGGGTCAGGGTGCCGGTCTTGTCGGTGCAGATGACGTGCACCGCCCCCAGGGCCTCGACGGCGCTGAGCCCCTTGACCAGAACGTTTTTCTTCGCCATGCGCAGGCTTCCCATGGCCAGCGACAGGGTGAGGGTGGGCAGGAGCCCTTCGGGGACGTTGGCGACGATGATCCCCATCATGAAGACCAGGTTGACCCAGAGCGAGCGACCGCTCGCCACCCCGTAGAGAAAGAACGAAACCCCCATGAAGACGGCGATGCCGGTAAGGATGCGCACCATGCGGGAGGTCTCGCGCTCCAGGGGTGAGGGGGTGCGGCGGATGCTTTGAGAGAGGTGGGCGAGCTTGCCGAATTCGGAGCGGATGCCGGTGGCGAAGACCACCGCCTCGCCGCTGCCGCGCAGCACGGCGCAGCCGGCAAAGACGACGTTGTCGCTCTCCGCCAGGCGGCTTTCCACCGTCGTTGCCCCCAGCGCCCGGGGCTTCGACTCGCCGGTGAGCGGGGCGTTGTTGACCAGGAGGTCGTCGCTTTGCACCAGCCGGGCGTCGGCGGCGATGCGGTCCCCCTCGGCGACCAGCAGTACGTCTCCCGGCACCAACTCCTCGGCGAGGATGCGCTGCGTCCGCCCTTCGCGGGTGACCGTGACCTGCGGCGGCAGGTAACGCTGCAGGGCCGCCATCGCCCGCTCCGCCCGGTATTCCTGGATGAAGCTGAAACCGGCATTGAGCATGGCGACGCCGAGCAGCGCCCAGCCAAGCACAGCCATGCTCTGCCCCGGCTGGATGGCATTGGCAATGAAACAGAGGCCGGCGGAGGTGTAGAGCAGCAGGGCGAAGAAATGGACGAACTGGTGCAACAGCCGGCGCAGCCACTGCCAGCGATCGACGACTTCCACCGTGTTGCGGCCGACTTCCAGCAGCCGCTCCGTCACCTCGCGGGTGTTCAGTCCCTCCGGCCGGCTGCCGAGGATGCTGAATACCTCTTCGGGTGCAAGCTGCTGAATCTGCCGCGCGGTGCTCATGGCCAGCGGTAGATGCCGACGTCGCAGGGGGTTCCGCGCAACACCCGCTCGAGGGCGTCGCCGTGCAGCGCCCGGTGCCAGCGGGTTCGTTCCGAAGCTCCGAGCAGGATCAGCCGTGACTTGAGCTTGCTGGCATGAACCAGGATCTCGCGCACCCAGTCGTCGCAAACGACGATGCGGCTGTCGAGGTGAAAGTCGGTTTCGCCCAGCCTCTGCCGAAGCTCGTCAAGCACGGCGGCGAGGTAGCGCACCCCCTGTTCGCGCAGCGCCTGATGCTCCTTGGCCGAAAGATGGCGCAGACGCAGAGTACTCACCACCATGCCGCGCAGCAGGTGAACCCTCTCGAGATCGGGGAGAAACAGGCGGAAGAAAGGCCAGACGGTGGTCAGGCCGCGAGGGTGGCCGGCCAGAGGGATGAGCAGTTCGCGGGGGATGCCGAGCAGGCCCGGTTGGACGACGCGCACCGCCAGCACCGGAAAGGCGCCGTGGCACAGCAACTGCTCGGCGAATGTGCCTCTCAGGAACGGCTTGCGGGTGGAGCGGACCCGGGTGCCGCAGACGACCACACTCTCCGGTCCGGTTGGAATCGTCTGCGCCAGAGAGAGGAAAACTCCATGGGCCAGCGGCAGGAGCTGCGGGAAAAGCTCCACTCCCTGGCCCAGGCATTCCCGTCGCAGGTGCTCGATCTTCCGCTCCAGCTCGGCCTCTGGCACCTTCCCGTCGAGGACATGCAGCAGGTTAAGGGTACGCTCGGGGCTGTGGGCGGCGAAACGGATCGCGTAGCGCGAAACCCAGTCGCCATTGAGCGAGCCGTCGTAGGCAAGGTAGACCATCGACACCACCGGTCGGTGCAGGGAGCAAAGAAGCTCTGGCGTGTTGCGGACAGTATAGCAGGCCGGGAGGGCGATTCCGGGTTCGGTGCAGTCGGGCTGGTGTCCCGTTTGGTTAGTCAACCAACCTGGACACTAATGGTCGTGGAAGCCCATGACCACGAGCAGGCAGCTGCCGTCGGCGATGACGTTGATGCCGGCCTGGCGACACCGCTCCACGGCCGCCGGGCTCTCGGCGCCGGGCTGCATCCAGATGTTCTCGATCCCTTTGGCGATCGCCGCCTCGACCACCTCTTCAGTGATTTTTGGCGGGGTGATGACCGAGAGGCTTTTGACCTCGGCGGGGAGGTCGGCGACGCTGGCCACGCAGGGAACTCCTTCGATGGCGTCCGCCCGGGGATTGACCGGGATCGCCTTCCGGCCGTTCTGCAGGTAGCAGCGCAGCACCCGGTTGCCGTACTTGTCCCGGTTGGTCGAGGCCCCGGCGACGCCGAAGGCTTTTGCGGCCAGAAATTTCTCGATGCGGGGGTCCATGACGTTCTCCTTGCTGGTCGGTTGCGTTGTCTTAAGAGTAGCAGAGTCTGCTGGCGATTGCCTGCCGCGAGCCCCTTTCTTCCCAGGAGGTTGCTACCGCCGCTTGTCGCCGAAGATCGAGCCGAGGA
>Ga0256865_1000179_pt1 | contig 22245 bp, 24 predicted proteins | sample RVTome_14_FD_187337 | JGI IMG/M metagenome (GOLD analysis project Ga0256865, IMG submission 187337) | Soil microbial communities from uranium-contaminated site in the Upper Colorado River Basin, Wyoming, United States - RVT145D125 HiSeq ... | reverse complement strand
ACTGCGGGTGCCGGCTGCATCGCCGTCCCCAAGAACAGTCTGCCGCTCCATCAGCGATCCGTCGTGATCGAGGATGCGGCCGGGGCGGAGGAGATTCTCGCCAGGGCCTCCGTGGAAACCGTCACCGCTCCCGGGGCCACCGCCATCCGGGTCCTTCATCTGCTGGGCACTCCCTACGAAATGGGCTTCCAGCACGGCGCCCTGCTCAGGGACGACATCCAGGCCATGTACCGGCAGACCATCCGGCGGGTTAAACTCCTCATGGCCGAGGATATGCTGGATGAGGCGTATGACCTTATGGCGCCCTACATCCCGCGAGAAGAGATGGAGGAGATGCGCGGGCTGGCCCATGGCGCCGACGTCCCCCTGCGGGTGGTCCACTGGATGCACAGCATTCCCGAGATCTCCGAATACGGGCCGAAGAAGCGGTTCAGCCGCGGCTTCAATTCGACCAGCTGCAGCAACGTGGTTGCCTTCGGCCAGGCGACGGCCGACGGCGAACTGTATCATCTCAGGGTTCTGGACTGGTCGCGGAACCTGGGGGTCCAGAGGTGGCCGGCGATTCTGGTGCACCGGCCCGATCAAGGCAACGCCTCGGTCACCTTTTCCTACGCGGGCTTCATCGGCGCCGTTTCGGGGATGAACGAACAGCAGATGACCTTCGGGGAGATGGGGTACGGCAACCCGCCCGGGGAGAGCATGGAAGGGATCCCCTTCATATTCCTGTTCCGCAAACTGATGCGGGAGGCCGCCACGCTTGAAGCTGCGCTGAGGATCATTACCGCCGTGCCAAGGACCAACTCCTACGTCTACGTACTCGGCGACGCCAAGCAACAGCGCGGCGAAAGGCGCGGCCTTCTGTTCATAACCGACCGGGGCCGGGTATTGACCTACGCCGAGAACACCCTGCTGAAAGATGAGCGGGAGGGCGGCGACACCTACCTCCCCATTGATGATGTGGTCTACGGCGGGGCAAAGGGTGACCTTCTCTACGAGGAGATTCTTAGACATCACGGAACGATTGCTCCCGGGACGTTGATGGCAATAAGTGAGGAGGTATCCCTGAAGAGCAATCTGATGAACGTGATTCTCAAACCCGCAACCCTGGAAGCCTGGGTCGCCAACGCAACCGAGGAAGCAGGCGAGCCTGGCAAGGCGGCCAACCAGCCGTGGTTACATTTCGATTTCGCCAAGGCATTGGGCAGGTAGATTCCCTGGTCACGGCTCATGCCGGTCTTGGGGGCGCGTATGGCAGCAAATGCAAAGGGATTCCTGGACAGGTTTTTCCCCCTTCTGGCCTTCTGCCTGGCCGGAATCGGCTGTGGTCAGGACGGGGCGGACCCAACCTACAGCGGCCCCAAGACGTTGCCCGAAGAGTTGAAGGCAGCCTATTCGTATACCAGGTTTACAGGCCCCGTGACGGAGCGTATCCTCAAAGAGCGCGCAACGTACACCAAGTGGCAGATCAGCTTTCCTTCCACTCACAACATTCTGCCCGGTCAGCGCGACATCCTCATCGATTATTACGATCTGAAGGGGGACGGGAAAAAACCTGTCATCCTGGTACTGCCGATCCTGGGGGGCAGCAATGACGTGGAGGATTCCTTTGCCAGGTATTTTGTGCAACACGGTTTCTCGGCCGCCCTGGTTCACCGGCAAGAGAAAAAGGATCTCGTTGACGGCCTGGAGTCCATCGACGCCAATTTGTGCCAGATCATCTTCGACCACAGGCAGGCGATAGACTGGATTGAGACACGGGACGAGCTGGATGCCTCCCGAATCGGCGTTTTCGGGATCAGCATGGGGGCCATCAAGGGAGCCCTGATCAGCGCCCTGGACGAGCGCGTCGGCGCCAGCGTATTAGCCCTGGCGGGGGGCAATATTCCCTACCTGCTGACGTATTCTGATGAGCCGGGGATAGCCAGACGAAGAGCCGAGTATTTATCGGAAAATCAGCTGACACTGGCGGATTTGCAGGCAGAGCTGACCCGCAAAATCACCTGTGATCCCATACATTTTGCCGAGTATATCGATGCCGGAAAAGTCCTGATGGTCCTGGCCCTTTTCGACCAAACCGTCCCTTTTGAGAAAGGAAGGGAGTTGCAAGTAAAAATGGGCGACCCGGAAACCATCTACCTGTTTTCCGGCCACTATACCTCGATCCTCTTCAAAAATTACATCAAGTACAAAGCCAGGAAGTTCTATGAACGCACTTTCCCGAAGCGCTGAGGTGGCATGGCAACGCAATTACTTCGAACACGTCATCCGCAGCAACACCGAGTTGTCACAACTGCGCGACTACATCGCCACCATTCCGGCCCGCTGGGAGGAGGACGAATACCGTTGAACAAGCAACCGTTTCTGACCATCTGTCTGGCGGCTCTCCTTCTTCTCGCCTGCGCCCTCCCCGCCCTGCCCGCCTCGGAGCTGGAACTAGCGGTGCTGCAGGAGATGAATGCCGCCCGCACCGCCCCGAAAGCCTTTGCCGCCCACCTGCAGCGGCACCGGGCTCTCTTCGAGGGGAAGCGCTACCTGCCTCCCGGCGCGACCTATTTCGTACTTACCCAGGAGGGGCCGGCCGCAGTGGACGAGGCGATCGCCTTTCTCAAGCGACAGCGCCCCCTGCCGCCGCTTGCCTGGGCGGAGGGGCTCGCCCGCTCGGCAGCGGAGCTGGTCCGGGCCCAGGCGCAATCGGGGGAGACCGGCCATGGCCGCGGGAAGCTGGGGATGGAGGGGCGGGTCAGCCGCCAGGTGGAATGGACGGGGAGCATCGGCGAGAATATCTCCTACGGCCCCAACGACGGTCGGGACGTTGTCCTCCAGCTGATCGTCGACGACGGGGTGCGCGGGCGCGGCCATCGCGCCAACTTCTTCTCCCCCGGCTTCCGGTTGGCCGGAGTGGCCTGCGATCCTCATCCGACCCTCAGGACCGTCTGCGTCATCGACTTCGCCGGCGGCGCGACGGAGTGAAGAAAGTTCGCCTCTCGCCCTCTCGAAGCCGAAACCGGCTCTGATTCCTCCCCTTTCGGATTCCACTCAGCGTAAACAAAGGGACAATTCTGGCAAGCCTACTGCAAGCCCTGAAGGATTTTCATCAAGACCGACTTGCGCATCTTCAGCACCTCCCGGTAATCCTTCTGGTCGGTGTCGGCGATCTCCATGCCCAGATCGGAAACCGTGGAATTGAGTATCTCGACAAGGATCTGCTGCTCTGCGGGGTTGATATCGAGTGTAATCATTTGGCTTCCTCCTGAGATAGGCTGATATTTCTACCTTCAAGTGTAAATTGAAAGCCTTGAGAAGCAATCGGTATGAAACTTTGTGCAGCAAGGGGACAGCGCAGCAACGGGAAATATCCGGAAATTGATCGCTCTAACAGATAGTTGCAAATATGTTTTTCTTGATTAATCTTACAACGGGTTGAGAGCCACTTGGGGATGGGGGTGTTTTATGGTTGACTTCGATTTGTTCTGCTCGAAATGGTCGCCGCGCCTGCTGAGCATCATGCGGATCGTGACGGCATTGCTGTTCATGCAGCACGGCGCCCAGAAGCTTTTTGGCGTGCCGGCCGACCCGGCAAAGGTTCCGGTCGACCTGTTCTCACTGATGGGGTTGGCCGGGGTGCTGGAATTCTTTGGCGGGCTGCTCATCCTGCTCGGCCTGTTCACCCGTCCGGTGGCCTTCCTCCTGGCGGGAGAGATGGCCGTAGCCTACTTCATGGCCCATGCGCCCGAAGGATTCTGGCCGCTCCTGAACCGCGGGGAACTGGCCGCGCTGTATTGCTTTGTGTTCCTTTACCTGGCCGCAACTGGTGGAGGCCCGTGGAGCGGAGATCACCAATTGCGCCAACGCAGCTGAGGGGAGCGTGTTGACGCTGCTAATTGGAGGGATACCGGCAAACATGAAAAGGCGGCCTTTCGGCCGCCCGTTATCTGGTCCCCATGCAGGGGACAACCCTTACCCCTGGTTTTTTACCTTGCGCTCCGGTGCCCGACCGAATCAATGGCAACGAAGCAGCTTCTTCCCCTCCTCGAAGAGGACCTCCATCTTGCGCGTACCTGCCAAACACGTCACCACACCCAGCCCGAACAGGGAATGGCTCACCAAAGCCTTAGTCCTGTAAGTTCCGTCCATGTCGTAGGCCATTGCCTGCTCAACCTTCATGGATGGGCGCAGGGTTGCCCACTGCTCCCGCTCGGCGACCGCCGGGTCCAGTTTGGCAGTTCGGGACACCGGGGCCTTCTTGCCCCCGGCGGCCTTGGTACCTTTTGCCGTTAATTTTTTGTCGCTCATGCTGGAACTCCCTTCTTGCTGGCAATGCGATTGCCGAGAGGCCACAAAGGTCACCGGGGTGGGTGGTTCGGTCAGGGCCAAAAAAGGAAGGGCGGCACCAACGCCGCCCTTCCTGCGTTATGGTACAGTCTACTCTGATTAGTCCGTGTTAGGTGAATTTTTTCCTGAATGTTGGGGACCGTTCGCAAATACATTAACATTTTTGACGACTTAAGTATAATTTATTCAGCGAAAGTCGAGAAATCCAATGCCGGGACTTTATCCTTAAAGGAGACATCCCATGGGCAGCAGCAAGGCCGGAAGAGTGTTCCTCATCGCGCTGGTGACGCTCGCCGTTGTCGCCATCGGCGCCATCTGCCTGCACTCCCTCGATGAAATTCATTACCTGAAGTCCTTCTTCCCGCGCTCCTTCACGGTGCAGGAAGCCTTTTACGCCAGCGCGCTCGAGTTGATCAAAGTCATAATTATCTCCCTGCCGCTACTTCTGATCATATCCGTCAGCCTCTTTTTTCTGCGGCAACGGGACAACCAAAAACCAGAAACCCGGAAACCGGGGGCAATACCCCGGAACGGTACCTGACGACGCAAGAGTGCTATAATCATGGGCAGAGGGGGCCTTTCCAAAGGAGGCTACACCATGAATAAATTCCGCATGCTCGTCGCGTTTTTTGGGCTGCTCGCACTTCTTGTCCTGCCGGCTGCAGCCATGCACCACGAGGTGAAGCTCGCCGAAAAAGCCGAAATCGGCAAATACCTGACCGACAGCGAAGGGATGACCCTGTACTGGTTCAAGAAGGACAGCACCGGGCAGAGCGCCTGTGCCGGACCCTGCGTCGACAACTGGCCGATCTTCTACCGGGAGAAAGTCGCCCCGCCACCCGGCCTGAATGCCGATGAGTTCGGCACCATCACCCGCGAGGACGGTGCCAAGCAGACCACCTTCAGGGGGTATCCGCTCTATTACTACAAGGTGGATTCTACCGCCGGTGACACCAAGGGCAACAACATGATGGGTATCTGGTTCGTCGTCGTACCCGAAAACTTCCCGCCCAAATAGCCGCCCGAGGGGTGCATCGCGGCAGGGCAAGCGGGGATGGCGGGCATGTGCAACCGTCCCCGCATGTGCGAGGGGGGCTGTTGACGTAGAAAATGGTGAGGCACGCCTGATCGGTGCCCCGTTCCTTCGGGGCGCGGGCGGAGAGAGAAGCCATGAAACTCCGTGGGAAGCTCCTGATTCTCCTGCTGGTCATCGCCCTGGTGCCGCTTCTCCTGAGTGCGCTGCTGCACCAGGTCACCATGCGTCGCCTGGGCGTCAATCTGACGACTGACACCCGAAAGGTTTTGGAGGAAAGGGTATACCAGTTCCTGCAGGGTAGAGTGAAAGACTTCGGGGTCGCACTGCGGCGGAACCAGGAAACCCTCAGGCTGGCCCTGGAATTTCAGGCCCGCGAGGTCGAATGGCGACTGGCTGCGGAAAAGCCCCGGCGGTCTCCGGCCTTCATCGCTGCCGATTCCCGGCGTGGGCATCCGCCGTCAGCAGAACTTACCCTCTCTGAGCGGCATCTCGGGGCGGGGTCGGAGGGGATGCTCCTGCCCATCCCGGGTTCCCACCGGGAGCAGGCCATGTTCCTGGTCCGCGGCACCGACCCCCAGGCGGTGGCCGGCGACATCGCCCGGCTCGCCAACCTTACCGAAGCATACCGGCGCATCCACCAGATCCTCCCATCCCTCCTCTACCGTCAGCATACGGCCCTGGAATCGGGCCTCTACAGCAGCTACCCCTGGCAGGATGTCTTCGCGGTGGACCAGGATCCACGGAAGCAGCCCTGGTACTTTCAGGCAAGCGCCCGCGAGGGTCTGTCCCGGCAGGTGGTCGCCGACCCCACGACGGGAAAACCGTTGCTGACGATATCCCTGCCGGTACGCCGCCGTGATGGCTCCTTCGCCGGCGTGACCGCCATCGACGTGGCCTATGATCGCCTGTTCGCCGACTGGCGACGGCCTGAACGGTGGGCTGGCCAGGCTGAATCGATGGTGGTGGTTCTCCACGGCGCGGACGGGAAGCTGGGGACAATCGAAATTCTGCTCCGGGAGAGCCTGCCGGGAACGGAGGAAGACTGGAAAATCCCGCCGAAAAGAGAGTTTCTCGAATCGGCGACCCGGGAAGAACTGGCTGCTCTCCAGGCCGACGTTATCGCCGGCCGGGCCGGGATAAGGAAAATGGACTGGCACGGCCAGGAGGCCCTGATGGCCTACAGTCCCGGAATGGCCGGCGAGCCCTTCCCCCTGGTGATCGTCCCGGTTGAGCTGGTCCTGGCTCCTGTAGAACAGGCCGAAGCCTATTTCATCGAACAGATCCGCAACGGGCTGGAACTTTACGGCTATCTCCTGCTGGCGGTGGTCGTCTGGGTGGTCGTGACCGCCTTTTTCCGTGCCCGGTCAGTCACCCGTCCGGTGGCCAGACTCGCCGCTGCGGCCGACTATTTGGCGAAAGGGGATTTCAAAACCAAGGTCGATATCCGCACAGGGGACGAACTGCAGGCCCTGGGCGAGGCTTTCAACCGGATGGGGGATCATCTCAAGGAACGCCTGGAGATGAAACGTTCCTTGTCCCTGGCGCGGGAAATTCAGCAGATGCTCCTTCCCACGAGTCCGCCCCACCTCCCGGGATTCGAAATCGCCGGGCAAACCCTTTACTGCGACGAAACCGGCGGGGATTATTTCGATTTCATCGACCTGGGCGCCGGCCGGCTGGGACTGGCGGTCGGGGACGTCACCGGGCATGGCGTCGGGGCGGCCCTGCTGATGGCCACCGCCCGCGGAGTTCTACGCTCCCAGGCCGCCCGCAGCGGGCTGACCATCGGCCAGCTCTTCGCCGACCTGAACCGGCATCTGGTCGAGAACACCGCCGACACTCTGTTCATGACCCTTTTTTACGGCATCATCGACAGTGATAACCGTACTTTCCACTGGATTTCGGCCGGGCACGGTCCGGTTTTCCAGTTTAGTCAGCAATCCGGCCATTTTACTGAACTCCCCAGCACCGCCATTCCCCTCGGCATTATGGCGGAGGCCGCCTTCGAAGCCGGTGGTTCAAGGGTTTTGCATAGGGGGGATATCCTGCTGGTCGGAACCGACGGCGTCTGGGAGACGGAAGGACCCGGTGGAGAGCTGTTCGGGATCGCGCGCCTGCAGAAGGCAGTCGCCGGCTCTGCCGATGGCACGGCGGAGGACATCCTCGCTGCCGTTATGGCGGCGGTGGCCAGTTTCCGCGGCGAGGCGTCACCGCAGGATGACCTGACCCTGATCGTGGTCAAAGGCTGATGCGGGCGGAAGGTTCACCCTCTCCCTGCCGGCAGCGTCCAGATCGAGCCTCACGGCCCACTGTCAGATGAGATCTTCAACGACAGCGGGATGATCGGCTGGCAATGACGCCTGGAATTGTGTAGACTATACGCTCCGTTATCCCGATATCTTAAAAAGGAGTCCACTGTCATGAGCCTGAAAGGCACCCAAACCGAAAAGAATATACTGACCGCCTTTGCCGGCGAAAGCCAGGCCCGCAATCGCTACACCTACTTCGCAGCCAAGGCCAGGAATGAGGGGTATGTGCAGATGTCTGCATTCTTCGAAGAGACCGCCGACCAGGAAAAAGAACACGCCAAGCGCCTGTTCAAGTTCCTGGAGGGGGGAGAGGTCGAAATTACCGCCGCTTTCCCGGCCGGCAGGATAGGCTCCACCGCCGAGAACCTCAAGGAAGCGGCTGCCGGAGAAAACTACGAACATTCCGATATGTACCCCTCCTTCGCCCGTATCGCCAGCAAAGAAGGGTTCCATCAAATCGCCTCGGTTTTCGAATCGATCGCCGTCGCCGAGATGCAGCACGAGAAGCGCTACCTGGCCCTGCTGGCCAACATCGAGAACGGCCGGGTTTTCAAGCGAGAGGATACGGTGACCTGGCGCTGCCGCAACTGCGGCTACTTACATGCCGGGACCGAAGCGCCTAAGGCCTGTCCCGCCTGCGATCATGCCCAGGCCCACTTCGAGCTGCTCGGCGAAAATTACTAGGGACGAAAAAACAGAGAACTGAAGTGTTTGGATTTTCCTACCTGGCGAATTATGCGTCCTGGCGCTGGGTCAGCTTTTCTGTGGCAGGGATACGGTGATCGAACGGATTGACCATCTCAACATCGTGGTAAGCGACCTCGACAGGACGAAGGAGTTCTTCTGCCTGCTCGGCTTCAGGGAAGGGATCCGCTCGGAGCTCGACGCCCGTTTTCTGGAAAAGCTAACCGGTATCCGGGGTGCCCGGGGAAGGTTCGTCGCGCTGCATCACCCCGGCTCCGGAATGGCCATCGAGCTGCTGAAGTTCGATACCAACACCCTCCCGGCCGACGATCCCGGCCAGGCCGACCGGATCGGCTATCGCCACCTCGCCTTTGCCGTTGCCGACATCGAGATGACCGTGCACCGGCTGCAGGAGGCCGGGGTCGAATTCCTCAGCCCCATCCAGACCTGGGAGAAGACCGGCAAGAAGCTGGTCTATTTCCGCGGCCCCGACGGCATCCTGCTAGAGCTGGCCGAATACCCGCAGCAAGTACTAAAGCATCCCTAGCGGGGCGGACCCACGGGTCCGCCCCTACTTCCAGGTGCTGAGAATGTTCTCTTCGAGCCAGGCATACTCCCCGGCCAGAACTCCCCGCGCCAGAGAATAGGCACTCCCGTCGTCGTTGCGGCAGAGTCCCCGGCGCAGTTGGCCGATGCGCCGCCGTGCCTGCCGGCAGAATAGATCGGCGAGCTCTTGCGCTCCGACCGGCGCCTGAGGGCTGGCGGCCCGCGACAGAACGGCCCCCATTGCAAAAAGTTCGACACCCACGTCCACCAGACGCGCCAATACCAGCTGTCTCTTCTGCAGCCCCTGCCCGTGACGCAGCATCATGTGAAAAAGGTCCCGCGCCAACCGGCGGGGAGCGTTTTCGAGATAACGCAGGTGCCCCTTGAGGGCGGCGGGCATCGCCACCTCCCCGGCCGTTGTGCGGCGTGGCAATAGCAGGGACGGGTACCAGCGGGCGTAGAACTTGAGAGCTTTTTTCAGGTCCGGCTTGCCGGCGACGGCCGTGATCCCGGTCGCCTTGAGATGCGGGTCGAGGGCTTCGCGGGCGATGAACAGGCGCAGGATCTCGCTGGTCCCCTCCCCAATAAGATAGAGACGGGCATCCCGCAGCATCCGTTCGACCGGCATCCCCGCTTCCCCCCGGGCGCGCAGGCTGTCGGCCGTCTCGTAGCCACGCCCGCCGCGCACCTGCAGGGCGGCATCGAGGGCGCCCCAGGCGGCCTCGGTGCAGAAGAGCTTGGCCGCCGCCGCCTCCAGGCGGATGTCCATCCCCCCCCCATCGGCCATAGCGGCACCCAGCCAGGCAAGGCTGTCAACGGCGAAGGTGTCGGCGGCGATGCGCGCGATCTTGTTCGCCACCGCCTCGTGGTGCCCGATCGGCGCGCCCCACTGGCGCCGCTCGTTCCCCCAGCTGCGGCAGATGGTCAGCGCCTGTTTCATGACCCCACTGCAGAAGGCCGGGATCGACAGGCGGCCGATGTTGAGAGTACGCAGGGCCAGGCGCAGTCCTTCCCCGGGCCCGACCATGACATTTTCTCTGGGGACCCGGACGTTGCTGAAGGAGAGCAGCCCGTTCTGAATCCCCTTGAGCCCCATGAAATCGCAGCGGACCTCGGTTTTCAGGCCCGAGGAATTCCCCTCGACGATGAAGGCGGTGATCTCGGGGCGCGCCGCCCGTAGGTCGTTGGTGCGCGCCGTCACCACCAGCAGTTCGGCGATGGGGCCGTTGGTGGTCCAGAGCTTTCGGCCGTTGATGCGCCAGGCAGTGCCGTCCTCGGCAAGGGTGGCGGTGGTGGTCATCTGTGAAGGGTCGGAGCCGGCTCCCGGTTCCGTCAGGGCGAAGGCGCTGATCGCTCCCGCCGCCAGGCGTGGCAGGAACCTGTGTTTCTGTTCGTCGGTGCCGAACATCAATAGCGGCTGCGCCACCCCGATGCTCTGATGCACCGAAAGTAGCAGGGCTGTGGAGCCGCAGTGGCTGGCAACCAGATGCAGGATGCGGTTGTAATTGACCTGGGAAAAGCCCAGCCCTCCATACTCCACGGGGATCTTGATGCCGAAGAGGCCAAGCTCCTGCAGCCCGTCGATCACCGCACGGGGAATCTCCTTCTCCCGGTCGATCCGGTCCGCATCCAACTGCTCCCGCAGAAAGGCGGCAAGCTTCACCAGCACCGCATCCCCGGCGGCCTTTTCGGCCGGGTCCTGCTCCGGCCAGGGGAAAAGGAGGTCGGACCGCAGACGCCCCATGAATAACTCACCCAGAACGCTCGGCCGTCGCCATTCGGCCTCTCTGGCTGCTTCGGCAACCGCCATGGCGCTCTTTTCGTCCGCACCCTCTCCGCGCATGATCCGGTCCTTTCCCGACGTACTCTTACATTAAAAGATAGCAGGGATTTGCCGAACTGCCTTCGGGAAAACGGGATTCGGAAGGGCATGAGGGATCAGCCCGGCAGACCTCATGTTCCCCCTACAACGAGATCCGGCTTTATGCTATAACTGCTTGCGGCTTCAACCGCTCCTCTTTTTCTGGAGAACCATCCGTGACCTACTGGCTTCTTTACCTGGCCACCGGCGCGGCCAGCATCTTCACCGCCCCCATCGGTGCCAGGCTGGCACACAGCCTGCCGGTGAGTCAGCTGAAAATAATCTTCGCCCTCCTTCTCATCGCCATGGGGACAAAGATGCTGACAGGTTTCCTGTAAGCGGCGCTGCAGCCGAATCACTCAACCTGCCGGACTGGAAGGCATGAACGATCCGCGTACGTCATGGAACAGCCGTTGGCGGGACAAGTCCGACGATCCCTGGGAGCCGGACCCCTGGCTGCTCAAAATCCGGCCCCTGCTGCCCGCCGGGCGGGCGCTCGACATCGCCTGCGGCAGGGGGCGCAACTCTCTGTATCTGGCTGAGCAGGGGCTGTCCGTCACCGCCGTCGACGTCTCCGATGAAGCGCTGGCACAGCTCAGCCGCGAGGCTGCCCACCGCAACCTGCCGGTGAAGACCCGGCGTGTCGATCTCGAAGCCGACCCGCAGTTGCCGGGCGCAAATTTCGACCTGGTACTCGACTTCTTCTACCTGCATCGGCCGCTGCTGCCGCAGTTGCTGGATTCAGTGCGGCCAGGCGGGGTCGCGGTGCTGCGGACCTTCAGCAGCGCAGGCTCTTTTCCCGGCGGACCGGACAACCCGGATTTCGTGCTGCGCCCCGGGGAGCTGCTGGAGATCTTTGCCGGCTGGGAGATTCTGCTGCACGAGGAAGGGATGGAACCCTCCCGCAAGGGAGGTTCTCTGGCGGGTATTGTCGCTCGCCGGCCGGCTCCGGCGGCCGAAGCCGAGAATTCAGGGATAGCCGGCAAAGAATAGCCTCGGCAAACGTGCAGAAGGGAGGAGCCACCTCCTCCCTTCCGCAGCATTACACAGCCGAAAGCGGCTTACAGAAATTCGGCCCGACGGTTCTGCGACCAGGCGCTTTCGTCCGAGCCGGCAAGGGCCGGGCGCTCCTCGCCGTAGCTGGTGCTGTTCAGACGCTCGGCGGCAACGCCGAGACTCACCAGGTAGTTCTTGACGGCTTCGGCGCGGCGCTGCCCCAGCGCCAGGTTGTACTCATCCGAACCCCGCTCATCGCAGTTCCCTTCGATGGTCAGCCTGGCGGCCGGATTCTGCCGCAGCCACTCGGCGTTGCGAGCGAGGATCTCCCGCGCTTCCGGTGTCAGGGTGTAGGCATCGAACTCGAAGAAGACCTTCTCCAGTTTCAGCAGGGAGGCGACCGGCGCAGCAGCTTCGCGCACCGGTTCGGTGCTAAGCCGGGCTGGCGCCGGCGCCGGCGCCTCGCCGCTGCCCGCAGCCACGGTCTGCTCCACCGGTGCCGGCGGCGCGATCTCGGCGACGGGAGCCACGGGTTTCTTGGCGCAGGCATTCGCAGTCAGCAGACAAACGGCGGCAACGAGTAGAGTAATGGTCGATTTGTTCATGGCGTTTCACTCCCTTTTCAATTGGGTTTTTGGTTTGTGGCCAGACTCGCCTATAGCGGCACTATTGCCGAAGGAGCAGGCGACCCGGCCGGGGATTCCTTCAGGTAAAAATGGGGAGGGAGGTGACGGCTCGGGAATTCCAGCCTTTCGCCCGCGCCGGTCATGCCAATGTTATCCTCCCGAAATCACTCTGTAGCTTCTTGTCTTTTCAATTCGAGGCTTTCCGGGTTGATCGTCGCCCCGGCGGCCAATCCTGTAAACATCCCGACAACATGGATCAGATGACCGACCAGGATGGCAGCCAGTCCGCCCTGAGAATCGATGCCGCCACCAAGACTTGCATAGAAGAAGAGACCAATAAAAGCGAGGGAGTCGAGACGAATCGTGAGCCGTAAGGGTGTGAAAAACGGGAGAAGGTCAAGAAGGGGTGGTGCGAATTCCATGCTCCGATCCGCGCTTCGGGCAACGAAGAATCCGAGAAGACCGGCGATGGCTCCTGACGACCCGAGGCTATGAAGGGGACCCAGAAAAGAGAGTGGATGCATCAACGTCCCTACCCCGCCGGCAACGATTCCCGTCAGCAGGTAAAGACCAAGAAAATGACGGCTGCCGAGACGCTTTTCGACCAGGGGCCCGACCGACCAGAGGAAAATCACGCACCCCCAGAGCTGCCAGCCCCCGGTGTGCAGAAACAGGGCGGCGATGGCGCTCAGCGGCACATTCCAGAAATTAGGTTCCGCCGGGACAAAAGCCAGGTTGTTCCACAGGGTAGAGGGTTCGAGATGGACTGCCAAACCATAGTAGAGCAGGATGTCCAGCAGGATGATGCCATAGGTGCCCCAAGGTATCCACTGCTGCCTGCACTCCTCCGGCATGACCCGCTCCCAGAGGACATTGAAATGCTCCGCAATGCCAGCCGTGGCTTCTTGTTCGGTGAGCACCCCCCGAACCATGATGAAGAGCAGATAGATGACTGGCAGGATGATGAAGCCGATGGACAACAGGCCGGGACCCAGCAGGGTTTGAAGCCCGGCCAGCCCCAGGATGAGCAGGCCGCACTGGACCATAAACGGCTGTGCCGCAATCCGGCCAAAAAACGACATCCTTCCCGCTCCGATCGGCTCGTCGGCCGTCGAAAACCCCTGACAAACAGGAGGCTGCAGCCACTCCTGGGCCCTGCGTTCCTGCACACGGGCGAATTTGGCGAAAAAAATGCCACAGACGATGCAACTTTCCCCCTTGTCCTGTCTATGTCCACAGGCAGGGCAAACACAAGAGGCAGAATCGTGAAGCGGCTTGGAGACGAGTGGCTCGTCATTGCGGGGTGCAGCATTGGATTCCACCGGTTCCATCGGCACCACGGTAGCTAATGCACCCAGTTTCTGAAAGGAATTGCATAGACTGTTGGCTTTAAACTCGTCGAGATTTTTCTTCAGGGTAAAGGCGCCGCCGGAAAAAAGCCGTTCAACGGTTTTTCTGTCGAACCCGCAAAATTTCTGGAGGTTCTCCTTGACCTCATCCTCATCGAAATCAAAGCCGATCTCACCCTTGAAAACGATCTTGTACAATCCGTCTTGCATGGCATCCTTTCAGCAACCGCAGGTCCGGGAGCAAGGTCCGGCTGGACTGACGATTCCTCTGCGCGAATCAGGAATGTCCCCCATAAATACTCAAGGGGTCCACGCCGCGAATGAGAGTGCAGCGATTCTGAAATTTATCAGCATCTTGACATCAACCGAGAGGTCCCTCTGAATGCCCCCCTACCAACTGAACGACAAACTGGTCATCGGCATTTCCTCCCGCGCCCTTTTCGACATGGAGCGGGAAAACGAGATTTTCGAAACCCAGCATGAAGAGGGTTACGCCCGCTATCAACGCGAGCATGAAAACGTACCACTGGCGCCAGGCACCGCCTTCCCGCTGATCAGGGCACTGCTCAACCTCAACCGACTTATCCCCGAGCGCCGGCTGGTCGAGGTCGTGGTCATGTCGAAGAACTCCCCCGACACCGGATTGCGGGCTTTCAACTCCATCGAGCACTACAGACTCGACATCACCCGGGCCGCTTTCACCCGGGGCGATTCGCTGGCCACCTATCTTGAGGCCTTCGATGTCGACCTCTTTCTCTCCAAACATGAAGGGGATGTACAGGCCGCCATCGACAGCGGCGTCGCCGCCGCCGTGCTTTACGAACCACCCGAGGAAGCCTGCGACGAGGAACAGCAGGAGATCCGCATCGCCTTCGACGGCGACGCCGTGCTCTTCTCCGACGAGTCGGAAAAAATCTACAAGGAGCAAGGGCTGGAGGCGTTCCTGGCGCACGAGCGGAAGAACCGCGGCAACAACCTGCCCGAGGGCCCCTTCGCCAAACTGCTGAAGACCCTCTCCCTGGTACAGAAGCAGTTCGAGCCGGGCCGCTGCCCGGTGAAGATCGCCCTGGTCACCGCCCGCAGCAGCCCCACCCACGCCCGGGTCGTGCATACCCTGCGCGACTGGGGAGTGACGATCGACAAGGCTTTTTTCCTCGGCGGCGTCGCCAAGGACAAGGTGCTCAAGGCCTTCGGCGCCCAGATTTTCTTCGACGACCAGGATGTGCATCTGTCGCCGGCCTCGAAGCTGGTCCCCTCCGCCCGCGTCCCCTACAAGGGGGGCATCCTGGGGGGCGGGGGTTGAAGCGCACCCGGCAGGCCCGCGCCCGATCAGACTCCGCCTTTCTGCTCGGAATTTATTTCTATGAACCGTGCGACAACCTGGACCAAGGCTTCCCGGATTATTATCGATCGATAAATTCAACTGCCTTTCCAAGCATTTCCGGGACCATTTCCATGTTGTTCCTGAGCAACTCAAGCCGGATGCTTTCCAGTGAGTCCAGGTAAAACCTCTTCGGGATAAATTGCATCCCCACCGAAATCGCCAGCAGCAATCCAAGTATCACTGTGCCCCGCGGAACCAGGTCCTGCACAATCCCTTGCCTCCGCACCCTGTAGCCAGCATAGGGTAACCCCGGTTTTATTCTTGAAAGTTCCCGGCCTGATCTGAAGGCATCATAAATGGAAACAATCCACATCAGAAAAGACAATGGAATGGACGAAAGCGCGACTGCAAGGTAGATTTCAAAAACAAACCTGTCATGGCTGGTCTTGAGAACAGGCCAGACGTTCTGGGAAATCACCAAGACAAAAGCGGAGGAGATTCCCACCAGTCCGAACAACAGAAAGAAGAACCCCTTTCTGGGCTGGCCGTTCAGGAACTGGCCCCATCCAGGGAAAAGAAAGGAACAAAACGGAGGCCAGATTCCATTGTCCACACCCCGGAAAGGTTCGGACCTCGATTTTGTTGTCCTGTTATAGGCGTCAATGGCATTACACAGCCATACAACGAGGCCGGCGATAAAGAAAACGACGAGACCGATGATGGGTGCGAACATCGGAATGCCCATTTCAGAGATAAACTGGCTTACGGAAGACTGGAAAAATACGAGGCAAGAGAGCCCAGTGTAAAAGAAAAGCATGGATGCCAAGAATTTCGATCCCGGTCCGTAATCCCGGATATACATCTGCCCGCTTCCCCATATGAACATTGAGAAACTGAAGGACAATGCCGGACTTTTTTGCGGGGCCCTGGGGAAAGGGCGTTTCTCTGTCCGGATTTTTTCCTGGGAATTCCCCCTTTTCTGGTTATCGATGGTCTGGCTTTTAGCCGGTGATTTCTCCCAGTTATCGTCAGGAATGACCCAAATCTTTTGACTCATTTTTCCCCTCTGTTCCCTTTGAAGAGAGGGGCAGCTTCGCTACCCCTCTCTGATAGCCGGATCCAATGGCAATCAAACGCACGAACCTTTTCTTTAAACGGCGGGCAGGAAGTCAATCGGGTACAAAATGGTCGTCTTCGGCACGTCTTCTTTCGGACCGAAGTTGAACCTCTTGACGCGGTCGACAATCTGGGCGACCAGCTCGGGCGAGGCCAAATCAGTCGACTCCACCGAGCACGCGGACACCTCGCCACCCGGTTCGATCGTGATTCGCATCAGGATCTTCCCTCGCAGTGTCGGATTCTTGCGCAATTCGGTGTTGTATATCCGATAGAGCGCCGCCTTGTATCGATCGAATACGATCTGGATTTCTTCGTCGGTTCGGGCCGGACCAGGTCCAGAGCTCAGCGGCCTTGACTCTTCCGCCAGACCCGCGACGGCACTCTCAACCCGCGCAAAGCCCACACCGCCAAGTCGACCACCATTGCCGCCTCCGCTACCACCGCCACTTCCGATATTCCGACTCACCCCGGCATTGCTGATGCCACCACTGCCGCCGCCCTGTGCCTGCATCGCTACCAGTGAGCGCTGGGCGCGGGCCTGCCCTGCCGCCTGCGGGGCTTCCTTACTCAGACGGGCCTCGGTACCGAGCCTCGCAACGGGAGTTTCTTCCAGGAGGTCGGCAAAGGTGTTTTTGAACGCCAGAACACCGGTGTTTTCAGCTTTTTTCCGTGCTATCTGCGATTCGGCGGGGGCCGGTTTCGGCTGCTCCTTGGTCGGACGTTCCTGAGATTTTTCCGATTTCTCCGGTTTTTCCTGATCAGGCTCGGGTTTCTTCTCCTCCCGGGGGCGTTCAGGCACCGGTTCCGGCTTGGGGGGATCCTTCCTGACCAGCATCGCCAGCCGCTCCGGAATCTCAACCACCATGGCCGAACGGTCCGGAACCGGCACATTCACCAGGGGAATGAGATAGCCAAAACCAATGCTCAAGAACAAGGCGAGGAGGAGGGCGCGGCGGAAGCGCCTTTCGCTCTCGCCCTCCGTGGTCCAGGGCATGGTCATCAGTCGATAAGGAACGGGCGAAATCTCCCGTTCTACAATGAACTCTTCCTTGCGCCGTTCTTCACGGGCATGCGCATCTCGTACCTCTTCGTAGAGGTAGTCCAAATCGTCCAGGTGCTGGTTGACCTGCGCCTTAAGGGACGCCTGCTTTTCCAGAACCCCCCGAATTACCTCCTCGAATTCAGCGATACGCCCCCGAATACGGGCCAGATGTCCAGGGGTGTCCTTGACCTCCGGCACCCCTTCCCAAAAAAGTTCACTCGCTTCCAGTCCGCCCAGCTTGTCGAGCGCATCGCAAACAACTCGCAAGGCGTCGAACCGCTGCTTGTCGGTGGAAAACGTATCGAACTCTGCCTCCACAACGCGCAGTTCATCTTTGAGCACCTCGAGTTTTCCCCGCGTTTGCTCAATCTGCGCGTTCAGTGGCTCCAATTCCTGTGCCAATAAGGATGTATCCACGGAATCCACCCTAAGTTTGCGAGGCTTTCTGGATGACGGCGAGGGAAATCTTCCCGTATCCAGAACCCGTGCAGGTTGACATTATTTTCTTGAGCGCACTGAACGGAATCGTTTTATCCGCAAGGATAGTGACCTCCTTGCTTTCAACGACCGTCTTGGTGCTTATCCCGATGATACTGCGTTCGAGTTGTTTCAGCCGATCGGTTACCGCCGCAATCGTCTCATTCCTGGTTGCAAGCAGTTCGGGCGTGCTGATCACGGCTTCGCCCTGAACCAGCACCACCTCCGGACTTACCATGATCACCACCGTCTCTCTCGGCTTGGCCTCGACCACCGAGTCGGGAAGCTTGATTTCCCTGGGTGCTTCCAAGACCTCGCTGGCAGAAGAGTTGAACAGCAGGAAGAACACCAGAATGGTGAAAACATCCATCAGCGACGTCAGGTTCAGACCAGTCACCTTTTTCTTGTTGCGCCCCATTCGTCTGATGCGTCTGGTATTCGTCATGGCGCGTCTCCAATCGATATGTCGGGGAAGAGCGCGACTCTCTGAATCTCTTCACTCCCTGCTACCCGCACTTCGGCGCTCCGTAAAGTGTCCATGACGAGAATCAGGTAGTCGTATTCGATATCCGGTTCCAGCAGGACCGTCGCGTCTTCCTTGTCCGGGTACTCGGCCTTCAGACGGAGGAGTACTTCGGACAGCTTCTTCATATCGTACTGATCGCCTATTTTCGGAATGGCAGCCATCACGGAGGACCCGTTGGCAAGCTCCATTCCTGCATTGCGGACGATCACTTCGATACTGAAGTTCGGCTGGTTTAAAGCCGCCCCGCCGGCGCTGGTCGGCACGCTCAACTCCATGATCGTCACCCGCGAGAAAACGGCACTGATGAGCAGAAACGGTATGAGCACCACCATCAGATTCAGGAACGTGGTGATATCCAGATCAGGTGTTTCTTTCGTTCGCCGTTGGTAGTGATGTCGTTTCGCCATAATCAACTCGCCTGGAATTGGCGCTTGGCAGTATTGGAAATGCTGTTCAGCGCCTTGACCGATGCCATCTCGAGGCTGTCCACGATCTGACCCGTGGTCGAAGTCAGCTTGGCATGGAGAAGCAGCAGCGGGATCGCCGCCATCAGACCAAACGCCGTAGTATTCATGGCGACCGATATACTGGCGGACAGCAGGTCGGCCTTCTCGGCGGGGTTTGCATTGGCAACTGCGGTGAACGCCTCGATCAGACCCATGATGGTGCCGAGCAGTCCGAGCAGGGTGGCAATGTTCGCGAGCAGACCCAAATATGGGGTCCGCTTTTCGAGCTGCGGAATGATCTCCATCATGCTCTCCTCCATGGCGATTTCGATGTCTTCACGACGCCGAACCGCACCCTGGCGCGCCAGACCCATTCCCAGCATCTGTGAGATGGTGGATTTGTCTTCGTTGACCATCTCCCGCGCCTTTTCGAACTCACCCTCGGCCAGAACCGGATGCAGCAGGTTCCACATTTTGCGGTTCGCGCTCCGGATGCGGCTCAAGTGGATCCAGCGCTCGACTGCGATGGCCATACCCACCGCAAACACGAGCAGAATGGGGTACATGAACAACCCGCCCTTCTGAAAAAACCCGACCAACGAATAGATAGATCCCATCACTTAATCCTCCCATTAATGAAGTTTGTTATTTAGCGGTGCTGACTTCGTAGAAAGCCAGCTGCCGCATGAAGACGTCTCGATCCACCGGCACGTCACCCTCGTTCAACATCCTTTTCAAACTGGTTTCCACCCCAATTTCTGAGCTTTTCCATGGAACGATATACAAGGATTTCGGGGCTTCGTCGTTGCCGACGATGGACATGCCCGAGAGCTCCTTGGGATCCGTATCCTTTTCCTGGGCCATGGCCGACACGGTTGAAACCAGGGTTACACACAGAATGAGAACCAATTTCCGATACATTTCACCTCCTATCGCTCAAGGCGGGCGCGCAGGTCGGCAACCCACATCTTGACCTGTTCATCACTGGGCATGGCCTCACTGTAAATCTCGTATTGCTCAAGGGCACAAGTCTGGTCATTCAGATACAGATCGCAGAGAATCCCGAGATTTCTGCGCGCCGGATGATAATCGGGAAAGGTCGCAAGCGTCTTCTCATAGATCGTCCGGGCCTCGGCAAAACGTCCGGCTTTGCGTAACAGCAAACCGTATTCATTACTCGCCACGGGGTGCTCGGGAACCAGTTCAAGCGCGGTTTTCAGATGCTGCTCGGCCTGCTCCAACTTGTCGGTGTGCTTATAGGCAATTGCAAGGTTGACATAAGGCGCCGTGACTCCCGGTGACCGGTCGACCACCTTTTCCAGCAGCCCGATGGCCTTATCGTAGTTCCGATTTTTCATCATCTCGATGGCTTGCTCAAAATCCCGGCGCGACTCCGCATCCATATCGGGTGTTTCCATGATGATGAATCCATCCCGGCCATCCGTAAGTCGCGACACGACGGGACCGGCTGGCAGGGAGGGCTCCGCCGGCAGAGAAGGAACAACATTCTCTACGGACTCCGTCTTGGGCTTGCTTCCGGTGGCACACCCGGCAAAAGCCGTAAGCACGACCACCAGGATCATGAATCGGGAAGGGGTCCGTCGTATTGCCCACTGCAACAGCTGTGTATTTATGCCCTGCATCGCATAACTCCCCGTCGCTCGGTTTAGACCTATTGCACAGCAGCGGCCGGCGGAACTGCCGCAGCCTTCACCGGTTCGTCCACTTTCACCGGTTCGTCCACCTTCACCGGTTCGTCCACCTTCACCGGTTCGTCTACCTTCACCGGTTCGTCTACCTTCACCGGTTCGTCTACCTTCACCGGTTCGTCTACCTTCACCGATTCGTCTACCTTCACCGATTCGTCTACCTTCACCGATTCGTCTACCTTCACCGATTCATCTACCTTCACCGATTCATCTACTTTCATCGGCACTTCGATTTGAGCCGGCTCTGTAACTGGCTCTGCCCCTGCGTTTCCGACCTGCTCGACTGGCGCTTCGGGCGTGGGTTCCGTCACCGGAGCCTGCCCTTCTGACATCGGCGCCGCCGGCGATGCCGGCCTGTCCAGTTCGAAAATGAAGGTATCCAGCGAACTGATGATGTCGCTGGTTTCTTCCGGCTTGGCATATCGGGCGGGTACGAACTCTGCCAGTTTCTGCAGACTCTTGTCGACCCATACGTTGTAGATGCCTTGGGAAATCAACTTGAGATTGCTCTCGTGGACAACTATGGCCTTCTCCTCGAACGGATACGCCTGCTCTTCGATGGCCAGTTCGTACTGTTCCAGTTCCACAGCGCTCAGCCCTTCGGGACGCTCGGACTGCATCAGGGCTTTGCTGAAGTGGGCATTGATCTCGGCCAGATAAAATGTCGCCGCGGCAGTGACCTCCCCGACTTCATAATCGAGGAGCTTGTTGAATTCCTGCATGGCCGCCTTCATCAGATCCCGTTTCTTGCGCAGGTTGACCTCGAAGGGTTGGTTAAGCCTGACTTCAACGAACTGGTCATATCCCGGCTCCGCCAGCACCAGCGCGGCATTCGCGGCTAGATACCGGGTCCGGGCGGTACGCTCGCCCCCTGCCGACGCGTCGATCGCGACGATCTTCTTGAGCTCGTTCAGATAGTTTGTCTGATCGTTCTCCGTCTTCAGCATTTCGGCGATTTTGTTGCGTGTTTCCAGGTTGAGCTCCACCGGTCGAGGGAAATAGTCCACGTAGCGCCGGTAAACCTCGAGCGCGCGGGCGCTGCTGCCCGCCTCTTCATGCAATTCCGCCGCGATCAGGAGGGCATCCCGTCTCACCTCTTCGTCTCGGGATTCCCTTTCGATGCGTTCATATTCATTGGCCGCCAAGGAAAGCTGTCCGGCTTCCCGGTAGACGAAGGCCATTTTCTTGGTCACCTCAGGCTGCAGTTCATGGTCGGGGAACAGGTTTCGGAATCCCGTCAGCACGGTAGCCGCCATTCCCCAGTCTTTGAGCTGGATCAGGGCCGCGCCGGCATCGTATTCGGCGGTCGCCCTGACCTTGGAGGTCGGCGCCATGCGGCCCACCCGCAGGAAGTGGTCTGCCGCAGACCGATAATCCTCGACGGCATTCGCCTGCTCACCCTGTTTGTAAATCGACGCCGCCAGATTGTCGATCAGGGCGTCACGTGCCTTGTCTTCTGCGGGCAAGAAGGCAAGTACATTCACATAGGCAGTTTCGGCTTCGTTGTAGCGATGAAGCTCGTAGGACGAATGGGCGACGACCAGCCATGCCCCGCGGAGGACATCCACCTCGGCACCGGGAAACACCTCGATGAGTCTTTGCGCGGCGGCCAGCGCCTGCTCGAAATCCTTCATAGCGTAGAGATCATCCGCTGCCGCCCCGAGGACGATCGCCGCCTTCTCGTGTTCCGGAAAGATTTCGGCAAACTTCAGTGAGCTGCGGACAACCTCCCGCTTGACCAGGTCTTTGCCTGTCGGCGAGACGGCGCCCAGATGCTCCCGGTAGGCGTAAACCGCCGCATAGCCGGCTGTGGATGATTTCTCGTGGCGCGGGTAGTCATAGGCTGTCTTTTCGTATTCCACT
>Ga0256865_1000177_pt1 | contig 22269 bp, 18 predicted proteins | sample RVTome_14_FD_187337 | JGI IMG/M metagenome (GOLD analysis project Ga0256865, IMG submission 187337) | Soil microbial communities from uranium-contaminated site in the Upper Colorado River Basin, Wyoming, United States - RVT145D125 HiSeq ... | reverse complement strand
ATCAGCCGATTGCATTCCAGGGTGCTCTTTTTGCCCGCGGCGCTGTACTCGACACTGACGCCTTTTCTGCCCGTCGCAATCCGGCTGATCTTCGCCCCGAGCACGATGTCGAGCCCCTGCTCCTTCGTGAAGAGCTTCCACGCCTCGCCGGCGACGGACTCGTCGGCGGCAGGCAGAAACGTATCGAGCATCTCGAGCAGCGTCACGCGGGCCCCCAGACGGCGCCACACGCTTCCCATCTCGAGGCCGATTACGCCGGCGCCGACGACGCCGAGCCGCTTCGGAAGGTCGGTGAGCGCCAGTGCGCCGGCGTTGTCGAGGATCTGCGCCTCGTCGACGGGCGCATCCGGCAGGGGCCTCGGATTCGATCCCGTGGCCACGATGACGTGCTTCGCCGCGAGGGGCTCTCTCGATCCGCCCGATACGCCGACCTGCCAGCCTTCCGCACCTTTCCCGACGAAGCCTCCGCGCCCGTGGAAAAACTCGACCTTGTTCTTCCTGAAAAGATAGCTGATGCCGTCATTGTTCTGACGCACGACCTTGTTCTTGCGCTCGAGCATTTGCGCGAGGTCGAGCTCCAGGCCCTTCACGCGTATGCCGTGCTCGCCCAGGGCATGCCGGGCGTGATCGTAGTGCTCCGAGGACTGGAGGAGCGCCTTTGAGGGGATGCATCCGACGTTGGTGCACGTGCCGCCCAGGGCGGGCTTGCCGGCCGCCGTCTTCCATTCGTCGATGCAGGCGGTTTTCAGCCCGAGCTGCGCTGCGCGGATCGCCGCGATATAGCCGCCGGGGCCCCCGCCAATCACGACTACGTCGAATTGCTTGCTCATATTCGTGAACAGTGAATGGTGAAGGGTGAATGGGCCAAGCCAGACGAATCAGCAGCCGTTCTATTCACTGTTCACGATTCACCATTCACGCCTTCTCAGATGTCAAGGAGGATGCGGGCCGGATCCTCGAGCGCTTCCTTGATCGCGACCAGCGCCAGCACGGCTTCGCGGCCGTCGATGATGCGGTGATCGTAGGAGAGCGCGAGATAGTTCACCGGCCGGATCACGACCTGGCCGTTCTCCGCCACCGGACGCTCGCGCGTCGCGTGCACGCCGAGGATCGCGCTCTGCGGCGGGTTGATGATGGGTGTCGAGAGCATCGATCCGAAGATCCCGCCGTTCGAGATCGAGAACGTGCCGCCGGTCAGATCCTCGATCCCGAGCTTGCCCTCCTGCGCGCGCTTTCCGAAATCAGCAATCTGCTTCTCGATCTCGGCAAGCGTCAGCTGGTCGGCGTTGCGGATGATGGGCACCACCAGGCCGCGCGGACTCGCCACCGCCATCCCGATGTCGTAGTAGCCGTGATAGACGATGTCGTTGCCGTCGATCGAGGCGTTGACAATCGGGTAGCGTCGGAGCGCGTGAATCGCCGCCTTCACGAAAAACGACATGAACCCGAGCCTGACCCCGTGCTCCTTCTCGAAACGCTCCCGGTAGCGGTTGCGAAGATCGATGACCTGTTGCATGTTCACTTCGTTGAACGTCGTCAGGATCGCCGCGGTCTGCTGCGATTGAACGAGGCGCTCGGCGATGCGCGCGCGCAGCCGCGACATCGGCACGCGGCTCTCGGGTCGCTCTCCCAGCGCGCCGAGATCGACGGCCGGAGCCGGCGCCCGCGACCGGGTCTCCTCCGCTTTGGGCACGGGCGCCGCCGCCCGCGCTTCAACGGCGCGCACGACGTCCTCCTTGGTGACGCGCCCGCCGCGGCCGGTGCCCGTGACGGCAGCCGTATCGACTTCCTTCTCCGCCGCAAGCTTCCGCGCAGCCGGCATGACCGCCGGCTCCGGTGTTTTCGCCGCAGGGGCGGGGCGGGCCTTCTCTTCCGCTTTGGGCGTTGCGGCGGCCTCAGCCGGAGCGGCTTCCGTGTCGATCTGCGCGATCACCTCCTTGCTGACCACCGTGCCGCCGTCGCTCTTGATGATCTTCGTGAGCACGCCGCTCTCCGGCGCCGGGGTCTCGAGCACGACCTTGTCGGTCTCGATATCGACCAGGTTCTCGTCGCGCTTGACGTAATCTCCCGGCTTCTTGTGCCACGAGAGCAGCGTCGCTTCCGCGACGGATTCGGAGAGCTGCGGAACCTTGACTTCGATGATCATGACGATCGCCTCGTGCGGCCCGCCTAGTACTCCTCGCCCGCCGTAAGCGGCCGCGGGCGCCGGCTCATCCGGCGCGGCTCGCTGCCCCCCGACATCGTCAACGCCTGCTCCACCAGCTCCTTTTGCTGCTTGTCGTGCAGCTGCTTGTAGCCCGGCGCCGGACTCGCGGAGGACTCCCGGCCGGCGTAGAAGAGCTTCTGGTGCGGAAGGAGATGGCGCAGGAGATAGTGCTGGATATGGCGCCAGGCGCCCTGGTTCCTCGGCTCTTCCTGGCACCAGACGATCTCCGTGGCCTTCTTGTAACGCTCGATCTGCGCGCGGAAATCGTCGTGCGGAAAGGGGTAGAGCTGCGCAATGCGGACGAGAGGCAGATTGGGCACGCCCTGCTCACGCCTTGCGACGCGCAGGTCATAGAACACCTTCCCGCTGCAGAAGATCACGCGCTCGACCTTCTCCGGTTCGATTTCCTGCGCATCCCAGTCCTCGTTGACCGGGCGGAAGCGGTCGTTCGCGAACTCTTCAAGCGGCGACACCGATTCCTTGTGACGCAGCAGGCTCTTGGGCGTGAACAGGATGAGGGGCTTGCGGTAGGGGCGGATCATCTGCCGGCGCAGGAGGTAATACATCTGCACCGGTGTTGCCGGAACGCAGACCTGCATGTTGTAGTCCGCGCAGAGCTGCAGGAAGCGCTCGATGCGCCCCGAGGAGTGCTCCGGGCCCGCGCCTTCGTAGGCGTGCGGAAGAAATAACGTGAGCCCGGACATGCGGCCCCATTTCACCTCGCCCGACGCGATGAACTGGTCGATCACGACCTGTGCGCCGTTTGCGAAGTCACCGTACTGGGCTTCCCAGATGACGAGCTCGTTCGGGGAGGACGTGGCATAGCCATATTCGAAGCCGAGGACGGCTTCCTCCGAGAGCACCGAGTCGATCACCACGAAATCGCCCTGGTCGGCGCTGACATGCTGCAGCGGCACGTAGCTCCCCTGCCCCCAGCGCTCGCGGTTCTGGTCGTGCAGCACCGCGTGGCGATGGAAAAACGTCCCGCGGCCGCTGTCCTGCCCGGAGAGCCGCACCCCGTAGCCCTCCTTCAGAAGGGTCGCGTACGCCAGGGTTTCCGCCATGCCCCAGTCGAGCGGAAGCTTGCCCTCGGCCATCAGCCGCCGATCGCTCATGATGCGGTCGACGCGCGGGTGCAGCTTGAGGTCCCTGGGAACCTCGGTGACCTTTCGTCCCAGCTCCTTCAAGAGCTCGAGCGGCAGGCGCGTGTCGTCGCGCTCGTTCCACTGCGTGCCCTTGAACGGCTTCCAGTCGGTCTCGAACGGCGGCCGGTAGTCGGCCATGATCGTCTTGTTGGTGTGATAGCCACGGTCGAGCGCGGAGCGATAGGCCTTCACCATCTCCTCGGGCTCGCCGGTCCCGACCACGCTTTCCTCGACCAGCCGATTGCCGTAAAGAGTGCTCGGCGTCGGAAGCTGATGGATTCTCTTGTACATCAGGGGCTGGGTGACCATCGGCTCGTCCTGCTCGTTGTGCCCGAGCCGGCGGTAGCAGACGAGGTCGACGACCACATCCTTGTGGAACTGCATGCGATAGTCGAGCGCGATCTCGGCGACCATGCATACCGCCTCGGGATCGTTGCCGTTGACGTGGAGGATCGGGCATTCCAGCATCTTGGAGATATCCGTGCAGTAGAGCGTCGAGCGCGCGTCCCGCGGGTCCGAGATCGTGAACCCGATCTGGTTGTTGATGACGATGTGCACCGTGCCGCCCGTGCCGAATCCGCGCGTCTGGGCGAGGTTGAGCGTCTCCATCACGACGCCCTGCGCGGAATAGGATGCGTCGCCGTGGATGAGCACCGGCAGGACCTGGTCGCCCTTATGATCCCGGCGGCGGTGCTGCCTTGCCCGGACCGAGCCTTCCACCACCGGGTCGACGATCTCGAGGTGCGACGGATTGAACGCCAGCGTGACGTGCATCGGGCCGCCCGGCGTCATCACGTTGGCGGAGAAGCCTTCGTGGTAGCGCACGTCGCCGGCGAGCGTCTCCGCTGCGTGCTTGCCCTCGAACTCGGCGAAGAGAACGCCTGGCATCTTGCCAAGCGTGTTCACGAGCACGTTGAGCCGCCCGCGATGCGCCATGCCGATGACGAGCTCCTGCACTCCGGCTGTGCCCGCGCGCTGCAGCAGGTTGTCGAGCATTGGTATCAGGCTGTCCCCACCCTCCAGGGAGAAGCGGGTCTGGCCCACGTAGCGCGTGTGCAGGTACTTCTCCAGGGTCTCCGCCGCGACCAGCCGCTCGAGGATGTGCTTCTTGTAGTCGGGGTCGTAGGCGGGCGTTGCGCGCACGCCTTCGAGACGCTCCGAGATCCAGCGCTTCTGCGGTACATCGGAGATGTACATGTACTCGGCGCCGATCGTCCGGCAGTACGTGTCCCTCAGAAGCGACAGGATGTCGGCGAGCTTCATCTCGGCCGGCGCAACCAGCGTGCCGGTATTGAATACCGATTCCATGTCCGAGTCGGACAGGCCGTGGAACGCGGGATCGAGCTCCGGGCTGGAGGGCTTCTCGAGACGCTTGAGCGGATCCAGGTTGGCGAGCCGGATGCCCTGGAAGCGATAGGCCGAAATGAGCTGGAGCACGGCGAACTGCTTCTGCCAGGCGCCCTCGGCCCCACGGCCGGGGACGCCGGCCCTCGGTCGCCGCTCGCGGGCAAGCCGCACGAAACGTTCCTGCACCTCGTAATGCGATACGTCGGGCGCGCCGTCGTCGAGCTTCTGCAGCTCGTCGAAATAGCTGCGCCAGCGCGGCTCGACAGAGCCCGGATCCCTGAGGTAGGCCTCGTAGAGCGCCTCGATGAAGGGCGCATTCGCGCCGAAGAGATAGGAATTGCCCAGCATCTCTTTCATCATGCCCGCCCCCAATAATTAAAGGCGTGAGTCGTGAATGGTGAATGGTGAATGGACGGACGCTCCAGCAAACACAGGCTCAACTGCTATTCACGATTCACTATTCACTATTCACCATTCACTTTCGTTTCGCCATGGGGACGAAGTCGCGGCGCTTGGCGCCGGTGAAGAGCTGGCGGGGCCGCCCGATCTTCTGGTCCGGGTCGCCGATCAGCTCGTTCCACTGCGCGATCCAGCCCACCGTGCGCGCGAGCGCGAAGACGGCCGTGAACATGCTGACCGGGATGCCGAGCGCCTTGTAGACGATGCCCGAGTAGAAATCGACGTTGGGATAGAGCTTGCGCTCGATGAAGTATTCGTCCTCCAGCGCCACCTTCTCGAGGGCGAGGGCGAGCTTGAAGAGCTTGTCGTCCTTGAGATCGAGCTCATCGAGCACCTCGTGGCAGGTTTTCTGGATGATCTTGGCGCGGGGATCGTAGTTCTTGTAGACGCGATGGCCGAAGCCCATCAGCATGGCGTGCCCGTCCTTCTCCTTCACGCGCTTGATGAAGGCCGGGATGTTCTTCGCGTCGTCGATCTCGCCGAGCATCTTCAGCACGGCCTCGTTGGCGCCCCCGTGCGCGGGTCCCCACAGGCTTGCGATGCCCGCGGAGATGCACGCAAAGGGGTTGGCACCGGTCGATCCCGCAAGCCGCACCGTGGAGGTCGAGGCATTCTGCTCGTGGTCGGCGTGCAGTATCAGCACGCGCTCCACGGCGCGCGCGAGCACGGGATTCGGCTTGTATTCATCGCAAGGCGTGCCGAACATCATGTAGAGGAAATTGTCCACGTACGAGAGCGCGTTCCTCGGGTACATGAAGGGCTGGCCCATGTTGTACTTGTAGGTCATCGCCGTAATGGTCGGGAGTTTCGCGATCAGGCGGAAGGCGGATATGTCGCGGCTGCGCGTGTCATAGATGTCGATGGAATCGTGATAGAACGCGGAGAGCGCGCCCACCACGCCGCAGAGCACGGCCATCGGGTGCGCATCGCGCCGGAAACCGGTGTAGAAGCGCGAGAGCTGCTCGTGCACCATCGTATGCCGGGTCACGATGTTGACGAAATCGTCGAGCTGCTTCTTGTTCGGCAGCTCTCCGTGCAGGATGAGATAGGCCACCTCCAGGAAGCTGCAGCTCTCGGCAAGCTGCTCGATGGGATAGCCGCGGTACTGAAGAATCCCGGCCTCGCCATCGATATAGGTGATGCTCGAGCGGCAACTCGCCGTGGACATGAAGCCGGGATCGTAGGTGAATTTCCCGGTCTTCCCGTAGAGCGCGCGCACGTCGATCACGTCAGGCCCCTCGGTGCCGCCCAGGACCGGGAAATCAATCGGGGGCGTGCCATCTGTGAAACTCAGTGTCGCCAGTTTTTCCGCCATAACTATCCCCGTTTATTCAGAGTATTATATCGATTAGATCAGGTATTACATTAAAACTATATCGGCCTCACGAGAAGCGCAGCAAATCGACCAGCCGCCGGTAGCGCGTCTCTGCCGGGGCGCTCCTCCCGAGCGCCCAGTCGAGCAGGTCATTGTCCGGCTGCTCGAGCAGGTCCCGGAAGGCTGCCCGGGCCTCCTCGTCGAGCCCCTCGTAGTGGCGATCCATGAACCGCCCGAGGATGAGATCGAGCTCGAGCAACCCCCGCCGGCAATGCCAACGCACCCGATCGGCCTCGGACATGGGCGCTCTCAAACCGTGCGCTTCACCAGGAGTTCCTTGATCTTGCCGATCGCCCGCGTAGGATTGAGCCCCTTCGGACACACGTCCACGCAGTTCATGATGGTATGACAGCGAAACAGGCGGTAAGGGTCCTCTAGATCGTCGAGGCGCTCGTTGGTTGCCTGATCGCGCGTGTCGGCGATGAACCGATAGGCCTGCAGCAGGCCCGCCGGCCCGACGAACTTGTCGGGGTTCCACCAGAATGACGGGCACGCGGTCGTGCAGCACGCGCACAGGATGCATTCGTAGAGCCCGTCGAGCTCCTCGCGATCCTCGGGGGCCTGCAGGCGTTCCTTTTCCGGCGGAGGGTCGTTGTTGACCAGGTATGGCTTTACCGAATCGTATTGCTTGAAGAACTGCGACATGTCCACGATCAGATCGCGGATCACGGGCAGCCCCGGCAGCGGCCGGATCACGACCGGATCCCGCAGGTCGATGAGCTTGGTGACACAAGCCAGGCCGTTCTTGCCGTTGATGTTCATCCCGTCCGATCCGCACACCCCTTCGCGGCACGAGCGGCGAAACGCGAGGCTGTCGTCATGCTCCTTGATGCGCACCAGCGCGTCGAGCAGCATGCGGTCCGTCGGCTCGAGCGCGACGTCGTAATCCTGCATCCGCGGCTTGTCGTCGGTCTCGGGGTTGTAACGATAGATCGAAAACTTCATCAGCTGCTCCAGGAATCCGTAAATCGCAAAACGTGAAACGTAAATCGAAACCGCCCTGCCGCTCGTCGTACGTTCCGCTTACGATCCACCATTCACCAATCACCGGTTCTAATAAACACGGGCCTTCGGCTCGAAGGGCTCGACCGTTAACGGTGTCCCATGCACGGGCTTGTATCTCAGCCGGTCGCCGCTCTTGTACCACAGCGTATGCTTCAGCCAGTTCTCATCGTCACGCTCGGGGCAATCGGCACGGTCGTGCGCGCCGCGACTCTCCTTGCGCGCTTCCGCCGAGACGAGCGATGCCACCGCGGTCTCGACCAGGTTGTCGAGCTCCAGGGCCTCGACTCGCGCGGTATTGAACGTCTTGCTCTTGTCCTGGATCCCCGTCCGGCGCGCGCGTTCCGCCACTTGCTTGATCTTCTTCACGCCCTCGACCAGCAGCTCCGGAAACCGGAATACCCCGCAATGGTGCTGCATGGTCCGCCGCAGCTCCGCGCCCACGTCGGCCACGCGCTCGCCATTCTTCTGCCCGTCAAGGCGCGCCAGGCGCTGCAACGTCTGCTCACCGGCATCCTGCGGCAGCGCCGGATGCGTCCGCCCTTCCTCGCGCAGGTACTGGATCACGCGCTCGCCGGCAGACTTGCCGAATACGAGCAGGTCGAGCAACGAGTTGCACCCCAGCCGGTTTGCACCGTGCACGGAGACGCACGAGCACTCGCCCGCCGCGTAGAAGCCCGGCACCACGGATTCGGGATCGCCGTTCCGCGGCGCCACCACCTCGCCGTGATAGTTGGTGGGTATGCCGCCCATCTGGTAGTGGCAGGTCGGAACCACCGGGATCGGATCCTTGACCGGGTCGACATTGGCAAACTTCTTTGCGATCTCGCGGATGCCGGGCAATCGCTTGCTGATCGTTTCTTCGCCCAGGTGGTCGAGCTTCAGCAGGATGCAATCGCCGTCGGGCCCTGCGCCCCGCCCCTCCTTGATTTCCGTGGCCATCGCACGCGATACGATGTCGCGGCTGGCAAGATCCTTTGCGTTCGGCGCATAGCGCTCCATGAAGCGCTCACCGTCCTTGTTGAGGAGATAGCCGCCCTCGCCGCGCACACCCTCGGTAATCAGCACGCCCGCGCCGGCGACACCGGTTGGATGGAACTGCCAGAATTCCATGTCCTGGAGCGGGACCCCCGCGCGCGCGGTCATACCCAGCCCGTCGCCGGTATTGATGAACGCGTTGGTACTCGCTGCGAAAATGCGTCCCGCACCGCCGGTGGCGAAAACCGTCGCCTTCGCCTGCAGGATCATCGCTTCGCCGGTCTCCATCTCGAGCGCCGTGACGCCCAGGACGGTGCCGTCCCGGGCGCGGATCAGGTCGAGCGCCATCCACTCCACGAAAAATTGCGCGTGCTCCTTGAGATTAGCCTGATACAGGGTGTGCAGCAGCGCATGACCGGTGCGATCGGCCGCGGCGCAGGCGCGTGCAACCGGCGCGCTGCCGTATTCGCGCATGTGACCCCCGAACGGCCGCTGATAGATCTTGCCGCCTGCCAGTCGGTCAAAAGGCATTCCAATATGCTCGAGCTCGTAGACGACTTCGTTCGCCTTGCGGCACATGAACTCGATGGCATCCTGGTCCCCCAGGTAATCGGAGCCCTTCACGGTGTCATACATGTGCCAGTGCCAGTTATCGTCGTCGATGTTGCCGAGCGCTGCGGCCACCCCGCCCTGGGCCGCCACCGTGTGCGAACGCGTGGGAAATACCTTGGACAGCACCGCGACCCTCAGATTCGCGCGCGCGAGCTCGAGCGCGGCGCGCAGGCCCGACCCGCCCCCTCCCACGATCACGGCGTCAAACGTCCTGACCGGCAGGCTCATCTATAGTCCCCACAGGATCTGAACGGACCACACTGCATAACAGATCAGGGCGCCGATAACGACGACGTAGAACGCAAGACGCAGCCCCGGGTCCTTGATGTAGTCCATGACGATGTCGCGCATGCCGATCCACGCGTGGTAGTAGAGGCTCAGCAGGAAGAGCACGGTGGAGAACCGCACGGCCGGCAGGCCCCACAGCCCCTTCCAGTGCAGGTAATCGAGCGCGGGCATGCGGATGAAAACGAGCACCATGAGCACCGAATAGACCGCCATCACGAGCGCGGTGATCCGCTGGGCGAGCCAGTCGCGCAGCCCGTAGTGAGCCCCGACCACCTCGCGCTTCACCATATCCAGGCTCCGATCAGGAGCGTCAGGGCGACGCTCACCGCGAGCACTGCCCAGGCACTAGCGCGCGCGGGGCCGAGATCGCTCCCGTAGTCGAGGTCGATGGCGAGGTAGCGGATTCCCGCGCAGAAATGATGCAGGTAAGCCCAGACGAGGCCGAGAGCGACGAGCTTCCAGAACGGATGCGCCAGCACGGTCATGAGCGCCTCAAAGGACCGGGGCGACTCGAGGCTCACCTGCATCGCGTAGAGCAGCAACGGGAGAACGAGGAACAACGCGGCACCGAAGACCCGGTGCATGATCGAAATCACGCCCGGCAATGGCAAACGGATCTGAAAGAGATTGAGATACTTCGGTCTCGGCTTGGCCATCAGCTGTTTCTGGTCAGGACTGGAATCAGGGGGGCTTAAGAATCTGATCGTAGCGCGCCGACGGGGGAACTGCCTGCTTTCCGCGTGGGGATTCTAGCAGTTTTTGATGCACCGCATAAGCGCCGGCGACTTGCGCAACCTGCTGATCCGTGACGCACTCTGATGAACGCTTGCGCTGCCAGCGAAGCTTGTCACTTCAATGCAACGTTCGCTATTATCGCCGCTTGACACGCGGGCGGCGGCGTTGCGTTGCTCGCGTCGCCTGCTGCTTTCCATCACGCAAAACCTCGTCCCGTATAACAGGAGTCCACTTGATGAAACGCCCCACGCGCGTGGCGGTGACCGGGGCCGCCGGTCAGATCGGCTACAGCCTGCTTTTCCGGATTGCCAGCGGCGAGATGCTCGGCAAGGACCAGACCGTCGCGCTTCAGTTGCTGGAAATCCCCGATCCCAAGGTCCAGAAGGCGCTGACCGGCGTGGTGATGGAACTGGATGACTGCGCCTTTCCCCTGCTGGCCGGTGTGACTGCCAGCGCCGATCCGCTGGTCGCCTTCAAGGACGCCGACATCGCTCTTCTCGTGGGCGCCCGGCCGCGCGGTCCCGGGATGGAGCGCAAGGATCTCCTCGATGCGAACGGCAAGATCTTTGCGCCTCAGGGCAAGGCGCTGTCCGAGGTCGCCAGCCGGGACGTCAAAGTCCTGGTAGTGGGCAATCCCGCGAATACGAACTGCCTCATCGCGCTGAAGAATGCGCCCGGGCTCACGCCGCGCAATTTCAGCTCGATGATGCGCCTGGATCACAATCGCGCGCTCACCCAGGTCGCGCAGAAGACCGGCAAGCCCGTCGCCAGCGTGCGAAAGATGACCGTCTGGGGCAACCACTCCGCGACCCAGTACCCCGACGTCTTCCATGCGGAGGTGGACGGAACGAGTGCAGCGAAGCTCATCAACGATCAGAAGTGGCTCGAAACCTACTTCATCCCGACCATCCAGAAACGGGGCGCCGCCGTCATCGATGCGCGCGGCCTGTCTTCGGCCGCGAGCGCGGCCAATGCTGCCATGGACCATGTTCGCGACTGGGTCTACGGAACCCGGGACGGAGACTGGGTGAGCATGGGAATCGCCTCGGACGGCAGCTACGACGTTCCGGAAGGGGTCATCTACGGCTACCCCTGCGTCTGCCGGGACGGCACCCCGGAGATCGTGAAGGGTCTCGACGTCAGCGAATTCAGCCGTGGCCGCATGATGGCCACCCTCAAGGAGCTGCACGAGGAGCGCGATGCCATCAAGCAGCTTCTCGGGTAACGACCGGTGAGCGGCAAGCGGTGAACGGTGAGCGGTGAATAGAGTAAACCCTGTGTAAGCAAGCGGTCGGACCAGTATCCGTCCGCTTACTGCTTACCGTTTATTCAATGGACGATCAATGAGCCATAAGGAAACGTCGACGGCGTTCAAGCCCAAGAAATCCGTCGCCCTCTCAGGCGTCGAGGCCGGCAGCACCGCGCTGTGCACGGTCGGGCGCAGCGGCAACGATCTGCATTATCGCGGCTACGACATCCTCGACATCGCCGAGAGTTGCGAGTTCGAGGAAGTTGCTCACCTGCTGGTGCATGAGAGGCTTCCCAATGCGGCGGAGCTCGCCTCGTACAAGCGCAAACTCAAGTCGTTGCGCGCCCTCCCCGACCCGGTCAAGGCGACGCTCGAGCAGATTCCCGCCTCCGCGCATCCGATGGACGTTCTGCGCACCGGCTGCTCCGTGCTCGGCGCCGTGGAACCGGAGAGCGACGATCACAACATCGCCGGCGCGCGGGACGTCGCGGACCGCCTGATGGCGTCGTTCGGGTCGATGCTGCTCTACTGGCATCACTACAGCCGCAGCAAGCGACGCATCGAAGTCGAAACCGGGGACGATTCGATCGGGGGGCATTTCCTGACGCTGCTCCATGGCAGGCCGGCGAAGCCGCTCTGGATAAAAGCGATGCATACCTCCCTCAATCTTTATGCCGAGCACGAATTCAACGCGTCCACGTTTGCGGCGCGCGTCGTAGCTGGTACCGGCTCGGACATGCATTCGGCCATCACCGGCGCCATCGGAGCACTCAAGGGCCCCAAGCACGGCGGGGCCAACGAGGTCGGATTCGAGGTGATGAACCGCTACGAGACGCCCGACTCGGCCGAGCGCGACATCGCCTCGCGCGTCCGCAACAAGGAAGTGGTCATCGGATTCGGCCACCCGGTCTACACCATTGCCGATCCACGCAACAAGGTGATCAAGGAAGTGGCGCGACGGTTGTCCCAGGATGCGGGCGAGATGGAGATGTTCGAGATCGCCGAGCGCATCGAGCAGGTGATGATGCGCGAGAAGAGGATGTTCGCGAACCTCGACTGGTTCTCAGCCGTGTCCTATCACCGCATGGGCGTGCCGACCCCGATGTTCACGCCGATCTTCGTGATCGCGCGCACCAGCGGCTGGTCGGCCCACGTGATCGAGCAGCGAATCGACAACAAGATCATCCGTCCCACCGCGGTCTATACGGGCCCCGAACCGAGGAAATTCGTCCCCATCCAGGAAAGAAAGTGAGCACGCAACTCTCGAACGTCAGGCCCAGGTTCGACAAGGTCCTGACGGACATCGCCGACTACGTCACGAGCTACCGCATCCGGAGCGGGGAGGCCTACCACACGGCCCGATTGTGCCTGATGGATACGCTCGGGTGCGGGCTCGAGGCACTCGAGTATCCCGCCTGCACCAAGCTGCTGGGTCCCGTGGTGCCGGGCACCGTGGTGCCCAACGGCGCGAAGGTGCCGGGAACGCCGTACCAGCTCGACCCCGTCACCGCCGCCTTCAACCTCGGCGCCATGATCCGCTGGCTCGACTTCAACGACACCTGGCTTGCCGCCGAATGGGGCCATCCGTCGGACAACCTGGGCGGAATTCTCGCGACAGCGGACTGGCTCGCCCGCACCCGTATCGCGCAGCGCAGGCCGCCGCTTCTCATGCGCGATGTCCTCACCGCGATGATCAAGGCACACGAGATCCAGGGGGTGATAGCGCTCGAGAACAGCTTCAACCGCGTCGGGCTCGACCACGTCGTCCTGGTCAAGGTCGCATCGACGGCGGTCGTGACCCGCATGCTGGGCGGAACGCACGACGAGATCCTGAACGCGCTGTCGAACGCATGGATCGACGGCCAGTCGCTGCGCACCTATCGCCATGCGCCCAATACGGGCTCGCGCAAGTCCTGGGCCGCGGGCGATGCGACGAGCCGCGCGGTGCGCCTTGGCCTGATGGCGCTCAAGGGAGAGATGGGCTATCCCTCTGCCCTCACTGCGAAGACCTGGGGATTCCAGGATGTCCTCTTCAAAGGCCGGCCGTTGCGTTTCAAGCGCCCGTACGGCTCGTACGTGATGGAGAACGTGCTCTTCAAGATCTCGTTTCCCGCAGAATTCCACGCTCAGACGGCCGTGGAGGCCGCGATCAGGCTGCATCCGCAGGTCAAGGACCGGCTCGATCAGATTCGCAAGGTCATCATCACGACGCACGAGTCAGCCATCCGGATTATCGACAAGAAGGGGCCCCTGCATAACCCGGCCGACCGCGACCACTGCCTGCAGTACATGGCGGCAATCGGCCTCATCAAGGGCGCCCTCGTCGCCTCCGACTACGAGGACGACGTCGCGCGCGATCCGCGCATTGACGCCTTGCGGTCCAGGATGCAGTGCGTGGAAAACAGGCAGTGGACGCGCGATTACCTCGATCCTGCCAAGCGCTCGATTGCCAATGCGATCCAGGTCATCTTCCGTGACGGCTCCCGGTCCGGGAATGTGGCGGTCGAGTACCCCGTGGGGCATCGCCGCCGGCGCAAGGAAGGCGTGCCGCTCCTCGAGGCCAAGTTCCGGACCAACCTTGCGCGCCGCTTTCCGCCCAAGCAGCAGCGCGCGATCCTTGCGGCATGCCGCGACCAGGGGCGGCTGGAGGCGATGCCGGTGCACGAGTTTGTCGACCTTTTCGCGGTCTGACGCGCCTCACGATTCACGACCTGCGGGCTTGACCGGCCCTCATCGAAGGTTCCGCCGCTTTTCGGCCGATGGCCGCGTTGACCGCGGGCATGACCTTTTCGGCCATGAGCTCCATCGAGCGGCGCGCAAGGCGCTCGTCCGCCCAGTCGTGGCCGGCGTAGAGCAGCGTGCCGAAATCCCCGACCGTCTCGCGAAACGCGAGCAGCTGATCGACGACGCTCGCGACGCTGCCGCAGATCACCAGCGTGTCGAGCAGGTACTCCACGGTGACGGCGCCGTCCTCCATCTCGACGTCCTGCTTGAAGATGTCGACGCTGCCGCGGCTCTTCCGTTTCGTCAGGAGATTCCAATAGTAGAAGCCGTATGGGCCCAGCGGGTCCATGGCGTAGCGCCGCGCCGCGGCATCGTCCTCGCAGACGAAAACGCTCTTGCACACGCGCCAGTCGGCCCGTTCCGCCGGAAAACCACCTGCCACGCAGCCCTTCTCATACATCGGCCAGTGGGTTGCCGCCCACACCGGCTGCAGGAAATTCGCCGTGATCGGCTTCCATCCGCGCGCTGCCGCGGCGGTCAGGCCTCTCGAATAGGGCACGATGGCGGTCACGACGATCGGCGGATGCGGTTTCTGGTAGGGCGTCAGCATCACGCCCTGCCCTGCCTCAGCGAGAAGCGTGCGTTCCGTGGAGAGCTTCCAGTAGCGGCCTTCCAGGTTGTAGGGCGGTTTTCCCGCCCAGAGCGCGAGAATGTGATCGATCGACTCGACGAACATCGCGTTGCGGTCCTCGTCGAGGTTGCCGAACATCTCCATGTCCGAGCGAAGCCCGCCCGGACCGATGCCGAAGAGGAAGCGCCCTTCGAGCAGATGGTCGATCATGGCCACGGTCGCCGCGACCTGCGCCGGATGGCTGTTGGGAAGGTTGACGGTCCCGCTCCCGAGCCGGATGTTCTTTGTCTGGTGCGCCACGCTCGCGATGAACGCCAGGCACGAAGGAATCGATTCGCACACGTCCGTGACGTGCTCGCCGATCAGCGCTTCCGCATAGCCGAGCCGGTCGGCGAGCAGGACGGCCTCCCGGTCCTCCTTGAGCGTCTGCGTGTAGTTGCGGCCCGGGGGATGCATGGGCATGGTGAAAAAGCCGAGCTTCATACTGCTGAATCCCTTTCGCGCGAGGTAGCGAGCGTAAGTTGCGAGGAGAGGGCTGTCAAATGCAACGCAGTTTGAAGCGCTGGAAATGTCATGTAATCTCACCGTTTGGGATGTTCCGTTCCCGATCCATGTCGATCTGCGTTCATCTGCGGTTGCAGCGGTCTTAGATGAAGATCGTCGCGAAGTTCGAGATCCGGTATTCGCAGTTCCTCGACCCGCAGGGCAAGCCCGTCGCGCCGCTGCCCGAATTCGCGCGCGATACGGCGCAGCTCGTGGGCCTCTATCGCTGGATGGTGCTCATGCGCGCCTACGACGCCAAGGCGATCGCGTTGCAGCGCACGGGGCAGCTCGGCACCTTCGCTTCACTGCTCGGCCACGAGGCGGTGCAGGCCGGCGCCGGCAGCGCGATGCAGCTCGACGACGTCTTCCTCGGCACCTATCGCGAAAACGGTTTGCAGCTCATGCGCGGCGTCACGATCAGGGAAATGTTCCTCTACTGGGGCGGCGACGAGCGCGGGAGCAATTACGCCGCGGCGCGCCGCGACTTCCCCATCTGCGTCACCATCGCCGCCCACGTGACCCATGCGGCGGGCGCTGCCTACGCGATGAAGCTCAGGCGCGAGGCACGCGCAGTCGTGTGCGCGATGGGTGATGGTGCCACCTCCAAAGGCGATTTCTACGAGGGGCTCAATGCGGCGGGGGCGTGGCAGCTTCCGCTGGTTCTCCTCGTCACGAACAACCAGTGGGCAATCTCGGTTCCGCGGCGCCTGCAAAGCCACGCGCAGACGCTCGCGCAGAAGGCGATTGCGGCCGGCGTCGAGGGCCTGCAGATCGACGGAAATGACGTCATCGCCGTGCGTCATGCAGTCGACGAGGCGCTGGCCAGGGCGCGCGCGGGAAAAGGCCCGACGCTCATCGAGGCGCTGACCTACCGCCTGTCCGATCACACGACGGCGGATGATGCCACGCGCTACCGCAGCCCCGATGAGCTCGCCGAAGCCTGGAAGCAGGAGCCCCTCCTTCGATTGCGCTCGTATCTCACCTCCTGCGGCGCCTGGGACAAGGCGCGCGAAGATGAGCTTCTCAGGGAATGCAACGACGAGGTGCAGGCCGCCGCCCAGGCCTATCTCGACACGCCGGCCCCCGGCCCGGAGCAGATGTTCGACCACCTCTACGCGCGGCTGCCCGCCGCGCTCCAGCGCCAACGCGCCGCCGCAGTTGGACAATGATCAACCACCAAAACAGCCACAGAGATCACAGAAAACACAGAGACGTGGGTTTTCCAAGTGAAATGGTCCTGAACCTCCTTGCCTTGGTGCTCTCTGTGTTCTCTGTGGCTATCGGATTCTAAAACATGGCGCAGATCACGCTCGTTGAGGCTGTCAATCTTGCGCTCAGGCGCGAGATGGAGAACGATCCGAACGTCGTCGTCCTCGGACAGGACGTGGGCGTGGACGGCGGCGTTTTCCGCGCGACCGTCGGGCTCACCGAGCGCTTTGGCGTAGAGCGCGTCATTGATACGCCCCTCGCCGAGGCGCTCATTGCCGGGATGGCGATCGGAATGGCGGTCGAGGGTCTCAGACCGGTGGCGGAGATCCAGTTCTCGGGCTTTGGCTACACCGTGATCGACCAGCTCGTGAACCACGCCGGCCGCCTGCGCCATCGCACCCAGGGCCGGCTCGCCTGCCCGATGGTGCTGCGCACGCCGTGCGGCGCAGGCATACACGCGCCCGAGCACCATTCCGAGAGCCCCGAGTCGATGTTCGCCCATATTCCCGGCATTCGCGTCGTCTACCCCTCCTCCCCCCGCCGCGCCTACGCGCTCCTGCTCGCGGCGATCCGCGATCCCGATCCGGTCGTGTTTCTCGAACCGTCACGGCTCTACCGCCTGTTCAAGGAAGAGGTGCCCGACGACGGGCAGGCGCTGGCGCTCGACGCCTGTTTCACGCTGCGCGAAGGGACCGACGTCACCCTCGTCACCTGGGGCCCCATGGTGCCGGATACGCTCGGCGTTGCGGACGAGCTCGCGGCACAGGGGGTCGCCGCGGAGGTGATCGACGTCGCGACCCTGAAGCCGCTCGATCTCGATCCGATTCTTGCGTCCGTGGCAAGGACCGGGCGCTGCGTGATCGTCACGGACGCGGCGCGCACCTGCAGCTTCGCCTCCGAGATCGCGGCCGGAATCGCCGAGGAAGGTCTCCTCACTCTCTTTGCCCCCGTCCAGCGGGTGACCGGCTACGACGTCGTTCCTCCGCTCTACCGCCTCGAGCAGGAAAACGTCCCGAGCCGGCAGCGCATCGTAACCGCGGTGAAGAGGGCTCTCGCCTTCTCTTGACAAGGCGTGACCGTGGTTCCCGCTAGAATCGGCTTGCGATGAAGATATTCAAGCTTCCGGACCTGGGCGAAGGCCTGCAGGAGGCCGAAATCGTCAAGTGGCACATCGCCGAAGGCGAGGAAGTGAAAGCGGATGCGCCCATGGTGTCAGTCGAGACCGCGAAGGCCGTTGTCGATATTCCGGCTCCCTATTCCGGCAAGGTCGTCAGGCTCTTCGGCAAGCCCGGCGACATCGCGCACATCGGCGCCCCGCTGGTGGCCTTCGAGGGCGAGAGCGACGCTTCCGATGCCGGAACCGTGGTCGGGAAAGTCGAAGTGGGAGAGAAGCTCGTGCCGCAGGCGCCGGCCGCCCCCGCCCCGGCGAGCGGCGGCATCAAGGCGACCCCCGCGGTGCGGGCGCTGGCGCGGAAATTGAATGTCGATCTCGCAATGGTGACGCCCACCGGCGCCGACGGGCTCACCACCACGCACGACGTCCAGCGCGCAGCGCGCATTCTCGCCGAAGCCGGTCCGATCGAGCTCATGCGCGGCGTGCGGCGGGCCATGGCGCAGAACATGGAGCTCGCCACCGCCGAGGTGGCCTCGGCCACCATCATGGACGACGCCGACGTCGAGAGCTGGCCTGCGGGCACGCACACCATGATACGGCTCATCCGCGCGCTCGTGGCCGGGTGCCGCGCCGAGCCCTGTCTCAACGCCTGGTACGACAGCGAGCGAATCGGGCGCTGGGTGGTGAAGACCGTGGATATCGGGATCGCGGTGGACACCCCTGACGGGCTCCTCGTGCCGGTGCTGCGCAATTGTGGCGAGCGCAGCCCGGAGGATCTCGCGACGGCTCTCGACAAGCTCGTCGCCGACACCCGCGCACGCAAGGTTCCGCCGGAGGAGCTGCGCGCCAACACGATCACCCTGTCGAACTACGGATCGATCGCGGGCCGCTACGCCTCGCCGGTCGTGCTGCCGCCGACGGTGGCCATTCTGGGCGCAGGCAGGATCACAAAGCAGGTCGTGGTGACGGAGGACAGGCCGGCGGTGCACCGGATGCTTCCGCTCTCGCTCACCTTTGACCACCGCGCGGTGACCGGCGGCGAGGCGGGGCGCTTCCTCAACGCGGTTATCGCCGATCTTCAGCTCGCGCGCTAGTCCGCTTGCGACCTGCGCGGATGATCAGCCGACGACCAGCGCGGCATGCTGGCTCTGGCCTTCGGTCATGCCGCGCGCCTTCATCCAGTCGTAGGCCCGGTCAAACAACGCCGGATCGTAGTAGTCGACGTGCTTGTAATGGACAAACACCCTCAGCAGCTCGTGCGGCTTCAATGCCCCCTTGGCATGCGCGGCGACATGATGGGCGTACTTGTAGAAGTCCGCGTTGATGAGGTCCACAGCCTCGTTCTCGGCCTCGTAGTACGCCTTGCGCTGCTCCGGCGTCAACTCCGGCGCAACCACCTCGCCGCCGCGATAAAACGACGTGGCAATGATGTGCGCACCCTCCTTGATGCCGAGACTGATGAACGGCTCCATTACGGTCGCCACGCGGTGGACGCCCTTCCTGAGTCCCTCCCAGCGCTGCGGGGGCAGGCCGCCCTTGTCGATCCTGACATGCTCGCGCCCGACCGCGCTCTCGAGCATCTGCAGCGTCGTGTAGTGCGAGCCGGTAAATTCCTGCACCGTGACGGGGATGTCGGCGAGATCTCGCGGGGTCTGCAGCGTCTCATCGAATGTGAGGATTGCCTGCGCCGCGACCGCTGCGCGCAAGGCGGCAATCCCGCCGCCGCGCTTTCCGCGCTCGAGCCGGTCGATGCTCGCCCATTCGCACACGTTGTAGCTGTCGGCGGAACCGCATTCGTATAGCTGCTCCTTCAGCCGCGACAGCACCGGTTTCTCGGCGCGGTCCTTCTCGCGGTCCGCGTAGGTCGCCGAAAAGCTCACATCGAGCCCCGCCTTCTCGAACAATCCCTCCTCGATCGCCACGATCACCGGTAGATCGAACACGGGATTGTTGGGGGCGATTCTCACCACCGGCCTGGTTGCGGATGTCATGTCGCCGTCCTCCTGTAATACCGGGTCATTCGTCCAATCACTGTTCACCGCTCCACCGGAAGCTTGCGGTCGTTCCAGTCCACCATCCCGTCCTTGAGGTTGAAGACGCGCTCGAAGCCCAGGCCGTAGAGGATGGCGGCGGCGGTCGTGCTGCGCACGCCGGAGCGGCAGACCGCGACGATGCGCCGGCCGCGGTGGGGCTCGAGCTCGCCGGCCCGCCCTGCAAGCTCGCGCAGCGGAAGCAGGATGCTGCCCGCGATGTGCCCGAGCGGACCGTGATACTCGCCCGGCTCGCGGACATCGACGAGCACCGGCGCATCGGGTGCCTCCAGCATGCCCCGCACCTCCTCCGCCGGGAGCTGGCGCACGCGGTTCAGCTCCGCGAGATCCGGGAACTTTGTCTTGTCATCGTCGATGGCGCTCTGGTTGGGCTGCAGCACTTCCTGGATCTTGTCCGGCATCGGAAAATTGATGCTCGCCATCAGATCGATGTACTCCTGACGGGTCTTTCCGGCGATGCGCGGGTTGGTGCGCTTTTCCTGGCCGATGGTCGAGCTGACATTGCCCCGATAGTCGTGCGCCGGGAAGACGAGCGTCGCCTCGGGCAGCGAGAAGAGCTTCTTCGTGATGGAGTCGTACTGCTGTCCGGAGTCGCCGCCGGCGAAGTCCGCCCGCCCGGTGCCCTGTACCAGCAGAACGTCTCCCGTGAAGACCCGGTCCTCCACGTGCAGGCTGACGCTGTCGGGCGTGTGTCCCGGCGTATGCAGGACGCGGGCGCGCACGTCGCCCACCACGATCTCGTCACCCTCCTCCACGTGATGCGTCACGGCGGGCGCGGGCGCGCGCCGGTGCATGATGAGCCGTGCATCGACCAGCTCGCAGAGCTGAAACGAGCCCGTCGGGTGGTCCGCATGCGTGTGCGTGTCGAGCACGGCATCGAGCGTCAGCTGGTGGTAGGCGAGAAACGCGAGGTAGCGGCTGATGTTCTCGCGCAGCGGATCGATGAGCAGCGCCCGTTTCGTCCGCGGACAGGCCACGAGATAGGTCTTGCACTTTCCCCGATTGAGCTCCCGAAACATCAGCATGACCGGCTCCCGGCGAATTCAGGACGAAAAAAACGCCAGCAAGCGCACCCAATGCCCGCTGGCGTTTGCAATGACACGCCGATGCGCTTATGCCGCTGCGCGCTGGCCGAGGACTTCCTTCGCGATATTGCGAAACTCGGTTTCAGTCAATAGCCGCTTGTTCGTCAGCGAATAGCTCTTGACGCTGGCGGTCATCTTCAGGGCTTCCTCGTCGCTCGCCTCGATGCCGAGCTGCGCGAGCCAGGCCTTGACCGAATCGATGCCGCTGCCCTTGCCCATCACGATCTCGGCAGGTGGCTGCCCGACGAACTCCGCGCGCACGGGGAAGAGCTCGGTTGCGTTTTCCTCGCCACAGTTCTTGTACCAGCTCGCGATGATCCCGGACTCGATCTGGTAGAGCTGCTTGCCCACGACCGGCTTGTTCGTGGGCACGACCACGCCGGTCAGCTTCTGCACGAGGTTGGCGAGCGGGGTCAGCTTGCTGTAATTCAACCCGCAGTCGATCCCGTACATTGTCAGGAGGGCCATGACGGTTTCCTCCATGGGGGTGTTGCCGGCGCGCTCGCCGACGCCCAGCACGGTCGTGTGCAGCACCTCGACGCCTTCAGCAGCGGCCATGATCGTGTTCGCAACGCCCATGCCGAAATCCTGGTGGAAGTGCGCTTCAAGACGCTTATTGATGCGCTTCTTGACCTCGCGCACGAAATACCGCATTGCGTGCGGAGAGACCACGCCGAAGGTGTCAACCAGCGCGAGGGCGTCCATGTGCCCTTCCGTGGCCACCCGGTTGATGAGGTTCAGCACCCAGTTCATCTCCGAGCGCGAGAAGTCGATGGGGAAAAACACGACCTCCAGCCCGTTCTTCTGCGCGAACTTGGTTGCTTCGATCGAGGTCTCGATCGCCTTTTCCATCGGCCACCTGTAGGCGAGGTCCACCATGTGCTGGCTCGACGGAATTTCCATCACGACGCCATTGACACCGGTGTCGATCGCGCGTTGGACGTCTTCTTTCATGCAGCGCGAGAAGGCAAAGATCTGCGGGCCGAGGTTCCGTTTCGCGATTTCCTTGATGGCCTCGGCATCGGACGGAGACACGATGGGCATCCCTGCCTCGATACGGTGCACGCCGGCCTCGGCCAGTCCTTCGGCAATCCGGATCTTGTCGTCCTTGGACAGGATGACGCCGGTTTGCTGCTCCCCGTCCCGCAGCGTGATGTCGTGGATCTTGATCTGCTTCGGGAACTTGAACTCCTTGCGCACCTCGTCCGCGAAATTCCACGGGCTCACGAACCAGTTGTGCGTCTTCCAGGGTTCATTTGCCGTCTTTGCCATATTGGCTCTCCTTCCGTGTTAAGCGATGTCCGTTGCCGGTTGCGTCTCAGCGCGCGGTGCCGATACTTCGGGAACAAGCACCCCTCTTCGTGCAGGGAGATTGCTTTACCGGTAAGCGCCCGCCGCGCGGACAGATCCGAATCCCGCCCCTGAGTCCAAAGCCGGGTGCAGGCTCATGTGAGCCGACGGGCCAATTTTACAACATCGGGCGCGGCCCGGCAGAGGCCCCCGCCCATAATTTATT
>Ga0256865_1000176_pt1 | contig 22294 bp, 19 predicted proteins | sample RVTome_14_FD_187337 | JGI IMG/M metagenome (GOLD analysis project Ga0256865, IMG submission 187337) | Soil microbial communities from uranium-contaminated site in the Upper Colorado River Basin, Wyoming, United States - RVT145D125 HiSeq ... | reverse complement strand
GTGCCAAACAACTATTATCGGGAAGTCAATGTAGGTGGTACCCGAAATGTTCTGGAGGCGGCAGCTCAAAACAAGGTCAAGAAATTCATTTACTGCAGCACCTGCGGGGTTCACGGCAACGTTGAAAATCCTCCTGCGACCGAAAATGCTCCGATTAACGCGGCTGACTATTATCAGCAAACCAAATATGACGCGGAGCCCCTTGTCAAGGCATATGCCGAAAAGGGGATGGAGACTGTCATACTGCGGCCGGCGGCCATTTATGGGCCCGGAGATCCTGAGCGATTTTTCATGATCTTCAAGCGTGTCGCCCAAGGGAAGTTCCCGATGTTCGGGAACGGCAAAACGCTCTATCACCCTCTTTTCATCGACAATCTCGTTGATGCCCATGTGCATGCCATGGCTCCGGGAAAAGGGGTTGGCCAAGCTTTCCTGATTGCCGATGAAGAATATTTGTCCATCGAAGAGTTGGTAAAAAGAGTGGCAGAGGTTCTCGCGGTAGATCTGAAAATCCCTCATTTCCCCCTGTTCCCCTTGGTGGCTGCCGGACACTTTTTCGAAAAGACCTGCAAACCGTTCCACATAACTCCCCCAATTTTTCCCCGTCGAGTGGATTGGTACCGACAGAACCGGGCATTTGACATCACCAAGGCAAAACGGGAACTGGGCTATCGCCCGCGCATCGGGCTGGACGAGGGGCTGCGACGCACCGCCGAGTGGTATAAGGAAGAGGGCTATCTGTAAATCCGAAAGGACGCATAACCCATGTGTGGAATCGCCGGCATCATTTCCCCTGACAAGGGGGATGCTATCGCGCCAATGACGGCTGCGCTGGCACATCGCGGACCTGACGATGAGGGGTTTTACCGCGACGCTGTCATCGCTTTGGGGCAGCGAAGGCTCTCCATTATCGACCTGGACGGCGGGCGCCAGCCTATTGCCAACGAGGACAGCACCCTGTACCTGGTGTGCAACGGGGAGATTTACAACAGCCCGGCGCTTCGCAAGGAATTGGAAGCGAAGGGCCACCACTTCCGGACTCGCACCGACGTCGAAGTGATTCTGCACCTGTACGAAGAGTTCGGCCGAAGCTGTGTTTCCCGACTGAGAGGAATGTTTGCCTTTGCTCTTTGGGATGTGAAGGTACAAACGCTGCTGCTGGCCAGGGATCATATGGGACAGAAGCCGCTCTTCTTTTGCGATCAAGGGGGAACGTTCCTCTTCGCCTCGGAAGTAAAAGCGATCCTGGCCGCCCGGATTGTCCAGCCCGAAATGGATATCGATGCTCTCTGGCACTACATCTCCCTGCGGTTTATTCCCGATCGGTATACACTTTTCAAGGGGATACAGAAACTGCCGGCGGCCACCACGCTCTTGCGTAAGAACGGGCGGTTGACCTACGAGCGCTACTGGTGCCCTGATTACCGAGAAAAACTACGGGGAACGGAGGAGGCGATTACTGACCAGCTTGATGGTCTGCTGCAAGAAACAGTGTCGCAGCATCTGTTGAGCGACGTGCGGGTTGGGACGTTTTTGTCTGGTGGGATCGATTCGAGTCTGGTGGCATCTCTGGTCTCAAAATTTTCATCCGCTCCCGTACCATCATTCAGTATCGGCGTGCAGGACGAACGCTTCAATGAGTTACCCTATGCCCGGCAGGTAGTTAAGCGCTACGGCATGGAGGCTTACGAACGAATCGCCGAGCCGGATCTGGTGCAGATTGTTCCCAAAATGATTTGGCACCTTGACGAACCTTCCGACCCCTTCGGCTTCGGGGTTTATCTGGTTTCACAATTGGCGGCAGAGCAGGTTAAGGTGGTTTTGGGGGGCGATGGCGGGGACGAGAACTTCGCCGGTTACGATCGCTTCGCCGGACAAAGGATGGTCGATTACTATTGTGCACTTCCTGAATGGTTCCGGCGCCGCTTTATGGCGAGGTTTATTCGGCACATTCCCGAGTCGTTCGGCTACAAGAGCCTTGCCCAAAAGGCAGCCTGGGTGAATGAAATGTCCTTCTTCTCCAGTGGCGAACGGTACGCCCAGAGTATGAGCTTTCTGCGTTTTACCTCAGCGGCCAAGGAGAGGCTGTTCCGGCCCGAGGCCAAACAGCGCCTGACAGAGAGAGACTCGATGGCGAAAATTCTCTGCCACTTCAATGCCTCCAATGTCGATGAACTGATTGACCGGATGCTCTTCACTGACCTGATGACCCGCATGCCGGATCACCTGCTTTCCATCGTGGATCGCATGTCGATGGCCCATTCTTTGGAGAATCGCTCACCTCTGGTTGATTATAAGGTAGTGGAGTTCGCAGCCTCTGTTCCAGGATCTTTGAAGCTCAAGGGGCGCACCCTCAAATACATCCTGAAAAAAGTGGCTTCACGCTACCTGCCCGAAGAGTTGATCACCCGGCAGAAACAGGGATTTTCTTTCCCGATCGGTAGCTGGATGCGTACCGACTTGCGCCAGTTCCTAGACAAATTGTTTCAACAGTCGCGGTTCGTGGAGCGGGGAATCTTCGATGCATTCGAGATCCAGCGGTTGTGGCAGGAGCACGCTTCGGGCAAGGCCGACCACAATTATCGTTTGTGGATCCTGCTCAATTTGGAGCTTTGGCATCGACTGTACTTCGAAGGGGAAAGCCCCGAATCTCTCGCCGGCTTTATTCGCAAGTTGTCGACGACTGCTATTTAACAGGCTGTGGAAAAACTATTGAGCCTATCTGTATGGGTTTGATGTTCGGCTCAAAATGCTCATCTGCAGAATCTATGCTGTGCTTTTTCTCTGATGTTCGTTGTGATTCTGCTGTGTTCCTGACAGCCAATGGCAGCACACTACGACACGCATGAGCTTGAACCATGAACAAGAATATTAGTTTTTCATTCCGAGAAGTCTGCACTAAGACTTTTTTGTATCTGCTGGCGGTCGTAGTCTGTCTGACTGGGACCGGAACATTTCATAAAGTGTTGGCTTTCGATCGGGTGGGGAAATACCAGGTCTATGAAATAAAGCTGATCGCAGACGCAGTCGTCGCGAATCCTTTTGATACATATCTGTTGAAGGTTGAGCTTGTAAGCCCTGGGGGACGAAGGTTTGTTATTGACGGGTTTTTCGACGGGGACGGTGCTGGTGGCCAAGATGGGCGGGTCTGGAAAGCCCGCATCTCCCCGGATGAAGCGGGGATGTGGAACTGGAGAACCGTTCCCGGCGACGGAGCAGCCTCGTGTCTGCTCGGTCGGCATGGCCGCTTTGAATGTATCGACTCCGATGATCTTGGGGGGCTTGTCGGGGACGGAAGGTATTTTCGTTTCCAGGAAGGAGGCTATGTTTTTCTGCAGGGGAATTTTCTGGATTTTTCCACCGGCCTGCCTTCAACCCACGTTTACATGAGTGAAAAGATTACCGACCGGGAACGGGCCGGCATACTGGCCCGTCAGCGTGATTTTCACAAGGCAAACAAGATCAACGTCTATTTTGCCAACAAAGGTGATTATGGAGGTCTCGCGACCTCGCCATGGGTAAAGTCTGGATCCGGGTATGACCGTTCAAGAATGGACCTTGCCCGTTGGACTCAGTTTGACCAATACCTGCAGGATTTCAAAAATGCCGGGATGTTCGCTGAAATGTGGTTTTTTGCTGACGACAGCGGCTTCGGGGGAATCCCGCAGGCGGATAAGAACCGCTTATTCCGCTACGCCATGGCAAGAACCTCGGCATATAGTCATACGCTCTATGTGATCGCCCTAGAGTGGCAGGAAGGTTGGTCGCTGGAGTCGGTGCGAAACTCTGGAAATTTTATCCAACAGCGCAACCCGTGGGATAGATTGCTTTCGGTGCACAGTCTGCCATCTAGTAAGCCGGACAGTTTTCGTTCATTTCTGGCGTGGATCTATGCCAAGCTATTCTCGTCTATAATCTATTCTGAAGAGCCTTGGGCGGATTTCATCGCTTCACAGGCCGGGAATTCGGCGACGCCACAAGATGTGAATGCTCTGGCAATCCAGGTCGGCAGGCTAGAGCAGATTCCACACTTGAGTGAGGAATTCGGAGTGTTGCGGGCTAATCAGGACCTGCGCCTTATGAGAAATATGTGGGCCAACTTCCTCGGGGGAGCGGCAGGCGGGGGAACAGGAAGTAATATCGCTGCCTTGATGAGTTTTCTTGATCGGACAAAAGTCCCGTTCTTCCGAATGAAACCATTTAATGATTTATGTAGTGAAGGGGGAAACCATATTTTTTGTGCGGCCGAGCACGGAAAGCATTACCTCGTTTATAGCATGGGATATGATTTTGAAATCAAGGTTGAAGGAAGGGGATTGAGTGGCTATTGGTATGACCCATTCAAATCAGATGCCATATTGTCAAAACCGTTTGAAGTTTCTCCAGGAAAACAAAAGTTCTCCCTTCCAGAGAAAAATAAGGATTGGGTGCTCTGGATTACCACGACTATGTAGGGTCCTCTTAAAATAACGGTTGTGTAGCACGACAACATATTAATAGATTTTATTCTGGAGAATTTATGACAATCCGTGATCAGGTTGTTAGTATTTTGAGTAGGTTGTTTTTTTCTGGCAATGCTTTGGATATTCGGGATGATGAATCCTTAATGAAATCAGGTCGAGTTGACTCGCTAGGAATGATGGAACTTGTTTCTGAGGTTGGAAAAAAATTCAATTTAGAAGTTGATATTGATGATTTACTTCCTGAAAATTTTGATTCGGTTGATGCTTTGACCCGATTTGTTGAATCTAGGAAATAAGAAAAAAGACAATTATTCATCTCTGTTTCGTTAGGAGAACATATGAAGCCTGTCGTTGACTCTTTATTTTATCATGCCAGAAATTCCCCTGATAAAGTTGCTCTGATTGTTGGAAATCAACATGTTACCTATCGGGAGATGGCTGACCACACTATTGCTGTTGCTAAATATTTTACAAGCCTGGGGGTTAAGAAAGCGAGCCCGGTTATCTTGTCGGCAGATGCAAGCTCTGCATTTATATATGGTTATTTTGCCTGCCATCTTCTTTCTGCTATTTGTGTTCCAGTTGATCCAAAATGCAGCGAAGTGAAACTAAATTATATTGCAAAAAAAGTAGAACCGAATGCTGTTTTTACAAGCAAAGGATCTAAGGTCGAAGGCGTTTACAGTGGCCATGTCAGCGAGTTACTCAACTATCTGACTATTGAAAACAACAAAACCAACTATTTGATTCCCACAGGGGACTGTATTGCCGATGTTCTGTTCACGAGTGGGACTACGGGTGATGCCAAAGGTGTAATATTGACACATGGCGCAATATCGATAGCTGCAAATCACATCAATAGATTCATTGGAAACTCTTATGATGATCGCGAAGTGATGCCTTTGCCGTTGAGTCATTCTTTCGGCTTGGGACGTCTACGTTGCAATGTAGTTACGGGTGCAACCATAATTTTGGTTCCAGGATTTACCAATCCTGCTTTGTTATATTGTGCCATCGAACAATGCAAGGCCACTGGACTGGCCTCTGTTCCAGCTGGGTTTGCAATTTTGTTGAGTATGAATCCTGAACGAATAAGACGATATGCAAATCAGTTAAAATACATTGAAATCGGAAGCGCACCAATGCCAATGGAGCACAAGAAATTTTTGATGAAGGCGCTTCCCAAAACCCGTATTTGCATGCACTATGGGCTGACGGAAGCGTCGCGCTCTGTATTCATTGAATTTCATCAAGATAAAGAGCACTTGTCATCTGTCGGTCAACCGGCACATGGAGTGGAGATTAGAATCGAGGATGAACAAGGTTCAGAATGTAACAATGGAGAACCCGGTCGGATACTTATAAAGGGCGGACATTGCACTGTCGGATATTGGAATAATATAGTCCAGACTAAAAAAAACCTCATAAATGGTTGGCTTGTCACTGGTGATGTGGGTTACATTGACTCAAGTGGATATTTACATCTATTGGCGAGAGAAGACGACATGATTAATATTGGAGGGATGAAGGTTTCTCCAGCTGAAGTGGAAGAACAGATTGCCACTCACCCATCCATTTGTGATTGTGTCTGCGTTGGAATTCCTGACCCACGAGGAATTTCAGGACAAGCAATTAAGGCATTTCTAGTTAAGTCTGCAAAAATTAATGAATTTCCTTCTGAAAAGGAAATTGATAATATTCTTCGTGGCGTAATTGAACCATACAAAATTCCCGTTAGCTACGAATGGGTAGAAGAAATTCCAAAGACTGAATCCGGAAAGATCAAAAGAAGAGATATGTTGAAATAATGACCTTTTATTGTGAATATGTAATGGAGAAAACTATAAATGCTGACTTCATATAAACGTATAATTCAAAGATATATAGTACCAAGGTGGATAAAGTCCCTTTATTATTATATTAAATTTAAGTCCTTCGTGAGCCCAAAATCGGAGGTTCAATTTAGCGAAAAAATTAAATTTGGAAAAGGTACAGTTGTGAAACCGCTTGCTGCCATTCAGACGCATCAAGCAAATGTAATTTTTGGTGAAGGTTGTATTGTCAGTATGTTTAATTTTATTTCTGCAAGCGAAGCGGATATTATTTTGGGTGATTATGTTCGTTTGGCTCCGCGTGTAACAATTTTATCTATGGGACGTAATGTTAAGGATAAGAACCGTACCATTGGTGAACAGGGCTATCGTCATCGAGAGGTCCGAATAGGGAATGATGTCCTTATTGGCACCGGCGCAGTAATCCTGGATGGAGTCACCATCGGCGATGGCGCAGTAATCGGCACCAATAGTGTGGTGGACAGAGATGTGCCACCCTACACCATCGTTTTCGGTGCTCCAGCCAAGATCATCTGGCGGCGAACCTGAACGGAACCACTTCATGCGCAGAAATCGACTGTTGCAACTTCTCAAGTTATCGGTCAGCGCGGGACTCCTGATTTTTCTCTTTTCTATGGTGAACCTAGATGATCTGGCAGAGCAGGCCCGCGGCATTCATATGTTCTGGTTGGCTTTGCACGTGGCGCTAGGCTTTATTGCCATCGTCATTAGCGCTTGGAAGTGGAAATTGCTTTGCGATGCCACTGAGATTAGGACCACTTTGGTCGGATTGGTAGGACTGTACCTAATCGGCACCTTCTACAATCACTTTTTACCCACAAGTGTGGGTGGTGATGTGGTACGCGGCTACGAGCTGTCCCGAAGAGATTGTACTCTGTCTGATGCCTACGCATCTATTTTTGTGGAAAGATATACCGGCCTGGCCACCTTGTTGTTGATTGTGCTGGCGGCGTTGCCGTTTGATTTCCGCTTCTTCGGCGATTTACGAATATTGGCCCTTGCCGGGGTTTTTTTGACCGGATTCGTTCTTGGAAGTTGGATGGTGTTCAGTCCGGCGTTGGTGCGGCAATTCGAAATGCGATTTCACGGGCGGGTTATGCAGAAAGTGACAAAAAAGGCGATGAATTTCCAGGTAGCTCTCTGGCGTTATCAAAGTCACGGCGGTTCGCTCGCTGTGGCCTTCGCCTTTTCGCTGCTGTTTTATGTTAATGCGGTATTTATCACCTATACCGGTCTGTTGGCGCTTGGCGCAGAAGCCCCTCTTTCACGACTTTTTATAGCAGTTCCAGTGATGCTAATGATATTTTTGTTGCCTATATCCCTCGGAGGCATCGGACTACAAGAGTGGGCTCATGCATTTGTTATGAGCATTCTCGGCGCTCCGCCGATCGTGGGGGTCAGTCTCGGATTGCTATTCCGATTGCGTTCCATCTTGCTGGGGCTGGTGGGTGGTTTGGTAATGCTGATTCGTAGCGGTGGTGTGTTGCGAATACCAATCAGATCTGACGGGAGTAAGACCTATTCCTCTGGTGATTCAACAATTAAGTAAGGCAGTATTGAAAATTTTAGGTTTCTTGAAGAAATTCCGAACTGATGCTGCCGATTTTTCTAAGCTCTCATGAAAGAGCGGATTGTCTTGACCAACGAAAGCGAAAAAAAATCATGAATTTCCGCTTGCAGCTTTTTGGTCGGCCGCGCCTTTCGCAAGACTTTATTTACAAAGCCATGATGCATGAAACCTTGGCGTCAAGATCTGGAAACTCTCAAAACTGAATAAGGATGATCCGAAAATAAAAAAATAATTCTCCCAGTCGGGTGTTCTTTTATGTTTCAGTTGGCTTCTTCGACCATCGCCATTTTTCTTGCTGTCGCCTACGCTGGCTATGTCCCGTTGGGCGCCCGGCGCAGTTGGAATGCTTTTGCCGTCGCCGCCGGGCTGCTTTGTTTCTCGCTCCTGGAGGTTTTTGATCTGCTGGCCCTGAAGAACCCGGACAATTACCTGGCCTGGAAAAAACCGTCGCTGATTTGCGAATCCCTGCTGCCGCTGTTCTGGTTTGCCTTCTGTGCAACCTTCGCCGGCGCCTATAAGTCGGCCGGGATCCCGCGCCTTACCCGCACTTTTCTGGTGCTGACTCCCGCCTTTTTGCTTTTCGCCCTCTTTGTCGACCTGGACCGCTTTTTCATCTCTCCCGATTTCGGTGAGGAACCCCTTCTCTTTCTGGGGCAGGCCGGATACGCGTTTTACCTGGGCTTGATGCTGGCCTTTACCTTCTGTCTGGTGCAGTTGGAGAGGACTTTCTCCGGCATTGGGCGTTCCGACCGCTGGCTTCTGGTAAAGTTTGAAGTGCTCGGGGCCTGCACCTTGTTGGCTTCGGTCTTGGAGCGTCAGGAGGGGAACATTGTCAGGGCCGCCGGAGAGCTCGGCATCAGCCGCCCGACCCTGTACGACTTGATGAAAAAGCACAAGCTGCACCACCCGGCGGAGTAAGGAGTAAGTCCTTGCTCGGGTGATTAATCGATCAAATCCGGCAGCATAAGCGAATTTCTGATGTTTGAAAGTAGTTCCGGGCATGGTTTGAATATTTTTTTCAGAGGATGACAAATTAATGAATAAAACAGCTAAACAATTTTTTTATTTTACATGTATTGGATCAATTGGAACTTTATTTCACTATTGCACACTGATACTTTTTGTCCAAAAACTAAGAATAAACCCAGTGCTAGCTTCAGGAATTGGATTTGGATTAGGGGCATTTGTTAATTACTCACTTAACTATCGATGGACGTTTAAGAGTCATAAACGGCATAAAGAAACTATTACAAAATTTTTATTCATCGCGATGATTGGATTAGTGCTGAATTCAATTATCCTTACCCTCGTAATAGGGATGCTTCAGGTGCATTATCTGATCTCGCAAATTCTAGCCACTGGTATTGTGCTTTTCTGGAACTTTTTTGTGAATAAAATATGGACTTTTGGCGAGGCATTGTCGTTACCTGAATCCTAAAAGGAATTGACTGGAATGAATATACAAAATCATAAAAGTGTTTTTCTGTCTCTTCTAGTTCCTGCGTATAATGAAGAAGCGGTTATTGATGCTTTTTATTCAAGGACTGCTGCAATTCTTTCTTCTGTGAATGAAAGATTTGAAATAATATTTATTAACGATGGAAGTCATGATCTAACTGTCGCAAAAGTTATGGCCCTCCATGCTATTGATCCGAGAGTCAAATTGATTGACTTAAGTAGGAATTTCGGAAAAGAGGTCGCTATGACTGCGGGGCTTGATTTTGCACGTGGTGAAATAGTGATTGTCATCGATGCTGACTTGCAGGATCCACCGGAATTGATACCAGACATGGTGGCAAAATGGCGGGAAGGCTTTGATATGGTCTACGCCACTAGGACTATTCGCGAGGGAGAAACTTTTATTAAGAGGGCCACGGCAAATGCTTTTTACCATATTATCAGTCGTTTGACTAGGATTGAAATCCCCAAGAATACCGGTGACTTTCGGCTGATGAGCAGGAGAACTGTAGAAGCATTGAAAACTCTTCGTGAACAGCATCGTTTCATGAAGGGGCTTTTTAGTTGGGTCGGATTCAAGCAGGCAAGTATACCCTATCGTCGGGAGGCAAGATTCGCTGGGAAAACCAAGTGGAATTACTGGAAACTATGGAATTTCGCGATTGAGGGAATCACTTCTTTTTCTTATGTCCCCCTTCAATTTGCAAGCTACATTGGGGTCGGTGTTGCTTCTTTCAGTTTTTTATATGCTGCCTATTTAGTCCTAAAAACTCTCATATTTGGAATTGATGTCCCCGGATATGCCTCACTTATGGTTGCCATACTATTCTTCAGCGGTGTCCAGTTGAGTTTTCTTGGAATAATTGGAGAATATTTAGGCCGAATGTTTAATGAGACCAAGAACAGGCCTCTGTATTTAATGCAGAATCTTATTGGTTTTGATCACGATAGAAAATACAAGGTCCTTGTTTCTAATTCTCATGCGGGAGTGGGAAAATAGGTTTACTAAATGCTGGTATTAAACTAGGATAACGTCACTAGCGTCGGGACGTTTAGAATCCACGGTAGCGCAGATTGGCATAGGGAGTATGTCATGGAGGATTGTAAAGAAAACGTTTTAAAAAGGAATGAAATAATCTGCGCTGTTTGCTTTGTCATTCTCTCCGCAGTAATGATTGCCACTCTTTCATTTACTCGGAACTATTTCAATTATGGTACAGAGACAGATTTCCTAGGGGGATTTGTTAGCGAGGCTGAACGAGTTTTGAATGGAGACCCTCTCCATCTTGACTTTCACCCCCCTTTATACCCGGTCCTTTTGGCCTGTGTTAAAACCCTTTTTTCTGATTGGTTCTTAACTGGACTGACGATTTCTTTTTTTTGCAGTCTAGTCGTCCTTGCGGTTTCGTTTTTGTTTTTTCATAAACTGTATGGAGGATATGCAGCGTGGGGTAGCCTCCTTGCGCTCATGACCTCGACGGTGTTCGTATCCTATTCTGCACAAGCCACTTCAGACCTTTTTTTTGTCGCGCTATTTTACATCGCGTTTTTTGTCGGTTATTTGGCCATGGAGGGCGGTGGGTGGAAAATGTGGTTAGTCACCGGACTGGTCGTCGGTTGTGCTTTGTTAACCAGGTCGAACAGCCTAACCTTACTGAGCTTATCGGCGTTGCCATTTATGCAAAAAACGTCATGGAATCAGAAGATACGAAGTATGTGTTTTATATTGGTCGGACTTATGTTCCCGATTCTTCTATGGGTCGGTGCTGCCAAAGTAACCGGATCTCCTCTGATGCCTTCTGGAAATCATGTCAATCTTGCTCTCACCTACTTTTCGCCAAGTGCTGATCGGATATCCGGTGATGCACGGAGACATGTTGAGACCAAGTTTGAGAGTGTTGTAGATGTAATCAGCTATGACCCTAAACATTTAATAATTACTTATGTCAAAGATCTGTATGATAATCTTAAGAGGATTTTTAACCAGAATAGTTTCATTCCTTTTCCGTTTAATCTTTTTGCCCTGCCTGGTGTTTTGATTCTATGTTTATCCACAAGACGTTCTTGGCATTTTATTTTTATTGTTTCAGTTTTATTGCAAATTGCGTTAGTAAATTTCAAAGCGTTCGAGGCAAGATATTACATGTTTATAATACCTTTTTTAGGAGCTGGAGTTGGAATGCTTATTCATTATTTGATCGAATTAAGCAGATCAACCAAATTCAATATAGCCTTATCTTTTTGTATGTTGCTATTATTTTTTGTAGCTGAGAAAAACGTAATTAATGACAGTTATGTTATTTTGCATTCCAGCGATGATGAATTAAACGAAGTTTTGCCTGCAGCACAAATAGAATTGAATCAACATGTTAATTCTGATGTCATAGCCAGGAAGCCACATCTTGGCTATTATTTACCCTATAAGACTTGTTTTCTGTTTCCACAAGTGGAGACAATGAATGACTTGGGTAAAGCTCTGGAATCCATGTGGCACGGCGGAACCCTAAACCTTTTCTATGGAAGTGCTGAACTAAGAAATCGTCCAGGATTAAGCGAACTCAGGTTTGGAAAAAAAACACCTGGGTGGCTACAGGTGGTCGCAAAGAGTAAGAATCCGGGATCTTGGGTTCTGTACCGTTACTTGCCTGAATCGTCGGCAGGGAAAGGATTGGAAATTGGAAGGATGTCGATCTCTAAGGGCGCAGAAAAAATAGACCATGCTGCACGGCGCAACGACTAAAGCCGAGTATGAAAAGAAAGGGGGTCAGTTCTTCACTCTTGACAATTTAGACGTTCTTGTTAGATTTGAAACATCCTTTCAATCCCATTTGGGGAGTTGAGCTTCGTGGCCCGACCCTTACGTATTCAATATCCCGGCGCTTTCTACCACGTGACCGCGCGGGGAAACGAACGCAAGGACATTTTCAGAAGCACGGTCGACCGCGAGAAGTTCCTCGGCTACCTCGAATCGGCCGCCTCCCGTTATGGCGCGGCCGTTCACGCCTACTGCCTTCTTGACAATCATTTCCATCTGCTGGTTGAAACCCCTGAGGGTAATCTCTCCGAAATCATGCGTCATATCAACGGCGCCTACACCACCTACTTCAACCTCAAGCGAAAACGCGCCGGGCACCTTTTCCAGGGGCGCTACAAGGCCATTCTGGTGGAGGCGGACGCCTATGCGGCCGAGCTGTCCCGTTACATCCATCTCAACCCCGTACGTGCCGGAATAGTCAAAACTCCCCGGGATTACCGCTGGTCGAGTTATCCTGCCTACATCGGGGCGCAAGAGCCTGTCGGTTGGTTGAAGACCGGCTTCATCCTCAGCCTGCTGACTCAGGACCCGGAGTCCGCGCGAAGGCGGTATCGGGATTTCGTGGAGGATCTGCCCGATCTCCCTAATGAAAGCCCCCTGAACGGGGCGATCGCTTCATCGGTCCTCGGCCGCGAACGGTTCGTACAGGAAGTGCTGGAGCGGTATGGCGGGGCCAACCATGACAAGGCTCAATTATCGGCAATACGAGCCGCTGTGCTGCGGCCCTCGATGGAGGATATCCTTGAGGCGGTTCGGGCCTGGTGGCCGGAGCAGGAGAAACTCGCCCGAAAGATCGTCATTTATCTTTGCCATCGGCTGACGGGCGCGACCCTGATGCAAATCGGCGCCCGGTTCAATATGAAGGAGTCGACGGTCGCCCAGGCCAGCCGCCGGCTGGCCACCAAGCTGGCAGAGGAAAAGGCGTTGGCGGAGCGGGTATTGGCCCTGGAGAAGGTACTGGCCGCAGGTTCAGGATCCTCCGGCGGGGGCGATAGGAGCCCGCAAGACAAGCAGCCCGCTATGGCCGGCGCGCGGGGGGAGGGACCAGGAAGTCTTGGGCAAAAGATTGCCGGTGTTCTGGGGGATTTTCCGGAGGTGCGCTTCTGTTCCCTGTTCGGTTCGGCGGGTCGCGGACGCCTCACGGCCCAGAGCGACGTGGATATCGCTATGGCCGGCGAGCAGAAGTTGACGGCCGATGAGAGGGTCCGCCTGGCGCTCGCCCTCTCGGCGGCCTTGGGGCGGGAGATCGACCTGGTCGACCTGCAGGATGTATCCGGATTGATCCTGGAGCAGGCCCTCTGCACAGGCCAGGTGGTGAAAAACGCCGACCATGACCTCTATGCCCGTCTGCTCAAGCGTCTCTGGTACAACCAGGCGGACATGATGCCTTATGTCAGGAGAATCCTGGAGCAAAGGAGTAGCCGATGGCTTCAATGATCCTGCTGGCCAAGCTCGATTCTCTGCAGCGCTGCCTTTCCCGCGTCGCCTCCAAAACGCCGCCCAGCGTCGAGGTATTGCAGCAGGATCTGGATGCCCAGGACATCATTTCCCTCAACCTGGAACGGGCGGTTCAGGTCTGTGTCGACATTTCCGCCCACATCCTGGCGGAGTTCAATACCCCGGCCCCGTCATCCATGGCCGAGAGTTTCGACCGGCTACGGGACCTGGGTGTGATTTCTCCGGAGATTGCGCTGCGGATGCAAAAGGCCGTCGGCTTTCGCAACATCTCGGTCCACGAATACCAGAAAATCGACTGGCTGATCGTCTACCGGATCATCACCGAGCACCTCGACGATTTCAAGGATTTTGCCCGGCAGGTACTTGCCTGGGCGAATGTCGAAGGCCGCGGGCCGTAATCGAGACGACATCGAGCCGTTCACGGCGAAGGCTGCCTTTGGAAATTCTGCCGCCGGGGGACGCGAAAAATCGATTCCAGAGTTGTGAGAGGGGGCGAACAATGTCCTTTCTCGTCATGTGATTTCTAACGGCCGGGTGGTCTATTATGTTTCAGCTAGTCGCCTCGACCATCGCCATTTTTCTTGCTGTCGCCTATGCGGGCTATGTCCTGTTGCGCGAACGGCGCAGTTGGAATGCCTTTGCCGTCGCCGCCGGGCTGCTTTGTTTCTCGCTCCTGGAGGTCTTCGATCTTCTGGCCCTGGAGAACCCGGACAATTACCTGGCCTGGAAAAAACCATCGCTGATTTGCGAATCCCTGCTGCCGCTGTTCTGGTTTGCCTTCTGTGCCACCTTCGCCGGCGCCTATAGGTCGGCCGGGATCCCGCGCCTTACCCGCACTTTTCTGGTGCTGACTCCCGGCTTTTTGCTCTTGGCGCTCTTTGTCGACCTGAATAACTTCTATATCTCTCCCGATTTCGCCGATGAACCCCTCCTGTTCCTGGGGCAAGCCGGATACGCCTTTTACCTGGGACTGCTCCTGGCCTTCACCTTCTGCCTGGTGCAGTTGGAAAGAATTTTTTCCGGTCTTGGGCGTTCGGACCGCTGGCGGGTAAAGTTTGAATTGCTCGGCGCCGGGACTTTGTTGGCAATGTCGGTTTTTTACTACAGCCAGGGGCTGCTGTACCGGTCGCTGGACATGTCGCTGCTGCCGGCCCGGTCGTTGGCCATGGCTATCGGCGTCTTGCTGATGCTCTTCTCGCGAGCCTGTCGCGGAATGCCGACAGGGCTTCAGGTTTCGAAGACTCTGGCCTACCGGTCGATCGTGATTGCCGCCGTCGGCATTTACCTGATTGGCCTGGGGTTGGCCGGCGAAGGGATGCGCTACCTGGGGGCCTCTTCTCAGCGGGTCTTTTTCGCCGCCATCGCTCTGCTCGGCGGGGTCGTTCTTTGCGTCGTTCTGCTCTCGGAGGCGCTGCGGCGCAAGGCCAGGGTCTTTCTTTACAAGAATTTTTATAAGGCCAAGTACGATTACCGGAAGCACTGGCTCGATTTTACCGGGGCTCTGACCACGGCCCGGGACGAACATGCCTTGCACCTCGCGATCCTCGAATCTTATTGCGAAGCCTTCTCCATCCGGGGAGCTGCATTATTTCTGCGGGCGGGGGAGGGCGGGGACTTCCGCTGTGCGGCGGTCCATGGACTGTCTCCAATCGACGACATTCAAAAGGGGAACCCGCTGGTGGCTTATCTGGAACAGCATCGCTGGGTTTACTGCCGGGAGGAGCGGCCTGAAGTTCTTTTGGACAACGCCGCTGTTTTTCAACGCCACGAGATCCACTTCGGCGTTCCTCTGCTCTTTGAAGAGACTCTGGAAGGCTTTATTCTGCTCGGGCCGCCGATTGACCCGGGCGAGCTATTCATTTACGAGGATTTCGACCTGATGAAGGTCATGGCACGGCAGGCGACTTCGGCCCTGCTCAACCTCAAATTCACCGAGCAGCTTTCCACTGCCCGGGAGATGGCTGCCATCGGCAAGGTATCCGCCTTTGTCATGCACGATTTGAAGAACTCGGTGTCGAATCTGGCCCTGGTGGTGGAGAATGCCCGCAAGTATATGGATGACCCCGAGTTCCAGAAGGACATGCTGGAGACCCTCGACAACAGCGTCCAGCGCATGAAGGGGCTGATCGGGCGGCTGAAGAATTTCGAAAAAAAGACCCGTCTCGAGCTTGCCAGTTGTGAGCTTTCAACCCTGGTGGCGGCGACCGTCGCGGAAGTTCCAAAAGAGGGCATTACGGTGGCTGGCGGGCCGATAAGCTGCATGGTCGACAGGTCCGAAGTCGCCAAGGTAGTGCAAAACCTTCTGCACAATGCCCTCGATGCGACCGCCGGCAACGGGCCGGTTCACCTGGAGGTCGGCTGTGACGAAATGGCCTTCATCCGGTGCCGCGACCAGGGGTGCGGCATGTCGGCGGAATTTATCCGCGAACGACTGTTCAAGCCGTTTGCGACCACCAAGATAAAGGGTTTCGGCATCGGACTCTACCAGTGCCGGCAGATTGTCGAGGCGCATGGCGGGCGAATCGAGGTGAAAAGCACGGAGGGGGAAGGGACGGAATTTACCGTTTGGTTGCCACGCGATATAATGAGCGATGCAAATCACTGAACACAGGACATTTCATGAAAAAGTTGCTCATAATCGATGACAACGCCGAAATTCGCAAGCAACTCAAGTGGAGTCTCGGCAACGATTATTCCATCCTGCTCGCCGAGGATGTCGCCGAGGCGCTGAGTCTGTTTAAAAAGCATCGGCCACCGGTGGTGACCCTGGACCTGGGCCTACCTCCGGAGGAGGAGGGGGTGGCGGAGGGATTCCGCTGCCTGGAAGAGTTTCTGGGCCTGGCGCCGCAGACCAAGGTCATCGTGCTCACCGGCCGGGGGGAACGGGAGCATGCCCTCAAGGCCCTGCAGATGGGGGCCTACGACTTTTACGCCAAACCCATCGAGCTCACCGAGCTGAAGGTGATGCTCCAGCGCGCCTTCCACCTGGCGGGTTTGGAGGAGGAGAACCGGCGGCTTCAGGCGGACCTGGATGGAGAGAGCTTGGGGTTTCTGGGGATTTTCGGGCAGAGTCCGGAGATGCTGGAGGTCTTTGCCACCATCCGGAAGGTGGCGACCAGCGACGTGCCGGTGCTGATCCTGGGGGAGAGCGGTACCGGCAAGGAACTGGTGGCCCGGGCTCTCCACCGCGAGAGTCTGCGGCGGGATGGACCCTTCATCCCGATCAACTGCGGCGCCATTCCGGAGAACCTGCTGGAAGCGGAGCTTTTCGGCCATGAGAAGGGGGCGTTCACCGGCGCACAGGCCCGGGTGCTGGGGAAGTTCGAGTACGCGGACAAGGGGACCCTGTTCCTCGACGAGATCGGTGAATTGCCGACCATCCTGCAGGTCAAGCTCCTGCGTTTTCTTCAGGATCAGGTCATACAGCGGGTCGGCGGCAGGGAGGACCTCAAGGTCGATACCCGGATCGTCGTTGCCACCAACGTCGACATTGGCAAGGCCATCGAAGCCGGCAGCTTCCGGGAGGATCTCTTTTACCGGATCGGCGTGATCACCCTCAGCCTCCCCCCTTTGCGCCACCGCGGAGAAGACGTCATACTCCTTGCCACCCTGTTTCAGCGCCGTTTCGGCGAAGCATTTCGCAAGCGGGTGCGAGGCTTCAGCGTCGCGGCTCTGGATGCCCTGCGGGCCTACGACTGGCCGGGAAATGTGCGCGAGCTGGAAAACAAGGTCAAGCGCGCCGTCATCATGGCCGAGGGACCGATGCTCGATGCAAAGGACCTGGGACTGGTGCCGGCCGGCGGCCCGCCTTCAGGGATCGCCAACATCACCGGCCTCACTCTGCGCGAGGCGCGGGACCATGTGGAGCGGGAACTGCTGGCCGAGGTTCTGGAGCGTCAGGAGGGGAATGTTGTCAGAGCCGCCGAAGAGCTCGGCGTCAGTCGCCCGACCCTGTACGACCTGATGAAAAAGCACAAGCTGCACCATCCGGCGGGATAACCACGCTCAGTCACCACAAAAACCGAGGGCGCAGAAAAAACCTTGATAATTTCAAGGATTTCTCTGCGCCCTTGGCGTTCTCTGCGGTAAAAAATGACCTGACGAATTTCTCAGTTGGCCTTGGTGGTGAAGCTGTAGATGTCGCTTTCCACCAGGGTTTGTCCGTCGACGGCCACCACCTTCCAGTAATAGGTGGTGCCGGCCTGCAGATCCTCGGCGATGAAGGTGTTGTCTTCGAGATTTTCAAACACCCGGACAGAGGAGGTGTCTGGCAGAGGGATGGTGGTGCTGTCGCCGAGGTTCACCGGCGTCGTCGAATCCGAGGAGCTTCCTCCCCCGCCGCCGCAACCGCTCAGCAGCGAACCAGCTGCAAGCAGGGCCAGCATCAGCATCAGCAGCAGTCGGCGCCGCCGGGTGGCCAGGCCGGCCCCGCTGAAGAAGAAGACGCCGGCCAGCAGGGCCGGTGTGCCCAAGGGGCTGACGGCATTGGCCGCCACCCTGTTCGCGCCGAGGTAGGGATCGGTCCCGTAGTAAAGGGTGTAGGTCGCCGAAGAGCCGGCCGGCAGGGGTTCCCAGTCGAGTTGAACTGGGGTGGACTCGGCGATGGCGCCGTTTGCGGGGTACCAGAGGAAGGGCAGCCAGGTGTTGTCGACGATATCGGAACCGCCGCTGGTGCTGCCATTGTCGACGATATCGGAACCGCCGCTGGTGCTGCCATTGTCGACGCTATTGGAACCGTCGCTGGTGCTGCCATTGTCGACGCTATTGGAACCGTCGCTTACGACGGCGGCGCTGGTGACGATGTTGGAGTAGGTGCTTTCTTGGCCGCTGGCGTTATAGGCGGTTACTGTGATGTAGTGAACCCGGCCATCGGCCAGACCGGTCAGGCTGGCAGTGGTCGCATTGCCGATATCGATGGGGGAAGGGCCTTCATAGGCCCCCGTGCCGTTGAGGGGCGCTGAAGAGGAGTCGGCCTTGTAGTAGAGCTTGTAGCCGACGATGCCAGTTTCGGTATTGGCATCCCAGGCCAGGGTCAGGTTTTTCGCGAAAGCGGAGCCGGGGGCAAGGGAAACAAGGAGGAACAGCGCAGAAAAGAACAAGGACAGAGTTTTTTGCATGGGGTACCTCATTTTGAATTTGTCAGCAAGCCAGTCGTTTGGTTCCTGCTACCCCATAGCAAGGTGAATGCCAACGGTTTTTCTTTTGCCCGAATAGCTGACGGCTCAAAATGAGTAAGGAGATAGTCTGTGCAGAACGGGTTGGACCCGGGATGCGAGGCGGGAAGCGAACTGCGGATGATTTACGCCGTTGTACCAGAGGCGGGCGAAGGCGCCGAGGCTGACGACCATCCCGCCGACGGCGACGAGGAGTCCCATGCCGCCGGCCGCCAGCAGCAGGGTCAAGGAAATGCCGGCGCGGGCGGATGGTCGCCCGTTGGCGACAGGGCGGCGGCGGGTGCGCTTCATGCGGGCGTCGACGTCGCACTCCTGCACCTGGTTGAGGGCCGAACAGCCGGCGGCCAACAGGGCGACCCCGGCCAACAGCAGAACGGCAACCACCGACTCATGGGGGGAGGGGTGCAGAGCATAGCCCGCCAGGGCGGAAGCGGCGGTCATCAGCGCGATCGGTGGGCGAAAAAGAGTCGGTATGGACATGGCACAAATCCAGAATGGTCAGTGATTTTGGACTTTTGACAAGGTTTTCCTTTCAGCGCAGTTCCCGGATGTACTCGACCATCTCCCCCAGTTCTTCCTCCGGCAGGTGGTCGAATGCGGGCATGATCGCCGGGTACCCCTTGACGACGTCGGCATTGGGGTGCCGGATCGATTTCAGGACATAGTCGGCGTCGGCAATCAGGGTTCGCTCCTTGTTGTCGCTGATGACCGACACCTGCCGGTCGGATAGGCCCTTGAGGGTCGGCCAGACTTTCGAGCTGCCGTCGGTGGAGTGGCAGCCGAGTCAGCCGTGTGTGGCCAGCAACTGGTCCCCTTCAGCCGCCTCTTCTTCAGCGGTTTCCTGCCGGTACCACTGTTCGAATTCGGGTTCCGGCAGAGCCCGGAGATGCTGGAGGTCTTTGCCACCATCCGGAAGTTGGCGATCAGCGACGTGCCGGTGCTGATCCTGGGGGAGAGCGGTACCGGCAAAGAACTGGTGGCCCGGGCTCTCCACCGCGAGAGTCTGCGGCGGGACGGACCCTTCATCCCGGTCAACTGCGGCGCCATTCAATGGAGATTTATTGCGAAGATTTCAAGGGGCATTGCGATACGGGGAGGGCTGCGACATGCAGGGAAAGACTGCGTGGTGACTTTTGTTGACAGATGGGTTCCTTTTTGAGAGAAAATCCGGATATAATGCGCGCCTATGAATCTGAACCATATCAGTATTGTTCTGGTTGAGCCGCAGGGGGCGCTCAATATCGGCTCGGTCTGCCGGGCGATGATGAATTTCGGCTTTTGCGATCTGCGCCTGGTCGCTCCGCAGACGGACCATCTCGCCGACGAGGCGCGGCGGATGGCGGTCAAGGCTGGCCGACTGCTCGAGACCGCCACTGTTTTTCCGGATCTTCCGTCGGCCTTGGCCGACTGCCAGCTGGCACTCGGAACCACCCGGCGTTTCGGCAAGTACCGGGAGGATTTCCTCCATCCCGACGAGGCGGCCCGCCAGCTTCTCCCCTGGACGGTGAAGGGAAGGGTGGCGCTGGTCTTCGGCCGCGAGGACAAGGGCCTGCATACCGCCGAACTCGACCTCTGCCAGCGCTTCATCACCATCCCCACCAGTGATGAACTGCCGTCCATGAACCTGGCGCAGGCGGTCACCCTCTGTCTTTACGAGACGGCCAGGGCCAGAGGCGAGGCCGCCGGCAAAAGTACCGGTCGCAAACGTCTGGCGACCGGGAAGGTGCTCGAGGGGATGTACGGACACATGAAGCGGACCCTGCTGGAGATCAGTTTTCTCGATCCGCAAAATCCCGAGCATATCCTCCACACGTTTCGCCGGATTTTCGGCCGGGCCGGCCTCAACGATCGTGAGGTGCGCATCCTGCACGGGCTGTGGAGCCGACTCGACTGGATCGAGGGGGAACGGAAAAAGACGGATGACGGAAGGCTGAAGTGAGGAAGGAAATGGGAGACACGCTGCGCTGCATCCGCCTGGAAAACGGCCTGGCCATAGAGTTTTTCGATCGCTCGAACCGCTATTTCGGTGATTACCACCGGGTTTGTATCGAGGCCCGCTGCCGCGTGGCGCTTCATCTGGAGAACTTTGCCGGTTCGGCCGACCCCGCCGCAGAGCTGCAGACTGCCCGGGCCCTCCTGGGCAACGAAGTGGTCTTCATCCGGAGGCTGGAAAAAATGGGGGTTGCCGGAGAAGCGGTGGAGCGGACCCGCGAGGCGCTCATTGGCAGTTTCATCCGCAGTTCGCTTCCCTATCTGTCTACCCCCGCATTCCCCGGAAGGTTCATTGCTGTCGAACTGGAGCGTCGTCGGCATGGGCGTCGTCCGCATTGGCCCGGGCAATGAGCGAGCGGCTCTGTATTGATGCCCTGGCCTACGGGGGCAGCGGCGTGGGGCGGCTCGACGGCAAGGCGGTTTTCGTCCCGTTGACCGCTCCCGGCGACCAGATTCGCTGCCGGATCGTGCAGGACCGCAAGCGCTACGCCGAGGCGGAGATGATCGAACTGCTCGAGGCGGCGCCACAGCGGAGGGTGCCCCCCTGTCCGGTGTTCGGCGACTGCGGCGGCTGCCAGTGGCAGCATCTCCCCTATGGCGAGCAGTGCCGCTGGAAGGAGCGCATCTTCGCCGAAACCCTGCAGCGTCAGGCGAGAATCGAGGCGTCCGTGCTGCGACCCCTGGTCCCGGCTCCGGATGAGTGGGGCTACCGCAGCCGCGTCCAGTTCAAGTGCCGGCAGACCGAAGGCGGCTTCGTCATGGGGTTCTATCGCCGCGGCACCCATTACGTCATCGACGTGGCGTCTTGTCCCATCGCCGCTCCCCGCCTGAACGAAGTGCTAGCGCTGTTCCGGCGGTGGCTGCCGGAGTCCTCCTGCCCCCAACTGGTCCCCCAGGCCGACATGGAGGTCGACGACGAGGGGCGGGTGCGGGTCACCGTGCATGCCTTGGGGCCGGCGGGACCGGCTCTTGCCGAGTACCTCCGGCCGCTGGCCGAACAGGCCGGAATTTCCCTGTACATGCAGTTCGGCCGCAAGGAGACCCTGCTGCAGGTCTGCGGCGAGGAGGCCCTGCACATTCTGCCCCTCGGGGCCGGGAGCCTGCGGCTCGCCTACGGCGCTGGCGGCTTTGCCCAGATCAACCTGGAGCAGAACCGGCAACTGGTCAGGGAGGTTTGTTCAGCCGCCGCCCTGACCGGGCGGGAGAAGGTCCTCGACCTGTTCTGCGGCATGGGCAACTTCTCTCTGCCTCTGGCTTTGCAGGCCGGGGAGGTCGTCGGGATCGAAAACTACGCGCCCGCCATCCGGCAAGCCGAACTCAATGCCCGGGCCAACGGTCTTAGCCATACCCGCTTCCAGTCCCGGCCGGCAGAGGCGGCGATCCGCGATGTCACGGCCGCGAAGGCCTTCGATCTGGTCGTGCTCGATCCGCCGCGTACCGGCGCCTATGAGGTGGTGCGGGAGCTGGTGCGATTACGACCGCCGCGGATCATCTACGTCTCCTGCGACCCC
>Ga0256865_1000175_pt1 | contig 22302 bp, 15 predicted proteins | sample RVTome_14_FD_187337 | JGI IMG/M metagenome (GOLD analysis project Ga0256865, IMG submission 187337) | Soil microbial communities from uranium-contaminated site in the Upper Colorado River Basin, Wyoming, United States - RVT145D125 HiSeq ... | reverse complement strand
AACATGGGCTAGCAAATCGACCGCGTCGTGGTCAATCTGCACGGTAAATCGACCATTCCGTGGTCATTCTGCTGGAATCAGCTCCACTCGCCAGGCGTCCTGGTGCCGAGGGCACAGCCCACGAGCTTGGCGACCAGAGCGCTGACGCAGGGAAGATCCCGCGGCGAGGCCTACGAGATGATCAAGGACCTCGTCGAGACGATGGCGAGCGAGCCCGGCTTCGAGGTCTCTGTCCATCCCGGCTCCGAGGACCGTTTCGAGATCGGTGCCAACGACGTGAGGACGCTGGTGGCCTTGCTCCTCCGCCGGCAGCGGGAGAAGCGCGGCATCAGCCTGGCCGAAGCGGCGAAGCTCCTCGAGCAGAAATCGCGCAACGCCTACGCGCGCTACGAGCAGGGCCAGACGGTCCCCACGATCGAGAAGCTCGAGAAGTTGCTGAAGGCGATCGCTCCCGACCAAGAGCTCGTGTGGCGCCTGGGCCAGCCCCTACGGGGATAGCTCCACCCGCCACGCTCCCCTCCCGTGGGTGAACGCGAAAAGCCACGTCGCGCCGCCGGCGGACTGGATCTGGAGCGTCTCCGTCAGCGCGTTGGCGAAGCCCGTGTTTTCCACCGCCCAGCGGATGCCTCCCGTCGTCGACGTGAAGACGCCCAGGTCGGTCCCTACGAAGAGGCGGTCGGGATCGCCGGGATCGGCGACGATCGAGTGGACGGGCAGGTTCGGCAGGCGGCGCGGGCCGTTGCCGTCGATCTGGCGCCAAGTGGCGCCGCCGTCGGCGCTCGTCCACACGTGCTTGCCGCCGAAGGTGGCGTAGGTGGCGTAGACGCGCCGCGGGTCCACCGGGTCGAACGCCAGCCACGAGACGAAACCAGCCCGCGGACGCGCCGCCGGCCACTGCGTGTCGGCGCCGGCGGCCCCCGCCTGGTCCTGGTAGTGGATCGTGCCGTCGTTGAGGCCCACCACCACCCGGTTCGAGTCGACCGGCGACACGGCCACCGCCGACATCCGGCCGCCGCTCGGCCACGGCGTCGACGCCGGACGCCACGTGGCGGCGCCGTCCGTCGTCGTCCACAGGCGGCGGCCGCCGTACCACAGGCGGTCCGGCGCGCTCGGGTCGAGCACGTAGGGCACGATGAAGAGGAAGTCGCCGTTGTCGTCCACCCCGGCGCCGAAGTCGACGTCGGTGATGCCGTTCGTCGCTCCCCGGAACGTGGCGCCGCCGTCGACGGACTTGGCCAGCGACTTGCCCTGGCTCGAGGCGTAGACCACGTTCGGGTTGCGGGGGTCGACGGCCACGTAGCCGCCGTCGCCGCCGAGGACGTGTTCCCAGCCGTCGACGCCGGCGGCGTCGCGGCCGAGGACGGTGCCGTTGTCCTGGGTGCCGCCGAAGTAGCGCTGGCCGTCCGGGAAGGCGGCGCCGTGGTAGAACTGCGTCACGCCGTAGTTGTGGTTGAGCGGGAACCAGCGCACCGCGCTGTTGGCCGGGTTGCAGGTCGCCTGCGCGCCGGTGGCCTTGGCGGCCCGCGCGTTGGGCGTGAGCCACACGCCGCCGTCGCCGCCGACGAGCATCACCTGGTTGCCCGCGCCGTCGTAGCGCGGATGGAAGACGACCGCGTGCTGGTCGGCGTGGGCCGAGGGGGGCGACGCGTACCAGTAGGTGATCACCCCCCAGCTCCGGCCGCCGTCGTCGGAGCGGAAGAGGTCGACGCCGCCGGCGAAGACCACGTCGGGATCGGTCGGGTCGACGGCGATCTCGTTGGTGTACCAGCCGAGGGTCGAATAGCCGTCCTGGGTGCCGAACCCGCAGGCCACCAGGTTGGCCACCGGCGCGTTGGTCAGCAGCAGGGTGTCGATCTTGTCCGGATCGGTGTTGCGCGTCACCGCCTCCCAGCTTCCGGACGTGCCGGCGCGGTCGGAGCGGAACACCGCGTGGAGGCCGCCCACGAACCTCCCGCCGGGGCCCGGCAGGTAGCTCGCCGAGAGAGCGTAGATCACGTCCTGGTTCGACGGCGCCAGGGCGAGGGAGGTGCGGCCCATGCCCGCCTCCGTCAATACCGGCAGCCAGCCGCCGCCGGCGTGCGCCCGCGGATTGCGGTAGACGGTGGCCTGCTCGAAGGTGCCGCAGGAGGCGAAGACGACGTCGCCGGGGCGGTCGCTGCGGATCGCCAGGTCGAGGCAGCCGCCCTTGACCTCGGTGGCGTGTACGCGCCGCCAGGTGTTGCCGGCGTTCAGGGAGCGCCAGACGCCGGTGCGGGTCGCGGCGTAGAGGCGACGCGGGTTGCCGTGGCTGACGGCGATGGCGTTGACCCAGCGGAAATCGTCGCTGAAGGTCTCGGGCAGGCGAGTCCAGGTGGCGCCGCCGTCGGTGGTCTTGAAGATCCCGGCGCCGCGCAGCGGCAGCGACGTCTCGCGCACCTCCTCGCGGAAGAAGCCCTCGCCGGTGCCGGCGTAGATCACGTCGGGATCGCCGGGGTCCATGGCCATCGAATTGACCGCGATGTTGGGCATCAGGTCGGCCAGCGGACGCCAGGAGGCGCCGCCGTCCTCGGTCTTCCAGACGCCGCCCGACACGCCCGCGGCCCAGCGGATTCGCGGCTTGTCCGGATGGATGAGGATGGCGCGGGTGCGTCCGCCGATGTTGCCGGGGCCGAGGTGCTCCCAGGCGGCGAGCTCGGCCTTGACGGCGAGCCGGCCGCGGTCCGTCAGCTCGCGGCCGAGACGGGACGAGTAGCGCGGCAGCCGTTCCATGTGGTCGAGGGCGGCGGCGTAGAGCCGCATCGGGTCGACGTCGCGGCCCGCCGGCAGCCGCTGCTCGGCGTAGTAGCGCTCGGCGCGGTCGGGCTGGTCGAAGGGGCGGCCCGGCCGCTCGGCGGCGTCGCGGACGGCCTGGATCGTCGACTCGTGGAGCGCGGCGGGCGCGCCGGTGTGTGGCCACGTGGTCAGGGCGAGCAAGAAGATCAAAGTGGGACTCATGGTGCGCTCTCCTGGTGAGCAGGTTCGTCTTGTAAGAGTCGCCTTGGGGACGCAATCCCTCGCCGGTCTCGACATTATGCCTCGGAGCCGCCGCCGGCGTCGCCCGGGCGAGCCTCGGCGAGTCCGACGTGAGAGGATTCGGGCGGATCCGGCTCCTCCAACCCACGCCGGAGGACTGCAGCGTGTCCCAACCCCGATCCATCGCATCAGAATCCGAGACCCGTCCGTCCCCGCGGTGGCTACGCCTGCACGGGACGGCCGAGAACGAGGACGTGAGGCTGGCGCTGAGTCCCGGAACCCATCACCTGGGCAGCGGCCGCGACTGCGACCTGCGGCTCGAGCGCGACGGCGTCTCCCGCCGCCACGCGGTGCTGGTGGCCGAGCCCGGGCGGCTGCGGTTGATCGACGCCGGAAGCAAGAACGGCACCTTCGTCAACGGCACCCGGGTGCGGCGGGCCGAGGTCCGCCCCGGCGACCTGGTGACCTTCGGTCCGGTATCGCTGCGGGTCGAGGAGCTCGAGGCGGAGGACGGGGAGCTGGCCGTCGAGGGGATGCCCGAGGCGATGCCCGACTCGGCGTCCTCCGTCATGTCCGCCGGGACCGACGCGGACGCGACGCAGACCGAGGACGAACGTCGCGGCGGCCGGGGTTCCCGCGTCGAGTCGCTGGCGCGCTCGCTTCAGGCGACGCCGGGGGAGCTGGGCGGCGCCCTGGAGGAGCTGCGCGCCGCCCTGGAGGCGGACGGCGTCGCCGCGCTCGATCCCGGCGGCGACGGGACGCCGCCGGCCCTGGTGGCGGCGGCAGGGAAGGTGACGCCGGAGGCCGCCGAGCTGTCGTCGGCGGCCTGGCACTGTCGCCGCCGAGGGTCGCGCCGGGCGCGGCTTCGGCAGCCAGGGGTGGCGGCCGTGATGACGGACTTGAGCGGAAGCCCGCGCGGGCTGGTGGTCTCCGGCGCGGCACGGGAGCCGCCGGCCGGCTCGCTTTCCTCGTGGTTGGCGGTACTGGAGCTTGGTTGGCCGGCCCGGGAGCCTGCCGTGGCCCGCGCCGATCCGGCGGCCCTCCGATTCCCCGACGGTCTCGTGCGCTGCGCGTCCCCCGCCATGACCTCGCTCTACCAGCAGATGCGGCCGCTGGTGGGCAACGACCTGCCGGTGCTCATCGTCGGCGAGACCGGCGTGGGGAAAGAGCATCTGGCGCAGACCCTGCACCGCTCGTCGCCCCGCGGGCGCGGACCTCTGGTCGCCATCAACTGTGCCGCCATCCCCGCCGAGCTCCTCGAAGCCGAGCTCTTCGGCATCGGCGACCGGGTGGCCACCGGGGTGGCGGCACGTCGGGGGCGGTTTCAGCAGGCGGATGGCGGGACCCTCTTCCTCGACGAGATCGGCGAGATGCCGCGGAACCTCCAGGCCAAGCTGCTGCGCGCCCTCGACGAGAAACACGTCCACCCGGTCGGCGCCGGTCCGGTTCCGGTGGACGTCCGGGTGTTGTCGGCCACCAACGTCGACCTCTACCGCCGGATGGAGGTCGGTCAGATCCGCCGCGACCTCTTCTTCCGCCTGGCGGGGTACCTGCTCGAGGTGCCGCCGCTGAGAAGCCGTCCGGAGGACGTGCCGCTGCTGGCCGAGCACTTCCTGAATCGCTTCAGCCGCGAGGCGAACAAGCGCATCCGCGGCCTCACCGTGCGGGCCATGAACGCCCTCGCGGCCTACGAGTGGCCCGGCAACGTGCGCGAGCTCGAGCACGAAATGCGCCGGCTGGTCTACCTGTGCCCGAAGGGCCAGGCGATCGAAGCAGGGATGCTGGCCGACCACTTCCGCCGCGGCGAAGCGGCTGACTCGACCGCCGCCTCGCAGGGCGCCGAGGAGGACGAGGAGTCGGCAGAGGCGGCGGGCGAGCCGCGCCTTCCCACCCTGAACCTGGAACAGCTCGATCTGCTGGCGATCGAGCAGGCCATGGCCCGCAGCGGCGGCCGCGTCGCCGAGGCGGCCCGCAGCCTCGGCATCAGCCGCTACACCCTGCGTCGCCGCCTCCAGCGCTCCGGCATCCAAGACTGAGCGTCAAGGGGCGCGAGATCGCGCTTCCAGGCGGTGCGGAATCGCGCCGCTGCAGCTCGGCGCGCGCCTTCGCGCCTGCTGCCGGGACGATCGGACCGGAAATCGGGCATTGCTCGAGAGCGTTCGCGTGGCACGTCCTGTGCAGTCGGGCAATTTTCGCAACCGTCGCGGAGACGGCCGAAAACATCTCAGGGAACCAACTTCATCAGGAGAGCTTTCATGAGAACGACACCAAATCCGACCTCAATCGGCCTCGCGGGATCGCGCCGAGTCACCCGAGCCGCGGGTTTCGCTCTGGCGGTTCTCGCCGCGGGACTTCTCGCCGGCATGCCGGCGCCGGCGGACGACCTGGTGCGCTATAGCGTGCCCGCCAGCGAGCAAGGCGTCCGTGGTAATACCATCAACCGTAACGCTTCCGTCACGTTCCACGGGTGGGCGCCGTGGAAACCCACCCGGGGGCGGGCCCGCTAGCTAGCGGTCTACCCCACGCACAAGGTCCCCCACTGGTCGGGCTGGGCCAACGATCCTCAGGCCAGCCTCCGGACCTGCCATCTCGAAGGCAGGTTGATCCCTGCAATCGTCGATAGTCAAACCGTGGAAGTAAACAAGGAGAACGAGATGAAAAGAACGATCATTACAACACTACTGTTCGCCACCATGTGCCAGACGGCGATCGCCGTTCTATCACCTGTGACGCTGGTAGGCCCAAAAGTGGAGTTACTGAGGCCCTCTCTTCTTCGTATCAATCCCGGGTACGAGAGTTGCGTGGCCTCGACACAAAACAATCCCGGCGGTTTCTTCAATCTGTCAATCAGAGAATTGGACGGAGTGTGGTATCTAGCCGTACAGAATGGACCTCACATCTCTGGTTGCGGTACCCCCCTTGGAGGATTGGTGTCCGGGGACATGACGTATTTTTTCAAATCTACCAATGGCCCCCTTGGTACGTATCGACCTGTGTACTACGATGGGGCCGGCGTCATCACATGTGCAGAGATGAAGAACAGCAACACAAGTCTGTTCTCGCCGAACTCCAGCATTGACAGTTGTAACTTGACAGAAGGATTCTTTGGGACTGGAAACATACTCATAACGTCTCATGACTCAAATTCATTCCTTCTCACAGAAGAAAAAGGCTTGCTGGATACTACTGGCATCACGGAGGCGTTTTGGACGTACTACAACATACTGGACACGGATGGAGAGTTCCGAACAGGCTTCGACCGTCGCCTGATTATGAGCACGTCCGATCTTGGACAGTCACATGTCAAGCCCGTCACTTTCAGATTTCACTCCTCCGATCAGTTCATTCCGTTCTTTGTGAACTTCTATAGCCAGCCGGGTTTCACTAATGGGGGTACAGCTTTCGGAGTGATAGACTTTCTCAGCTATCCGGACTCACACAATTCCTGGCTCCAAACCAGTTCTACCACTATGACAAAACTGACGTCTGGCCGGCAAGCTCCGATCCTGTATAGCGTGGACCAAGGTCCCGGAAATCCACCCAACGGATCAAAGCTCATCGGAACGGTTCTCGGTCCTATGAACGGAAATGACGGATTCCCTGGATACGTGGCATTCTATCCTAGGGCGAGAAATGGAAACGGGGGTCCCTGTCCTGGCGGTGTGGGAGGTAAAGAAAACGTTCTAATGTTCTCTGGTTTCGCGATCAACACCGTGACGACGCCGAGAGGACAACTGCCTATCTTTGGCGGTTGGACCGGAGAACATACAGTGGTCAAGACTACCCTTGGAACTGAGTACGTTGCTTCCGGGCAGGACAGCATCTCTAACGTATACGTTCATCCGACTAGCCAGTACAGCGGATATATATTCTGGACTGAGGGTGTAACCTGCACGGAGCTTCAACATAGTGACCGTACACTGTACGGACAGCAGTACTCTCTGATCTATAAATAGGGAAACGCGAATGAACACGGTCGGCACCAGCGGCCCGGTTCGCCTGGCGACGACTCGATTCGGCATCGAGCGCGACGAGGCGTCCCAGAGCGACGGGCAGACGCACGGAGCGCGACCACACGGGCGAAACCGTCATCTATTGGGTCTTGGGCAAGGGGACGGGCATCATCCGTGCCCAACCGATCAAACCGAAAGCGGACCGAATGTTCTAGCCGTGGGCCGCCAACCACGCTTCGACCTCGCCGCGCAAGCGGCGGGTGCGGGGGCTGCCGTCCGCGCGCAGCAGCTCGAGGGCGGCCTGAGCGTTCCTCAGCGCCTCGGCCGACGCTGGCCGAGGCGCCTCCGATGCCTGGCTCAGGACCTGGGCGAGCTCCCAGTGGGCCTCACCGAGCATCGCGTCGTCGGCCGGCCGATCGATGGCCAGAGCTTCCAGGTAGAAGGTGCGGGCCAGATCCGAATCGCCCGTGCCGCGACAGGCCCGACCCCGGGACAGGGCGAGCAGCAGCCTGTCCCGCGGGAACTTGGGCGGGGCGGTCGCGGCCGCCTCGCCCAACAGCCGGTCGGCTTCAGCGCCTCGGCCCAGGTCGAGATGAGCCCGGCCCAGGGCGGCCAGACCGAGCGCGAGCTCCGGGTGGCCGGCCGGCAGGATCGTCTCGCGGACGGCTTGCGCCTCCTGAAACCGTTGCAGAGCGGCAGCCGGCCTTTCGATCAGCAGGTCCGTTTCACCGCGGACGCTCAGGGCGGCCGCGAAGAGGTAGTGGCCCTCGCCGTAGACCCGGCGCGCGATGGACACGCCGCGGTCGGCCGGCTCGGCGGCGTCGGCCGGCCGGTCCAGGGCGTTCAGGATCTCGCCCAGAACGATGAGCGGGAAAGCGAGAGCCCCGTGGTCCTCTCCGCGGGACTCCTCGGCGACCTCGACCGCACGCTCAGCCGCCGCGAGCGCCGCGTGGAGGTCGCCCTCGATGGCGACGAGGCCGGCGAGGTTGCCAAGCGTCGGGATCAGGTAGGGGTGGCGATCACCGAGCTGAGTCTCGATGAGCCTCACCACACGGCGCAGGAGAGGCACCGCCTCGGCCTGGTGCTCCGGCAGCTCCGCGGCGACGATCGCCAGGTCGTGGAGCGCGCGGTTGACGTAAATCGAGTCGACTCCCCAGGCCGCCTCCTGGCTCGCCACCGCGGCCTTCAAAAAGCGATACGCGTCGTCGTAGCGCCCCTCCATCCAGGCCAGGTTGCCGAAGGTCATCTCGAGCTGACCCTTCGTGTACTCCTGGCCGGGGCCCAGAGCGCGCAGGGAGGCTTCGGCGTAGCCGGCCCACTTGCGAGCCAGCTCGGGGTCGCCCACCTCGAGGGCCGCCGTCTCGACGAGGTGCGCGTAGAGCTGGGCCTGAAGGACCAGGTCGCGGCTCGCCACGGCGGCGCGCAGGGCCTCCTCGAAACGCACCATGGCCATCCTGGGATCCAGGGGTTGGCTTTTGTGGATCAGCCCTTCGAGCCCCAGGGCCTTGCTCTCCAGAGGAGCGTAGCCCAGCACCCGCGCCTTCTCCATCGCCGCCCGCACCTCGTCCAGATCGACGGCCTGGCCGAACTTCACGCGCAGCCCGGCCTCCTCGAGCCAGGCCCGCAGCCGCTCGATCTCGGCCCGCACGCCGGGATCCGCGGGCATCGGGACGATGGCCGAGAGCGTCAGGACGTCGGCGCAGCGCCCCAGGTGAGTCAGGGCGCCGACGAGCGTCACGGCTCCCTCCACGTCCTCGGGGGACGCGTCGGCGAGGACTCGGGTGACGCCGCGGATCTCGTCGAGCCGGGCGTCGAGGCAGACCATCCTGGCGTCGAGCAGGGCCTCCGACTGCTCGCCGCGCACGTGGGTCGCCTCGCAGACGTCCCTGCGCATCGCGAGCCATCGTCCGCCGTAGTCGTCGAGCGCGGCGGCGACCCGCTCGAACGTCGCGGCGCCGAGCCGAGGGTCGGCCGCGGTCAGGGCTGAGCGCAGCGCGTCTCTCTGGTCAGGGCCCCAGACCGCCTCCAGGCGATCGGTGGCAAGGGGACAGGGCGAGGGGCGGACCATCCGCGAGGCCTGGTACCCGATCAGCAGTGCGGCCACGGGCAGCGCGGCGGCCACCGCCAGGCCGCGACGCCTGCGGCGGCGGGCGAGATCGATGGCGGCCAGCAGGTCGGCGATCGACGCGAAGCGCGCTGCGGGATCGGTGGACAGTCCGCGGGCCAGGGCGCGGTGGAGCCACCGTGGCACCCCGGTGCCGGCGGGACGGGCGAGGGCGCCGTCGTCGGGGCCTGGCGATGACGGCGGCCGCCGGTAGAGGGCGCGGTAGAGCGCCACGCAGAAGCTGAACTGGTCGCTGCGCGCGTCGGCCGGCGCGCCGGCGCGGCGCTCGGGAGCCATGTAGGCGGGAGTGCCGCCGACCGCGGGCGCCTCGTCGTCACCGGCTTCCCTGGCCTCCATCGCCGCCAGCCCGAAGTCGCTGACCAGGGCTCGTCCGTCGCCGGTGATCAGAACGTTGCCGGGCTTGAAGTCGTTGTGAACGAGCCCTGCCTCGTGCGCGGCGGCCAGACCGCGGCCGGCCTCCAGGAACAGCGCCAGGGCTTCCTGCCAGGGCCGGTCCGGGTCGAGGCGCAGCCAGTCGTCGAGGTTGGCGCCCTCGACGAACTCCATGGCGATGTAGGTGTGTCCATCGTGCTCGCCCACGTCGTAGACGGTGACGACGTTGGGGTGGCTGAGCCGTGCCATGGACTTCGCCTCGAGGCGCTGGCGCTGACGTGCGGCCTCGTCCGCGGCAGCCCGCCGGAGGAGCTTGAGCGCCACCTTGCGGTCGAGCTCGGGGTCGTAGGCGGCATAGACCACGCCCATCCCGCCGCTGCCGACCCGGTAGAGGACGACGAAGCGGCCGACGGCGGCGCCGCGCCCGAGCGGCCCCTCCGCCGGCTCGGGTGGCGGCACCGGAGCGTCGCGGCGTTGATAGGTGGCTGTTTCCCGACCCGTCGTCATCGGCATGGGTAGAAGGCTCCACGCTGCTGACCGGAATACGCGCCGGCGCCGCCCCGAGTTCTCGTGTCGGACGGCTCCCCCGCTTGTGCCCTGACCTTGGCCAGGAGTCGCGAGGAGCGGGAGTACAATCCGCGTCGATGATCCGCAAGCAGACGACGCTCGACGTGCCGGCGGCGCTGGCACGGGAGGTGTTCTTCGACACCGACGCCTGGCCGTTGTGGATGCCCGGCGTGACCGCCACCCGCACCCTCCGGAGCGCCGACGGCTACCGCCTGATCGAGGTCGTCCAGACCCACTTCGGCCGCCGTTACGTGCAGGACCTCGAGTGCCGGCTCGTGCGGTCCACCGTGAGCCACCGCCAGCACCGCGGCTGGTTCGAGAAGTTCGAGGTCGACTGGACGTGCCGCGAGCGTCCGGGAGGCTCGTGTACGCTGGCGGTGCGGCTCGACTTCGGGATGGGGATGCTGGGGCTCGTCGCTCCGAAGCGCGTCGTCCAGGTCTGGATGCGGGGTCATCTCGACCAGACGATCGCGCGGGCAAGCGCCCGGGCGCGCCGGCTGCGGGGGCACCCGACGCCATGAATCACATCACATCCGGCTCATCGCCAATACCACGCCGCTGGCCTGGGCGGTGACGAGACCATCCGCGTATCCTGCCTTGAGGATAAGCTCACTCTTGACGCAACGCCACCAGCGGATCCAGACGCGACGCCCGCGCCGCCGGCAGGTAGTTGGCCAGCAGCGCCACGGCCAGCAGCGCCAGCGCCGCGGCCCCGAAGGCGAGCGGGTCGACGGCGCTGGTGCCGTAGAGGACGCCCGAAAGGAAGCGGCTCAGCCCTGCCGCGAGCGCCAGGCCCGCGACCATGCCCGCCGCCACCACCGTCATGCCGCCCCTCAATACCAGCCCCACCACGTCGCGCGGCCGGGCGCCCATGGCGATCCGCAGGCCGATCTCGCGGTCGCGGCGCCCCACCGAGTACGCGATCACGCCGTAGAGGCCGACGCTCGCCAGCACCAGCGCCAACACGCCGAAGACGCCGAGGAGCGTCGCGCCCATGCGCACCGGATAGAGCGACACCGCCATCAGGCCGGCCAGCGTCGTGGTCTCGGCGAAGGCGAGGTTGGGGTCCATCTCGAGGGCGGCGCGCCGCAGCTCGGCGGTGAGCCAGCCGGCGTCGCCGGTGGCCGAGCGCGCCAGCAGGTAGCCGTGGGCCACCGGCGTCTGCGCGCGCGCGAAGTGGACGAACGGACGCGGCTCCTCGCCCACCGTGCGCACCTTGTGGTCGGCGGCGACGCCGACGATCTCGTAGGGCTCGGCGTCGATGCCGCCCACCCGGAAACGCTGGCCGATCACGTCGACGCCGCCCCAGTGGCGACGCGCCATGGCCGCGTTGACGACCGCCACCCGCGGCGTGCCGACGACGTCGCTCGTGATGAACGGACGCCCGCGGAGAAGCGACACCCCCACGGTGTCGAAGTACTCGGGATCCACCCAGGTGACGTCGGTGGCGAAGCCGGGGTCTTCGGCGCCGAGGTCCAGCGTCTCGGGATAGATGGCCTGGTTGTGCAGGTTGAGGTCGAAGGGCACGCGCCTGGCCACGGCCGCCGACTCCACCCCCGGCATCGCCGCCACCCGCTCGCGCAAGGTGCGGAAGAAGACGCCGGCCTGGTCGCGGTCGTAGCCGTGCATCTCGAGGTTGATCAGCACCGCCGCCACCCGCTCGGGCGCGAAGCCGACGTCGATCGAACGCGCCGCGGCCAGGCCCCGGCCGAGCAGCGCCGCCGCGATCAGCAGCACCAGCGAGACCGCGACCTGCACCATCACCAGCGCGTTCTTCAGATTGAAGAAGCGGGACGCTCCCGGACTGACGCCGGAGCCTTCCTTGAGCGCCGGGACCAGCTCCGGCCGCGACGCCTGGAGCGCCGGCACCAGGCCGAAGACGAGCGTCGAGCAGAGTGCCAGGAGCGCCGTGAAGACGGCCACCCGCGCGTCGACGCCCATGTCGAGCGACAGCGAGAAGGGTATCGGCGGCTGGTAGACGAGCAGCAGCCGCGTCGTCCACCAGGCCATGGCGAGGGCCAGGACGCCGCCGAGGGTCGAGAGCAGGAAGCCTTCGGCGAGGAGCTGACGCACCAGACGTCCGCGGCCGGCGCCGAGGGCGAGGCGGATGGCGATCTCGCGCCGCCGGCCCTGGGCCCGCGACAGGAGCATGTTGGCGAGGTTGGCGCAGACGATCAGCAGCACCAGCCCGACCACGCCCAGGAGCACCGCCGCCGCCGGACCGAGCACGGCGTCGACGTCGGGGTGGAAGCGCACGTCGGCCGCCGGCAGCACCACGGCGCCGCGCTCGCGGTTGGTCACCGGGTGCTCCGCGGCGAGACGCGACATGACGGTGGCCACCTGCGCCTCGGCTGCGGCCGGATCGACGCCCGGCCTGAGGCGCGCCTTTATCCACAGCCAGCGGTAGCCGCGGCGGTCGAGCGACGTACGGCCCGGGTCGCCGTGGACGGCGTTGATCTGACCGGCCGGCTCGAGGTCGCCGGCGCGCACGGCCGGCGCCCAGAAGTCGGCGGCGAGCCCGGGGGTGAGACCGGGGAAGTCCGCGGGCGCCACGCCCACGACCTCGTAGCTCTCGCCGGAGAGACGCACCGCGCGCCCGACGACGCCCGGGTCGCCGCCGAAGCGGCGCTGCCACAGGCCGTGGCCGAGCACCACGACGCGCGGCGCGCCGACGTCCGCGTCGTCCGCGGCGAGCAGGGTGCGCCCGCGCTCCGCGTCCACGCCGAGCACCTCGAAGTAGGTCCCGGTCACCAGCTCGCCGATGACCATTTCGCTCTGTCCCTCGCGCTGGAGACTGGCGATGGCCATGGAATGGCCGAAGAGACCCGCGAAGGCGTCGTTCTGCGCGGAGAGATCGAGGTAGTCCGGATAGGAGCTCGTGGCGTAGCGTTCCTCGGGCCAACTGGTGAAGACCGACACCAGCTCCTCGGGCCGCTCGACCGGGAGCGGCCGCAGCAGGAGCGCGTTGACGAAGGTGAAGATGGTGGCGTTGACGCCGATGCCGAAGGCCAGCGTGATGGCCGCCACGGCCACGAAGAGGGGGCTGCGGCGCAGAGAGCGCGCGGCGTAGCGCAGGTCGCGGGTCAGGGTGTCCATCGTCCGTTCCTCCTGGGACTCAAACGACGGCGGCGGCGTCTTCTTACAGAAGCCGGCGGCGTTGGGAACGCAGAAAGGCGATCAGCGCTCGAGATCGTCGCGAGGTGACGGACCCAGCGTCGAGGTCGGCGGAAGCGGGCGCGAGCCGGGGCTCAGGGCTCGTCCGGCCAGCCGGGGCGGATGGGCTCCGGAATGTCGTCGATCTCCTTGTCGGTGTAGTACGCGATGTAGGCCCGGATATCGTCGTCCGCCACCAGGGACGCGGGCCAGGGAAAGACCTCGCTGTGGACCGTCCATCGCCCGCGCCAGCCAGCGTAAGCGAGCACCAGTGCGAAGCGGATCTCGACGCCGTCGCCACAGGTCCGGCGCAAGAACTCGTAGGTCGCTTTCGCCGATCCGGCGCTCTTGAGCTTGGTGTCGACGACGAGGATACGTTCCGGCCGTATGCGTTTCCATCGGCCGTTCTTGTCGGGCCTGCCGGGAAGGGAGGAGAGCTTGATCTCGTAGGGTCGTCCCGGCCGCTTGCTACAGAAGACGCAGCCGACGGCGACTCGCGTGTTGTGCCAACGTTTCATCATCGCGGCGGTGACGACCAGCCCTCCTTGGTTGACCGCCACCACCACGTCGGGATCGTACTGATAGCGGCCCACCAGGTCGCAGAGCCGGTCGCCGGCCCGCCGCAGGGTGGCGCAGGTCAGGGCCGGCTCGCGGAACGCAAGCGGCTCGAAATAGGCCGCGCCGCTCACCGGAGGCGCTACGGGTCCGGTCGAGCCGGCCCATTCGCGCAGGGGTCCGGGCAGTGCGTCTCGCGGATATGAAATGTGCAAGCCCAGCCGCTCACGGCTTTTGACCACGTCGATGCTCGTGTCGAGCGGCGCGCCGAGAAATTTCCCGTGGCGTCGTGACCACTGTCGCGGGTAATAGTCCAATCCGCCTTGGCTCAGGAATCCCCAGGCATAGGCGTGCGTTCCCTCGCCGCCCACGCTGTGGCCCGCGCCGGCGACCATCCGCAGGTGGCCGTGCTGGCCGAGCGGGAGCATCGCGAAGGCTCCCTGCGAGTGGACGTGCCCACACAGCAGCAGGTGCGGGCGCTCGGCCAGGTGCGTAACGAGCTCGGAACCGTCCCGTAGCAGCTCGGGCGGATGGTGAACCAGGGCGATGAGCAGCGCGTTGCTGGGAAAGCCTCTCAGAGCTTTGGCAAGCTGCCAGCGGGAGAGCTGGAGGTTCGGTCCCACGCCGTGGGTCTCCTCGTCGTCGTGGTCGTCGTAGCACTGGAGCGCGCTGTTCAGACCCACGGCATGGGCGGCCCCGGGCTCGGCGCTCAAACGGCACGTCCAGAACGGCGACTCGGGGGTGATCTCCGGCGATCCGAAGTCGCGGGACGAAAAAGACTGATACGCCCGCAGCTTGGGCCAAACGGCCGCCTCGACGTCGCCGGATTCCAGCATGTCGCTCAGCGTTTCGGGATCTCGGCGCATCTCTCCATGACACGCCTTGACGATTCTGTTCGGCCCCACGAGATCGCGGTCCACGTCGTGGTTTCCAGGCACCACGAACACCCGGTCGAGACCGAGGTCCAGGCGCCGGGTGAGCTCGACCAGCCAGCTCCTGGCCTCCTCGAGCTGACTCTGCTTGCCGGCATGAGCGAAATCGCCCGTGGCGAAGACGTAGTCCGGAGAGCCCAGCTCCGATCTGCACAGCGCGACATCGTCGAGGAGACGGCCGAGGACCTGCTGGCGATCGATATGCGGCTCGACCCCACGGCCGTGGCCGAAATGGAGATCGGAGAGGTGGATCCAGGATAAGCTCACGGTGTCCCCCTTGGCTCTCCTCGTCGTCATTTCCTCAAGAGGATGTCGCGCAGCTCGGCGAATATCTGCGGCGGCGCCGCCAGCAGCCGGCGGGGGCCGACCCCGACATCGAGGTACTCCATCGGAACGCCGGCTTCCCGCAGCACCACGCGGCCGGCGGCGGTGTCCTGGGGTTTGACGTAGCCGGTCAGGTCGACGTAAGCGTCGAGAGCGCCGGTGGCCAGCCAGCAGGCGGCGAGCGAGCCGAGCCCCAGCGCGCGCAGGCGGTAGAGCCGCCGGCTGAGCTCGACGAGCTTGGTCTCGAACCACAACCGCTCCTCAGGCGGAAGGCGATGGGTCTCCGGGGTGTCGACGTTGGCGATCACATCGCCCAACCGGTGCACGGTGGGGCCGCTCAGTCTCTGCCCGTCGAGAAAGGAACCGCCGCCGCGATAGGCGTGAAAACACTGCTGAGCGGTCACGTTGTAGACCACGCCCACCACCGGATCGCCACGATGGAGCAGCGCGATCGAGACGCTGAAGAGACTCGACTGGCCCACGTAGTATTTCGTCCCGTCGATGGGATCGACCAGCCATTGGTAGTCGGCTTCGGGATGGCTATCCTCGGTCTCCTCACCCTGAAATCCGTGGTCCGGAAACATCGCTTCGAGCTTGCTCCTGATCGCCCCCTCGACCTCGAGGTCGACGTTGGTCACCATGTCGCGGCGGTCTTTGTAGCTGAGAGTGCCGATCGCGGGCCATTGGGCGAGGATGTAGCCACCCTGCTCAACCGCCAACCCTCTGACGGTGCGAGTCACCGCCGCCAGGTCCAGGTCCACGGCGCCGGTCATGAGCTTGTCCATCGCCCTATGATAGCCGACGCCAGAGGCCGAGCTTCAAGCGTCTGGCGACGATCCGCGAGCGGATGGAGTCGGGCGCCTGTGGCCGGACCTGCGGTGGACATCGTGATCCGCTAGGATCGGGCCATGGACCCGGAGCGCATCGCGGAGGACGTCCGCCGCTTCTTCGCGGACGATCCCGGCGACGCCGTGGCCGTCTACCTCTTCGGCCTGCTCGTCCTGGGATGGCTGGCGGCGGTTCCCGCCGGAGCCCATCCCCTCGATCCGGCGTTGCTCGAGCTTTGCCAGGCGCCTGCGGCGACGGCCTGGCGGCCTCGGATCAAGGTGGGCCAAGGGGCAGGCTGATGTCCGAGATGGCGGACTTGAAAATAAGAAGCGTCTTCCCGTCCGCGTCGACAAGAACGGAGTACTGATCGAAGCGTTGAATGCGCCCTTCGATGAATTGACCGGTCACGAGGGCGAACACGACGCGTCGGCCGTCCCTGAGGTTCTGAAACAGGAACGGGTCCTGAATGTCGATCTTCTTGCGCCGGGGGCTTCCTTCCGGCCGTCCCTGCGGTCTGCCTGGCGGGGCTGCGCCGGGGCGCTGCCCGGTCCTGACCTGTGACGGGAGACGCGGTTGATCAGGTGCTCGCGGGTAGCTGCCTGGTGCCGAGCGCGCAGCGGTCCACGACGGCCGCCTCTCCGCCCCAGCTTGGGGCAGCGGAGGCGAGCCTGTGGCTGAGGGTGCCGGCGGCGCGACCGCCTCGGCGAGGTCCGGAGGCGTTACAGACGCCTCGACGCTTGCCGTCGCCGGCCCCGACTCGCGGGTCTCGTCGACGAGACGGTCGATGATAGCCGCCTTCTCCCGACCTCCATCGTCGACGCCCAGAGCCCTGCAGAGCTCCTTCAGCCTGTCCCTCCTGAGCTCGCCGAGGATCTCGGCCAGCGCGGCTCCCTGGGATGACGCCAGGGCCTCGATCAGGAGCACCTTGACCCGCCGGTCCGCAACCGGCAGCTCGAACCGATCCACCGCGGCGGTCAGCTCGTCCCGCTTCAGCTCGTCCAGAATCTGGCGTTTCGTAGGCATGTTCCGATGAGTAGATCTTATCTGGCTCGTGTCCCACAAGGGGTCGGCCGTGCCAAAAGCTCTGTCGTCGAGCCTGGCGAGGTGGCGCGCAGCCGGCGGACGCTCCGGGCAACCGGCAGTGCCGCGACGACGACGGCGCTCGCCGGGCAGATCCGCGACCAGCTCCTCGAGCTCCTCGGGAGCCTCCCAGGCCCGGATCTCCATTGTACAGCGGTGGAGCTCACGGGGGACACCGGCTATTTCTGGTTCTTCGTCGCCGGCAACGTGGAGCTCGTCGTCAAGGTGCTCGACGGCTGCGGGATCAATGGCCGCTTCTGGGTCGCCGCGCCCCATGATTCCCGCCACCTTGACCGACCGCAACACGGCCCTGCTCGCCGCGGCGTTCCTGCCGTTGGTGGACCGGGCGCGGAGCTTCTCCGTCGACCCGGAGGACGCCGGCGGCCCCGTGCTCTACCGCGACGGCCGCGCCGTGGGCCGGATCCGCTACGGCAATCCGGAGCTGACCGAGGCGTTGAACCTCGCCGACGGCCTGGCGCGCTCGCCAGCGTCGATCGCCAGCTTCCTGGAGGCGGCCGGCGCGGCAGCGCTGGAGCTGGCCGGCAAGATCCTGGTGCGGCGGAGCTGAGGACGTCCTCTACGTCTTCGGCGTCGCGAATGTCCGCGATCGGGTATGCTCTGGTCCTGGCCGGACACGATCCGGCCGCTGCCGGATGCCGCCGACGAGCCCCGGCAGAGAGCCCTGGGACCGTCATGCCGAGCGCCGAACGACCACCGGAGGTGTCATGGATCTCGCCATCATACAGAAGGAACTCGAAACCTTGGCTCCTGAGGAGCAGGATCGGCTCGCCGCTTATCTGACCGTCCTGCGAATGAAGAGGATGCCCGAACATGCTGAGGAGCTGAGCCGGCGTCTGGATGACAGAAATCCGGATCATTGGCTGACGCTGGATGAGCTCAAGGAGAAGCTGAGCAAGGAAGACGATCCTTCATGAGGATCGAATACGCGTTGTACGTTCGTCACGAGGTCTACCAAGCCCTTAGATCCGTCCGTGGCGCAAGTCGCGATAGGATCGTCAGCTTCATTGAAAGCCTTGCTGCCAATCCTTTCGCGGAAGGCGACTATCGTGAGCGTGATGACACGGGACGCGAATGCCAGGTAAGGGTGATTGGAACGTTCGCCGTTGTCGCGGTCCTCTCACCGGGGAAACCCTCACCATCGCCGTTGGTGTGAGGCTCACGGAAAGGCCCGCGGGGGACGGTTATGGTAGTTCAGGTGGGCCGGCGCAGCCGGCGGACCCCCCGGGCCACCGGCAACGCCAGCGCCGCGACGACGGCGGCGCTCGCCGCCAGCACCCAGACCTCCGGAAGCTGGGCGCCGGATGCCGTGCCGGCGGCGTGGGCCAGGCTGCGCACGCCCAGGAGCACGGTGACCGCCACCGCCAGCGTCGCCACCGCGTTCGAAGCCGCGCCGTTGACGGCGCCGCCCACGAGCTCGCGGTCGTTGACCGCCAGCAGCAGGAAGACGGCGGCGATCGGCAAGAGGACGCCGTTCAATGCCTGCGCCAGCACGATGACCGGGATCGGGCGCACGTCGGCGAGGCCGAAGGCGGCACCCACCGCCAGCACGCCGAGCCACACGCCGCGGTAACGCCAGGAGGCGTCGGCCCAGCGGGCGTCGCCGGCGCCGGCGGCGAAGAGGCTGCGGGCGGTGACGGCGGCGGCGAGCGGGGCGGTGATCGCCGAGGAGAAGCCCGCCGCGAAGAGCCCGAGCGAGAAGAGCCCCCGGGCCCAGCCGCCGAGACGTCCGGCGAGCGTCGCCGCCAGGGCCTCGTAGGAGAAGCCGCCGGTCGCCGCGTGTCCCACGACCACGACGGCCATCGAGATCAGGCCGCCGAGGCCGATGGCCACGGCCAGGCCGAAGCGCATCAGGCCGAGCTCCTGGCCACGGGCGATGCCGGAGCCGAGGAAGAGGTTGTAGGGCACCACGGTGGTGCCGATCAGTCCCAGCACCAGCACGGTCGAGCCGGCGGGGACCCGCGGCACCACCAGCCCGGCCGCCAGCGCCGGCAGCTCCGGGCGCAGCACGAAGGCGGTCGCCAGGAAGGCGCCGCCCATCACCGCTACCAAGAGCGCCATGACCGCGATCACGGCGCGGGTGCCGCCGAGCCACAGCAGCGCTCCCGCGGCGGCGACGCAGAGCAGCGTCAGCACGCGGCGCGAGATCGCCAGCGTGAGCTCGGCGCCGGCCACGCCGCCCAGGATGTTGCCGGCCTCGTAGGCGGCGCAGCCGCCGAGGATCGCGCCGGCCGCCAGGCCGAGCACCAGAGCGCCGCGCCAGCCGCCGGCGAAACGCCGCCGCAGGGCCTCGCCCAGGTTGTGGCCCGAGACCACCGTGAGCCGGGCGCCGGCCTCCTGGAGCACGGCGCAGGCCACGGTGGCGAAGACCAGCGTCCACAACAGCTCGTAGGCGTGCGCGGCGCCGGCGCGCGCCGCCGTCGTCACCGTGCCGGGGCCGAGGAAGGCCGCGGCGATCACCGAACCCAAGAGCACCGAGGTCAGACGTTTCACTGGGCACCTTTCCCGGAGCGCGCAGCGTACCACTCTCGGCGCCGGCCGCCTTCCAGTAAGATGGGTCCCACCCAACCCGGGGGGTGACTCGTTGGGAGCGCGCAGTTGAAGCTCAAATGTTCCAAGTGCGGCCATGACATCGAGATCTCGCCGCAGGTCACCGCGTCGCCGGAGCCCCGCGTGGCCTGTCCGCGGTGTCATACCCGGTTCCGGCTGAAACCGCGAACGACGACCAGCGGTGGCGCTACGCCGCCAGGCGCCACGTCGGGCCGTGCTGCTCAAGGCAGAGACACGCCGAGTCAAGGCAGGGACACGCCGACGGCACGGCCGACCGCGGCCCGGGCCGCGACGCACGCCGAGCCGCCGGCGCCCACGCCCCCGAGCTCCGGGTCCGCGGCCGCTCCGCCCACCGCCTTCGCGCCGGGCGACGTGGTGGCCGGGCGCTACCGCGTCCTGCGTTTTCTCGCCCAGGGCGGCATGGGCGAGGTCTACGAGGCCGAGGACCAGGAGCTGCGCGAGCGGGTCGCCCTGAAGACGATCAACGCCATGGTCGCCGGCGACGCCGGCGCCGTCGACCGCTTCAAGCGCGAGATCTCCCTGGCGCGCAAGGTCACCCATCCCAACGTCTGCCGCATCTTCGACCTCGGGCAGCACCGGGACGCCGGCCGCCGGCGCGACGACGGCTTCGTCGTCACCTTCCTCACCATGGAGCTGCTCGCGGGTGAGACCCTGTCGACCCGCCTGCGCCGCGGCCGTCTCGCCGTGGGCGACGCCTTTCCGCTCGCGCGCCAGGTCGCCTCCGCGCTCGATGCCGCCCATCGCGCCCACGTCGTCCACCGCGACCTCAAGAGCGAGAACGTCTTCCTGGTGCGCGAAGGCGACGGCGTGCGCGCGGTGGTGACGGACTTCGGCATCGCCCGCGGCGGCCGCGACGACCAGTTCGCGGCCCGGGTCACCGGCACCGGCATCGTTGGCACCCCCGCCTACATGGCCCCCGAGCAGGTCGAGGGAGGGCCGGTGGGCGCCGCCGCCGACGTCTACGCCTTCGGCATCGTGCTCTACGAGACGGTCACCGGCCGCCTGCCGTTCGAGAGCAACAATCCGATCACCATGGCGGCCAAGCGCCTGCAGGAGCCGCCGCAACCGCCCCGCGTCCACGTGCCCGACCTCGACGGACGCTGGGAGCAGGTGATCCTTCGCTGCCTCGCGCGCCGGCCCGACGAGCGGTTCGGCTCCGCGGGCGAAGCGGTGGCCGCCCTCGATCCGCAGGCGGCACCCCCCGCGGCGGGCCCCCTCGCCGCGGCGTGGGCGCGCGCGCCCACGCCGGCGGAGGACGCGCCGACGGTCGCGACTCCGTCGTCGTCGTCTGCCGCGTCCGCCGTCTCGCCTGCGTCGTCTGCCGCCTCCGCGGTGCCGCGCCCGGACACCGTGACGGCGCCGGTGCGGCGGGACTCGCGGCGGCCGCTGCTGTGGACGTTGGCGGCCGTCGCGGCGCTGTCGGCGGCCCTGTGGACGTTCAACGCCTTCTTCCGCCGCGACGCCGGCGTCGTGCGGGCGCCCCGGCGCACGATCGCGGTGATGGGTCTCCAGAACCTCAGCGGCCAGGCGGAGCAGGACTGGCTGGCGACCGCCCTGGCCGAGATGCTGGTGACCGAGCTGGCCCACGGTGAGGCCTTGCGGGCGATCCCCGGCGACCAGGTGGCGCGGGCCAGGCAGGAGCTCGGTCTCGCCGGGGCGGCGGCGCTGACGGCCGAGAGCCTGCGCCGGCTCCACGCGCTGCTGGGCTGCGACTTCGTGGTCACCGGCGCCTTCGTGACCGCGTCGCCGCAGCTCCGCATCGACCTGCGGCTCGCCGACGCCGCGCTCGGCACGCCGCTGGCGTCGTTCGCCCGCGAAGGCAGCGACGCCGAGCTCTTCGCGCTCGTGCGCGGCCTCGGCGGCGACCTGCGCGAGCGCCTCGGCGTGCGCTCCGACGGCGGCGGCGACGATCCCTTCGCCGGCCTGCCGCGCCAGCGCCAGGCGGCGCGGCTCTATTCACTGGCGCTCGAAAGCCTGCGCCGTTTCGCGCCCCTGGAAGCACGCGACGCGCTCCAGGAGGCCGCCGCCATCGAGCCCGAGAACCCCCTCATCCGCTCGGCCCTGTCGTCGGCCTGGAAGGCCCTGGGGCATCGGCAGCGCGCGGCCGATGAGGCGCAGCGCGCTTTCGAGCTCTCCTCGGACCTGCCGCGCGAGGACCGCCTGGTGGTGGAGGGGCGCTTTCACGAAACGCGGGGAGATTGGGAGCAGGCGGTGCAGGTCTACCAGCGGCTGTGGGACCTCTTCCCCGACAACCTCGAATACGGCCTGAGCCTGACCGCGGCGCAGACCGCGGCGCGCCGGCCCGACGCCGCCCTGGCGTCGATCGCGCGGCTGCGGGCGCTGCCGCCGCCGGCCTCGGACGACGTGCGCATCGACCTCGCCGAGGCGTCCGCCGCCGCGACCGCGGCCGACTACCCGCGCCAGCTCGCCGCGGCCCAGCGCGGCGCGGCGCGGGCCGCCGAGCTCGGGGCGGGCCTGCTGGCGGCCGAGGCGCGGATCGCCGAGGCCCAGGCGCACCGCTTCCTCGGCCGGTCGCGCGAGTCGATCGAGGCGGCCCGCCAGGCCTATCGGCACTACGAGGACCTCGGCCAGCCGGCGGGCACCGCCCTGGCGCTGACCACCATGGCCAACGCCCACTACGACCTGGCCGAGCTCGACGACGCCGGGGCGCGCTGCGAGGAAGCGATCGTGACCTATCGCGCCATCGGCGACGAGGGCGGTCTGGCCTCGGCCCTCAACAACCTGGCCCTGGTACGCAAGAAGAAGGGAGACCTGGCGCGCGCCCGCGCCCTCTACGAGGAATCCGCGGCGATCCTCGAGAAGACCGGCAACC
>Ga0256865_1000172_pt1 | contig 22462 bp, 18 predicted proteins | sample RVTome_14_FD_187337 | JGI IMG/M metagenome (GOLD analysis project Ga0256865, IMG submission 187337) | Soil microbial communities from uranium-contaminated site in the Upper Colorado River Basin, Wyoming, United States - RVT145D125 HiSeq ... | reverse complement strand
GAGCGATAGGCGACCAGGACCGACTGCAGCCAGAGCGAGGGCCGCCGCCGCAAGGGTCGCCACGTACTCCCAACCCTCGTCGGGACGAGCCGTCACCCAGAAGCCCGCCTTGTGATGCACCGTGGCGTATGCGACGACGGCGATGGCGACGACGGCGGCACTTGCCGGTGAGGTGAGGAGGCCGACGACCAGCAGGGCGCCTGCCCCGATCTCCGACGCGGTCATCGCGAGCCATTGGAGCGGTGCCTGGCGGTATCCGATCGACGCCAGCCAATTCGTGGTTCGCTCCCGGCCCCGAAGGTGTTTCACACCGTGGGCGAGCATGACCGTCCCGAGCCACACCCGGAGCACGAGCATCGCGACGTCGATCTCAGGCATCTCTCTCCTCCGGCCTCGCAGGCTACACGCCGAGACCGAGCCCGCCACTCGACGGTACGCTCGCGCCACACGGAGGAGCAGGAGGAACGGTGCCGTTGCCGCCCATCGTCGGTCGCGTCAATCGAGTGGCGGCGAACCGGGTGGCGGGTCTCGTTGCCGACCGGGTTGCCCCGCTGGCCATCGTCGTGCACACCGGTCGCACGTCGGGGACCACATACAAGACGCCCCTCATGGCGTTCCCGTACGGCGACGGTCGATGGGTCATCGCCCTCACCTACGGCTCGCACACCGACTGGCTGGAGAACGTGCTGGTGGCCGGGCGATGCGACCTCGTGAGGCGCAAGCGTCTCCTCCATCTCGTGCAGCCGAGGGTCACGGCGATCGACGAGATGCTCGAGGCGATCCCGGCGCCTGTTCGACCCATCCTCAAGGCACTGCGCGTCGACGAGGTGCTCGTCCTCTCCGAAGAGGAGTGAGCTCGGCCGGCCAGGCAGCGAACCGATCAGAGAGGGACGGCATGCCCGCGGAGACCGTGTCGCCAGAGCGGCTCACCGAACTGGCCGCCGCGATGGTGGCGATTCCGAGCGTCAACCCGTTCGGCGGCTCCGAGGGCGGCGCCGAGGCGGACCTGGCGGCGTTCGTCGCAGGGCGCCTCGCCGACATCGGCGCCGTCGTGGACGTCCGCGAAGTCGCATCCGGGCGTCAGAACGTCTACGCCAGGTTGGCGGGGGACGGCGAAGGCAAGACCCTGATGCTCGCCGGCCACCTCGACACCGTCGGTGTCGAGGGATACGCCGACCCGTTCTCACCTCGCCTCTCCGGCGGGAAGCTGTTCGGCAGGGGAGCGTGCGACATGAAGGGCGGTCTGGCGGCCATCATCGAGGCGGCGACGGTGCTGGCGGCAGCCGGCGCGCCGCGGGGCGGTGAGGTGATCGTGGCGGCCCTGTGCGACGAGGAGTTCGCCATGCTCGGCTCACGCGCCGTCGGGAGGGAAGGCCCGCACGCCGACATGGCGATCGTCGCGGAGCCGACCGGGTTGATCGTGTGCCCGGCTCACAAGGGCCAGCTCGGCGTCGTGATCCGAACCCTCGGGCGATCGGCGCACTCCAGCATGCCCGAGCTGGGGGAGAACGCCATCGACAGCATGGCCCGAGTCCTCGAGAGGCTCCGCTCGTACGACGCCGTTCTCCGAGCGGCGCCGCCGCACCCGCTGTGCGGCCGGGCTCGATTCAACGTCGGCGTGATCGCCGGAGGGACGGTGGCGTCGATCGTGCCCGCGTCGTGCCAGGTCGAGGTCGATAGGCGAACGCTGCCGGGCGAGACGTACCACGGGGTCACCGCTGAGATCGAGGCCCACCTGGCGTCGCTCCGAGAGGAGGGGGTCCGCTTCGAGGTCGAGGGCCCGACGTGGGACATACCGCCCCTGGACGTGTCGGTCGACTCCACGGTCGTCCGGCTGGCCGGCGCGGCGCACGAGGCAGCGACAGGCTCCGTGGCCCGGATCGACGCCTTCCCTGCGGCGACGGATGCTCCCAACTTGGGATGCCCGGCCGTCGTGTACGGCCCGGGTGACTTGGCCGTCGCCCACTCGGCGGACGAGTGGGTCGAAGTCGAGGAGCTGGCGACGGCCGCTCGGGCATACGTCGAGGCGGCGCTCCACCTGGGCGACTGAGCGCGGCCGACGCGGCACATGGAAACCCGAGGTAGACGGCTCGAACCGGATTGGCCGCGACACCTCGGTCACCTACGCTGCACGAATGCAATTCGGCGCATTCGTTCCACAAGGCTGGCGGCTCGACCTGGTCGGCATCGATCGCTCACAGCACTGGCCGACCATGACGGCGGTCGCCCAGACCATCGAGGGGGCGGGTTACGACTCGCTGTGGGTCTTCGACCACTTCCACACCGTCCCGGTGCCCACCCAGGAAGCGACGTACGAGGCGTGGACGCTCATGGCCGCCCTGGCGACCGTGACGACCACCGTGCGCCTCGGCCAGATGTGCACCTGCAACTCGTACCGCAGCCCCGCCTATCTCGCCAAGGTGGCAGCCTCGATCGACGTGATCTCCAACGGCCGCCTCGAGATGGGCATCGGGGCCGGCTGGTACGAGCACGAGTACGACGGCTATGGATACGAGTTCGCCAAGCCGTCGGTGCGCATCGGACAGCTCGGCGAGGGCGTCGAGATCATGAAGCGCATGTGGACGGAGGAGGTCGTCGACTTCGCCGGGGAGCACTACCAGCTGCGCGGGGGGATCTGCCAGCCGAAGCCGGTCCAGGAGCCCCACATACCGATATGGGTGGCCGGCGGCGGGGAGCAGCTCACGCTCCGGGTCGCAGCTCGCCACGCCGCATACACGAACTTCGGGCAGACGCTCGACGAATTCGTGGCCAAGAGCGAGATCCTGCGAGCTCATTGCGACGCCGTGGGGAGGGAGTACGAGACGATCACTCGCACCTCGAACTTCACGATCATCTGCGCGGAGACCGAGGCGGACGTGGCGGAGAGGGTCGGTTGGATGCGCGATCACTACCGGCCATTCCTCAGCGACGAGCGGCTCGAATCTGCGATGCGGATGTACGCCGGGACAACCGGCACCCCGGATCAGCTCGTCGAGCAGCTTCTTCCGTGGAAGAGAGCCGGTGCCGAGTACCTGATCGTCAACTTCCCCGAGGCCGCATACGACACCGGAGGGCTCGAGCTCTTCGCCAGCCAGGTTGCACCCGCGCTGGCCTGAGATCGGCGGGGTGAGGTCGGCGGCGTGAGGTCGGCACGGTGTCGGCTGCCTGTGACTAGCGCCGATGGAACGGTCGAGAATCGGCCTGTCACGAGGCCCGGATCGGACCGATACTCACCGCTGGTAGGTAGGCGAATTCGGAAAGATGGTCATGTCACCCTCGACAACGCGCGTCTCTGCAAGGCCACGGGGCAACCTCATGGCGGTCGGCCTCGTAATGGCCGCTCTGGCGGCCGGTTACCTCTACTCGACTCTCGGCGCCGTCGCCGCCGGAGCATCCTGGTCGCGCGCCGTGCTCTTCCTCCTCGGCGCCTCCTGGTCCTGACCCGGGTCCTCATCACAGCCCGGCTGATCGCCGCCGGGAGCTCCCTCACCCTTGGCGATGAGATAGCCGCGTGCTCGCTCGCTCAGTGAATATCTCGACACCAGCTCCCAGAAGGCGGTGTCGTGACGCGGTTCGACGAGGTGAGCGAGCTCGTGGACGATGACGTAGTCGACGACCCACGCCGGGAACGCCGCAACTGAGCTGGCGAGCCTGATGGCGCCGGTGCGGGGCGTGCACGAGCCCCACAGCGTCTTCTGCCGGTCCGACCATCGGATGCTCCTCGGCATCGGAAGCCCGAGCCGGCGGCTCAGCGCCGCGGCTCGCTTGGCGATGTCGGGGGGGCTCGCCGGACCCTGCCGCTCGAGCCGCCTCCGCATCACGTCGATCCAGTGCGACTCCTCGGCCGCCGTCATGGAGGCAGGGATCGCGAGGTGCATGACACCATCGATCATGCGCGCCTCGACCGTCTTGCGCCGTCTCGGGCTGCGGGTGACTTCGACATCCATGGAGTGACAAGCTACCGCGGCCGGGTGACGATTCGGCACACCCCCCGCGACCGGGGCGGGGGCGGTGGGCGATTAGCGTGCGGCCGGCGTGGCGATGAGGAGGCAACGGCTTGGTCGAGCTGGGTAGGCCGGTGCGGATCGTGGCCTTCGCAGGCAGCACGCGGTCAGGATCGTTCAACCAGCTCCTCGTCGACCAGGCCTGCGTCATCGCAGAGGAGCTCGGGGCGGAGACGGACTCCCTGCTGCTCAAGGACTTCCCGATGCCGATCTACAACGCCGATTTCGAACGTGAGGCGGGCGTGCCGGAAACGACCCGCAGGTTCGTGGCCAGGGTGGAGGCGGCCGACTCGGTTCTCATCGCCTCTCCCGAGTACAACGGAGGCTATACGCCGCTGTTCAAGAACACTCTCGACTGGGCGACGAGGATCGACAAGCTCCTGTTCCTGCCTCGCAGGGTCGGGATCTCGACGACGACGCCCGGCGTCAAGGGCGGGGTTCTCGGCCTGGCACAGATGGAGGCGGTGTTCAGGAACATCTACGTCACCGTGCACGAGCCGAGCCTCAGCATCCCCCATGCGCGCCGGGTGTTCGTCGACGGCGCATTGGCCGACGAGGAAGCCCGCTCGGTCCTCGAGGAATGGGTGAAGGGGTTCGTGGCGGCGAGCGAAGCTCAAGCGCTCGACCCGCCGCAGCCGCAGTTCTGACGGGAGGCGGCCGTCACCACGCTCCACCGCCACCGCCACCGCCTCCACCGCCCCCTCCACCCGAGAAGCCGCCTCCACCTCCACTCGACGAGGGCGGTGCGAAGGCGCCGCGGAGCGAGGACTCGATGCCCGTGAAGGCGTCGAACGAATGCCCGCCGCTGTATCCCTGATTCCCGTACCAGTAGACGTTCGAGCTCGTCTCGAGCTCGGGAGGGGCGAGCAATCGGGCGGCTTCGAGCACGTCCTCGGCCACTCCGACGGCGATGCCGTAGACCAGATACTCCTCCCACAGCCCGAGCGACAGAGCAGGCGCTTCCTCGAGTCGGCTGAAGTCGCGCAGGTAGTCCCTGAAGGCCTGCCAGCGGGCGTTCACCAGGGCACCGTGCCTGGAGCGTCGCACCCAGACCTTCGTCATGGCCCTCGAGATGGCTGCCACCAGCCCGGTCACGACCACGAAGGCGACGAGGCCGACCTTGAGCGCCCCTTCCGAGAGAGGCGAGAGGGCTCCGCCGATGATGGGGATGACCACCAGCCAGCCGAAGACGGCGATGACAGCGGCGCCGATCACCATCTTCATCGGGTATGTCACCCCGGACCGGTCGATCAGCTCCCGGGAGACGAGGTCGTTCCTCACGGACTGCGTGAAGCTCTTGAAGTCGGCGGCGCTGCTCGACGGCGTCTCGCGCAAGGAATGCCGGAACTCGGTCAACGCCACCGGCCCTTCATCGAGGACGCGGCGCATCACTCGCATGACAGCCGATTCGTGGGGCGCCAGGTCGTGGGCACCTTCGACGAGTGAGATCTCGAGGTCCGAGATCGACTCTGTCCGCAGGCCGAGCCAGGTCTTCTTCTCGACGGTGACCGGAACCGCCGTGAGGACGTCCCTGCGTATCAAGTCGAACATGGTTGCGGTGAAGCCCCGTTCGTCGGTCTCGCCTTGGCCGGAGAGACCTGCGACGACGGCGGGCGAGTCGTCGGTCGGAGGGCTCTGCTCGTACTCCCTGTCGTAGTCGACCCGAGGCTCCCTGCCGTACCGCACGTAGCCCCAGAGCAGCGCCAGGGGGATGAGGGCGAACAGCGCCGCCAAGCCGATGAGGACGCCGGCGATGCTGCGGCGCCGTCGCTCCTCCTGGGCGACGAGGGCGGCTTCCTCCTCGAGGATGATGGGGGCGCCTTCTCCGTCACGCACGGTCGCTCCGGTCGTCGACGTCAGCACCGATCGTGGGAGCAACACGCGCAGCTCGACGAACTGATGATCCGACACGAATGAAGCCTCGAGGGACGGCGTCACGTCGTCTGCGCCGAGCGACACGGTGCCGTCGATGCCTCCCGGATGCCCCCAGATGAGCACTTCCCCCGGTTGGGCTTCGCCCGGGTAGCGGAGCCTGGCTTCGATGTGGGAGAGGCTGACGGACCAGTGGTCTCCCCACACCTGGTAGTTGACGTCCACCACGTCGTCGTACGCGATGGCGAGTCCCTCGAAGTCGTAGTCGATGGTGAAGGCGCGCGACTCGCTATCCGCCCTGTAGTGCCATACGACCCGCACTTCGGAGCCGAGGTCCTGGACGCCATACCTGCCGGCGGCGTCGCTCGAGCCGAGCTCGGTGCTGCCGCCCGGCGCGTACTCGCTCCCGGCCTCGGACACGACGAGATTCGTCACGGTCTCGCCGGACCGGATCGGGATGTCCCGATATGCCCCCTGAAAGGTTCCGCTGAAGGAGAACGTGAGCACCTCGGTGACGTGGAGGCTCCCGTCCTCCCGGAGGGTGATGTCGATCGAAGCGTCCGAGATGTGGTACGAGCCCTGAGCGACGGCGGCCACAGGCGTCGCCGCGACGACGAACGCCGCCGTGAAGAGCAGTGCGGCGAGTCGCCTCAGAACTCGACCCTCGGTGCGCTGCGGGCGTCTTCCTCGACCTCGAAGTAGGGTCTCGTGGCGAATCCCGTCATCCCGGCGACGATGTTCGACGGGACCGTCTGCACCGTGTTGTTGTACGTGAGCGTCGAGTCGTTGTAGATCTGGCGGGACACGGCGATCCGGTTCTCGGTGTCGGCGAGCTCCGCCTGGAGTTGCTGGAAGTTCGTGTTGGCGCGCAGCTCCGGGTACGCCTCGGCCAGGGCGAAGAGCTGGCGCAGCGCCGCGGTCAGCATGTTCTCCGCCTGCGCCTGCTCCTGGACGGTGGCAGCCGCTTGCGCCGCGTTCCTGGCGTTCACCACCGCCTCGAATGTCTCTCGTTCGTGGCCGGCGTATCCCTTGACCGTCTCGACCAGGTTCGGGACGAGGTCGTAACGCCGCTTCAGCTGCACGTCGACCTGGGCCCACGAGTTGTCGACTCTGTTGCGGAGGCGCACGAGTCGGTTGTAGATGACGATGCCGCCGATGACGAGCAGCGCCGCCACGATGGCGATGACGATGAGGGCGATCTTCATGCGGTCACATTATCGACAACTGCCGGCGACGTCTCGAATGCGGTCACTGCACGGTCGTGCACCGCCGGTCGCGGCGCCCAGGCGAGTCACCGGCCCCGCTCGTAGCGCACGACGCCTCCGACGAGGGTGAGATCGACGGCGACGTCCCATGTCCCGGGCTGCTCGAAGGGGTCGTGGTCGAGGACCACGAGATCGGCGACCTTCCCGACGGCGAGCGTCCCGCGATCGGCGTCGAGGTGGTTCACGTACGCCGAGCCGGCGGTGAACGCCGTCATCGCAGTCGACAGGTCGATCGACTCCTCGGTGAGCAAAGGATCGCCTCCCGGGAGGCTGCGGTGCACGGCGACGTGGACCTGCTTCATGACGTTTGCCGTCGTGACTCCCCAGTCGCTACCCATCGCCAGGCGGGCGCCGGAGCGGTGGAGCGACCCGAAGGGGTATTGGTGGCGCCCGCGCCCTTCCCCGATGTGAGGGATCGTGAGCACCGTCATCGCCTCTTCCATGCACGCCCACAGCGGTTGTGCGTTCGGGATGAGTCCCACCGCGGCGAACCGGGGGATGTCCGATGGATCGACGACCTGGATGTGGGCGGCAGTGTGGCGCAGGTCGCGGTCGCCGTTCGCAAGTCGGGCTGCGGCGGTGGCATCGAGAGCGCTGCGCACGGCCCCGTCGCCTATGGCGTGGAAGTGGCACTGGAAGCCGAGCGCGTCGAGGGACCGGACGTGGTCTGCGAGTGCCGCAGGATCGATGAAGTCGAGCCCCGCTGCCGCCGTCCGTCGTCCCGATTCGTCGATGTACGGCTCGAGCATGGAGGCGGTGTAGTTCTCGATGACGCCGTCGAGCATGAGCTTGACGGCCTCGGGGTGGTAGTTGCCCAACCCCTGCGAGCGGCGCTCCACGAGCGCCTCAGTCTGTTCGACGCCGCCATCCGGATCCCACCGCAGGGCTCCCCGCACCTGGGCGTGCAACTCGCCGCGTCCTGCCAGCGCCAGGTAGGCGTCGTGGAAACCCGGCTCGACGGAGGCGTCCTGCCATGCGGTCACGCCGAGCGAGAGGAGGTATCGCTGTCCCTCGAGGATGCCCGCCTCCCGCTCGTCCGGCGTGTCCTCGGGTATGACCGCTCGGACGAGGTGCATCGCCGCCTCGTGGAGGGTCCCCTGAGGCCGTCCGTCCGCGAGGCGCTCGATCCTGCCGCCTCTGGGATCGGGCGTGTTCACGCCGATACCGGCCAGTCGGAGCGCCTCCGAGCTGGCCCATGCGCTGTGGCCGTCCCGCACTTCGAGGAACGCCGGCCTGTCACCGACGATGCTGTCGAGCTCTTGCGCGCTCGGACAACCGCGCCGGTAGTGGGTGTACGTCCATCCGGCGCCTCTGATCCAATCCCCGGGTGGCCGCGTGGCGGCGTAGCCCGCGATCGCGGCGGCGACCTCCTCGGCGCTCTCGCACTCGTCGAGGCTGCACCGCATGCTGTCGAGGCCGCTGCTGCCTGGATGGACGTGTGCGTCCTGAAATCCAGGAAGCAGCATGCGACCTTCGAGATCCACGATGTCGGCGCCGGCGCCGACATCGGCGAGCACGTCGGCCGGGGGACCAATGGTGACGATGCGGCCGCCTCTCGCCCCCACGGCAAGCCCGGTGCGACGGCCTCCTTCGACGAAGATCGGCCCATTGACGAAGGCGAGCGGGGTCACTTGTCTCAGAAGACCTCGACGAGCCCGGCGGCGCCCATACCTCCGCCCACGCACATGGTCACCACGCCGTACCGGATGCCGCGGCGGCGTCCTTCGAGCAGTACGTGACCGACCATCCTGGCTCCGCTCATGCCGTACGGATGGCCGATCGAGATCGCTCCGCCGTCGACGTTGAAGATGCCCTGGTCGATCCCGAGCACGTCTCGGCAGTAGACGGTCTGCACGGCGAATGCCTCGTTGAGCTCCCACAACTCGATGTCGTCGATCGTCAGCCCGGAGCGATCGAGGAGCTTCGGAACGGCGTGAACCGGTCCGATCCCCATCTCGTCGGGGTCGACGCCGGCGACGGCGACTCGCCGAAGGGCGCCGAGCGGTTCGATACCCGATCGCTCCGCATGCCGGGCATCCATCACGACCAGGGCCGCCGCGCCATCCGAGAGCTGGCTGGCGTTGCCGGCGGTGACGTTCCCTCCGTCTCCTCGCACGGCGGCCAGGCCGGCGAGTCCCTCCAGCGTCGTTCCTGGTCGGGCGCCTTCGTCCCTGTCGATCGTCGTCTTTTCGTGCTCGACGGCTCCCGTCTCGCGGTCGACCACGGCCCGCCTCGTCGCCACCGGCACGATCTCGTCGGCGAACCGGGCGCCGGCTTGGGCCGCGGCGGTGCGCTGCTGCGACGACAGGGCGTACTCGTCGCAGCGTTCCCTGTCGATGCCGTACCGAACTGCCACGACCTCCGCCGTGTCGATCATCGGCATGTACATGTTCGGCTCGATGTCGAGGACCGCCGGGTCGGCGGCGCGGTAGAGGTTCATGTGCTCGTTCTGCACGAGGCTGATCGATTCGACCCCGCCGGCGACGACCACGGACGCTCCGTCGACCTCGACCTGCTTGGAGGCGGCGGAGACCGCCATCAAACCGGACGAGCACTGCCTGTCGATGGTCATCCCCGACACGGAGGTCGGTAGGCCGGCCCTGATTGCCGCCACCCTGGCCACGTTGATCCCTTGGGTGCCCTGCTGCATCGCGCAGCCGAGGATCACGTCCTCGACGAGGGCAGGCTCGACGCCGGAGCGAGCGACGGCGGCTTCGATGGCGGCCGCGGCGAGGGAAGGTGCCTCCGTGTCGTTGAAGGCGCCTCGGTAGGCCCTGCCGATCGCGGTGCGGGCCGTCGAGACGATGACCGCCTCGTTCATGGCAAGGCGCCGGATCCAGGCATCGCGGCAGCCTACCCGTGGCCGGATGGGTCGGCGTTTCGTGGCAATTGATGCCAACCGGCCGTTTCTACCGCTCGTCGGCGGAGACGCCAATGCGGGGATAGCGGGCGCCGGGATCGGCAATGTGGTGACCATCGCAGGGGACGGGGTGGTGTTGCGCGACCTCGTAATATCGGGAGGCGTCGAGGGACCTGCCAACGGCGCCGGCTCAGACTCCGCTCGATGAGTGCAGTCGGCGCGCCTGTCCCACCCAGTCGTATCGGTCGAGCATGTGGCCGAAGCGTCCGAGCCTTGACTTCAGCTCGGCTGTGGCGTGTTCGTCGAGTGACGCCAGGTCGGCCAACCGGGCGACGCCGAGGGCGTTGAGTCGCTTCGCCATGGCGGCCCCGATGCCGTCGATGGCGCACAGCTCGCTCGGTGCAGCAGTCGGACCGCCCGACGGCTGCCATGGGTCGCGGAGTCGATTGCCCGCTCCGTTCGACGGTCGGTCCGATCCGATCCACGGATCTGAGAGGCGCATCTGGTCGTGCCGTCTCTCACGGTCCATGCCGGGTGCCGTCACCACCGGGCGGAGGTCGACGACGAACGCCGCAGCCCCGGTCTCAGGCTCGTCCTCGACGTTCGTGTCACCGTGGTGCCGCCGATCGTTGCGCTCTCTGACGAGGGCCACGAACCCGGCGGTGGTGAGGGCGATGAGAAGGAGGCCGGCGATGACGAGCAATGCCATCGGGGTCTCCGCCTGCGGACCGCCGGTGTCGGCCGCCGTCGCGAACAGGATCGGCGGTGCGATCGTCAGCGCCGCGATGGTTGGGGGACGTACCATCTGGGATTCCTCGGCGGGGGTGGGCTGATTGTAGTCGTCGCCGGCGGTCTCGATCGAATGCCTGCCGTGGCCGCATGACCACGGCGGGTGGCTACGGGGGGTCGGGGACGACCGCCCGCCGTCCTACTTGGCCAGATCTCCGATGATCTGCTGGGAGGCGAGCTTCCCAGGAGCACCCATGACGCACCCGCCGGGGTGCGTTCCCGAGCCGCATTGGTAGTAGCCGTCGATCGGCGTCCGGTACTGGTTCCAGCCCGGGGCGGGCCGGAAGAGGAACATCTGGGGGGCGAGGAACTCGCCGGCGAAGATGTTGCCTTCGGTGAGCCCGACGACGCGTTCGATGTCCAGAGGCGTCACGATCTCACGGTGGAGCACCAGGTCGCCGAACCCGGGGAAGAACGACTCCAGGGTGGCCTGCACCGTGTCGCCGAACTGCTCCCTCTCGGTGTCCCAGTCACCGTCCTTCAACTCGTATGGGGCGTACTGGATGAAGCACGACATGACGTGCTTGCCCGGGGGGGCCATGTCGGGGTCGATCGTCGACTGGATGCACATGTCGATGTACGGCTTGGAGCTGTACCGCCCGTACTTGGCGTCGTCGTACGCCCGCTCGAGGTAGTCGATGGACGGACCGATGTTCACGAACCCGCGGAACTGGTCGCCTCGGTCGCCCAGCGCCGGGTACCTCGGCAGGCCGTCGAGCGCGAAGTTGACCTTCGCCGACGTGCCCTGGAACTTCATGCGCTTGATGTTCTCGACGAGGTCCGCCGGGAGCTCGCGGGGATCGGCGAGCTGCAGGAACGTGCGCCTCGGGTCGACGGCGCTGACGACGATCTTGGCGGTGAGCTCGGTCCCGTTCTCGAGGGCGACGCCGGTCACCTTTCCGTTCTTCGTGACGATGTTCGCTACGGGAGACTCGAGGGCGATCTCCACGCCGAACGCCTCGGCGGCTCGTGCGAGCACCTGGGTGAAGCCGCCGTTGCCGCCCTTGTGGAAGGCCCACGCCCCGAACACGGAGTCGTGCTCGCCCATCGTGTGGTAGAGCATCACGAGCCCGGATCCCTGCGAGCGCGGCCCGACCTTCGTCCCGATGATGCCGGACGACGCGATCCAGGCCTTGAGGATGTCGGCTTCGAAGTAGTCGTCGAGGAAGTCGGATGCGCTCCCCGTGAGGAGCCTGACCAGGTTGTGGAGCACCCGCGGCTCGAGGCTCCGCATGTGATCGGCGAGAGCGGCCATTCGGGCGAGCTCCTCCGGCTCCTTGCTGAAGACGTTCGGCGGCACCATGTCGAGGAGCGGCTTGACCGCTTGGCACACCTGTGAGACGTCGTGCTCGAAGTCGTCCATCGCATCGGCGTCGGCCTGGGAGTGGCGGGCGATCTCACGCCGGTTCTCTCCGTGATCCTGTCCGAGGAGGAGGTAGTCACCGTTCTCCATCGGGGCGAAGGTCGTCGGCATCAGCAACGGCATGAAGCCGAACCTCGTCAGCTCCAGCTCGTGGATGATGTCGGGTCGGAGAAGGCTCAGGGCGTAGGAGAACGTCGTGAACTTGAAGCCGGGATGCAGCTCCTCCGTGATGGCGGCCCCGCCGACGAGGTGTCGCCGCTCGAGGATCAACGTCTTGAGCCCGGCTTTTGCCAGGTAGGCCGCGTTCACGAGGCCGTTGTGGCCGCCGCCGATGACGATGGCGTCGTATTTGGTCTTCTGTGGCATCAGGCGGTCTTTCTCTCCGGGTTGAAGAAGGGCATCCGGGTCACGGTCGCCGGGATCAGCTCGTACTCGTGGTTCACCGTGTACTCGAGGCGAACGACGGAGCCCTGCTCCGCCAGGGCGGGCCTCACCCTGGCGATGGCGATGTGGCGTTGCAGGATCGGCGAGTAGACGAAGCTCGTCGAGTATCCGACCCGCTTGTCGTGCTCGTCGTAGAGCATCATCTGCTCCTGGATCGGGGTGTGATCCTTCGGCGGGATCAGCCCGGCGGCGAAGTGGACCTCGTTCCAAGCCCGCCAGTCGATCTCCAGGCCCACCAGCCGCCAGCGGGACGTTCCCTCTCCCGCCTCCCCGGCGATGGCGCGGCGGCCGATGAATGCCCTGTCGTCCGTTTCGAGGTCACGGAACATCCACCCGTAGCCGAGCTCCAGTGGTGTCGAGCGCTGCGCCGCCGTCCAGGCGTGCCGGCTCGACTCGTAGTCGACGCCGATGAGGATGAGGCCGGCCTCGATTCGGCTGACGATGAGAGCGATCTGACCGAACGGGATGAGGTTGTGGGGACGTCCCGCCTCCATGACGGCGTCCCACACGTCGAGCGCCTCCTGGCGAGGGATCCAGATCTCGTAGCCGAGGTCTCCGGTGTACCCGGTGCGCGAGACGACGACGGAGGAGTCTCCGACCTTGGCCGGAATGACGTGGAAGTAGCCGAGGCCCTCGATCTCCGGGGCGAGCGAGGCGAGGATCTGCTTGGCGCGGGGCCCCTGGAGGGCGAGGGCGCCGTGCTCGTCCGACACGTCTTCGATCTCGACCTGCTCGTAGCCGACCAGGCCACGAAAGTAGGCGAGATTCGGCTCGGCCGAGGTGAGGAGGTATTCGGTGTCGCTGTACCTGAACACGACGCCGTCCTCGATGACGGCGCCGCCGTCGTCGCACCACATCGTGTACTGGGCCCTCCCTGGTCGACACCGCGTGACGTCCCTGGCGAGGACCCCCGAGAGGTATGCCTCGGCGTCGCGCCCCGTGATCCTGTACTTGTACAGCGGAGACGTGTCGAAGAGCCCGGCGGCGTTGCGCACCGCGAAGTACTCGAACTTCTCCGACATCTGGTACTTCTCGGCGACCAGGTGCCCTGCCCAATGGCTGTACAGGCCCGTCTCGTTGAGCTCCTCGACGCGCTCGTGGAACGGGGTCCGAGCGATCACGATCGTTCTCCTTCTTCGGACGACTTGACGATATCGGGGCCGGCGTCGTCGCGGGCGATGACGAGTGCATCGACGGCGACTGCGCCCTCCGTGCCGACGATGATCGGGTTGATGTCGAGTCCTGCCAGCCGGTCCCCGATGGCGGCGGCCAACGCGGAAACGGATGCGATCACCGAAGCGGCCTCGGCGACGGCCGCGGCAGGGCGACTGCGATGACCGTCGAGCAGCCTGGCGACGCGGAGGCGCCGCAGGAGCCGCTCGGCTGCGTCTGCGTCGATCGGCGGAAGGGCGGCGTACCTGTCCTCGAGCACTTCGACGAGGGTGCCACCGGCGGCGACCACGACGACGGGCCCGAACTGTGGGTCGGCGAGCACGCCCACCGCGATCTCGACTCCGTCAGGCGCCATCGCTTGCACGAGGACCTCGGGACCGAGGGCTGCGAGGCGATCGTACGCTGCCGCGACACCGTCTTGGTCGGCCAGGCCGAGCACGACGCCTCCGACGTCGGACTTGTGCGCCACGCTCGCCGCCGTCTTGAGAACGACGGGATAGCCGATCGACCCGGCAGCCTCGACGGCGGCGTCCCTGCCGGCGCAGGCCACCGTCGCCACGACGGGAATCCCGAAGTCGGCGAGCAACTCGAGGCCCTCCGTCGCCTCGAGGACGCCGCCTCGCTCCAGTCGGCTCGCCCATCGGGCGGCGGCGGGAGCGGCAACGGTCGACGGCTCCCGGCCGGGGCGCCGGTCACGATGGTCGAGGAGATGCCTCACCGCCAAGAGTCCCGTGCGAGAGCCGAGCACAGGGATGCCGGCGCCGCGCAGGCGGCCTGCTTGGCCCGGGTCGACGGCTGCGGCGAGACTGGCGAGGACCGTGACCGGCTTCGTCGTCTTCTCGGACGTGCGCGTCAGGACTCCCACGTACGAGGCGGCTTCGTCCTCCTCAGGCGTGAGGTCGACGACGTACGCCAGGACACCGACGTTCTGATCGTCGGCAAGAGCGAGGAAGCTCGACTCGAAGACGTCGTTGGCCCCCCGGCCGGTCCCCCAAGCGTCGACGGGGTTCTCGGGCTCGAGCCCTTCGTCGAGGACGGCCACCAGGCGCGCCGCGGTGTCGGCGGCGACGGAGGGCAGTGGGACGCCGAGCTCGTCCGCCGTGTCGATGAGGAGGGTGCGCTCACCACCGGAGTCGTTGATGGCGCCGAGCCCGCCCGGTGCGGCGCGCCGTCCCGCGGCGAAGAGCTCGAGCGTGTCGACGAGCTCCTCCGGTGAGTCGGTCGTGTGGACCCCGTGGCTCTCGAGGAAAGCGGAACACGCCTCGTGATCGCCGGCGATGGCGGCGGTGTGGGTGGCGACCGCGGCTCGCCCCCGCTCGGTTCTCCCGAGCTTGAGAGCAACGACCGGAATGTCTCTGGAGGCCGCTCGTTCGAGGGCGGCGGCGAGCGCCGCCGGCCTGCGCACCGTCTCGAGGAAGAGGCCGACCACCTTGGTCGATGCCCGATCGACTGCGTAGTCGAGGTATTCGTCCATCGTGGTCGCCAGCTCGTTGCCGGTCGAGACGACCAGGTCGTAGCGGAGCCTGCTGGCGGCGTGCAGGGCCGCAGAGAAGAACGAGCCGGAGTGCGTGAGCAGGGTCACCGGGCCGCTCTCCGCTTCCGCCGGCTGGTGGAACCCACATACTGTGAGTCCGTTCTCGACGTTGACGAAGCCCATCCCGTTGCCGCCGCAAACCGGCAGACCGGCAGTGCGTGCCATCACTCCGAGGCGCTCGACGAGGGGCGAGCCGTCAGACGCCACGCCGCGGCACGGCCCGAAGATGGCGGCGGATCGCGCACCTGCCCGGATGGCGCTCGCCAGCTCCGATTCGAGAGCGGCATCCGGCACGGCGAGCACGGCGAGGTCGACCGGACCATCGATCGCACCGAGCGCAGGAAGGCACGGCCCGCCCGCCAGCTCCCGGTAGCGAGGGTTCACGGGAATCACCGCGTGGCGTCCACGCGACACGACGAGCTGGCGGAACACGACGTCGCCGACGCTGCCCCTGCGGGCGCTGGCGCCCACGACGGCGATTCGCCTCGCCTCGAAGAGCGATGAGAGGGAAGAGCGTCTCGCCATGCCTCACGTCGAAGTTGAACGGCTGTTCAGTCTACCGCGCCGCCACCGCCGGCGCACGACGGGACGTTGACAGCGGCGCGCCCCGATACCAACCTCCGCGCATGTCCAGGACGAAGACCGCAGACCGGCGCCGGCAGGAGATCCTCGAGGCGGCCGCCGCCGTGATCGCCGAGCGGGGGCTGTGCGACACCCGCATCGCCGACGTCGCCGCCAGGGTGGGAGCCAGCCCCGGCCTCGTCATCTACTACTTCCCGACGAAGGAGCGGCTCCTCGCCGAGGCGCTCGGCCACGAGGACCAGGGCTTCGTCGACCGGGTGACCGCACTGCTGGACGGGGCGAGCGACGCTCCCGCCAAGCTGCGCGTCATGATCGAGGCGAGCTGCCCCGGCCCGGCCGCCGAAGGGGGGAGCCCGACCGATCGGGACTGGGTGTTGTGGCTCGACCTCTGGGCGCGAGCCCGGCTCGACCCGGAGCTCGCCGACGAGCGGAGCCGCCTCGACCGCGTCTGGCGGGAGGCGATCGCCGATGTCGTGAGGCAGGGACAGGAAACCGGCGAGTTCGGGCCCGCCGACCCCGACAGGGTTGCGCTGCACCTCTCGGCGCTGATCGACGGCCTCGCCATCCAGGTGATGCTGGGAGACGGGGAGGTCACCCGAGCCGTCATGCGCGACATGTGCCTCGACGTCGCAGGCGAGCAGCTCGGCGTTGCGCTGCGCCCCCGAGAAACCAGCAAGAAATCTCGTTAGGCTCGACTGAACCACGATTCAGTGACATCTGTTGAGTGACGTTCGCTGAGTGACATCAGTGCAAATCGGAGTACGAGGAGGACGCTCGTGGCTTATCACCCTCGAGAGAACTGGGACCCCCGCACCCGGCGGCGCCTCTACACCAGGCGTGACTTCCTGCGGACGGCTGGGGTGATCGGGCTCGCATACCCGACGCTCGGCGCACTGCTGGCAGCCTGTGGAGGAGGCGACGACGCCGGGGACGTCGAGATACTCATCGGCACGCCGGGCAACCCCGTCACCCAGCCCATCGTGGACAGCAACCCGATGATCGCGTCCGGCCTCCAAGCGGAGTCGGGCCCGCTCCGGGTCTACAACTGGGCGGACTACATCAACCCGGACGTCCTCCCGCTCGCCGAGGAGGCGCTCGGCGTCGACATCGAGGTGACGACCTTCTTCAACGAGGAGGAGGCACTGCAGAAGCTCCAGAGCGCCGAGGTGAACTTCGACGTGTGGTTCCCGACGGCCGAGATCGTGTCGAAGTCCGTTGCCGGCGAGCTCATCCAGCCGCTCAACATGGACTACATTCCCAACCTCGCCAACGTCTGGCCCGTGCTGCAGGACCCGTTCTACGACCAGGGCTCGCAGTACACGGTTCCGTACGTGTTGTACCAGACGGGGATCGGCTGGCGGGTCGACATGGCCGACGACGAGGACATCCTGGGACTCGAGAACCCCTGGGACGTGTTCTGGAACCCGAAGTACAACGGCGTGATCGGCATGTACGACGATTTCAAGGAGACGCTGGCGGCCGCCATGTTCCGCAACGGCGTCGCCGACCCGCGGTCGGCCTCGGCGGGCGACGTCGAGGCTGCGGCCGAGGCGCTCACCGAGCTCGTCGATCTCGTGAACATTCGCTACACGATCGACGGCGCCTACGTGGGCATCCCCGAGGGACGCTTCGCGGTGCACCACGCCTGGTCCGGCGACCTGGTGAACGCCCAGTACTACTTCCCCGAGGACGCCGACGTCAGCGTGATCCGCTACCTGTGGCCCGCCAAGGCGGAGAACTCGGAGGCCCACGCCGCCATCAGCAACGACACGATGACCGTGCTGAAGGGGGCCGAGAACCCCGTGCTCGCTCACCAGTTCCTCGACTGGATGCTGGACGAGGCGAACGCCCTCGAGAACTTCGGCTGGCTCGGGTACCAGCCACCCCAGATCGGCATCGATCCGGACACCCTGGTCGCAGACGAGTGGGTCGCCGAGTACATCTCGACGGCGATCGTGCGCCAGGAGGACTTCTCCAATCCGAGGGGATACGTGCCGGTGCAGCTCGATCCAGGCACCGAGGCGACCTGGCTGGACGCCTGGTCGACGGTGAAGTCCGGCGGCTGAGAGACGCTGAGGATCTCGCCAGATGGCCTCGAACATCCAGGGATCGGAGAGCGAGGCTGTCGGCATCAAGCGGTGGGTCTGGCCTGCGTTCGCAGCCCCCGGGCTCATCTGGCTGGCGCTGCTCTTCCTGGTCCCGTTCTACGCCATCCTGGCCGTGGCGATGGGGAAGCTCGATCCGATCTTCCTGCAACCGAGACCTGAGTGGAACCCGCTCCAGTGGGACCTGAGCGTCTTCGGGGATGTCCTCGGAGACCTCTTTGGCGGCCAACTCGGCAAGACGGCGGCCCGGACGATCGTCTACGTCGCAGCCGCCTCGGCGATGTGCATGCTCATCGGCTATCCCGTCGCCTACTTCGTGGCCCGGAGGGCGGGCCGCTGGCGAGGCGTCGTCCTGCTGCTGATCCTGGCGCCGTTCTGGATCAACTATCTGATGCGGATGCTGGCGTGGGTGAACCTGCTGAGCCCGGACGGCTATGTGAACGACTTCTTCGGGATATTTCAGGTGGGCCCCGTCGACTGGCTGTCCGGGCGCCACGAGACCGTCATCCTCGGTCTGGTGTACGGCTACATCCCGTTCTTCATCCTGCCGGTCTACGCCGCCCTCGACCGGATCGACCAACGGGTGCTCGAGGCCGCTCGCGACCTGGGGGCGGGGCCGTGGCAGGCGTTCAAGCGGATCACGCTGCCGCTGTCGAAGCAGGGGATGCTGGCGGGCCTCGTGATCATCATGCTCCCGATGTTCGGCGACTACTACACGCCGACGCTGTTGTCCGGCTCGCCTCGCACCAGGCTGATCGGCAACGACATCGATCAGTTCATCAACCAGACCACCTCGGCGGGTGGCAGGGGAGCGGCGCTCACGATCGTGCTCATGTCGTTCGTCGCAGTGCTCATGCTCTATTACCTGTTCAACATCGCCAGGGTCACCGAGGAGGCGCGCGAGTGACCACCCGGAGCCCGGCAGCCCGGATTCGCGGCTGGTTCCGGAACCCATGGGACCAGCCGAGGATGTTGTGGATGATCACCATCTTCTACATCCTGTGGTCGATCATCCCGGTGCTCATCGCCGTGCAGTTCTCGTTCAACGACGGCCGGTCACGCAGTGCTTGGCAGGGGTTCTCGCTGCGCTGGTACTTCTACGAGAACGGCTCCGTGTTCAAGGACGACTCGCTTCGGCTCGCCCTCATCCAGAGTCTGCGGCTGGCGTCCTTGACGATGCTCGTCGCCACCCCCATCGGAGTCGCCCTCGCCATCGGCTTGGCTCGCTGGCGGGGGCGAGGAGCCAGACCGGCAGGGTTCCTGATGCTGTTCCCGTTGGTGACGCCGGAGATCGTGATGGGGGTGGCCCTTTTCCTCGTCTTCTCCAACCTCTACGACTTCGTCCCGTTCGGAACGTGGGCGCAGTTCCTCGGGCACGTGACGTTCTCGATCTCGTTCGTCGTGATCATCGTACGCGGGAGGTTGTTCGCCATCGGGCGAGACTATGAAGAGGCGGCCATGGACCTCGGCGCCTCGCAATGGGAGGCGATGCGGCGCGTGCTCCTGCCGATGCTGGCGCCCGCGATATTCGCCTCGTACGCCATGGTGTTCGCCCTCTCGATCGACGACTTCGTGATCAGCCAATTCCTCGTGAGGGACGCCGCCTCGGTGACGATCCCGGTTCGGCTCTATTCGGGGGCCCGGCTGGCGCCTCCTCCCTCCCTGAACGCCCTGGCGTCGCTCCTGCTGTTCACGACGATGATGGCCGTCGTGGCCGCTTGGCTGGCGTTGCGGCTCACGAGGCGAGGCGACACCAAGGGAGGGACCGCCCTCGAGGCGCTCTCCCGATTCGACATCTGACGTTCGGTCAGAGGATCTCCACGACCTCGGAGAGGTCGGCGTGCTCGGCTGCCAGCACCCGCAGGGCTTCCTTCGGGAGCCGCACCGTGACGGCGTCGCCCGGGGCGAACCAGACACCGCTCCCGGCGTTCGGGGTGGACACCTGGATCGTTCCCGCATCGCCCAGGTCGACGAAGACCTGGAGAGCCGGCCCGACGTACACGACGCGCTCGATCGTGCCCGGCAGGGCGTTCGGGGCGCTCGATCCTCCACGCTCGATGAGCACGCGCTCAGGCCGGATGCACACCTCCACCTCGCCCGAGGCGTCGAGGTCGCCTTCCCCTGCGACCAGGGAGTGGCCGGCGAGCGTCACGGCGCAGCCCCCCTCGGCCGTGCGGCCGGCCGCCAGCGCAGGCATCAGGTTCGAGGCGCCGAGGAAGTCGGCGATGTATGCCGTGCTCGGGTGCTCGTAGACGTCTGCGGGCGGGCCGACCTGCTCGATGTGGCCGTGCGACATCACTGCCATGCGGTCGGACATGGTGAGCGCCTCTTCTTGATCGTGGGTGACGTAGACGAACGTGATCCCCACCCGTTCCTGCAACGCCTTCAGCTCGACCTGGAGCGCCTTGCGCAGCTTGGCGTCCAGGGCTCCGAGCGGCTCGTCGAGGAGGAGGACGGACGGGTTGAGGACGAGTGACCTCGCCAGCGCGACGCGCTGCTGCTGGCCGCCCGAGAGTTGGTTCGGCTTGCGCTCCTCGAGACCGGAGAGCTGCACGAGGTCGAGGGCGCGGCCGATCCTCTCCCTCGCCTCGCCCTTCGTGACTCCGAGGTAGCGGAGACCAAAACCGACGTTGTCGGCCACCTTCAGATGAGGGAACAGGGCGTAACTCTGGAAGACGGTGTTGACCGGGCGGTCGTGGGGCGGGGTGTGCGACATGTCGATCCCGTCGATCCGCACCTCACCGGACGTGGGCCGCTCGAAGCCTGCGATGAGCCGGAGCGTGGTCGTCTTGCCGCACCCAGATGGGCCGAGGAGCGAGAAGAACTCACCGGGCTCGATGACCAGGTCGATGCGGTCGACGGCGATCACGTCGCCGTAGCGCTTCTCCAGCGAGACGAGCTGTACTGCTCCGCCGCTCATCCGTATCTCCTATGTCAAGCGGCCACGGATTGGGCTGCTCGAGCGGTGGGTGTGTCGTTGATCATGGTGGGTGACGTCGGTGAGGCGTCGTTTCAGGATGCGGAGGGCTTCTCGTTTGCTCTTGCCGTTGGCGATGTGACGATGTTATCGCCGGCCGATCCTGCCTGCTCAGCGGCGGAATGCCCGCCCGAAAGCCTCGAGGGTCTCCAGGTAGAGGTCGATGTCCTCGTCGGTGTGCTGGATCGAAGTGAGCCATTGCTCGCCCTTGGTCCACGGCGGCAGGAAGACGCCGCGGTTGAGCTGCATGAGCCAGGCGGCATAGGCGAATCGCTCGTCGATCGTGAGGAACTGCCGGTAGTTGGTGACACGTTCCGTCGAGTACGTGATGCAACCCTTGGCACCGATCGTGACGACGTACGCCGGTAGCTCGAACTCGCCGACGATCCTCTGGGCGCCCTTCCGCATGCGGTCTTCGATCTCGAAGAGCCGGGCGTACGTCTCGGGGACCATGATCTCGGTGAGCACCGCCTTGGCGGCGGCCATGCAGAGCGGGTTGCCGTTGAAGGTACCGACCTGCTCGTAGAGGCCGCTGCTGATGGCCCCCATCACCTCGGCCGTCCCGCCGATGGCCGCGATCGGCAGGCCGCCGCCGAGCGCCTTGGCGAGGCACACGATGTCGGGAGTCACGCCGAAGCGGCGGGTGGCGCCCCCCGGACCGAGCGTGAGGCCCGTCTTCACCTCGTCGTATGCGAGAAGGGAGCCGTAGCGCTCCGTGACCGTCCGCAGACCTTCGAGGAAGCCCGGCTCCGGGAGGACGATGCCGCAATTCATCAGCACGGGTTCGATGATCACCCCGGCGATCTCCTCGCGGCGCGCCGCGAAGATCGCCTCGACGGCCTCGAGGTCGTTGAAGGGGGCCACCAGCGTGAGCTCGACGATCGCCTCAGGGATGCCCGCCGATGCTGCGGCGCTGCGGGGTCGGCGCGACGGCCCGAGCTCGTCCTCGTCCTCGTTCCACGACGACACCTGAACCGAGTCGTGGTGGCCGTGGTAGGCGCCTTCGAACTTCAGGATGACGTCCCGCCCGGTGACGGCCCGCATCAGGTGCACGGCGTCCATGGTCGCCTCCGTGCCGCTGTTCCCGAACCGCCACTGCGGGAGCCCGTAGCGGTCGGCCAGCCTCTCGGCGACGACCACGGCGTCCGGAGCCGGCTGGGCGAAATGCGTACCCTGCTCGACGCGCTCGTGAACGGCCGAGACGATCGCAGGGTGGGCGTGACCGACGAGCATCACGCCGTAGCCGCCGTGGAGGTCGACGAACTCGTTGCCGTCGACGTCCCAGACGTGCGAGCCCTTCCCTCGCTCGATCCAGATCGGGTGAGGGCGTGAGATCTGCCAGCTCGACGTCACCCCGCCGGCGAGGTGGGCCTTGGCGGTCTCTGCCAGGCGCCCAGACGTCGTCATGCGATCCCGGAACCGGTCTCGCTCGTCGGCGATGATCCGCTCTGCTGCCGCGATGTCTCGGGCGGCGGTCGTGGTCTGCATCAGCCC
>Ga0256865_1000170_pt1 | contig 22519 bp, 19 predicted proteins | sample RVTome_14_FD_187337 | JGI IMG/M metagenome (GOLD analysis project Ga0256865, IMG submission 187337) | Soil microbial communities from uranium-contaminated site in the Upper Colorado River Basin, Wyoming, United States - RVT145D125 HiSeq ... | reverse complement strand
AGGTGCGGGACGAAGACGAACTGACCCGCAACCAGCGGCGCTTCATCGAAGATCGCCGGTTTCCCCTGCTGCTCGACCTGCTGGAAGTCGATGCCCTGGCCTCCGGAGCGAGTCCCGGCAAGCTGGCCCAGGTCGAATTCTACCGCCGGGCGCAGGCCCGGGCAGCGAATCCCGACTGACCCGCCATTTCACCACAACCCAGCGACAAAAAAGGGCTTTTTCCGATTCCGGTTGACTTGGCGGGAGGGGTTGCCCGATAATCGGCAACGTTCACTCCGAATCCATGCAGGGAGGCAGTCTCTTGGAACTCGTTCTCAATGCCGGGCCGGTGGTCAAACTGGTACTGGCGGTTCTCGTCTACTTTTCCGTGGTCTCCTGGGCCATCATCTTCTACAAGTTCCTCGTCATCCACCGGGCGACCCGCGACTCGGAGCGCTTCCTCGACTTCTTCTGGGCCAAGAAGCGCTTCGACACCATCAGCCTGGGACTCAAGGACTACGCCTACTCGCCGCTGACCGCCCTCTTTCGCGAGGGGTATCAGGAGCTGGTCAAGGGGCAGCGCAAGCGCGAGGGGGATGATGAGCACCCGCTGAGCGCCGATCTCGGTGGCAGCGGCAACGTCGCCCGCGCCCTGCGCCGGGCCACCACCCTGGAGATGCACCGGCTGGAGAAATACCTCACCTTTCTCGCCACCACCGGCTCCACCGCCCCCTTCATCGGGCTGTTCGGTACCGTCTGGGGGATCATGGACGCCTTCCATGGCATCGGCAAGACCGGCAGCGCCTCGCTGGCCGTGGTCGCCCCTGGGATCTCCGAGGCACTGGTCGCCACCGCCATCGGGCTGGTGGCGGCAATCCCGGCGGTGGTCGCCTACAACCACTATGTCAACAAGGTGAACGTGCTGACCGGCGAGATGGACAACTTCAGCCAGGAGTTCCTCAACATCGTCGAGCGCATGGGACGGAGGGGGTAGTGGAGGTCGGCCAGCGGGAAAGCCGGGGGCGCAGCACCCTCTCGCAGATCAACGTCACCCCCTTCGTCGACGTGATGCTGGTTCTGCTGGTCATCTTCATGGTGACCGCGCCGATGATGGAGAAAGGGATCGACGTCAACCTGCCCGAGGTGGAGAACGCCCCCAACCTCGCCGCCGCCAAGGAGCCGCTGATCGTCACCGTGCGCAAGAACGGCAGCATCGCCATCGGCCGCTCCCGCATCGACTCGCCGGCCAAGCTGACGCCGGTGCTGCGTCAGATCCTCGAGGGACGGCAGGAGAAGGAGGTCTTCCTCGAGGCCGACCGGGACGTCGCTTACGGCGAGGTGGTCAAGGTGATGGCCGCCATCCGCGAGGCTGGCGTGCAGAAGCTCGGCATGGTCGCCGAACAACCCGAGAAGTAGCCCCCGCTCTCTGCTGGCGGGGCCAGTCGCGAATCCGCCCATGAGTAACCATCACACCGACCGGCAGTTGGCCGGCTATCATCACGATCCCCGCTTTGGGCGGCTGTTGTTCGCCTCCCTCGGCGTTCACCTGGCCATCGTCCTGCTCTTCTCGGGCGTGCTGCTCCCCCGCTTCCAGCGCGACCTGCGGCCGGTCTACCATGTCGACCTGGTCAACCTGCCGGTGAAGAGTCCTCAAGCTGGCCGCCCCGACGCTCGGCCGGAACCGGCCAAGGCGCCGGCAAAACCGGCCCCGCCCGAGCCGGTCAAGGCGTCGCCGCCGGAACCGCCGAAGCCAAAAGCCAAGCCGGAGGCGGTCAAGGTGGCGAAGCCGGAGCCGGCAAAGCCCGCTGCCGTCAAGCCGAAAAAGCCGGAAGCGGCGCAGGTCAAGGCCAGCGAAAAGCCTTCCGCAGCGGAGGAGAAGGCTCTTCAGGAAAAGCTGCAAGGGATGCAGGCACGCCAACAGATCGACGACATGAAGCGGCGTCTTGACGAAATGGCCAAGAGCGACACCCGTCATGCTTCGGTCCCCGGCGCTCCCGCCGGGATGCTGGATGGCAAGGGGACCGAAGCTGGCTCCTCCTATGACGCCTGGCTGCACGAATACCTGAAGCGGGCCTGGACCCTCTCCAGGTACCAGGTTTCGCGCCGGGATCTGAAGGCGACGGTCAAGTTGGCTTTTGATGCGCAGGGGAACCTGCTTGACTACAACTTCATCAAAAAGTCCGGCGAAGAACGCTTCGACGACTCGGTCCGCAAGGCCATCCTGCAACTCAAGAAACTCCCCAATCCGCCGGGGAGCCGCATGGAGAAGGAAATTGTCTTCAATCTCAAGGACCTGCTGGAGTAAGACCATGATCCGCTATTTTCTGCTCACCCTGGTCGGACTGGCCCTGTCCGCGGGGAGCACCCTGGCCCAGATCGAGATTACCGCCCCCGGTCAACAGGCCATCCCGCTGGCGGTGACCCGCTTCCTTCCCCTCGACGGGGCGGTGCGTCCGGAAATCGCCTCCGAGGTCGCCGGGGTGCTGCAGTCCGACCTCGATCTCTCCGGCATCTTCCGCCTGATCGACCCGGCCGCCTTCCTCTCCGATGCCCAAAAGCCCGGCCTCAACAGCACCCAGGTCGACTTCGGCCAGTGGCGGCTGCTCGGTGCCGAGGCGGTAATCAAGGGGGCCTATACGGTGAAGGGTGACCAACTCACCCTCGAGGCACGCCTTTTCGATACGACCGGTAGGCGCCTGCTCACCGGCCGGCGCTACCTCGGCAAGACGAGCGATGCACGGCGCATGGCCCATGCCTTCGCCGACGAAGTGCTGAAGAGCCTGACCGGCGAGGCGGGCCCTTTCAACACCCGCATCGCCTACATCTCCAACAAAACCGGCCACAAGGAGCTCTACCTGATGGAGGTGGACGGGCACGAGCCGACCCGCCTCACCGACCACCGCTCCATCGTCCTCAACCCTGATTTTTCGCCCGTCGGCAAGGAACTGATCTTCACCTCCTACCGGGCGGGCTACCCCGACCTCTACCGCAGGGAGATCAATTCCGGCCGGGAGGCGCGCCTCTCCCACCGCAAGGGGCTCAACATCGCCGGCCGCTACCGCCAGGACGGCCGGGAAATCGCACTCACCCTCTCCCAGGACGGCAATTCGGAAATCTACCTGATCGGCACCGACGGCACGCTGCACAAGCGGCTGACCAACGACTGGGGGATCGACGTCGACGCCAACTGGAGCCCGCGGGGAGATGCGATCGCCTTCGTCTCCGACCGCCAGGGCAATCCCCACATCTTCATCATGGATGTGGTCGGCGGCAAGGTGCGGCGCCTGACCGACGCCGGCAAGTACAACGCCACCCCCGCCTGGAGCCCGAAGGGGGACCGAATCGCCTTCTCCCGCCTGGAGGGGGGGCGGTTCGATATATACACCATCCGACCCGACGGCAGCGACGAGCGGCGCCTGACCTTCGGCCAGGGGAGCAAGGAACACCCCCGCTGGAGTCCGGACGGACGGTTTCTCGTCTACTCCTCCGACGCGGGGGGCGCCAAGGCGATCTACCTCATGCGGGCCGACGGCACCGGCAGCCGGCGCATCTCGCCCGCCGGAGGGACCAGCAGCCACCCGGCCTGGTCCGGTCCCTGGTAAAGGGTTGTTTTTCCCGAATGCATTTGTATAATCAAGTCTGTTTTATCGTTTCAAGGGGAGGGCACGTTGACCCTGGCGCACAGGGTTGTTTGCATTGACCATCGAGCAACTAAACTGAAGACCAGAAAAGGAGAGGAAAAATGAAAAAAAACAACATCCTGAGACTGATGGTGACGATTGCCATGGCGGCCTTGCTGGCTGCCGGCTGCGCCAAGAAACCGGCTCCCGAGGTGGCCCTTCCCGCTCCCACGCCGCCGCCGGCATACGAACAGCCGATGGTTTCCGAAATGCCGGCCCAACCGGAGCCGGGGCTCCAGGAGCAGGCGGTATCGGATATGCCGGTCGCTCCCGAGATGGTCGCCGTGGCCGGCCTGCAGCGGATCACTTTCGCCTTCGATCAATACACCCTCAGCGACCAGGCGCGGGAAATTCTGGCCGGCAATGCCGCCTGGATGCAGGCCAATCCCGGGGCCAGGGTGATCGTCGAGGGGCATTGCGACGAGCGCGGCGCCGACGAGTACAACCTCGCCCTCGGTGAGCGGCGGGCTCTGGCAGCGCAGACCTATCTGGTTTCTCTCGGCATCGATGCCGGGCGCCTCTCGACCATCTCCTACGGCGAAGAGCGTCCCCTCGCTCCGGGCCAGGGCGAAGCGGCGTGGGCCCAGAACCGCCGGGCCGAATTCAAGGTTGTCAAGTAACGGGTTGGGCTGTGGGTGACCATCCGGGGTTTCCGGATGGTCACCCACTTTCTGCGGAAGGTAGGCGCGTCTTGAACAGATGGAAGAGAATAGGAATAGTTCTGGTCCTGCTGGGAGTGGTCACCGGTTGCATTCCAACGCAGCGGGAGCTGCGTATGGAGAGCGACCTGCAGGTGATGAAGCGGCGGCTGGCCGAACTTGAGCGCAATGTGGTCGGCCTGAAGGATGATCGGCAAGGCAGTGAGCGCCTCGATCTTCTCACCCGGCAGCAGGCCGACCTGCAGGCGGGGCTCGACACCCTGCGGGTCGAATTCCAATCGGTCCATGGCCGTTTTGAGGACATGAGGCGGGAACGGGCCCAACTGGGGGGTGATCTCTCCCTGGTGCGGGACGACCTGTCCCTCAAGGTGACGGCGCTGGAGGATCAGCTGGCCAGGCTGGCGGAGCAGGCCAAGGCACAACCGGCCCCGGCGGCCCCGGCGGAAACACCCGAGGCCCTTTACGAGCGAGGGCTGGACCTGATCCAGAAAAAGGGCGATTTCGCCGGCGGCCGGCAGTGGCTGCAGGAGTTTCTGCAGCGCTACCCGAAACACGATCTGGCGGTCAACGCCATGTACTGGATCGGCGAGGGCTGGTACGGCGAGAAGAAGTACGAGAATGCCATTCTCCAGTTTCAGGATGTCATCCAGAAGTACGGCGAGCATCCCAAGGTCGCCGCTGCCCTGCTCAAGCAGGGGCTTGCCTTCCATGCCCTCGGTGACCTGAAGAACGCCCGGGTCATTCTGCAGAAACTGGTCGACACCTTTCCGCTGTCGGAAGAGGCGAAAAAGGCCAAGGAAAAACTGGCGGAATGGAAGAAGGCCTGACGCCGGACGGGCAGGCACAATTCTGGGGGGGCGGCCGAATGACCGCCCCCTTTTTTTTTAAGCCGCCTGGTTTTCGTTTTTGCAGTTCCGGGGAAACTTGGCTATGCTGAGTCTTCCGGAGACAGGCAGCCATGAGTACCCTGACCCACAGCGAAATCACCGCCATGTTCCTGGCCCTTGGCCTGCTGCTGGCGTCCGCCCGGCTTCTCGGCGAGACGGCACGGCGGTTCAACCTGCCGTCGGTACTCGGCGAAATCATGGCCGGCGTCCTCTGGGGCCCCACAGTATTCGGCGCCCTCGCCCCTGCCTGGAGCGCCTACCTCTTCCCCTTGCAAGGGGGCGGGGCGCTGGCCCTCGATGGGCTGATGGCCCTGGCCATCACTCTCTTTCTGCTGGTGGCCGGGCTGGAGGTCGATCTTTCCTCCATCTGGCGCCAAGGGAAGACGGCCATCAACGTCGGCGTCGCCGGTATCGTCGGTCCTTTCGCCGTCGGCTTCGCGGCCGCCTGGTTCTTTCCCTGGATGATGGGACGTGAGGGCGGGGCAGACCCACTGATTTTCGCCCTGTTCATGGCCACCGCTCTCTCCATCACGGCACTTCCGGTCATCGCCAAGACACTGATGGACCTCAACCTCTACCGCAGCGACCTCGGGATGCTGGTGGTGGCCGCCGCCGTCTTCAACGACCTGGTCGGGTGGATCATCTTCGCCATCATCCTCGGCATGCTCGGGACCGGGGCGGCCCACGCCCTGAGCATCGGCCAGACTATCTGGCTGACCCTTGGATTCGCTCTCGGCATGCTGACAGTGGGGCGCTGGCTGATCCATCGTATCCTCCCCTGGATTCATGCGCACCTGAGCTGGCCTGGCGGTGTGCTCGGCTTCGCCCTGTCGCTTGCCCTGGTCTCCGCCGCCTTCACCGAGTGGATCGGTATCCACGCCATTTTCGGCGCCTTCCTGGCCGGTGTGGCTATTGGCGACTCCAAGCATCTGCGGGAACGCACCCGGGCCACCATCGAGCAGTTCGTCTCCTTCATCTTCGCCCCGCTCTTCTTCGCCAGCATCGGCCTGAAGGTTAACTTCCTCGCTCACTTCGATTTGCAACTGGTGCTCACCGTGCTGGTCATTGCCACCCTCGGCAAGGTCCTCGGCTGCGGCCTCGCCGGCCGCCTGAGCGGTCTTGCCCGCCGCGAAGCCTGGGCACTCGGGTTCGGCATGAACGCCCGTGGCGCCATGGAAATCATCCTGGGGCTGCTCGCCCTCAAGTACGGTTTGATCGGCGAGCGGCTCTTCGTCGCCCTGGTGGTGATGGCCCTGGTCACTTCCCTGATGAGCGGTCCGCTCATGCAGCGCGTGCTGCATCTGAAGAAAATTCGTCGGTTCACCGACTTCCTCACGCCCCGCACCTTTGTCAACCACCTCAATGCCCGCTCCCGCCTGGAGGCGATTGCCGAAATGGCCGAAGCCGCCGCCGAGGTCACCGGGTTCGACGCGGCGGAGGTCTGCGACGGAGTCCTGGTCCGCGAGCAGCTCATGGCCACCGGCATCGGCAACGGCCTGGCCGTCCCCCACGCTCGTCTGCGGGGCCTGGCGATGCCGGTAGTAACGGTCGGATTGTCGACCGCCGGAATAGACTTCGACGCTCCGGACGGCACCCCGGCCCATGTTATCTTCCTCATTTTGACGCCGGTTCACGATGACGGGGCGCAATTGGAAATCCTGGCCGATATCGCCACCACCTTTAAGGTCAAGGAGATCCGGGAGCAGGCTGTGAGTGTTGCCACCTTCACCGAATTCCTGGCTCTGGTCAGGAGCGGTCAGGGCCGCTGAGCGAAAGAGCCCCCCGGTTTTGAAAAGTTTGAGGCAAACGGTTTGGTATGATTGCTGATTACGCCATGCAGGGGCGGCCTTTGTGTCGCCCCTGCATGGTGTTTTCGGGGAGAGTCAGCGCCGGCCGAGAAAGAGGCCGAACAGGAAGAGTGGAAAGGCCAGCAGGAAGAGGAAGAGGCCGAGCTTGAAGACCAGCCAGTGGCCGGTGATGCCCCCACCCAACTCAAGGGCGAAGCCGCTCATGGCAAAGCAAAGGGCGAGGTTCTTCAGCAGCCGCCCGCAGCGGGCGGAGGAGGAGGGAAGCGCGGTCATGGTGACGCCTGGCGCGCGGATGGCATGCATGCAGCAACGGTCAAAGAAATTACCCCCATCGATAGCGGCAAGGTTTACCTGACGATCAGCCAACTGCCGTCGGGCTGCCGACAGGCAGTTCCGTAGGCTTGCCGGGCCTGGCCGCCGATGAACACCGTTTGCGTGTACTCCCGGCAGTACTGACCTTGGCTGGTCCGGTAGGTTTCGACCGGGGTGATGGAACCGTAATTGCCAGTGTCGGGATTTCTCCAGGTGGTTGCCACGTTGGTCCGGGTACTCTCCAGGGCGTACTGGGCATTGCGCTCCATCATCAGCTGGTCGGCGCGGTCGAGCGATTGGCCGACTCCCTGGCCGAGGAGGGCACCGGCCAAAGTGCCGATGGCGACCGCCACAATTGTGCCACTCCCGCTGCCGATTTGGGAGCCGAGCAGCGCCCCGGCCCCGGCCCCGAGCACGGTTCCCCCCGTCTCCTTCGGCCCCATGGAGGGGGCGCAGCCGGTCAGGACCAGCCCCAGAATCAGAATAATCGCCAGAATCCTTTTCATCACCTTCTCTCCTCTTGTCGCTGTTGCCGACAGGCGCCTACGTACTCGCGCCGCTCTTATTTTTAGTATAACGACGGGCCTGCAGACTATCAAGGGGAACAACAGGGGAGCAACGCGCGGCAGGCTGTTGTAACCCTCGGGGGTTGACGCGCCCCTTTTCTCCGGTAGCTTTGAGAGTAGTCGAACCCTGATCGAGAGACAGCCATGAAAGAACGCCAGACGCCGGGGGGGCGGCTGCGTGCCGCCCTGAAGGAAGAACGGCCGCTGCAGGTAGTTGGGGCGATCAATGCCTATGCAGCGATTCTCGCCGAAGCCGCCGGCTTTCGCACCCTCTACCTGTCCGGCGCCGGGGTAGCCAACGCCTCCCACGGCCTCCCCGATCTGGGGATGACGAGCCTGACCGAAGTTCTCGAGGAGGTGCGCCGGCTGACCGCCGCCACCTCTCTACCCCTGTTGGTCGATGCCGACACCGGTTTCGGCGGCGCCCTCATGATCGGCCGTACGGTGCGGGAGCTGGAGAGGGCCGGGGCGGCCGGTCTGCACCTGGAGGACCAGGTGGCGGCCAAGCGCTGCGGCCACCGGCCCGGCAAGGCGCTGGTCGACGCGGCCGAAATGATCGACCGGATCAAGGCTGCGGTCGATGCCCGGACCGATCCCGCCTACGTCATCATGGCGCGCACCGATGCGGTAGCCGTCGAGGGGCTGGCGGCGGCCGTCGAGCGTGCCTGCCGCTACCGGGAGGCCGGGGCCGACATGCTCTTTCCCGAGGCGCTGGGCGCACTCGATCAGTACCGGCGGTTCGCCGAGGCGACGGGGCTGCCGGTGCTGGCCAATCTCACCGAGTTCGGCCGCACCCCCCTGTTCACCCTCGAGGAGCTCAGAGGCGCCGGCGTCGCCCTCGCCCTCTATCCGTTGTCGGCCTTTCGCGCCATGAGCGCGGCGGCGTTGCGGGTCTACCGGACCATCCGCGAGGAGGGGACGCAGCAGAGCGTAATCGACATCATGCAGAGCCGCGACGAGCTTTACCAGCTCCTCGGCTACCACGCCTGCGAGGAGAGACTCGACCGGCTCTTTGCCAGGGAGAAGAAGCCATGACGAGCACGCAGAAGTTTCCGGGACTTGCCGGCGTCATCGCCGGTGACACCGCCATCAGCACGGTCGGCAAAAAAGGGCTGGGGCTCAACTACCGCGGCTACGCCATCGGCGACCTTGCCGCTCAGGCCGCCTTCGAGGAGGTGGCCTATCTGCTTCTCTACGAAAAGCTCCCCACCGCCGGCGAACTGGCCGCCTACCGAAAGAGACTCATCGGGCGGCGCGGACTGCCGGCGGCGCTACGCACCGTCCTCGAGCAGTTGCCGGCAGGCGCCCACCCGATGGACGTGCTGCGCACTGGCAGCAGCGCCCTGGGGACGCTGGAGCCGGAAGGGGAGGGGCGCGACCAGCTTCAGGTCGCCGACCGCCTGCTCGCCTCCTTCCCCGGCATGCTCTGCTACTGGCACCACTTCCACCAGAGCGGGAAGCGGATCGAGACCGAAACGGCGGAGGCGAGCCACGCCGGACACTTCCTGCGCCTGCTGCACGGCCGGCCGCCCGAAGAGCTGCACCGGCAAATGCTCAACGCCTCCCTGGTCCTCTACGCCGAGCACGAGTTCAACGCCTCGACCTTTTCGGCGAGGGTGACCGCCTCGACCCTCTCCGACTTCTACTCGGCGGTCACCTCGGCCATCGGCACCCTGCGCGGCCCCCTGCACGGCGGCGCCAACGAAGAGGCGTTCCGGCTCATCTCCCGCTTCTCCTCGGCCAACGAGGCGGAAGCCGAGCTGCTGGGGATGTTAGGGCGCAAGGAGAAGGTGATGGGCTTCGGTCACCGCGTCTACAAGACGGCCGACCCCCGCTCCGACCTGATCAAGGCCTGGGCGCAGCGGCTCTGCGTGGCGGCCGGCAAGGAAGTGCTGTTCGCGGTCTCCGAGCGCATCGACCAGGTAATGCGGCGGGAGAAGGAGCTCTTCCCCAACCTCGATTTCTACAGCGCCTCGGCCTACCATGTCGCCGGCATCCCGACGCCAATGTTCACCCCGGTCTTCGTCTTCGCCCGCATCGCCGGCTGGTCGGCGCACATCATCGAGCAACGCGCCGCCAACAAGCTGATCCGCCCCACCGCCGACTACATCGGCCCGGCCCCGCGGCCGTACGTGCCGATCGAGGAGCGAGAATAAAAGACAGACTCGATCCGCAGATGACGCAGATTACCGCAGATGAAAGGCCCTTATCTGCGTCCATCTGCATAAATCTGCGGATGCAAAAAGGGGTGTCATCATGTCCCAGCGCACCGCCGACGTCAACGTCCGACCCGAGCCGGACAGGGAACTGACCGAGATCGCCGACTACGTCCTCGGCTACCGCATCGACAGCGCCGAGGCGTACGAGACCGCCCGCCACTGCCTGATGGATGCCATGGGATGCGCCATGCTCGCCCTGCGCTACCCCGAGTGCAGCAAGCTCCTTGGGCCTGTCGTCCCCGGCACCGTCGTCCCCGGCGGGGCGCGGGTCCCCGGTACCCCCTTCGTCCTCGACCCCGTGCAGGCCGCCTTCGACCTCGGCGTCATGATCCGCTGGCTCGACTACAACGACACCTGGCTGGCGGCCGAGTGGGGACACCCCTCCGACAATCTTGGCGGCATCCTCGCCGTCGCCGACTTCGTCAGCCGCCGCCACCTCGCCGCCGGCAAGGCGCCCCTGACCATGCGCGACGTCCTCACCGCCATGATCAAGGCGCACGAGATCCAGGGCTGCCTCGCCCTGGAGAACGCCTTCAACCGAGCAGGGCTCGACCACGTGGTGCTGGTCAAGGTCGCCTCGACCGCCGTGGCGACGCAGCTGCTCGGCGGCGGCCGGCAGGAGATCGTCGATGCCCTCTCCCAGGCCTGGATAGACGGCCAGAGTCTGCGCACCTACCGGCACGCCCCCAACACCGGCCCGCGCAAGTCGTGGGCGGCCGGCGACGCCACCAGCCGCGCCGTGCGCCTGGCGCTGCTCACCCTGGCCGGCGAGCCGGGTTACCCGAGCGCCCTCAGCGCTCCGACCTGGGGCTTCTGCGACGCCACCTTCCGCGGCAACCCCCTGCGCTTCCAGCGCCCGTACGGTAGTTACGTGATGGAGAACGTCCTGTTCAAGATCGCCTTCCCTGCCGAGTTCCATGCCCAGACCGCGGTCGAGGCGACCTTCGCCCTCCACCCGCAGGTGCGGGAGCGGCTGGCGGAGGTCGAGCGGATCGTCCTCACCACCCAGGAATCGGCGGTGCGCATCATTAGCAAGAGCGGCCCCCTCTACGGCCCGGCCGACCGCGACCACTGCCTGCAGTACATGGTCGCCGTCGGGCTGATCTTCGGCGAGCTGACCGCCGATCACTACGAGGACGAGGTGGCCGCCGACCCGCGCATCGACGCCCTGCGCGCGAAGATGGAGGTCGTCGAGGATGCCCGCTACAGTCGCGACTACCTCGACCCGGACAAGCGCTCCATCGCCAACGCCGTGCAGATCTTCTTCCGGGATGGTTCCAAAACGGAGAAGGTCAAAGTCGCGTACCCTCTCGGCCACCGCCGCCGGCGTATCGAAGGGCTGCCGCTGCTCATTGAGAAGTTTCGTCGCAACCTCGCCACCCGCTTCCCGAAGCGGCGAGCCGAGGCGCTCGTCGAGCTCTGCCTCGACCGCGAGCGGCTGGAGGGAATGGCGGTGCACGAGTTTGTGGAGCTTTGGCTGATATGAGGCCATGGCCACAAAACCGTTTTCCGGAAAAGCGAGGATCGGCGGGAAGGAGCGGGTCCGGAGGTTCGGAGGCGTCTTGAAGAAAAGTCCGAAGGCGAAATACCGCTTCCCTTGGCGTCCGGGAAACCGCTTCCGACTGCTGGTGGATGGCGATCGCTTTTACGCAGCCATGCTCGAAAGCATCGAGGCGGCGCGGCACTGCGTCCTGCTGGAAATGTATCTCTTCGAGTCGGGTGGAGTCGCCGACCGCTTCATCGCCGCCCTGGCCGGCGCAGCGGCGCGGGGCGTCCGCGTCTGCCTGCTGCTCGACGGTTTCGGCGCCCTTGCCCTGAACAGGAAGGACCGCGGGCGCCTGGCCGCGGCCGGGGTCGAGTTGGCCGTCTACAACCCTCTGCGCCTTGGCCGCTGGCACGCCAATCTCTTCCGCGACCACCGCAAAATGCTGGTGGCCGACGGCGTCGTCGCCTTCACCGGGGGCGCCGGCATCGCCGATGAGTTCGACCCCGGCCTGCACCCGGACCGCCACTGGCACGAGACGATGCTGGAGGCCCGCGGCCCGGTCGTCGGCGACTGGCAGGCGCTGTTCGTGGAGGTCTGGAACCGCTGGGCCGGCCGCCCCCTGCAGCTTCCTGCTCCGTCCCGGGCCGGGGAGAGCGGCGGCCAGCGCGGCCGCGTCGTTGCCCAGAGGAGCTTTCCCGGCCGCTCCGAGGTGATGCGCTCACACGTCAGCCGCATCCGTGGCGCCCGGCGGCGGGTCTGGCTCGCCACAGCCTATTTTGTGCCATCCTGGAAGCTGCGCCGGGCCCTGCGGCACGCTGCCGGCAAAGGGGCCGACGTGCGCCTTCTCCTGCCCGGGCCGGTGGTTGACCATGCTGCCGTTCGGCACCTCGCCTGCCGCCACTACGAGAGTCTGCTGCGGGCCGGGGTGCGCATCTTCGAGTACCAGCCCCGTTTTTTCCACGCCAAGGTTCTGCTCTGCGACGACTGGGTCAGCATCGGCTCGAGCAACCTCGACCGCTGGAACTATCGCTGGAACCTGGAGGCCAATCAAGAGCTGGCCGACCCGGACCTCGCCGACCAGGTGCAGGTCCTTTTCGCGGGGGATTTCGTGCACTGCCTGGAGATCGATTACGTCGACTGGCCTCGCCGGGCTTGGAGCCGCCGGCTGCAGGAACGGGTCTGGACCTGGGTCTCGGCCGTCCTCGCCTGGTGCACCGAGAAGAGGCGCAACCGCAGCGGGCCGGGATGAAGTTCAGGCTGACAGGTCAACGGGAATACAACAGGGCCTGCCATGTGGCAGGCCCTGTTGTTTTGCGCGGCAAGCGGCCGTATCCTCTCAGACGTGGGTTTTGCGCTGCGGCAACCGCACGCGGAAATAGGCTCCGCCGGGGTTGCCGTTTTCCACCGTGATGCTGCCGCCGTGGGCCTGGACGATGCCGTAGGAGACGGAAAGGCCGAGGCCGCTGCCGCTGGCACGGGTGGTGAAGAAGGGGTCGAAGATTTTGTCACGGATTTCGCGCGGGATGCCGGGGCCACTGTCGGCAATGGCAATCTCGACCATAGTGCCGTCCGGGCGGCTGGTGACCGTGAGAGTACCGCTGCCGGCCATCGCCTGCAGGGCGTTGACGATGATATTGGTAAAGACCTGGCGCAACCTCTCGGCATCTCCTTCCAACAGGGGGAGCTGCGGGTCGAAGCGGCGTTCGATGTGCACCTCGCCTAGCGGGACGTGGTGACCCACCTGGGCGAGGATCTCTTCGAGCAGGACATTCAGCTGGAGCATTCCGCGATGCAGGTTCTGCTTGCGGGCGAAGGCCAGCATGTTCTGGGTGATCAGGGCGATGCGTTCGGTCTGGCGCAGAATCTCCTCGGCCTCCTCCTGGCCGGGGACATCGGCCGGCAGGTTCATCAGCAGAATCTCGACGTTGCCGCGGATGATCGCCGCCGGGTTGTTGATTTCGTGGGCGACCCCGGCTGCCAGAGCGCCGATCGCCGCCAGCTTTTCAGCCCGGGCCAACTCCTCCCGGACCTGGATCAGCTGCAGACTCTTCTCTTCGAGCAGGGCCGTCCGCTCCTCCACCTTACCTTCGAGTTCCTGATTGAGGCTCTGGAGTTGACGGTCGCGAAGCTTGAGAGCGCTGGTCATGCGGTTGAAGGTGGCGGTGAGATGACCTATTTCATCGCGGCCGGGTGCCGGCAGGGCTACGTCCCACTGGCCGGCGGCAACCTGTTCGGCGCCGGCGGCCAGTTCGAGGATAGGCCGGGAGAGGCGTCTGGAGAGGCTGCGGGCCAGCAGGTAGCCGACGGCGCTGCCGAGCAGCAGCAGGCCGAGGAGGCTCAGTGATGCCCGGGTTTTGAGGGCGTCGAAGGGTTTTTCCAGAAGGCCGACGTAAAGGGCGCCGATGGCCTTGCCGCTCTGGTCGAAAAAGGGCTCGTAGGCGGTCAGGTACCAGCGGTCGACAACCTTGGCCCGGGCCAGCCACCCCTCCCGGCGCTCCAAAACCGCGGCACTGACCTCCGGCGAAAGGCGCGTGCCGAGGGCACGTTCACCGCTTGCGAGCCGGATGGTGGTCGCCACCCGGAGGTCTTCGATAAAAATGGTGGCGCTGCCCACCTCGATCCCCTGAAAGGTCTCGTTGCCGTAAATGCTTTCGCGGATGCGGTCGACCAGGGCCAGGTTGCCGTTGAGCAGAATCCCCCCGTAGAGACAGCCGACGACCGTCCCTTGCCGGTCGATGACCGGGGTGGCGGCGACCAGGAAGAGGCCGCGGCCTTCGACGGCCTGAAACGTCGGCTCGTCGGCCGGAAGCCGTTCGATCCTGGCCCGCTCGGCCAGGCCTTTCCCCTCCCGCGGCAGCAAAGCGGCTTCGAACAGGGCGACGCCGGAATAAGCTTCACCCGCCAGCGCCGGTCCGATGAAGGGGAGGGCCGGCCGGTCGCCGCCGCCGTCTTCGGGGTTGGTGCCCCGCACCAGCACGGCACCATCTGTTCCCGTCAGGGTCAGGATGTCGAGGCTCTGACGCCGGCCGACCTCGGCAAGTTCGCGGCGCAGCCGCTCCCGGTCATTCGTCTGTACTGCTTCGACCAGGCCGCTGCTGTGAGCGGTGAAACTCACCGCATTCTCAACCTGCAGCCCCAGGGTGCGGAAGACCTCCCGCGCCGCGTTGAGGTCGTTGCGGACCTTTTTCTGCGTCTCGCCGACGATCCAGGCGTTGATGAGGTAGAAGGCGGCCAAGGTGACCAGGAACAGGATGATGACCAGGGGAACGAGGGCCGACAGGGTCAGCTTGCCGCGGATAGAGATCGGGGGGAGGGAAAGGCGGCGCATCACATCCTGTCCGGAAGATCGGCCTGGGTCAGCTGGAAATCCTTGATCTTGCGGTCGAGCGTCTTGCGGGTGACGCCGAGCAGCTGGGCGGCCCGGGACTTGTTCCAGGCGGTCTCCTGCAGGGCGCGCAGCACCTGCCCCCGCTCGGTCTCGCGCAGATTCAGGGCCGGGTGTGCCGGGGTGGCCCCGGGCGTTCTCGGCGGGCCGTCGGGGCGGCGGAAGGGGAGGAGGGCAGTGGTGATCGTCTCGCCGCGGGCGAGAATGGCGCAGCGCTCGATCACGTTCTCCAGTTCCCGGACATTGCCCGGCCAGCGATAGGCCTGCATCGCGGCGAGAGCGTCGGGGGCCAGCCCCTTGAGCGGCCGTCGCAGCTTGCGCGAGATATTGCCGAGAAAATGCAGCGCCAGCGGCTCGATGTCCTCGGGGCGCTCCCGCAGCGGGGGGAGATGCAGGGCGATGACGTTGAGCCGGTAGAAGAGGTCTTCACGGAACTGGCCGCGGGCGACTTCCGCCTCCAGGTCCTTGTTGGTAGCGGCGAGAAAACGAACGTCGACCTGTCGGGTCCGGGTCGAGCCGACCGGGATGAACTCCCCCTCCTGCAGCACCCGCAGCAGCTTGGCCTGCAGCACCGGGCTCAGGTCGCCGATTTCGTCGAGGAACAGGGTCCCCTCGTGCGCCTCATCGAGCAGCCCTTTTTGCGCCTGGACGGCGCCGGTGAAGGCCCCCTTGATGTGCCCGAAGAGCTGGCTCTCGAGGAGCGTTTCGGTGAGCGCGGCGCAGTTGAGGGCGAGAAACCGGTTGTTCTTCCGGGGGCTGGCGTAGTGAATGGCGGCGGCGATCAGCTCCTTGCCGGTGCCGCTTTCGCCGAGAATCAGCACGTTCGAATCGCTCTCGGCGACGGTCAGGGCCAGGTCGTAGACCTCGCCGAAAGCGGCGCTGCGGAAGATCGGCGGACCGGGGACGGTCCGCTCGCGGATTTCCCGCTTCAGCGAGCTGTTCTCTTCAAGTAGCCGTTCGCGCTCCAGGCAGTGCCGCACAAGCATGAAGAGCTTTTCCTGGGGAAAGGGCTTGGTCAGGTAGTCGAAGGCGCCGATCTTCATCGCCTCCACCGCCGAATCGATGGTGCCGTGGCCAGTCATCATGATCACCGGCAGCTCCGGGCGCAGGCTTCTGGCCCGGCGCAGGACTTCAAGCCCGTCCATTTCCGGCATCTTGACGTCGAGCAGCAGCAGTTCCGCGGCGCTTTCGCTCTCCTCGAGCTGACGCAGCAGCAGGCGGGGGCTGGCACAGGCCTCTGCCTGATAGCCCCAGCTCCTGAGCATCTTCTCCAGGTAGCGGCGCATCCCTTCTTCGTCGTCGCAGATCAGAATCCTGTTCTCCATCCCCTACCCCGGTACGCAGTGGTTGCCCCCTTCCGACCCGCAAAGCAGCGGCAAGAGGTATACGGCAGGGCATTGTCTGGCGAAACCGGCGGGAAAGTCAAGCTTTCCAACACACTAATCTGGCTGGGTCATCCTGACCCGGGCGGGCCATAAGTATCCACCCTTCTGTATACAATATGGAATTCTCCAACTCTGCCGCAATGGCGCCAAGTCCTTGTTCTCCCTGTAAAAACAGGGTTTGATGTAAACGGAAAAACAGTTTGGCACAACCGTTGCGCATGTTGCTCCCATTCGCCCGCGAGCGCGTTGCGGTGGGCGGCAATTCGCAAAGGAGAGAATGTCCATGGGTATTTCCAGAAGAAACTTTCTCAAGGGAGGCGGCCTGGCCGCCGGCGCCCTGGCACTGGCCGGTAAGCCGGCGCAGGCGAGCATCGACGCCCCCGAGTTGCGCACCAAGGGGCTGCAGACCAGCACCACCATCTGCCCCTACTGCGCCGTCGGCTGCGGCATGGTCGTCCATACGAAGGACGGCAGGATCGTCAACATCGAGGGGGATCCCGAGCATCCGATCAACCAGGGGGCGCTCTGTTCCAAGGGCAGCGCCCTCTTTCAGGTGGCCAACAACGAGCGGCGCCTGAACAAGGTGCAGTACCGTGCTCCCGGCAGCGACAAGTGGGAAGAAAAGTCGTGGGAATGGTCCATGGACCGCATCGCCCACCTGATGCAGGAGTCGCGGGACCGCCACTTCGTCGCCACCGAGACGAAGGACGGCAAGGAGTACATCGTTAACCGCAACGAGGGGATGGCCTTCCTGGGGGCGGCCGCTCTCGATAACGAAGAATGCTACCTCTGGAGCAAGTTCGCCCGCGCCATGGGGGTCGCCTACCTCGAACACCAGGCCCGAATATGACACTCCGCTACGGTCGCCGGTCTGGCGGCCTCTTTCGGTCGTGGTGCCATGACCAATCACTGGAACGACATCCAGCACGCGGACGTCATCCTGGCCATCGGCTCCAATCCCGCTGAGAACCATCCCATCTCCTTCAAATACGTGGAGAGGGCCATGGACAGGGGCGGCAAGCTCATCAGCGTCGATCCCCGCTATACCCGCACCTCCTCCAAGGCCGACCTCTATGCCCAGCTGCGGCCGGGGACCGACATCGCCTTCATGGGCGGGCTGATCAACTACGCCCTGCAGAACGATCTTATCCACCGGGACTACGTCCTGCATTACACCAACGCCTCTTTCCTCGTGGACGACGGCTTCGCCTACGAGGAGGGGATCTTCTCCGGCTACTCTCCGGAGAACTTCAGCTACGAGAAGAGCACCTGGAAATACCAGAGCGACCGGGACGGCCAGCCCCTGCGGGACGCCAGCCTGCAGCATCCGCGCTGCGTCTACCAGCTGATGAAGGCGCACTATGCCGGCTACACCCCGGAGCAGGTCTGCGAAATCACCGGTACCGCCATCCAGGACTTCATGGCCGTCGCCCGCACCTTTTGCGCCACCGCCGGACCCGACAAGGCCGGCACCATCATGTACGCCATGGGAACGACCCAGCACACCTACGGCACCCAGAACGTGCGCTCCTACGCCATGCTGCAGCTGCTGTTGGGGAACATCGGCATCGCCGGCGGCGGCATCAACGCCCTGCGCGGCGAGGCGAACGTGCAGGGGTCGACGGACTATGCGCTGCTCTACCACATTCTGCCGGGCTACTTGAAATCCCCCGAGTACAACGACGTGAACCTGGCCGATTATCTCGCCAAGGTCACCCCGAAGGCGACGGACGCCAAGAGCGCCAACTGGTGGAGCAACACCCCCAAGTATGTCACCAGCCTGCTGAAGGCCTGGTGGGGGGAGCACGCCACGGCAGCCAACGACTACGACTACGCCTACCTGCCCAAGCGCAGCGGCAACTACTCCTTCATCATGCTCATGGACCGGCTGCAGCGGGGCGGTTTCGAGGGGCTCTTCTGCATGGGGACGAACCCCATCGTCGGCGGTCCGGACTCTCTGGCCATCGGCGAGGGCCTGGGCAAGCTCAAGTGGCTGGTGGCGGCGGACCTCTGGGAAACGGACACCAGCGTCTTCTGGAAGCGTCCCGGGGTCAAGCCGCAGGATATCCAGACGGAGGTCTTCCTGCTGCCGGCCGCCAGTTCGGTGGAAAAGCAGGGGAGCGTCTCCAACTCCGGGCGTTGGGCCCAGTGGCGCTACAAAGCGGTCGAGCCGCCGGGCGCGGCCGAGAGCGACGCCTTCATCATCGACCAGCTCTGCCGGCGCCTGAAGAAGCTCTACGCCGCCGGCGGGGTTTTCCCCGAGCCGATCGTGAACCTTGCCTGGAATTACGGCAGTGGCCATGAGCCGGACATCGACCTGGTAGCCAGGGAGATCAACGGCTACTTCACCCGCGACGTGGAGATGCACGGCAGGATCCACCGCAAGGGAGAGCAGGTCCCCGGCTTCGGCATGCTGCAGGATGACGGGTCGACCGTCTCGGGGAACTGGCTCTACTGCGGCTCCTTCACTGAGGACGGCAACCAGATGCAGCGCCGCGGCAAGGAGGACCCCACCGGCCTCGAGATGTACCACCAGTGGGCCTGGTGCTGGCCGGTCAACCGCCGCATCCTCTACAATCGCGCCTCCGTCGATCCCGACGGCCGCCCCTGGAACCCGAAGAAGGTCGTCATCGCCTGGAACGAGGCGAGCGGCAAGTGGCAGGGCGATGTCCCCGACGGACCCTGGCCGCCGATGAACAAGCCGGACGGCCGCTATCCCTTCATCATGGTGGCCGAAGGCTTCGGCCGCCTCTTCGCGGCGGGCCTGGCCGACGGCCCCTTCCCCGTGCATTACGAGCCGATGGAGAGCCCCACCAACAACCTGATGTGCAAACAGCAGACGAATCCGGCGGTGCGCCCCCCGGCCAAACTCAGCAATCGGGAGAAATTCCCCTACATCGGCACCACCTACCGGGTCTCCGAGCACTGGCAGGCCGGCGCCATGACCCGCAACCTCCCCTGGCTGGTGGAGCTGGTTCCCGATATGTTCGTCGAGATGAGCGAGGGTCTGGCGAGCTGGAAGGGGATCAGCAACGGCGATATGGTCACCATTTCTTCCGAACGCGGCGCCATCGAGGCGCGGGCGCTGGTGACTTCCCGCATAAAGCCGCTGCGGATCGGCGGCAGGATGGTCGAGCAGGTGGGACTGCCCTGGCATTTCGGTTTCGCCGGCCTGGCCACGGGGGACAGCGCCAACGTCCTGACGGCGGCGGTCGGCTGCGCCAATACCACCATTCCCGAGTACAAGGCGTTTCTCTGCAACATCGAGAAAGGGGGTAACAAGGCATGAGCAGCCGCACCGATTTTTCCCGGGACAAGGCGTTCCTGATCGATATGACCAAGTGCACCGGCTGTCGCGGCTGCCAGGTGGCCTGCAAGCAGTGGAACCAACTGCAGGCGGAGGAAACGACCTTCTTCTCCGGCGAGGGGTACCAAAACCCGCCGGCCATGAGCGAACACACCTTCACCCGGATCAAGTTCCGGGACTACCAGAAAAACGGGCAGAACGAATTCGCCTTCTACAAGGAAATGTGCATGCACTGCAACGACCCGGCCTGCGCCTCGGTCTGTCCCGTCGGGGCATTCCGCAAGACCGCGGAAGGGCCGGTCGTCTACGAGGACAAAAAGTGCATCGGCTGCCGTTTCTGCATGGTCGCCTGCCCCTTCGGGGTGCCAAAGTACCAATGGAGCAAGGCCTTTCCGCTGGTGCGCAAGTGCACCGGCTGCTACAGCCGGGTGAAGGAGGGGCTTAAGCCCGCCTGCGCCACCGCCTGCCCCACGGCCATCACCTACGGCCCCCGGGAAGAGATGATCAAGGAGGCCGAACGGCGTCTGGCGGCCCATCCCGACCGCTACCTGCCGAAGGTCTACGGCAAGGAAGAGGCGGGGGGGACGAGCGTCATCTACCTGACGGCCCTCCCTTTCAACGAACTGGGCTTCAAGCCGGTGACGATGCGGGCGCTGCCCTCCTACACCTGGCAGGCCCTGCGCCTGGTCCCCGGCATCTTCCTCGGCGTCGGCGGCACCCTGTCGGCCGTCTCCTGGTTTCAGCACCGCAAGGAGCGGATCCGGAAGGAGGAAGAGGAGGCCTGCGCCGGTAAGGGCGCAGCATGCTGCGCCCCTACGGATGACCACAAGGAGGAGAAGCCATGACCGCAGCCAAGTTCGTCATCAATGAAATCCAGGGCTACCACCGCTTCATCAAGTTTCTGATGGTGCTGGTGGGGGCTGCTGCAGTCGCCTCGGCCATCCGCTTCATCTTCGGCCTGGGCGCCACCACCAACCTCAACGACACCTATCCCTGGGGGCTGTGGATCTCCTTCGACGTGGTCACCGCCGTTCCCCTGGCGGCCGGCGCCTTCACTCTCGGCGTCGTCGCCCATGTCTTCCACATCAAAAAGCTGGAACCCCTGGTCCGACCGGCCATCGTCACCGGTTTCCTGGGCTACTCCCTGGTCTGTATCGGGCTGCTGCTCGATCTGGGGCAGCCGCAGCGGGGTATGTACGTCCTCTTCCCCTGGAACTGGAATGTCCACTCACCGATGTTCGAGGTTTCCATGTGCGTCATGGCCTATACCACCGTCCTCACCCTGGAGTTCCTGCATCCGGTCTCCGAGCGCTTCGGCTGGCATATTCCCCTGCGCCTGCTGCGCAATTTGTCCGTCCCCTTCGCCATCGTGGCGGCGATGATCTCCACCCTGCATCAGTCGACCCTCGGCACCTTCTTCCTGATCGCCGTCGACAAGCTGCACAGCCTCTGGTACAACCCCCTGCTGCCGCTGCAGTTCTGGCTCTCGGCGATTTTCTGCGGCCTCTCCATCGTCATTTTCGAGGCGAGCCTGGTGCACCGCTACATGGGACAGCCGAACGAGTCCGAGCTCCTTGCCACCCTGACGAAGATCATCCCCTGGGTCATGGGGGCCTACATCGCCGTCAAGCTCATCGCCCTGACCACCCTGACCGAAGGGCCCCTCTTCGACCGCCCCTTCCTCACCCTGCTCTTCGCCATCGAGGTGATCGTCGGGGTGTTGGTCCCTTTCCGCATGTTCCTGAACAGCCGCATCCGCACCGACAAGGCGATGCAGCTGCGGGCGGCCAGTCTGGTCATCTTCGGGCTGGTTCTCAACCGTTTCAATGTCTCAATGTTCGGCATGATCCAGCCCGACCAGCAGATCTACTTCCCCTCCCTGCTGGAATCCGTCGTCACGGTCGGCATCATCGCCGCCCACATCCTCTTCTTTGTCCTGCTCGCCAAGTACTTCCCGATCTTCGAACACCATCCCGAAGCGGTCGATGCCACCATTCCCGACCGTATTCGCAAGCTCGAGTCGGCCTGCGAAAAGGCCTGATCCGGTCCCGCCTCAACAAAAGGGGCCTGCGGCAATGCCGCAGGCCCCTTCGTCTTGCCTCCGCAAATTCAGCATGGCGAACCCCGGGGTTCGTCCCTACTCCCCCCAACCGGCAGCCTGACGGAGAAGACCGCTCCCGCTCCCGGCTCGCTTTCCACCTCGATGCTCCCCCCCAGAGCCTGCACGATGCCGTAGGAAACCGAAAGTCCCAGCCCCGTCCCGCTCCTCCTGGTGGTGAAGAAGGGGTTGAAGATCCTCGCCTTGACTTCCGGAGGGATGCCGGGGCCGGTATCGGCCACGCGTACTTCGAGCATCCCCTCCTTCTGCCGGGTGGCGACCGTCAGCGTTCCCGCCCCGTCCATCGCCTGCAGGGCATTGAGCACCAGGTTGGTGAAGACCTGGCGCAGCTTCTCCCGGTCTCCCGTCAGCGGCGGCAGCTCCTCCCCGAAGCGGCGGACCACCTCGACCCGGCCGAGGGGGGTCTGGTGCGGGGCCTGGGCGAGGATGTCGTCGAGCAGCGGGTGGAGGGGCACCTCTTTCTGCTGCAGCGCCTGCTCGCGGGCAAAGACCAGCAGGCCCTGGGTGATGCGGGAAATTCGCTCCGTCTGCTTGAGTATTTCCCCGATCTCTTCGGCTCCGCCGCCGCCTGTGGCCAGCCGGCGGCGGAGAACCTCCCCGTTGCCGCGGATGATGGCGGCCGGGTTGTTGATTTCGTGCGCCACCCCGGCGGCCAGCGAACCGACCGCCGCCAGTTGCTCCTTGCGCACCAGCTCCTCCTGGGTGCGGAGCAGCTCCCGGTTCTTGG
>Ga0256865_1000169_pt1 | contig 22528 bp, 21 predicted proteins | sample RVTome_14_FD_187337 | JGI IMG/M metagenome (GOLD analysis project Ga0256865, IMG submission 187337) | Soil microbial communities from uranium-contaminated site in the Upper Colorado River Basin, Wyoming, United States - RVT145D125 HiSeq ... | reverse complement strand
GCGCGTGCCGTGACCGGTCGCGATCTCGTCCTCAAGTTCGAGGGCTGCTACCACGGTGCCCACGATTACGTCCTGTTCTCCACCCCCGGTGGCCCGACGGACGGCCTCGGTTCGAGACGGTCGCCCATGCCTTTGCAGGCGTCGTCCGGGATCCCGGCCGCCATCGGACCCCTGGTGCGCACCGCGCCCTTCAACGACATCGAGGCCGTCGCCCGGATCTTGGCCGACGAGGGGCGGTCGGTCGCCGCCATCCTCGTCGAACCGGCGCTCGGCAACTGCTTCGGCATCTACCCGGCTCCCGGCTTTCTCGAGGGCCTGCGCGACCTGGCGACGGAGCATGGCTGCGTGCTCGTTTTCGACGAGGTGAAGACCGGATTCCGCTTCGCCCTCGGGGGCGCCGAGGAGGTCTTCGGCGTCGCCCCCGACATCGGCACGTTCGCCAAGTCGATGGGCAACGGGTTCCCCGTCGCCGCCATCGGGGGGCGGCGGGAGGTCTTGGATGCCTGGAGCGAAGGGGGAATCGTCCAGGCCGGCACCTATTCGGGGAACGGCATCGCCGCAGCGGCCGTGTCGGCCACGATCGATGTGCTGTCGACGGGAGAGCCGCACGCCAGGATCGACAAGGTCGGTCGCCTGCTCATGGAGGGGCTGGCGGCCGTCTGCGCCGACAGGGGAGTTCCCGCCCACGTCATCGGCCATCCGGCGATGTTCGGGCTGGTCTTCTCGGACGAGCCGCCCGCAGACTTTCGGGACACCGCAGACCACGACGCCGGCCTCTACGAGACCGTGATCAGGGCGATGGTGCGGCGCGGGGTGATGCCGAACGACGACGGCCTCGAGCCGTGGTTCGTGTCGGCTGCGCACACGGAGGAGGACGCCGCAACCACTCTCCAGGCGTTCCAGGAGGCGCTCGAGGAGGCGCTCGGCTAGCGAAGCGACCCGACGAGGAGCGTATCGCCGACGTCGTTCTGGACGAGGATGAGCATGCCGTCGTCGCCGACTGCCGCTCCGCTCACCCGTCGTGTGGACCCGGGGGCGATCGCCACCGGGTAGAAGGCGCCCAGCGGCTGCCAGGTCTCGCCGTCGACGGACATGAGCAACGGCCCGGAGACGGTGTGGTGGTCGATCTTCGGCTTGGCGACCGCGACGATGCCATGCGGGCCGGCGAAGGCGGTCTCGAGCCGCAGACCCTCGATCTCCTCCCAAGCGCCTCCTATCAGACGCCTCACGGACGACGAAGGTCGACAGGCCGTGATGGCCACGCTCCCAGGCACGCACGAGGCGTCGACCGCGAGGTTGGCGTAGACGGTCTCGCCGACCACCCACAGAGCCTCGACTACGGATGCGCCCGGCAGCGTGAGCTGGGCCGCTTGGTCCCAGGTCACCCCGTCGTCGGAGCGGGCAGCGATCCCGTTCGTTCGGTCGAGCATCAGGAACCACGAGTCCGTCGCAGTGATGATCGGATCGACGATCCCGACGTCCCTCGGGTCGAACACTCTCGTCGCCGTCCCAGCCTCGTATCGCCACGTGGAGATCCCGGTGGCGCTGTCGGCGTGATCCGTGTTGCCGACGATCAGTGTCACGCCGGCGCGCGACGCCGCCGAAGTGGCGTAGGCGCGCGTCCCCTCGGGACGCTCGAGGTCGATGGGCAGGAGTCCCGTGCCCGTCCACTCCCACAGGGCCTCACCCGAAGGGTCCGAGACGATGGTGTGGTCGGCGGCGCCTAGGAACCTGGTGAGCTCGGCGTCGGTCTCCGGGATGTTCCCCGTCCACGTCTGCCCGTCCTGCGAGGTGAACAGCGCCCACGTCGAGCTGGTCCGTTGCTGGAGGGCCACGTATCCACGGCCGTCGTAGGTCACGTCGGGATATGTGGCGGCGGGGTCGTCCCCCGGGCCGCTCGTCGACCAAGGGTAGAACTGCATCGACCCGAACGGCGTGCTTGCCTCGAATGGAGACGCCGCCTGGTGGGACGCGGCGGCGTACTGGCGAGCGAGGCGCAGCTGGCGCCTGGCTGCTGCCCTCGTCAGCGCAGGGTCGACCACGAACGAGCCGTCGCCGGCCAGGCTGCCGAACGTCGGGGCGAACCGCAGGGGATCGGTCCACAGCACCCACTCGGCGAGCTGGAGGAGCGGATGCTCCTCGTTGCCCGTCACCGAGACGTACGTGATGCCCCCGTCGCTCACGTGGGCCACGAGCGTCCCATGGACGAAGCCCATCAGGCCGAGGCGCTCGAGGACGGCGGAGGTCGCCAGGTACCCGCACCTCACCCTTGTGAGGCCGGCCTCGAAGTCGTGGGTGCCCGAGCACTGCGTCAGGGTCACGTCGAGCCGGGTGACGGCGGCGAACTCGAGCGTGTCCGAAACGGCGGCCGTGCGCACTCGCCTGCCGCTGTCGCTCACCCAGTGGGGGATCATCGGCCCGATCCCGGGGAGGCCTCGGATCTCCAGCGTCGCCGGGTCGTCCTTGGCGAGCAGATCGACGAGGTCGTTCGCCGTTCCCGAGCCGTTGAGCGCCGCCACCAGCCGGTCGACCTTGTCGAGGCCCGCTGCGATCTCCTCCGATGTCCTCCACACCCCTCGGAGCGCCACCGTCGACTCGCCGTCCTCGGCGACGATGAGAGCAACGTCGGCGAGGCGGGTCGCCACCAGCGTTCCTGCTCCCGTCCCGGTGACGACCGACTCGCGCCACGTCGTCCCGCTGTCCTTCGACGTCCACGTGAGAGGGCGCGACCGGGCGACGCCTTCGACGCCCGAGACGACGACTCTTTCGCCGAAGGCCGCTACGTGTGTTGCACGCTCCAGGCCGCCGATCTCGAGGGGCCGTCCCGGAGACATCGATCCCCCGCAAGTCCCTTCCGGTTGGCCGTATGGAGTGCAGCCGTATACCACGTGGACGCCGTCCCGATCGACCGCCCTCACCAAGACGTCGCCGAGGTCGGTCTCGATGACCGTCCCGGTGGTCACCTCGAAGCGCTCCCCCCCGACCTCGACGATCGCCGTGGGGGTGTCGTCGTCGAGCGGCAGCGCCATGGCTGCGATCACGATGGTGACGCCTGCCCCCTCGCCGGGGAGAGTCTCCCGCCAGCTCTTCCCGTCGATCGACCGCCAGATGGCGGCGCGCGATCCCTCGCCGGTGCCGATGGCTCCGACGGCGATCAGGGTGTCACCCGCCGCGGCAACGGCGCTCAGGTCGCCGAGGCGCAACGAGATCGAGCCCGGCAAGCCGGTCGATTCGGTGGCGACCGGCTCCCAGTCGGCGCCGTCGAAACTCGTCCAGATGGCGGGGCGGCAGCCCGTCTCGATGCACTGGGCGCCGACTGCGTACACGACACCGTCGTGGACGACGACGTCTGAGACGCTGCCCGGGATGGTCCCCACCAGGCTCCAGCCGTTCTCCGGCGACCCGAGCCAGCTGGTCGACGTGACAGCATCGCCAGACGGTTCACCTAACGAATCGCCAGACGGCGCCTGCCGCCCGAGCACCAGCCAGGCGTCACCGAGACGGACGGTTGCGACGAGCTCTGCGGCGGACAACTCCGGCTCGATGCCGACGAGCTCGAGCTGCGGGACGAGTGGGGGCCGCCAAACGGCGGCGCGCCCCCGGCTCTGGCCGATTGCGATGATGTCGCCGGGGGTGGCGCCGTTCGTCGAGAGGACATCGATCGACCCGGGCTCGTCGGCACCCCCCACCGCCACGCTCCGCCACTGGATCCCGTCCGGCGAGCGCCACGCCGCCGGGGCGCCTTCGAGCGAGCCGACCGCGAGATACAGCCCGCCGAGCTGGACGATGTCGTTGACGACCGCCTCGCTGCCGAGCGATGCGGCCGCCCATGAGATCATCCCGCCGCTCTCCTCCGGGGCCTGCAGCACGACGGCAACCCGACCGGGTGCGATGGTCGGTGGGGCCTGCGCGGCGGGCGGCGTGGTGGTGCCGGGTGGCCCCGGCTCGTCGGTTCCGGCTGCCAGGGCGACGAGCCAGGCAGCCGCCAAGGCGAAGAAGGCGAGCGCCACCGGCAAGAACCGATGCGGCCTCGGGGGCGGCTGCCCTTGCGGTGGCGGCTGCGAGACCCGGGGCAGACCGTCCGCGATCGGATCGAGGACACGCACCTTGGACCCATCACCGCCGAGGTCGCGCTGCGCTCTCACCGCTGAATGATCCGGCCCGGGCCGAGGTTTGGCAAGCGCGCCGGCAGCAGGTCAACGCTGCGCCAGTATGTGGAACAGCTCGGCGTCCGTCTCGAACGCCAGCGGAGGCAGGTCGTCGAGCGGGAAGAATCGCGCATCTGTTGCATCGTCGCCGGCCGCCAGCTCCCCTCCTACGACGCGGCACGCGAACCAGATCCCGATCGTCAGCTTCTCGGGGTCGTGGAAATTGGACGCCACGTGGATCACGTCGCCGATCTCGGCGACCAGGCCGGTCTCTTCCAGCAGCTCCCGGGCAGCCGCGGCGCGCACCTCCTCGCCGTAGTCGACGAATCCCGCAGGCACGGACCACCTGCCGGGTCTCGACGCTCCCTCGCCACGTTTCACGAGCAGCACCCTGGCAGCCTCGTCCCTGACGACGACGGCGGCGCCCACCCCCGGGTTGCGGAAGTGGACGTAACCGCACCCCGGGCAGCGCCTCCTGGGCTCGCCCTCGACCGTGACGGTCTCGAGTGCGTGTGCGCAATGCGGGCAATACGTGAACTCTCCCGGCCAGACGTGATCGGCATGGTCGGTCGGGGGAGTGGTCACCCTCGACAGCATACGAACCACATGCCGATCTCCCGGCAGCCGTCACGCGCCATGGCTTCCACCCTTCGTGATCGGCGAGGTCCACGGCTGACATCCCACGCGAAGTCGTTCCACGAGCCGTCAATGGGCCGTCAATGGGAAGGGTCAACTGCCTGCTCACGAGTGCCGATAGCTCATCGAGGCTTTCGGAGCTCGTGCTTCGACAGAGCAGGCACACGTGCCGAGCTCCGTCGTGGCATCCCCGCTCCTGGGGCCGGAGCACGCTAACGAGGATCGGTACTTGGCGAATCGAATGGTCTCCGTCGATTCGACACCGCTGCATCGCGGTCTGTTCGACGCGGCCCAGGTTGCTCTGATCGTGGTCGACGAGAACCTCCGCATCGTGGAGTGCAACCGCACCGCCCTCGACGTCTTCGGGCCCACCGTAGGCGAACGCTCGCTGCTCGGCATCGTCGCTCCGGCGAGCACGGACGACCTCGCCCACGCCTTGAGGAGGACCGTCGAGAGCGGCGATCCGGAGACGCTCAGCGTGACGTGCGCGGGCGCCGACGGCACCCTCATCCCGGTCGACATCGCTGCCTCGCGGTTCGAGCTCGAAGGCCGGTATGTCCTGTCCGTGGTCCTACAGGACCGCTCATCCGACCTCGCAACGCTGCGGCGGCTCGACGCCGAGCAGGAGCTGTTCCGCACGCTCTTCATGACGGCGCCCGTCGCCATGCGAGAGGAGGACTTCTCGGCCGTCGGCTCGTGGTTCGATGACCTGCGGGCGGCAGGCGTCACCGACATCGCGCCGTACATCGACTCTCACGAGGCCGAGTTCCATGCCGCCATCGGGAGCATCAGGACGAGCCGGGTCAATCCCGCCTTCTCCAAGCTCATGAAATCGGAGGAGATGGACGAGCTCCACGCCTCCTTCCGACCCAAGAAGTTCACGGCGGAGACGCTCGAGTCGTTCCGGCGCCAATTCATCACGATCTGGAACGGAGGCTCCGCCCACGAAGCCGAGTTCATCGGATACAACAAGAAGGGCGAGCCTTTCGAGGCGTTCGTGACGGTCAACATCCACCGTGTCGACGGCCAGCTCGACCTGTCCCGAGTGGTGGTCGCCTTCTTGGACCTCACCGAGATCCGCAAGAACCAGCGCAGCCTCGAGCAGCTCGTGGCGGACAAGGACCGGTTCATCGCCTCCGTCAGCCACGAGCTGCGCACGCCGCTCGCCGCAGTGCTCGGATTGAGCGACGAGCTGTCGAACCGCTGGGAGCAGTTCAGCCAGGCCGAGGCGCACACCTTGGTCGGAGTGATCGCCGAGCAGAGCTCGGACCTCGCCAGCCTCGTCGAGGACCTCCTCGTCGCCGCCAAGATGGACATGGGCGAGCTCGCCGTCCACAGCCACGTCATCGAGCTCACCGATCAGGTCGAGGCGACGATCGGCGAAGCGACGAGGGCCGGGAACCTGCCACGGCGCCCCTCGGTCGTCGGCGACCCGACCTGGGTGGTGGCCGACCCGATCCGGGTCCGTCAGATCGTTCGGAACCTCCTCACGAACGCCGGCCGGTATGGCGGCGACAACGTCGAGGTCAGGATCGACATGGGTGCCGAGTCCGCCGCCCGCATCTCGGTGTGCGACGACGGCCCCGGTGTGCCGACGGAGGACCGCGAGCGGATATTCGAGGCGTACCAGCGCTCGCGCGAGCAGGACGCCCATCTGGGAGCGCTCGGGCTCGGCCTCACGATATCGAGGCAGCTGGCCCGGCTGATGCACGGCGACCTGACGTACGCCTACACGGACGACCAGAGCATCTTCACGCTCTCGTTGCCGACGACGAGCACACTCGGCGCGTCCTGACCCTCGTCGGCGTTCCAAGGCCGAGGGCTACCATCGACGCTTCGCCCAGCCGGAGGCTCCATTGTTCGATCACGCGCAAGCGGCCGTGGAAGGCGCGCTGGCTGCTGGTGCGGCGTACGCAGATGCGCGTGTCGTGGCAACCCGCGACGAGTCGATCGACGTCCAGAACGAAGCAGTCGAGTCGGCCGGTCACTCCGAGTCGGTCGGCCTCGGGGTCAGGGCACTCATCGGGTCGTCTTGGGGCTTCTTCGCGATCGACGACTTGACTGCGGCAGCCTCCAGGGGAGCGGGCGAGCGAGCCGCCGAGATCGCCAGGGCATCGGCACTCGTCGCCGGCCCTCCGCTCGACCTCGCGGACGTCCCGATCGTGGAAGCCGAGTACGTCACGCCGGTCGAGGTGCACCCCTTCGACGTGCCGCTCTCTGAGAAGGTCGACATGCTCCTCGACCTCACGAAGACGATGGCCGGGGTGCGTGGGGTGGCGCTCGCCAGGGCAAGCCTCGCCTTCTGGGACACCAGCAAGTGGTTCGTGTCCTCTCAGGGCCATCGCATCCACCAGCACATCGTCGAATCCGGCGGCGGCTTCGACGCCACAGCCATCTCGGACGCCGAGACCCAGCGTCGCAGCTATCCGCAGTCTTTCGGTCAGTACGAGACGGGGGGTTTCGAAGTCGTCAGGCAGTGGGACTTCCCAGGGCACGCCGGGCGGGTCGCCGAGGAAGCCGCCCAGCTTCTCTCGGCACCGGAGCTCGAGGAAGGTGAGAAGCAGCTCATCCTGGAGGGTTCGCAGCTCGCCCTCCAGATCCACGAGTCGGTCGGCCATGCCATCGAGCTCGATCGGATCCTCGGCTGGGAGGCCGCCTTCGCGGGGACGTCACATCTCGAGCTGCCGAAGCTCCATACCCACCGCTACGGCTCACCGCTCATGAACATCACCGCAGACGCGACCCTGCCCGGGGCGCTGGGGACGTTCGGCTTCGACGACGAGGGGACCCCCGCCCAGCGGGTCGACATCGTTCGAGACGGCGTGTGGGTCGGGGTTCTCTCCGGGCGCGACTCCGCTTCCATCGCCAACCTGCTCCCCGGGGGGATGGTGCGTGCCGACGGCTACAACCGCCTTCCGATGGTTCGCATGACGAACGTCGGGCTGGTCCCCGGCGAGGGCACCTTGGACGAGATCATCGCCGACACCGAGGATGGCGTCTACATGGCGACGAACCGCTCGTGGTCGATCGACGACACGAGGCTCAACTTCCAGTTCGGCTGCGAGGTCGGGTGGGAGGTGAAGAACGGCAGGCTCGGGCGGATGGTCAAGAACCCGACCTACACCGGGATCACACCGCAGTTCTGGGGAACCATGGACCGGCTGGCCGGCGAGACCGAGTGGGTCCACTGGGGGACACCGAACTGCGGCAAGGGCCAGCCGATGCAAGTGGCGCACACGGGCCACTCGGCGGCACCGGGACGCTTCGCCTCCGTGAGGGTCGGGGTGAAGGCATGACGAGGACCGCCGCCATTGCGGAGAGGGTGCTCGAGCACGTTGGCGACGAGGCCGAGGCGGAAGTGGTGGTGACCGCCGGCACGGACGGGCTCACCCGTTTCGCCAACTCGTTCATCCATCAGAACGTGGCCGAAGAGGGGGTGAGCATTCGGCTCCGGGTCGCCGTCGACCAGAGGGTTGGCTCGGCGACGATGACCGGTGCAGACGACGGCGTCGTCGGGCGCTTCGTCGAGCGGGCAATCGCAGCCGCAGCTCTCCAACCGGTCGACCACGACTGGCCGGGCTTGGCGACGTCGGGTGATGTCACGATCCCTGGTCACGAGGACGAGGCGACCAAGTCGTGCGGCCCCGGCGAGCGCGCCGAGCTCGTGAAAGCCTTCATCGACGCCGGGCAGGGCCTCAATGCAGCCGGCTACTGCCAGACGATCGCCAACGAGGTGGCGTTTGCCAACAGTGCCGGCCACGTCGCCGGCGCCTCGTACACGCAGGCGACCCTCGACGGGATCCACCGGACGAGCACCTCGGCCGGATCGGGGCACGCTACTTCGGCGCGCATCGCAGACATCGATGCAGCGGCCGTCGGGGGACTGGCGGCGCGGCGCGCCCGCGACGGCGAAGGCGGATACGACGTGAAGCCGGGCGAGTACGAGGTCGTCCTGGCGCCGGAGTGCGTCGCCACGATCGCCGTCTTCCTCGCCGGCTACGGCTTCAACGCCAAGGCGCACATCGAGGGCCAGTCGTTCGCCAGGCTCGGTGACCAGCAATTCGACGAGAAGCTGCACCTCGTCGACGATGCAGGGCGCCTCGGGGCGGTCGGGTTCGGGTTCGACGTCGAGGGGACGCCGAAGGGGCAGGTCCACCTCGTCTCGTCGGGCGTCACGTCGGGGCTGGCGCACGACCGGCGCACGGCCGCCAAGGCGGGCGAGCGCTCGACCGGCCACGCCGTCCCGGGAGGAGAGGTCTTCGGGCCGTTCCCCCTGAACGTGTTCGTCGAAGGGGGCGCCGCCTCGGTCGACGACATGATCGCCTCGGTCGACCGGGGGCTCTACGTGGCGACGTTCAACTACTGCAGGGTCCTCGACCCGAAGACCCTGGCCGTCACCGGGCTCACCCGCAACGGCACGTTCATGATCGAGAATGGTGTGATCACGGGGGCGGTGACGAACATGAGGTTCACGCAGAGCTTCGTGGCGGCGCTCGGGCCCGGCCGGCTGCTGGGGCTGGGCGACGACGGCAGGCTCGCCGATTCCGAGTTCGGCCCTGCCGTGATCCATGCCCCTTCGCTCCGCCTGGCGTCGTGGCACTTCACCGGCGGCGCAGCAGGCTGAGATGTCCCGGCGGGACAAGCTCGTGCCCATCGCCGAGTTCTCGGACAGGGAGGCCGCCGAGGTGGCGTGGGCTCGTCTCGCCGAGGCGGGCATCCCGGCGAATATCGAGTCCGACCCAGGGCCTTTCGGTGGTCGCCGGCTGGTGCGCGTCTACGTGGCACGCAGCCGCTCGGATGAGGGTCAGCGCCTCATCGCAGACCTGGTGAGATGACCCGGCACGGGGGCCATGTGGCTCACAGCTCGCAGCGCGCCAGCACCTCACCGTCGATGCATCGGTCTGTTCCGGGGCCTCCGTCGATGTCGTCAGTGCCGAGGCTGCCGTTGAGCGTGTCGTCGCCGCCGCGCCCCGCCAGGACGTCGTCGCCGGCTCGTCCGTCGATGACGTCCGGCATGCTGCTACCGCGCAGTACGTCGTCACCGCTGGTTCCCCACACGATCTCGACGCGCTCGATGGTGTCCGACCCGTCTCCGGTCGCCGTTCCGGCGGCGAGATCGAGGGTGACGGCGCCTGCCGTGGTGGTGTAGTCGAGTCGATCGAGGCCTGCTCCTCCGTCGAGCGCGTCGTCGCCGGTCGATCCGCTCACGACATCGTCGCCCGGCCCACCACGGACGTCGTCGTTCCCGGGTCCCCCGCCGAGATTGTCGCTCCCTCCGCGCCCCACGATCAGGTCGTCGCCCGTTTCGCCGCCGATGGAGTCGTTGCCGGGCCCTCCGTAGAGGACGTCGTCGTGTGCCGATCCGAACATGCCTTCGATGCCGGTGAGCACGTCGTTGCCGTCGCCCGACGCCGTCCCGGCCGCCAGGTCGACCGTGACGGGTGCTGCGGAGGCGCTGAAGAAGGCGTAGTCGCCGTAGCCCGGGTTCGAGGAGCCTCCGTCGACGAGGTCGTCACCGGCGCCTCCCTCGAGGTAGTCGCCGTTGCCGCCGCCGCCGAGCAGGTCGTCGTCGCCCCCCGAGCCGTTGATGTAGTCGAACCCGTCGCGACCACGCAGGACGTTCCGCTCCTCGTCCCCATAGATGCTGTCGTCGAAGTCGGAGCCGGCGACGTTCTCGATGCGGGTGAGGACGTCTGTTCCGCGGCCCATCCCGGTCCCCGCGCCGAGGTTGACGGTCACGCCGGAGGACGAGTCGCGGTAGTCGGCCTCGTCCGTGCCCTTCTTGCCGTGCAGCAGGTCGTCACCGGGTCCGCCCTGGAGCGTGTCGGCGCCTGTACCCCCGATCAGCGTGTCGTGGCCGGCGCCGCCGAGGAGCCGGTCGCGTCCCTTGGCGCCGCAGATCACGTCGTCGCCGCCCTTGCCCCTGATGACGTCTGCGCCACCCATGCCGACGATCACGTCGTCTCCAGGCGTACCCGAGATGACGTCGTCCCCGGGCGTCCCGGTGATGGTCGCCGGCAGCCCGCCGCACGTTGCCGCCCGCGCCACCGCGGCGGGAGTGAGCGAGAGAGCCGTGGCGGCGATGGCGGCGATGATCGAGCGACTCGTGTTCACAAGCGTCCTCCCGGCGTCGGCGGCAAGCCTAGGTCCCGGGTCCCGCCGGTGGGGGGCTGCTCAGCGCGTTCGTCTCTGCGGATGCTCCGAGTGGTCGTGGCCGGCGTGGTCGTGGTCGTGGCCGTCGTCGTCGTGGTCGTGCTCTTCGATCTGGCGTTTCACGTCGTCCATGTCGAGTGCCTTTGCCTGATCGACGAGGCTGCGGAGCATGCCTTCGGGAAGGGCCCCGGGCTGCGAGTAGATCCCGATCTGGTCACGGAAGATCATGAGCGTCGGGATGGAGCGGACGTTGAAGTACCCGGCCAGCTCCTGTTGCGCTTCGGTGTCGACCTTGGCGAAGACGATGTCCGGGTGGTCCTCGGAGACCTTCTCGAAGACCGGGCCGAACATCCGGCACGGCCCGCACCACTCGGCCCAGAAGTCGACGAGGACCATGTCGTTGTCGGCGATCGTCTCTTCGAAGGTTTCCTTTGTGAGTGCCAGGGTTGACATGGATTACTCCGGTGGTCGCGGGAATTGCACCCTACAAACCAGCCGTCCCTCGGCAACATTCCGGCGTGTCCGACGACCCGTTGGCCGTGGCTCGGCGCCGACTGAGGGCTCCGACGGGCAGTCAACGGGTCTCGTGCCTGTTCGCGTGTCTGGTCGCGGCTCATACACTCCGGTGGTGAGCTTTCCCTCCCCGATCGCCGAGCTCCGAGCCGTGGGAGCGCGTGTCGGTTCGACGACCATCCTGCGCGACGTCGATCTGCGAATCGAACCGGGTGACGTCGTCGGTCTGTTCGGCGCCAACGGAGCCGGTAAGACGACGCTGCTGCGGATACTGGCGACCCTCCTCGTGCCGGACGCCGGGGAGGGGACGGTCCTCGGCGCCGCCGTCGACTCCTCAGCGAGGATCGACGTCAGGCGCCATATCGGGCTCATCGGCCATGTCCCGGGGCTCTACCCGGAGCTGACGCTCGAGGAGAACCTCGTCTTCAGCGCCAGGCTCGACGGTCGCCGTGCCGATGAGGCGAGGTCGGCGCTCGACCAGGTGGGGCTCACGCGGGCGGCGGGGCGTCCGGCCGCAGCGTGCTCCCACGGGATGCAAAGGAGAGCCGAGTTCGCCAGAGAGCTGATGCGGATGCCGGCGTTGCTGCTCCTCGACGAGCCCCACTCGGCACTCGACGCGGCCGCGGCCGAGCTCGTCACGTCTCTCGTAGCCGGCGTCGCTGATGCAGGAGGTGCCGCAGTCGTGGTCTCCCACGATCGCGAGCGAGTCGAGAAGCTGGCGACACGCACCGTGGAGCTGGCAGCCGGGACGTTGGCGTGATGCAGGCACCGACGTTGGTCACGCAGGCGGCCATCGTCGCCGGGCGTGACGTCCTCCGGGAGCGGAGGGCAGGCGAGGTGTTGTGGGTGACCGTCCCGTTCGCCGCCGTCGCCCTCCTCCTCATCCCGCTGGCCATCAGCACCGACACGGCGCTGTTGCGGCGCATCGGACCGGGCATGTACTGGGTGGTGGTGCTCTTGTTCGGTGTGCTCACGGCCGTCAGGCGGACCGCCGTCGAGACGCCTGCCCAGCGCGACGCGGCGTCGCTGAGCGGCATCGACCCGGCGGCGAGCTTCGCAGGGAAGGCGGCCGCCAACGTCGTGATGCTCCTCGGGTTCGAGGCCGTCGTGGGGGTCGTGGCGGTCGTGCTCTACGACATCGAATTGACACGGTGGCCGTGGATCGTCGCCGTGGTGCCGCTGGCAGCGATCGGCCTCGGGCTGCTGGGCACCGTCGCCGCGGCGATCGCGGCGAACGTCGGAGCCGGTGCCGGGCTGATCCCGCTTCTCGTCGCCCCGCTGTCCGTGCCTCTCCTCCTGGCGGCGACGCAGGCGCTGGATTCGTTGCGGCCCCCCAACGGTATCCTCGCCTGGGTGATGCTGATGGTCGCCGTCGACACCGGCCTCGCCGTAGCTGGCGTCCTCTCCTCCAGGGCGCTGATGGACACCGGATGAATCCAGGAGCGCGTGTGGCGAGGTTCGGCACGACCTACGACAAGCTGGCGGTGGCGGCCGTCGTCGGTGCCATCGCCTTCTCGTTCGCAACCCCGCCGGAGGTCACCCAGGGCAATCCGGCGAGGCTCTTCAACCTCCACCTCCCGATGATCGCCGTCATGTACGTCGCCTTCGGCGTCACGTTCGTGGCGAGCATCGTCTACCTGGCGAGGAAGGCCCTCTGGTGGGATCACCTGGCCGCAGCTGCGGCCGAGGTGGGAGTGCTCTTCAACGGGCTGACACTCGTCGTCGGGATGCTGTGGGCCAAGCCGACGTGGGGCGTGTACTGGACGTGGTCGGCCAGGTTGATCCTCACCGCCGTGATGTTCTTCGTGTACCTCGGCTACCTGGCACTGCGTCGGGCGATCGCCGATCCCGAGCTGCGGGCGAGCCGCTCGGCCGTGTACGGGATCCTGTCGCTCATCCAGATCCCGGTCATCCATTTCTCGGTCGTGTGGTGGCGCGACGTCCACCAGCAGGCGACGCTGCTGCGGCCCGACGAGATGCAGATCGACGGGGTCCTCTTCGCCGCATTCCTGGCGGGTCTCGTCGCCTTCCTCATGATCGGCGCGTCATTGCTGCGCCGCCGCCTCGCCGTCGCCTCGCTCGAGGCCGAGGTCGAGCGGGTTGCGATCGCCGGTTCCGGCGGTGTCGCCGGCGACGCGGTGACGCCCCCGGCCCTCGAGCGGCGCTCGCCGAAGGTCGCCCGATGAATGGATGGGCCTGGGTCCTGGCCGGCTACGGAGTGACGATCGTCTCCATCGCGCTGTATGCGAGGTCGCTGGCGGTGCGACGAGCCCGCCTGGAGAAGCGGCTCGTCGAACGTCCGTGATCCGCTACCGGCGCTTCGTCATCCCTGCGGTCGCCCTGATCGGCGTCGTCGCCTTCCTGTTGTTCAACCTCTCGAACAACCTCGTGTTCTTCAACACGCCGACGGAGCTGCATGACGAGGGCGCCAGGGACAGTCGGCTGCGCCTCGGCGGGCAGGTCGTCGAAGGGTCGGTGGCCAGCACGAGCGACGGAGTGACCTTCGAGGTCACGGACGGACGGCAGTCCGTGGTCGTCGTCCACAGCGGAGCGCCGCAGCAGCTGTTCGCCGAAGGCCGAGGGGTCATCGTCGAAGGTGAGTGGGACGGGGCGACGTTCCACTCCGACTCGATGCTGGTCAAGCACGACGAGCAGTACCGGACGGAGGACTCGGTCTACGAGACGCCGACCGAAGCGGGGTCCGGTCCATGATCGCCGTCGTCGGGTACCTCGGGATACTGGCCGCCCTCACAGGCGCGACCCAACTCGTCGTCCTCGGTGTCACCGCGTGCCGGAGCGACGAGGCGAGACAACCTCGGCTCCGCAGGGCGGCCGGGCTCTTCCTCGGCGGTGCGGTCGTGACCATGGTGGCTCTCGAAGTCGGCATCGTCGCCCACGACTTCACGATCGAGTACGTGGCAACCAACACCGCTCGTGCCACCCCGCTCGTCTTCCTGCTCGCCAGCGGTTGGGCCGCCCTCGAAGGCAGCATCGCCCTGTGGGGGCTCGTGCTCGCCGGTTTCACGTGGTGGGTGGCGCGTGGGGTGCACGCCGGGGACCGGCTCGGGGCCGGAGCACTCGCCGTCCTCGGTGGTGTGGGCATCTTCTGGTTCGGGATGATGGCCACGGTCGCCGACCCCTTCCGGGTGTGCACCGAAGCCGCCTCTGTCGGATGCCTGGCGTCGACGTGGCATCCATTCGCGGCGGCGGTCGCCCCACTGGACGGGTTCGGGCCGAACCCGTTGCTCCAGAACCACATCCTCATGGCGGTTCACCCTCCGATGCTGTACCTCGGGTACGTCGGCCTGTCCGTGCCGTTCGCCTTCGCCATCTCGGCGTTGGCGAACAAGGTCTCGGGGGCGGCCTGGCTGGAGAGAACGCACCGCTGGACCGTCATCGCCTGGACGTTCCTGACGCTCGGGATCCTCCTCGGGGCGTGGTGGTCCTACGAGGTGCTCGGCTGGGGGGGATACTGGGCGTGGGATCCCGTCGAGAACGCCGCCTTTCTCCCATGGCTCGTCGCCACCGCCTTCCTCCACTCCGCCGTCGTGCAGCGCCGCCGAGGGATGCTCCAGGCATGGAACTTCGTCCTGATCATCTCGACGTTCGCGCTCACCATCTTGGGAACCTTCCTCACCAGGTCGGGCGTCATCGCGTCCGTGCACTCGTTCACGCAGTCCGCCGTCGGTCCGGCGCTTCTCGGCTTCCTGGCGGTCGTGGTCGTCGCCTCGTTCGCCCTCTTCGCATCCCGCGCCCACCTGGTGTCGTCGTCTCCTCGGCTCGACTCACTCGCCAGCCGCGAGGGCGTGTTCCTCCTCAACAACCTGCTACTCACCCTGTTCGCCTTCACGGTTCTCATCGGGACGACGTATCCGCTCTTTCTCGAGGGATTCACAGGCCGCCAGGTGTCTGTCGGCAGGCCATTCTTCGACCGGATCACATTGCCGATCGCGTTCGCCCTGCTGCTGGCGATGGGGGTCGGGCCGATCACGCCCTATCGCGCCGCTTCCGGCGCCGTCGTGTGGCCGAGGATCAGGGGGGCGGCCGTTGCCGCCATGGCTGCGGGTGCCGGAGCGGTGCTCCTCGGTGTGCGGTCTGTCCCGGTCGTCATCGCCGTCGTGCTCGCATCGTTCGTCGTAGGCGTCGTCGCCTCCCACTTCGGGCGGCAGCTGAAGGCGCAACGAGAGCGCGGCGCTCGAACCACGACGGCGGCGGCGATGATCCTGAAACGCGAACGGGGTTACTGGGGCGGGCAGATCGCCCACGTCGGCGTGGCCATCGCGGCCATAGGCATCGCCACGTCTGCAGGGCTCGCCACCCGCCAAGAGGTGCGCATCCCGGAAGGCGGCCTGGTGAGGATCGGCAGCTACTGCGTGCTCTACGAGGGTCCTTTCCAGCGAACGGAGCCGAACCGGACGGTCGAGGGCGCCCAGGTCGGGCTGATGGACGAGTCGTGCACCGACCGCATCGCCACGATGTTTCCTCGCGTCCATCGCTACCCGAACGCAGCTCAGGCCGTGGCGACGCCGGACGTGCATACGGGCCTCGTGGATGACGTGTACCTCAGCCTCGCAGGCATCACGGCGAGCGGTGACCTGATCCTCGACGTCTTCGTGTTCCCGTTCCAGTGGTTGCTCTGGATCGGAGGGCTGGTGACGGTAGGGGGAGGCGCCTGGTCGCTCACCGGCGGCCGCCGCAGGGCGGCATCCGAGCCTGCCCTCGCTGAGGCTTCCAGGTGATCCCGGCACTGCGGCGATGGGCGGCACCTGTGGCGCTCGTGATCCTGGGATCGGTGATCGGGATCGGGCTGGCGTCCGGCGGCGAGGTCGAGCCGACCGTCGAGGATCGCGTCGACCAGATCGCCGCCAACCTGCGCTGCCCGTTCTGTGGTGGAGTCTCGATCGCTGAGTCGACGTCGTCCATCGCCCGTGACCTGAGGGGGTTCATCACCGAACAGGTCGGCGCCGGGGCCACCGATCAGGAGGTCTACGACTACTTTGTCGCCCGTTACACGGAGCGGGTCCTCCTTCGCCCGGTCTGGTCCGGATGGGGCCTGGTTCTCTGGGCGGTGCCGTTCGTCGCGGTCGCCGTCGGCGTCATCGCCATCCGGTCGCGGCGACGGGGCAGGGTCGCGGTGCCGGCAGGAGACGTCGTGGACCAGCTCGACCACGTCCGGCGCGACCTCGGCGAGCTCGAGCTCCAGGAGGCGGCCGGCGAGCTGACGCCGGCAGTTGCAGGGCGCCTGCGGGCGTCGTACCTCGAGGAAGAGCTGGCAGTGGCGGCAGCCGGAGCGCAGGGGGAAACAGCCGATGCTCCTCGCAAGGTCGACCGGAAGAGGCTCATCGGAGCGGGGATCCTCGTCGTCGGCGGTGCGGCGGTCACACTCGCCGTCATCGGGGCTGTGGCCGACCGAGATCCGTCCGGGCTGATCACCGGGGGCGTGTTCCAGGAGGCGGACGACCCCGTCGACCTCGCGACCGTCACGAACGAGGAGCTCGAGCAAGTGGTCGCCGAGAACCCCGATGTCGTCGGGATGCGTCTGGCTCTGGCGAGGAGATACTTCCAAGCAGGCGACTTCACGGCCGCTCTACCCCACTTTCTGGGGGTGCTCGACCGGGAACTCAACGCCGAAGCCCTCGCCAGCGTCGGGTGGATGACGTACCTCTCCGACGAGCCGGACATCGCCGAGGACTACGTGGAGCGGAGCATCGAGGTCGAGCCGGACTTCCCCCAGGCGTACTGGTACCTCGGGAACATCCGCCTGCTCGGCCTCGCCGACCCGGGCGGCGCCATCGACCCGCTAGAGCGGCTCCTCACGTATGAGCTGCCGGACGACGTCCGCACCGAGGCCGAAGAGCTGCTCGACGTTGCGGAGGCCGAGCTGTGACGGTCGCCGGTCGGACGCGAGGCCGCACGCTCGGGTTCTGGTCGCTCGCCTCGGCTTGCGCGGCCGTGGTCGTGCTGGGGGTGGTGTTGTCCGATCGGTTCGGTACCGATCCGGATCTCACGGCATCGCCCCTCATCGGCTTGCCCGTGGCCGAGTTCTCCGCCCCGTACCTGGAGTTCGAAGGAGAGTTGTCGAGCGACGAGTTGGACGGCTCGATCGTCGTGATCAACTTCTGGGCATCCTGGTGCATCGGGTGTCGCGTCGAGCATCCAGCGCTCACGGACGCCGCCGCCCAGTACGCCGAGTTCGACGTCCGCTTCCTCGGGATCCTCCACCAGGACAACCCGTCGAACGGCCTCGACTTCCTGGATGAGCTCGGCCGTGGGGACCCGTACACCTACGTCGTCGACGCCGGGTCCCGCCTCGGGCTGGAGTTCGGCGTGCTCGGTCTTCCCGAGACGTTCCTCGTGGACAGGGATGGGACCATCGTCGGCAAGATCAGCGGGCCGATCTCGAACCCCCAGGTGCTCGTCAACGCCATCGACGACCTGATCCTGGGCAGGGAGATCGGCACGATCAAGGTCGGTGAGGTCGAAAACCGCTGACGGCACCAAGTTGACATATTCCGATATAGGAATATGATTGTCCCCCATGCCACGCCTCGCCACCACAGTCGATGCCTTCGCGGCGATCGGCGAGCCACGCCGCAGGGAGATCCTCGATGTTCTCTCGACCGGCGAGATGGCGGTCAACGACGTGGTTGCGGTGCTCGGCATCGCTCAGCCGCAGGTGTCGAAGCACCTCGGAGTCCTGAAGGAGGTGGGCCTGGTGGCCAGCCGCCGCCGCGGGAGGCAGCAACTCTATCGAGTGAACGGTGCTGCCCTTCGCCCCGTCCACGACTGGGCGCAGAGCTTCGAGCGGCTCTGGAACGAGCGGTTCGATCAATTGGACGAGCTCCTCGAGGAGCTCAAGCAGAAGGAGGATCGAGATGAACGTGGCGCATAGCGGATCGGCATCGGTGACCCTGCCGTCGGATCTCGAGATCGTCATCACCAGGGTGTTCGACGCACCAGCCCGCCTGGTCTTCGAGGCCATGACCACCCCTGAGCTGGTCGAGCGGTGGTGGGGCCTGCGAACCTCGCATTTCGTCGTGTGCGAGATCGACCTGCAGGTCGGTGGAGCGTGGCGATACGTCGTGAGAGGCCCTGGGGACGACGAGCACGGGTTCCACGGCGTCTACCGGGAGATCGAGGCGCCGCACCGCCTCGTGTCGACCGAGGTCTACGAGGGCTTCCCGGATGCGGAGTCCGTCAATACGGTGACCCTGACCGAGGAGAACGGTCGAACGACCCTGACGACCGTCGTTCTCCACGAGAAGAAGGAGTACCGGGACGGTCACATCAACTCGGGCATGGAGGGCGGCATGCAAGAGACGTTCGACCGGCTCGAAGAGCTGCTCGACTCGATGAAGTAGGTTCGCTCACCATCGTGTCAGAGGGGGTCGGCCCAGCCGGCCCCCTCGTCGCGTCGCCTCCACGGTCATGCGCTGCGCGGCGTCCTCACGACCAGTCTGACGAGGAGCCTCTCAGAGGCCCGCGTCACCTCGTCGACTGCTGCGTCGAACACCTGCTGATTGGCCTTCGACGGCTGTCGGTATCCCGAGATCTTGCGCACGAACTGGAGTGCGGCGGCCTCGATCTCTTCCGGCGTCGCCGGCGACTCGGTGCTGCGGAGAGTCTTGATGCTTCTGCACATCGTCTGAGCTTATCCCGCTCGGGTTGCTCCACTGGCTGGGTACCATCCCGCCGCCGTCCAGGAGGCTCTCAACTGTCTGCCGCCGATCCACACCGTCTGCCCCGAGCTGTGGTCCCATCGCACTACCGGCTCACGATCGTCCCCGACCTGGAGTCGGCGAGATTCTCGGGCTCGGTCGTCATCGACGTGGACGTCGTCGAACCCGTCGATCGAATCGAGCTGAACGCAGCGGAGCTCGAGATCGACGCGGTCGCCGTTGTCGGCTCGGGAGCGACTCTCACGCCCGATCACGAAGCCGAGGATCAACGCCTCGTCCTCACGCTCGACGAACCCCTCCCGGCGGGTCCCCATGGGCTGCACATCGAGTTTCGGGGCATCCTCAACGACCAACTGCGAGGTTTCTACCGGTCCCGGTATCGCGACGCGGAGGGCGAAGAGCGCACGATCGGCGTCACCCAGTTCGAGGCGACCGATGCCAGGAGGGCCTTCCCGTGCTGGGACGAGCCGGACATCAAGGCGACGTTCTCGCTCACGCTCGTCGTTGAGCCCGACCTCTTCGTCGTCAGCAACAGCTCCATCGTCGAGGACGTGATCCGCGAGGACGGCAGGCGACAGGTTCGCTTCGCGGAGACGATGAAGATGTCGACTTACCTCCTGGCGTGGATCGTCGGCGAGTTGGAGGCGACCGAAGCCGTCGACGTGGACGGTGTGCCGCTTCGCATCGTCCACGAGCCCGGCAAGGGGGAGCTCACCGGCTTCTCCCTGGCGGCCGGAGCGTTTGCGCTGCGCTACCTGCGGGACTACTACGCCATTCCATACCCGGGGGACAAGCTCGACCTCGTGGCCGTGCCGGACTTCGCCTGGGGGGCCATGGAGAACCTCGGCTGCGTCACGTTCCGGGAGAACCTGCTCCTCGTCGATCCGAGACGTGCGACACAACGTGAGATGCAGCGAATCGTCGATGTGATCGCGCACGAGATCGCCCACATGTGGTTCGGCGACCTCGTCACCATGAAATGGTGGAACGGCATCTGGCTCAACGAGGCGTTCGCCACCTTCATGGAGTTGAAGACGACGGATGCATGCCGGCCGGAGTGGGGGCGATGGATCGACTTCGGAACGGAGGCCGCTTCGGCCAGGGAGATCGACGCCTTGGCGGCGACGCGGCCCATCGACTTCCCGGTGGCGACCCCCGACGAGGCCAACGAGATGTTCGACGCCCTCACGTACGACAAAGGGGCGTCGGTGCTGAGGATGCTCGAGCAGTACGTCGGCGACGAGGCCTTCCGGCGCGGGGTCGGCGACTACCTGCGGGCTCACCAATACGGAAATGCCGAGGCGGTCGATTTGTGGGAGGCGCTCGAGAAGGCGAGCGGGGAGCCGGTCGGATCGATCATGGACACCTGGATCCTCCAGGGGGGGCTTCCCGTCGTCCGGGTCGCCAAGATCGAAGGCGGCTACCGCCTGACCCAGCGGCAGTTCGAGCTGCTCGATGGCGGGGCGGGAGGCCGCTGGATCGTTCCCGTGCTGTGGCGACCGGTCGGATCGGCCGACTCGCACCGCCTGTTGCTGGAGGAGCAGGCGGTCGTGACGTCTGACGAGCCCATCATCGTGAACGCCGGCGGCCATGGCTTCTACCTCGTCGACTACGACGATGCCTGCCGAGCCGCCACATCCGAGGCCTACGATCGCCTCGCTCCGCTGGAGCGATTCATGCTCGTCGACGACACCTGGGGGCTCGTGCTGTCGGGCGACGTCGGGCTGGAGGTGTTCCTCGATCTGCTCGAGAACCTCGGGGACGAGCGCCAGCCGGCGATTTGGGACGTCGTCGAGTCGGCGATGACGGAGATCGACAGGATCGTCCCTGATGCTGCCCGCCACGCCTTCAAGGCGAGGGCCGATGCCGTCTTCACGCCGCTGCTCGTCGACCTCGGGTGGGCGCCGGTCGACGGCGACGATGACCTCGTCCGCAAGCTGCGGGCGACCGCCCTGCGCGCAGCGGGCCGGCTCGCCGACCATGACGAGGCGATCGACAGGAGCAGGACGATCGTCTCCTCGATCTTGGACGGCGGGGGAGCGCACGACCCGGACTTGGCGGCCGCCGCCGTCGGTGTCGTCGCCTGGCATGGGACGGACGACGACTTCGATCGGTTCGTGGAGCGCTTCGAGAACGCCGCCACACCTCAGGACAAGGTTCGATTCCTGTACTCCTTGGCGGCGTTCCCGCACGAGCGACAGGCAGATGAGGTCTTTCGCATGATGCTGGCCGGCAGGATCAGGAGCCAGGACGCCCCGGGCCTCATCGCCACGATGTTGACGAATCGCAGGGTCAACGCGGCGGTTTGGGCCAAGCTGAAGCGGAGATGGGACGAGGTTCACGAGATCGTCCCGGAGGCCATCGCCAAGAACCTCCATCGAGGCCTGCGGGCGCTGACGCATCCCGAGTCGGCAGACGACGTACGGCAATGGTTCGCGCAACACGAGACATCGCACCCGAAGTCCCTCGCCCAACGCCTCGAGCTGTTGTCGGTGTACGAGGGGTTTCGGGGACGCGAACAGGGAGGGATCGCTGAGAAGCTGTGACCGGCGTCAGGAATCCCGTCTGGTGAGCGTCGCTTCCAGGTGGATCTGGTGCGGTTGGCCGACGGCCTCCATCCACAGCTCGTAGCGCATCTCGTCGTCCGAGACGACCACTCGCCGTTCGACGCGTGAGACGGCCACGGCCGTCGCCGTGGTCGCCACGAGCCGCGGCTCGATCTCGAGCGTCGTCCCGGACAGCCGCCCTTCGTGGATCTCGACGATGCCCGTCGGTTGAGCGACGACCAACTCGACCCCGGTGGCGCCGGCGGGACGGATGTACCCCGTCTCGGAGTGGAGTCGGACGCCTGCCTCGGGGTGGGAGCCGGCCCGGGTGGTGCGTTGCGCGTACGTGAGGAACGGCTTGCCGATGTGGCCGATGACGACCTCCTCTCGGTACTCGAACGTCTCGATCGTCGGGTACACCCCGACACCGGACCCGCGCCACGTGCCGACGAGGAAAGCCAGGTGCGCCAGCCCCTCGTGCAGATCGTTCATGGCAGCTGCGCCACGTCCGCCCTGGCGATGCCGGTGGCGACGAGGACGAGCGACAGCGCGTAGAACGCCGCACCCGTCCACAGCGGCGCCGGCGACTGCGAGAAGAACCCCCAGACGAGCCCGAGCAGCATCCCCACCTCGGCGATCGCCAGTGCGACGAATATGGTGGCGCGCAGCTGGGCGATGGTCACGGTCCGCTCGGTGACCCTGCTGCGCCACAGGACGGCAGCGAGCACGCCGACGGCTCCGGCGGCACCCGCGGCGACGATGCCCGCCGTGTCGCTCACCGCGGCATCGCCCGTCAGCGACGAGATGACCGCCGTGCCTACCGCGAGGATGAGCCCTGCGGCGACCGAGAATG